>Ga0247813_10001283_pt1 | contig 19495 bp, 22 predicted proteins | sample UWRJL169409C1_FD_180719 | JGI IMG/M metagenome (GOLD analysis project Ga0247813, IMG submission 180719) | Plant litter microbial communities from Arlington Agricultural Research Station in Wisconsin, United States - UWRJ-L169-409C-1 | ecosystem: Environmental > Terrestrial > Plant litter >... | reverse complement strand
GGGCGAGGCGCTCGATCGCCGTGATGATCGTGGTGAACCCGCCCTGCGGGTACTGCACGCCGTCGGCGAGGTCGAGGTGGCTCATCAGGTGGTACATGCTCGGTGCGCGGTCGGGCGAGGACCCGAGGAACACTGCCGGGTAGCCGAGGATCTGGCGCAGCGTGCGGTGCCTGAACGACTTCGCGACGAAGCCCTCGAGCGGGCGCAGCAGCAACGAGACGAGCTGTCCGGCACGCGCGACGACGTCGCGACGGGCGAGCACGAGCTTCGACTGGAAGGACGTGTAGAGGAAGGTCTCGACGGCGATGTCGTAGGTCCGGCGCGCCGACGCGAGGTACCGGCGCAGCTGTTCACCGGCCCCGGGCTCGATCGACTCGAAGGTCGCGACGTTCGTCTCTAGGTCAGGGCTGACGTCGACAGGCGCGTCGGCACCCTCGGCGAACACCCTGTACCCGGGGTCGAGGACCGTCAGGTCGAGCTGCTCCGCGGCGCTCGTCCCGAGCAGCCTGAAGTAGTGGTCGAAGACCTCGGGCATGAGGTACCAGGACGGTCCGGTGTCGAACCTGAAGCCGTCTTTCTCCCACGACCCCGTGCGGCCGCCGACGACGTCGTTCTTCTCGAGGACCGTCACCTCGTGCCCGTCCCGCGCGAAGAGACCGGCGGTCGCCAGCCCTGCGATCCCAGCGCCGATGACGACGACCTTGCTCATGCGATCGATCCTCTTCTCAGTGCGGCCGCGAGGATGCGGGCCTTGGTCGGCGCCGGGACGCGGACGCGTGTGCGCAGCAGCTCCGCGGCAGGGACTGCCGCGACGCGACGGTTGAGCTCGGAGAACAGGCCGTGGGCCGCGGAGACCGCGGTCCGGCTGTTCGACGGGAGCCGTGGGATCACCGTAGCGGCTCGGTCGAGGTCGGCCTGCACGTCGGCGACGAGCACGTCACGGTCCGCGTCCGAGAAGGCCGTGAGGTCGAGGCCGGGGAAGTACGTACGACCGAGGTCGTCGTGGTCGGCCGCGAGGTCCCGCAGGAAGTTGATCTTCTGGAAGGCCGCGCCGAGGCTCCGGGCACCCGGGGTGAGCTCGGCGACATCGGTCCGCCCCTCGGCCCCGAGGAACACGTCGAGGCACATGAGGCCGACCACCTCGGCCGAGCCGTAGATGTACTCGTCGAGAGACTCCGGCGTGTGGACCGAGCGGGTCAGGTCTGTGCGCATCGAGGCGAAGAAGGCCCGGACGTGGCCGCGGTCCAGACCGAAGCGCCGCGCGGTGATCGCGAAGGCGTGCACGACGAGGTTGGTGCTGTACCCCGTCTCCATCGCCTCGTAGGTCTCGCGCTCGAGGTCGTCGAGCTGCCGGGTGCTGCGGGCAGGGTCGAGCGCCGCGAGCGGTCCGTCGACGATCTCGTCGGCGAGGCGCACGAGCGCGTAGATGTTGCGGACGTGTCCCCGCACCGGGCGGTGCAGGAGGCGGCTCGCCCACCCGAAGGAGGTCGAGTAGCCCTCGATGACCACGGCGGCGCTCGCCTGCGCGACGGCGTCGTAGCGCGGGTCGCGGAGCTCCTGCGGCTCCTCGCCGCGGCGACCTGCTGGCTTGTTCGACCCTGTCACGGGCCGGTCCCCCGTCACGCTGCTCGGCGCGCGAGGTCGCGCGTGACGGACTCGAACCAGCCTGTGAAGCCGTCGGGCAGGGAGATCTCGTCGGCGAGCCGGCGCGCCGAGGCGAGGTGCTCGGCGGCGAAGTCTTCGATGAAGGTCTTCGAGCCGGCTGCCTCGAGGGCCTCGCGGACGGCGTCGACCCCGTCGTGGGTGAGGTCGGCGTCGCCGACAAAACGGCTGATGGTCGGCCACGCGTCGGTCTGGCGGGCGTGGGCCATGAGCGGCGTGAGCTTGCCCTCGCGCAGGTCGGTCAGCGCGCTCTTGCCCGTGGTCTGCTCGTCGCCGAACACGCCGTCGAGGTCGTCGAGCAGCTGGAAGGCCGTGCCGAGCAGCCGCCCGACGTGGCTGAGCCACTCGATCGTCCGCAGGTCGGCACCTGCGAGGACGGCGCCGGCCTGGAGCGGCAGCTCGAAGGAGTACACGGCGGTCTTGTGGGCGGCCATCGCGACGATGTCGGCGAGCCCGACAGGTGCCAGGTCGAGGCTGTAGCGGACGTCCGAGAGCTCTCCGGCCGCCGTCACGTACACGGCGTGGTCGAAGAGCCTGACGAGGTCGCGACGGGTGCCCGACGGCGCCGCGCTGAAGGCGACGAGCCTGTGCGCGCCGGTGAGCGCGAGGTCTCCGGCGAGGATGCCGGCGGCGGCGCCGAGGTTCTCGGCGCGCGCCTCGTCGGCTCCCTCGGTGCGGGCGCGCTGCGCGAAGGTGCCCGACACGTTGAGCCGCCCACGACGGACGACGTCGTGGTCGATCACGTCGTCGTGCACGACGAAGGCGGTGTGCAGCAGCTCGACCGCGGCACCGATGGTCGCGGCGAGAGCCTGGTCGGAGCCTCCGAGCTGGTCGTACACACCGGTGAGCAGCAGCGGGCGCAGGCGCTTGCCGCCCTGGGAGGCGGAGCGCAGGCTGTGCCACAGCGCCGTGTAGTCAGGGCCGTAGGCGTCGGCGTGGCTGATCGCGTCGTCGAAGAACTCCTCGAGCACGCTGTCGACGGTGACGCTCTGGGGCGCAGCGCCCTGCCCGTCCTGCGCCGCCGAGGCGTCAGGCCGCGAGGTCGGGGCAGGTCCGGCCGCCAGGGTGTCCCCTGCCGGGTGCGGACCACCCGGGTGCGGGTGGTCCGTGGTGCTGGTCATCGACGCTCCGCCCCGAGGTCGATCTCACCGAGCTGGTTGAGCTGGCTGACCATCCACGGGCTGAAGGCCCACGGGGTCGCGGTGATGGCCGTCCCGAGGTCCTGCATGCTCGTCCACGCGAGGTCCATGACCTCGTCGGGGTTCGGCTCGCAGTCCTGGGTGGTCGTGGCGAAGAAGACCGGGCAGATCTCGTTCTCGACGACACCCGAGGCGTCGACCGCGCGGTAGCGGAAGTCGGGGAGCACCATCTCGATGCCGGACACCTCGAGGCCGAGCTCGTGCGCGGCGTGACGGCGGATCGCGTCGGTCATCTCCTCGCCGAAGCGCGGGTGCCCGCAGAAGGAGTTGGTCCAGACCCCGGGCCACGTGCGCTTGGCGAGCGCGCGGCGGGTGAGCAGGACCTGACCGTCCTCACGGAGCAGGTAGCACGAGAAGGCGAGGTGCAAGGGGGTGTCGAGACCGTGGACCGTGGCGCGGGGCGTGTGCCCGATACGGCTGCCGTCCTCGGCGAGGAGGATCACGTGGTCGTGGACGGGGGCGGCCTCGGTGGCCTGGGCTGGGGCTGAGCCCTGGTCGGACGTGGCTGTCGTCACGGGTGACCTCCTGGTGTCTGCGAGGACCTGTTCGGTCGGTCGGTCAAGCGTTCGCTAGCCAAACTACTTACTTCTCAAGGTAACATAATGGCGTGACCCCATCGGAGCAAACCGACGACGGCCCCGGTTACTGGTACGACAACAGTGACTCTGTGGTCGAGATCCTGCACGCGCTGAGGCGTTTCCGCCAGAGCGACCAGGGCATGCGCCGCCGGATGAGCGCCGACATGGGCATGAACGAGACCGACATGCAGGCGCTCCAGTTCGTCGTGATCTCGACCAGCAACGGAGACCACGCGACCCCGCGCGCCCTGTCCAAGTTCCTGGGGATCTCGAGCGCGTCGACCACCAAGCTGCTCGACAGGCTGTCCGCCTCGGACTACCTCGAGCGCCACCCGCACCCGACCGACCGCCGCGGGCTCGTGATCACCGCGACCCAGCACGCGCACGACGAGCTGCACGCCCGCATGACGGGCATGCACCGAGCGCTGCGCGAGCTCGCCGAGAAGGTACCCCCGGCCTCGCGCCGAGCCGTGGTCGACTTCCTCGTCTCGGTCTCCAACCACCTCGAGACCGAGGGCGGGGTCAAGGCCGAACCTGGCACGGCAGGTCCGACGAGCGTCGAGGCCGTCGCGACTCTCGGCTCGGTCGACTGACGTCGGGGCCGCTGGGGTTCTCCTCCACTGCGCCCGGACGGCTCGCGAGAGGCACCGAGACCGCAGATAGGCTGGCGGGATGACTCTGAGCCTCGAGGCGTCCGCCGCCGTCTGGTCACCGTCCGCACCTGCCCGGGACGACGCTCCCCTGCTGGTCCTGCTGCACGGCTACGGCTCGCACGAGCACGATCTCGTGGGCCTCGTGCCGCACCTGCCGCGGTCTCTGCGGTCGGTCGCGGTCCGGGCGCCGCTGACCGCCGGACCTGGGTACGCCTGGGTGCCGATCGTCGACCCCGGCCGTCCCGACCCTGCTGCCACGCAGGACGCGGCCGAGGCTGTGCTGACCTGGCTCGACGAGCACGTCCCGGCGGACACACCCGTCTCGCTGCTCGGCTTCTCCCAGGGTGGGCTCATGGTGACGCACCTGCTGCGGAACCGTCCGGACAGGTTCTTCGCCGGCGTCGTGCTGTCAGGGTTCACCGCTGACGTCGAGCTGCCGGGCGACGCTGCTCTCGCCGAGACCGCTCCCCCGGTGTTCTTCGGTCGCGGGGATGTCGACCCCGTCATCACGCCCGAGGCCTTCGCCCGGACGAGCGCGTGGCTGCCCGAGCACACGACGCTGACCGAGGTCGTCTACCCGGGGCTCGCGCACGGGATCTCCCAGCAGGAGCTCGCGGACGTCGCCAGGTTCCTCACCGGGGTCCTGCCAGGCTGAGCCTCTTGCCTGCGCCAGGTCTCGCCGGTCCGATCGACGTCAGGCCTCGCAGGTCTGGTCGACGTAGTCGTAGACGGCAGTGCGAGCGGCCATGAACTCGTCGGCGAGCACGGCCTCGGTCGCGTCGCTGACCTTCTGCTGGTGAGTCCCGCTGGTGAAGTACTCGCCGACCTGGACGACTGTCGCCGTCATCGTGTCCCACGCGTCGGCGATCTCCGCGGGGGCGTCGACAGACTCCATCTGCTCGCCGGCACCGGTCCAGGAGGCGGCAGCCTCCTCCATCGTCTGGTCGCCGGTGTTGGAGATGTCGGCCCTGGCGTCGGTCGCGACGGTGCAGAAGTCGTCCCCGCCTGAGCATGCCGCGGGGACGAGGAGGACTGCGCACCCGAGGAGGGCGGCTGCGGTGCGCTGCGGGAGGCTCATGGGCTCATCGTCGCCCGCCGCGACGCGATCGCGCTACGGGGAGAGGTCTCCATGCGACCCGTCAGGCGTCCGACTCCAGGGTGTTGTGCCCAAAACCCTGGAGGAACTTCGGCCCGTCGGTCGCGAGCTCGCGCTCGAAGGCGTCGGCCCACCCGCCGAAGGGCGTGTGCGACAGGGACTCGTTCGAGAACCGGCGGTCGTCGGTGACCTCGGTGACGCAGAACGACGGGATGCTGAGGTCCGTCACGGGACCTCCGCGCTCACACTCCGCGACGATCAGCGGCCGGTTCGCGCCGCCGAACACGTCGACCACCCACCCGTCACCGCCGAGCCACAGGGCGTAGCGGTTCTTGATGATGCGCTTGCCACCCAGCCGGATCATGTCGAGGCCGACGTTGACGTCGATCTCACGCTCGGCCTCGTAACGGGTGCCGCCGTTCATCGGTCCTTTGACGGTGATGGCGCAGAACTCGAACTCGCTCGCGAAGTCGCCGAGCACCTGGAGCTCGTCCTCGGTGCCGTCGAGCGGCAGCAGGACCGTGCTCGACTGCACGCGCATCCGCATCGCGTAGCCCTCGGCCGCGAGGTAGTAGCTCTGCACGATGAGCTCTGGGTCGGGCTCGGTGAGCACAGCGGGTGGGAGCTCGTCGACGAAGAACCGCCGCTCGAACTCGAAGTCACCAAATCCGCAGTCGCTCATCGTCTCCCTCCCTCTCCGTCGTCTGTCTCTGTCATCAGTCTCGTGCGTGCAGACCGGCAGTGCGTGCAGACCCGCCGCCGGGGCTGAAGGGCGCCCGACCGGCCCGGACACGCCGGAAGTACCAGTCTGCCCCTCCCCGCCTCAGGGCACCAGGGGCTGTGGACGGCGCTCCGGGGTACGTGGCACCCCGGGGTGCGCCCGGGGGCAAGACGCACGAGACTGGGCCGATGATCTCCACCGACCTCGCCCGCGACCTCGCACTGGCCGGTCTGCGCTGGCACCCCGCCCCCGGCGACAGGTTCACCCTCGAGGCCGAAGACCTCGACGAGGTGGTCTACACAGTCAGCGAGCTGACCATCGAGGTGCACGAGTACCCGACCGGGACGATCCTCGGCTTCAACGGCACGACCGAGTGGGCCCTCGACTCCGTCGACATGGACCAGACGCTCTGGCTGCCCTCCGAGGAACAGCTCCGGGCGCTGCTCGGCGCGACCTTCAGGTCGCTCGCCCGGACCGATTCCGACGACTACGTCGTGACGATCACCCTGCACGGCGAGCCCGCCGAGTTCCGCGCCGACGCGGCACCCGACGCCTACGGGCAGGCCCTGCACTCGCTCATCTCGGCCGCCTCCGCCGTCGACGCCTGACCGGCCCGTCAGGCCGCGGCGAGCGGGGGCAGCGCGACGAGCACAGGCGCGAACCAGTCTGGCGCGACGTCGACGGAGACGTCGCGGACGAGCGACACGGGGCGCTCGGGCACGAGGACCGGCCTCGACGCAGCCCCGACCACCTGGGTCACGGGGACCAGCTGCCCGGGTGCGTCGGCCCTGGAGGCGAGGACCGACACCAGCAGCCAGAAAGCTCCCGGCGGGACGTCCATGAGGATGAAATAGCCCTCGGGCCCCATGAGCGTCCCCGCCACGGGCACACCGTGCGCCGCACGCCGCCGGAACAGACCGACGTACACCGCAGGGCTGGGTCCCACGCTCGTGCGTGCGGCCGGGCTCAGGTGGACCGCTCCTGTGATCACCGTGCCGTCGGTCTGCGGGCCGCGGACGCTCACCGGGCGCGGCTGGCGGTCGGCGAGGGTGTGCGGCAGCCGACGGAAGTCCGTCGGGCTCAGGCCGACCACCTTGACGAACCGCGTGGTGAAGGTGCCGACCGAGCTGAAGCCCACGGCGTTGCAGATGTCGATCACCTTGTCCTCGCCCGCGAGCAGCATCTGCTTGGCGCGCTGGAACCTGTGGGCCGCGAGGAACTGACCGGGCGGCATGCCGACGTACCTCTCGAAGGACCTCGCGACGTGGAACGGGCTGTAGCCGACATGGTCGGCGAGGTCGTGCAGGGTCACCGGCTCGTCGGAGTGCTCGACCAGGAAGCGTGCGGCACTGACGATCGTCAGGTACATCCGCCCACCCCGCCGAGCCGCCGGATCTGCCGTGGTGTCATGATCCCGATCATGCCCAGGTGTGCCATGGATCACAAGACCTCCATGTCCGGCCGGTACTGTGCCTTGACGCGCGCGACGCGCGTCACCCTGCTGGGGTCTCCCCCGGCAGGGCAGGGGGCGACACCGAGGAGATCGACCTGTGCCTGAGCAGCTCATGTGGGAACCCGACGTCTCGCGGGGCGAGTGGTTGCGCCCGATGGAGTCCGAGCCCTTCGCCTCGATCCTCTCGGTCGTGCCACGAGGCTTCGAGGCCTACGCACGGATCTTCCACACGGTCGAGCGAGACCGGCCCCGCGCGACAGGGACGTGGCACGGGGTCGAGGAAGAGTCTCTCTTCGCCGGGGTCACCGACATCGAGGCGGCGCTCGAGACCGGACGCACCACGTGGGCGGAGGTCGCCGCAGCCTTCGGCACGACCATGCACAGCGAGGCGCAGTACGCGCGGCTCGTCGGGCTCGGGAGGTGGGAGGAGTCCCAGACTGTGGCCCCCGACGGCTGGCGCTACGACATGCCCCCGGAGGGCAGCTGCGACCCTGACTCCTTCACAGCTGCAGCACGTGTCCTCGCACGTCACACCACCACACCGTCCGCCGGCGTCGCCGCGGTCTGGGAGGGCTGGGGCGGACTCATGAGCTCTGCGGGCTACGCCACGTACACCGCCGAGATTCCGGACCCGACCACCGACGACCGTGGTCTCCGGTCGGCGGTCCGGGCTGCAGGCACACGACTGCGCGCCACGCTGCGCCGAGCGCTCACCCGTGCGAGGTGGGCGACGACGGACCGGATCGCTCTCTTCCACCGAGACCCCGAGCCTGGCACCGGCCTGCTGTCCCACGAGATCGCGAGCGGACCGACCTTCGACCTGCACGGCGGCACCGGGCGCACCTACGTGCTCTTCCAGGCCGGCGCAGACGACTTCGCCGACCCGGCGTGGGGCGACCGGGCTCCCTGGGTCCGCCCGGGCTGGTCGCCGCAGACGCCCAGCATGGTCTGGCCCGAGGACCACGCATGGTTCCTCGCGACCGAGATCGACTGGGACTCGACCCTCGTGGCCGGCTCGGCCGAGCTCGTCCGAGAGCTGGTCGAGACCCCGGGCCTCGAGGTGCTGGCCATCGACCCCGACGCCCGCCTGACCAGCGACGGCGACACGATCAACCCGGCCCCAGAGACGGAGACAGCATGAGTGCCGACGACTACGACAGGTTCGCTGACGACTACGAGGCGGAGAACGCGACGAGCCTGCTGAACGCCTACTACGAGCGTCCCGCCGTGCTGGACCTGGTGGGCGACGTGCAGGGCAGGCGCATCCTCGACGCCGGGTGCGGGTCCGGCCCGCTGGCCGCCGAGCTCGTCGCCCGTGGCGCGGACGTCGTCGGCTTCGACGGGAGCCCGGCGATGATCGACCTGGCCCGCCGCAGGCTGGGTGGCACGGTCCCGCTGACCGTGCACGACCTCGCTGAGCCGCTGCCCTACGAGGACGAGTCCTTCGACGTGGTCGTCGCCTCCCTCGTGCTGCACTACCTCGAGGACTGGGACGGGCCTCTCGCCGAGCTCCGCCGCGTCCTGCGGCCGGGTGGCCGGCTCGTCGTCTCTGTCAACCACCCGTTCGCCCAGGTGCTCAACGCGCCCGAGGACGACTACTTCAGGACCAGGCTCTACTCCGAGGACGTCGAGCTCAATGGCCAGACGACCGAGCTGACGTTCTGGCACCGCCCGCTCCGGGAGGTCGTCCGGGCCGTGACCGACGCTGGTCTCGACCTGCGCGTCCTCGACGAGCCAGGACCGTCGAAGGACACCCCGTCCGAGCTCATGCCGCCGCGGATCGCGAGCGGGGAGCGCAGCGCGTTCTTCTGCTTCTTGTTCGTCGTCGCCGAGCGCCCCGGTGTGGTCGACTAGGGCATGCTCTCTCAGGTCGCCCTCGCCCGGGCCTTCGCCTCTCTCCACGTCTCCGGCTCGCCGCTCGTGCTCCCCAACGCCTGGGACGTCGCCTCGGCACGGGTCGTCGCAGCGGCCGGAGCAGCCGCTGTCGCCACGACGAGCGCGGGGGTGGCCTGGGCGCACGGGTCGGCCGACGGCAACCGGCTGGCCAGGCCGGACGCCGTCGCAGCGGTCGCCGCGATCGTCCGGGCCGTCGAGGTGCCGGTCTCGGCCGACATCGAGAACGGTCTCGGCGGTCCTGCGGAGGAGGTCGCGCGCACTGTCGCCGCAGTCGTCGAGGCGGGCGCGGTGGGGATCAACATCGAAGACTCGATGCGTCCGGTCGCCGAGCAGGTGACCCGGCTGGCTGCGGCCCGCGCGGCCGCCGAGGACGCGGGTGTCCCGCTGTTCGTCAACGCCCGGATCGACACGCACCGGCTCGGCGGCGTGGGCAGTCTCGCCTGGTTCGACGAGACGCTCGACAGGGCGCTCGCCTACGCCGAGGCAGGAGCGAGCGGCGTCTTCGTGCTCGGCGCGCTCCAGGCCGACGTGGTCCGGGCCCTCGTCGCCGCGTCACCGGTCCCCGTCAACGTCGCCTTCGGTCCCGGCACGCTCTCCGTCGGGGAGCTCGCTGCGGCCGGCGCGCACAGGATCAGCGCCGGGTCGTCGATCGCCGAGGCCGCGTACAGCCTGGTCGGTGAGATGGCCGCGACCATGCTCGGAGACGCCTCGGCGGCTCCCGGGCGTGCCCCGACGCTGGGGTGGTCGGCGCTCAACGCGCTCGCCGAGTAACCCGAAGTCAGCCAACCCCCAGCCGTGCTCGGCGGGCGGCCGAGAGCAGCTCAGCCGAGGAGGAGCGCCAGGACGATCGCGACGAGCGGGAAGAAGCCCTGGACGGACCCGGCGCGGAGCTTGGTGCTGTCGCTCGTGATGAGCACGAGGGCTGCGGCGACCATCGACCCTGTCGCGAAGAGCAGGATCGACGAGCCTGCCACAGCGGCCGTGCCGTCGGCCGCGAGCGCGAGGACAGCCCCGCCGATCGCCCCGACAGCCAGGAACAGGTTGTACCAGCCCTGGTTGTAGGCCATGGAGCGTGTGGCGAGCGCCTCGTCCTCGGAGGTGCCGAAGGTGCGCCGGGTAGCGGGCGCGGTCCAGCGCAGGCTCTCGAGCACGAAGATGTAGACGTGCACGAGCCCCGCCAGGACGGCGAAGACTGCGGCGGCGACAGGCAGGTTCTCGAGCACTGTGGTTCTTTCGTCAGGAGGATCCTCCGCCCGGACGGGCGGACGGCACGTGGAGCACGGCCGTGCGGCGGTGCCGCTCCGCCCAGGGTACGCCGGACGCCCGCTCGTCGGAGGTGCCCGCGGCGTCGTGGTGACCGCTCCGGGCGGACCTGGGCCCCGCCAAGACCTTCCCGCGCCGGTCCGTCGTCGCTAGATTGCGTCTGTACCCAGCCGTCGGCCACGGCGGGGCCACGTCACCCCCGAGGAGGCACCATGCGATATCTGCTGCTGATCTGCGACGACCCGACCGGTGAGCCCTACGACGCCGACGGCGACGACGCCGGAGCGTGGGTCGAGCGCCTGCAGGCAACCGGGTCCTACGTGCTCGGCGACCGCGTCCGCTCCGAGGACGACGCGGTGTCTGTGCGGGTCCGAGGAGGGCAGAGCACCACGACAGCCGGACCTGTCACCCGGGGCAGCGAGCGGGTCGTGGGCTTCGACGTCATCGACGCTGCCGACCTGGACTCCGCGGTCGCAGCGGCCGCCGCCCACCCGATGGCCCGGTTCGGGGCCGTAGAGGTGCGTCCGGTGTGGCCCATGGGATGAGGACCTCTCCCCTGACAGACGACGCTCCCGGTCAGGCCAGCGTGAGGAACATCTTCTCGAGCTCGTCGACCGTGAGCCTCGCGGGCCCGGACGTCGACTCGTCGCCGTCCGGCTCGTCTCCCTCGCTGATGCACTGACGGAGAGCCGTCGAGATGATCGCGAAGCCAGCACGGTCCAGCGCGCTCGACACGGCCGCGAGCTGCGTGACGACCTGACGGCAGTCTCCACCCCCTTCGACGGCGGCGATCACGGCCGCGAGCTGGCCGTGGGCGCGGCGGAGGCGGTTGGCGACCTTCTTGACGGCCGCCGCGTCGTGCAGCGCCGCAGCGGAGGTCTCGGGACCGTCGGTCTGGGTCTGGGTCATGCTCTCAAGGCCTCTCGGGGTAGGAGTGGGGGCCGGCTCATGCTCTCACCCCTGCGGCGACCGACGCTGCGGTGGCGTGCTCGCCGGCACGGCGGGAGGCCGTCCCGGCGGCCCAGGTCTTCCACCCGCCGTCGAGGTTGCTGACCTCGTAGCCGAGCTGCGTGAGCAGACGAGCCGCGGTGTGACCTCGCTGCCCGACCTGGCAGTGGACGATCAGCGGGCCTGCCGGCAGGTCGTGGAGCCGGCTGCGGAGGTCGTCGAGCGGGACGGACAAGGCACCAGGGATCGCTCCGCGGGCGTGCTCGTCGGCGGACCGCACGTCGACCAGCGTGGCCCCGTTTCGCCGCTGCTCGTCGAGCTCGTGCCACTGGACCGTCGCCACGACACCGTCGGCGACGTTCTCCGCGACGTACCCGAGGAGGTTGACCGGGTCTTTGGCGGAGCCGTACTGCGGGGCGTAGGCGAGCTCGAGGTGGGCCAGGCCCCGCGCGGTGATGCCGCCGACCATGGCTGTCGCGATGACGTCGATCCGCTTGTCGACCCCGTCGGTCCCGACGATCTGCGCCCCGAGGATCGCGTCGTCGGCGGGGTCGACGAGGAGCTTGATCGCCATCGGCGCCGCGCCCGGGTAGTAGCCGGCGTGGGAGGACGGGTGGGTGTGCACGACCCGGTGCGCCCGCCCCGCTGCGGTGAGCCGTTTCTCGTTCCAGCCGACGGTCGCGACCGTGAGCCCGAGGATGCCGATGATCGAGGTCCCGAGAGCCGGCAGGGCGTCGTCTGGGTCCAGCCCGGCGATGTCGTCGGCGGCAGCGCGTCCGTGCCGGTTCGCCAGTCCCGCCATCGTCACGAGCGTCGGCTCGGCCGAGATCGCGTCGACCTTCTCCACACCGTCTCCGACAGCCCAGATCGACCTGTCGCTGGTCCGCTGGCACCCGTCGACGGCGATCCCGCCGGTCGGTCCGATCGTCAGCCCGGCCGCGACGGCCAGGGTCGTCTCCGGCGTGACACCGGAGGCGTCGACGACCAGCTGAGCCGTCAGGCTGGAGCCGTCGCTGAGGTCGACGTGACCTGCGCCGCTCGCGACGACCGTCACGCCCGTCCTGACGTCGACGCCAGCCCCGCGGAGCGTCTCGACGACGGGTTGCGCCATCTCCGGGTCGAGCGGGGAGAAGATCTGCGGCCCGCGCTGGACGAGAGTCACGTGGACGCCCCGTGCCCGGAGGTTCTCGACAGCCTCGAGGCCGATGAACCCACCCCCCACCACGACGGCTCGCACCTCTGCCCCGGCCGCACCCAGCAGCGCGCTGATGTGGTCGACGTCGTCGATCGTGCGGAGGGTGTGCCAGGGCAGGTCGCCCGAGCCGGCGCGTGGGGCGGTCGACGACCCAGCGGCGAGCACGAGCGCGTCGTAGGTCTCGGTCGTCGTCTCGCCCGAGGCGGGCTCGCGCACGGTGACAGTCTTCGCCGCGGGGTCGATCGCCACGACCTCGTGCCCGACCCTGACGTCGAGGGCGAACCGGGCGGCGAGCGACTCAGGCGTCTGCAGGAGCAACGAGTCGCGGTCCTCGATGACGCCACCGACGTAGTACGGCAGCCCGCAGCTGGCGAACGAGACGTACCGTCCGCGCTCGAGCACCACGATCTGGGCGTGCTCGTCGAGCCTGCGCATCCGGGTGGCCGCGGACATGCCTCCGGCCACCCCTCCGATGATGAGGGTCTTCATGTGAAGGACTGTATACCCCCGGGGGTATATTGTCTGCAGTGCCGGCACGTCGTCGGCACCACCACGAGAGATGGAGCCACCATGTGCCGAGCGACCCGATGCACGACCTGCGGGAAGACCACCTGGGCGGGGTGCGGGCAGCACGTCGACCAGGTGATGCAGGGCGTCCCCGCCTCCGACCGCTGCCCCGGCCACGACCAGCCCCCGGCGAAGAAGGCCGGGCTGTTCGCACGCCTGCGAGGCCGCTAGCGAGCAGGGCCACGTGCTCGTCCCCGCCGTCAGGTCCCCCTCGACAGGGCCTGACCGCTCAGGGCAGGGCGGCCGCGTGAGACACGTCGAACCCTCTGGACACCTCGGCAGGTTAAGGTGCCCAGCAGCACCCCCTCCTGACCGTCTGACGACGCCGAACCGACCGGAGCCCGCAATGACCGAGACAGTCCCGCACATCACCTTCGTCTGCCAGAAGAACGGCGGGAAGTCGCAGATGGCGGCGGCCCTCCTGCGCGACCTGGCCGGGGACGCTGTCGTGGTGAACTCCGCCGGGACTGCGCCGGGTGCCTCGCTCAACGCTCAGTCGGTCGAGTCCCTCGCGGAGATCGGCGTCGGGGTCGGCGACGAGCACCCGAAGGCCCTGACCGCCGCGATGGTCGAGGCCTCCGACGTCGTGGTCGTGCTCGGCTCCGGGGCACAGGTGGTCGTAGGTCCCGGGACACGGCTCGAGACGTGGATCACCGACGAGCCCTCCGAGCGCGGTGTCACGGGGATGGAGCGGATGCGCCTCGTGCGCGACGACATCCGTGCCCGGGTCGAAGACCTCCACCGGAGGATCCGCTGAGCCTGACGACGGCTCCGGTGCCGTCCGATCACCGGCCGACCCGGACGACCGACCTCCGATGACCGGCTCCGCTCCCCTGGCCCGCAGGCTCGGGACCACCGACGCCGTGGTGATCGGGCTCGGATCCATGCTCGGCGCCGGGGTGTTCTCGGTGTTCGCGCCGGCGGCTCAGGCAGCCGGGGCGGGCCTGCTCCTCGGCCTCCTCGTGGCGGGGGCTGTCGCCTACGCCAACGCGACGGCCTCGGCCCAGCTCGCCGCGCAGTACCCGACATCGGGTGGCACCTACGTCTACGGCCGCGAACGTCTCGGGCCGTGGTGGGGATTCGTGGCCGGGTGGGGCTTCGTCGTGGGCAAGACGGCGAGCTGCGCCGCGATGGCCCTGACCTTCGCCGCCTACGTGGCGCCCTCAGGCTGGGAACGTCCGGCTGGTGTCGCGGCTGTCGTCGTGCTGACGGCCGTCAGCTGCCGCGGCATCACCCGGACGGCCCGCCTCACGCGGGCCGTCGTGGTCGTCGTCCTGGTGGCGCTGGTCGTCGTGGTGGTGTCCGCGCTCGTGGGCGGCGCACCCCGGTGGACGCGCCTGGACCTGACCCTCGGCCTCGCCGACGGCTGGTACGGGGTCCTTCAGTCTGCGGGGCTGCTGTTCTTCGCCTTCGCCGGCTACGCACGGATCGCGACCCTCGGCGAAGAGGTCCGAGACCCCCGCCGCACGATCCCCCGCGCCGTGCACATCGCCCTGGCCGTCACGGTCCTGGTCTACGGGACTGTTGCCGTCACGCTGCTCACGGTGCTCGGACCCGATCGGCTGGCCGCCTCGGCCACGCCGCTCGCCACCGCCGTCCAGGCCGGGGGCTGGACCTGGGCGGTACCCGTCGTGACCGTCGGGGCAGCCGCGGCTGCGCTCGGCGCTCTGCTCTCCCTGCTCGCCGGCGTGGGGCGCACGAGCCTGGCGATGGCGCGCCACGACGACCTGCCGCGCTGGCTCGACGCGGTCGACCCCCGTCACCAGGTGCCGCTCCGTGCCGAGGTCACGCTCGCCGTCGTCGTGTGCGCCCTGGTCCTCATCGTCGACCTGCGCGGGGTGATCGGGTTCTCGTCCTTCGGGGTGCTCGTCTACTACCTGGTCGCCAACCTCGCCGCCTTCACCCAGGGGCCGCAGGACCGTCGCACGCCCCGAGGGCTCCAGGTGGCTGGAGCCCTCGGGTGCGTGGTGCTCGTCGCGACGCTGCCACCGTCGTCCGTGGTGGCCGGTGCCGCTGTGCTGGCGGCAGGCGTCGTCTACAGGCTGTGGCGCACGCAGGCCCCCGCCCGTCCGCAGTCGTGAAGACTGGTCCGCTGCGTCAGCCGGCGTAGCCCTCGACGTAGGCGTCGACCTCGGCCAGGAACCTCGCGCGGTCTGCGTCCGAGACCCACGAGGCCTCGAAGGAGTTCTTCGCGAGGGTCACGACCTCCTCGCTCGTCAGGCCCGCCTTCTCGACGAGGGCGACGTAGTTCTCGGCCACGTAGCCGCCGAAGTAGGCGGGGTCGTCGGAGTTCACCGTGACCTTGACGCCCGCCCGCAGCAGCTGGGCGATCTCGGTGGCCTTCATGTCGTCGGTGACGAAGGAGTTGGACACCGGGCAGCACGTCAGGCCCAGGCCGCGCTCGCGCACGACCTCGACGAGAGCGGGGTCTTCGACGACGTTGGTCCCGTGGTCGATCCTGTCCACGCCGATGTCCTCGAGCACCTGGCGGATGTTCTCGATGCTCCCCACCTGGTCGATGTCGCAGTGCATCGTCAGCCTGTAGCCGAGCTCACGGGCGCGGGCGAAGACCGCACCGAACTTCGACGGCGGGTTCTCGCGCTCGTCGGAGTCGAGACCGACGCCGAGGATCTTGTCGGCGAAGGGCACCGAGGCCTCGAGGGTCTCGGCGGCGCTCTCGGCAGAGAAGTCCCGGAGGAAGCAGAGGATCAGGTGGGCGTCGACACCGAGCGCCGCACCGTCGACAGCGGCCCGGTGATACCCGTTGACGACGTCCGCGAAGGGCACGCCTCGGCTCGTGTGCGCCTGCGGGTCGAAGAACATCTCGACGTGCGTGACACCGTCTGCGGACGCCCGGCGCAGGTACGCCGTGGCGAGGTCGTAGAAGTCCTGCTCGGTGACCAGGACGTCCATCGCCGGGTAGTAGACGGCGAGGAAGCTCGCGAGCGAGTCGAAGACGTAGCTCGCCTGGACCTCTTCGACGGTGCTCTGGGCGAGCTCGACGCCGTTGCGGCGCGCGAGCTCGAGCTTGAGGTCGGGCTCGAGGGTGCCCTCGAGGTGCAGGTGGAGCTCGGCCTTGGGCAGGCCGGTGACGAACTCACGGGTGGGGGAAGCGGGCAGTGCCACAGGGGGGTCCTCTCGGTCAGGGGGTCCTCCCAACTTATCCCTGCGAAGCCCCGTCGCTCATCCCTGCGGAGCGCCGTCGACGCCGTCGAGGTACAACCACCGGCGGGAGCCGTCGTCGGCGCGGACGAACCGGCTGACCTCGGTCTGCGTGCTCCGCTCGCCGTCGTGGCGCGAGTGCGCACGGAAGGCCACGGTCCCGGTCTCGTCGGTCTCGCCGCCGTCGACGGTCTCGAGCACCCGGAGGCGGGTGAACACCGTGTCGGGGTCGAGGTCGAGGGTCTCGGGCCGGGTCTGCGGGTGCCAGGAGGCGAGGAGGTGGTCGACGTCCCCCACGACGAAGGCCGTGTACCGGGACCGCATGAGGGCTTCGGCGGTCGGGGCCTGCACAGCCCCGGAGTGGACGGGCGCGCAGCAGGACTCGGCGAGGCGCCCGGTGCCGCAGGGGCACGGGCTCGAGAGGTCGAGGGCAGGGCTCATGGGACCAGTATCACCGCAGGTGCGCCTGGTGACGAGAGGTCTGCGCGGGTCCCGGTCTCAGAGGTACATCCCCGGGCGCGGGCGCTCGGGGGCGGTCGGGAGGTCACCGGGCACGTCCTGCGGGGTGATCGTCCGGATGTCCTGCGGGGTCGGTGCGTCGAGGGCGACCACGCGCTCGGCCTGGATCGACGCGGCCTCCTCGAAGACGTTCCGCACGAAGCGCCCGTTGCCAAATCCTGCCGGGCGCGGGTGCGGCAGCAGGGCCCGGATGCGGTCCTCGACGCCGTCGGCGAGCACGAAGCCCTGCTCGGCCGCCATGCCGCGCAGGATGGTCAGGAGGTCGTCGTCGGAGTAGTCGTCGAAGACGAGGGTCTTGGGGAACCTGGACGCGACCCCGGGGTTCGACTGCAAGAACCTGTGCATCTCGGCCGGGTAGCCGGCGACCACGACGACCACCTCGTCGCGGCGGTCCTCCATGAGCTTGATGAGGGTCGCGACGGCCTCGGCGCCGAAGTCGCGGTGGGAGTCGGCGGGCATGAGGGCGTAGGCCTCGTCGATGAACAGCACACCGCCCGACGCCCTCTCGAACACCTTGCGGACCTTGGGGGCGGTCTGCCCGATGTACTCGCCCACGAGGTCCATCCGGCTGACCTCGACGAGGTGGCCTCGCGAGAGCAGGCCGAGCTGGGCGTAGGTCCGGGCGAGCAGACGCGCGACGGTGGTCTTGGCGGTCCCCGGGTTGCCGGTGAACACGAGGTGGCGCGAGCGGCCCGAGTCGGGCATGCCCGCCTCGGCGCGCAGCTGGTCGGCGCGCGCCTCGGCCTCGAGCCGGCGGACCTGGACCTTGACGGGTTCGAGTCCGACGAGCCGGGCGAGCTCGCCCTGCGGGTCGCCGATCTCCACGGCGTCGGGCAGCAGGTCGTCGGTCTCCTCGTCCTCGGTCTCGTCGCTGTCGCGCAGACGCATCGGGCGCCCGGGGACGGGGTGGCGCACAGGCTTGACCCTGCGCGCGAAGTCTTCGAGCAGCGGGTTGCGGGCCCGGCTGCTGCGCGCCGTGTACGTCTCCTCGACGTCCTGGACGAAGTCGACGAGACTCGGCGAGGCCGACGCGACCGGGGCGCCGGGAAGACCGGCGAGAGACACGGCCGTCTGGCTGGTCGACGCGAGCCACGTCCGGCACACGTCGATCTCGCCACGGAGCAGACCGCGCGCCACCCAGTCCCGGGTGCTCGACAACCAGACCTGCTTGTCGAAGGACGCCTGCCGGTCCGCCATGTCGGCGTTGACGGCGTCGGCCCGCTCGCGGCCCAGTGCGACGGCGGCCGCCGCGGGCAGCGCGGTCCGGCCGTCGGCGAGGGCGATCGAGGCGAGCACCTGGTCCGAGGTCTGCGAGCGCTCGAGCATCGAGGCGAGGTGGTCGTGGACGACCGTGAAGCCGGCGACGGACCAGGAGAAGGTATCGGCCCACCCGCCGAGCTCGGGCAGGACGGCGCGCTCGTCGTCGGTCAGGAGGTCCTGGCGCCAGAGGCGCGCGAGGTCGGCGTAGGGGCTGAAGGCGTGCAGCCTGCGGAGCTCCCGGTCGTCCATGACACGCTCGAAGATGCCGCGGAGCGCGTCGCGACGCGCAGCGAAGGGCTCGACGTCGTCGAAGACGGCGAGGGCGTCGACGCTGGCCTCGAGGGCGTCGAGGCGCGCCTCCGGGTCGCGCCCGGCGTGGTCGAGGAGGCGGAGCGGCCAGTCTGTCGCCGACGGGAAGTACCTGTAGACGGGGCTCTCCCCCAGCCTGGACACCGGAGGCAGGTGGTCGGCGATGACCTTCTGCGGGAAGGTCGGCTCGGTGCCGGACAGCAGGGCGCTCCACCCGCCGAGGCGCTCCCCGAGGACGAGCAGGTAGATGGCCATGTGCGGGGTCCCGACAGGCCAGTCGTTCCACGCTGTCTCCCGGCGCCCGACGCGCTCGTCGTCGACGAGGGCCCGGACGTGCGCGCGGGTGGTCTCCCACCAGCCGTCGGGGAGAGGCCATGGCGTCGACCCGATGACGTCGAGGTGCGGCCGGGTCGACTGGAGCACGGCGAGGTGCTCAGGAAGGGCCAGGGAAGGCACGGGACTCCTCGGTCGAGTTCAGATGTCCTGCAGCATAGCGACGGCGGGCGCGACCCTGCTCCGGACCCACTCGGGTCCGCTCGTCGGGGGTGTGGCCACGATGACGGTCTCCACGCCGAGCGCCGCATAGGGGCGCAGGCTCTCGGCGAAGGCTGCCGGGTCCCCGGCGTGCAGCTCGTCACCGCTGTGCATCATGGTCACCCGGATCTGCGAGACGTCGCGGCCGACGTCGTCGCAGTGCCTCTTGAGGACGTCGAGCTTGTGCGCGATGCCCTCAGGGGTCGTGGCGAAGAGGTTGCAGGCGTCGGCGTACTGCGCGACGAGCCGCAGGGTCTTGCGCTCTCCCCCGCCGCCGACCATCACCTCGGGGTGGGGCGTGCTGAGGGGCTGGGGCGAGCAGAGCGTCTCGGCGAGCTGGTAGTGCTTGCCGTCGAAGGGGCCGTCGTCTGCTGGGTCCCACATCTGGTGGCAGATCTGCAGCGTCTCCTCCAGGCGCTCGAACCTCTCGGCGAGCGGCGGGTACGGGACCCCGAGCGCCAGGTGCTCGCGCTCGTACCA
>Ga0247813_10001282_pt1 | contig 19524 bp, 17 predicted proteins | sample UWRJL169409C1_FD_180719 | JGI IMG/M metagenome (GOLD analysis project Ga0247813, IMG submission 180719) | Plant litter microbial communities from Arlington Agricultural Research Station in Wisconsin, United States - UWRJ-L169-409C-1 | ecosystem: Environmental > Terrestrial > Plant litter >... | reverse complement strand
AAGGCTGACAAGGCCGCCAAGTCGGTCGGCAAGACCCTGGCCACCGCCAAGCAGAAGCTGGAAGCGGCCAAGAAGAACGCCAAGGCCGAAGCCACCGCCATCAAGAAGCAGGTCGCCAAGAAGAAGGCCGCCGCTGAAAAGGCTGTGACCAAGACCACCAAGGCTGCCGGCAAGAAGGCCACGACCGCCAAGAAGGCCGTGACCAAGAAGGCCGCTGCTGCCAAGAAGACCGTGACCAAGAAGGTCGCCACCGCCAAGAAGGCTGTCGCCAAGAAGACCGCGACCGCCAAGAAGGCCGTGACCAAGAAGACCGCCGCCGCCAAGAAGACCGTTGGCAAGAAGGTCGCCGCTGCCAAGACCGCTGTTGCCAGGAAGTCGGCGACCGCCAAGAAGGCCGTGACCAAGAAGACCGCAACGGCCAAGAAGGTCGCCGGCAAGAAGACCGCCGTCGCCAAGAAGACCGTTGGCAAGAAGGTCGCCACCGCCAAGAAGGCCGTTGCCAAGAAGTCGGCAACCGCCAAGAAGGCCGTGACCAGGAAGACCGCGACCGCCAAGAAGGTGGCCGGCAAGAAGACCGCCGTCGCCCGCAAGTCGGTCGGCAAGAAGGTCGCCACCGCCAAGAAGGCCGTGACCAAGAAGACCGCCGCCGCCAAGAAGACCGTCGGCAAGAAGGTCGCTACCGCCAAGAAGGCTGTGGCCAAGAAGGCCCCGGCCCGCAAGGCCGCCCCGGCCAAGCGTGCTGCCGCCAAGCCGGTTGCCCGCAAGGCAACGGCCAAGCGCGCGCGCAAGTAAGTCAGTAGTTACGTGCTGCTCCTGCCTGACGGCAGGAGCAGCATGGTGGGATGCCATGCGATGGGTACATCGCCGAACCCGGCACGTGGCCGGGGTGGTCGTCCCTCAGAAGGAAACAGGGCGCCCGGAGGGGCACCCCGGCAACATCAGCGCGCCGCGATCGCGGCGAACTCGCGCATCAGGCGCTCGCCGTCATAGACCACCTGGATCTGGTTGCTGCCCTTGTCCAACCGTTCGCCGTTGACGAACACGTCGGTCTGGATGCTGTAGCGACCCTGAGGCATGTTGGACGGGAAGGTCACCGTGAAGGTGTTCTCGTATGCACCGCTGCCTGCACTCTCGCTGGCGATCTTCTCACCGGTCTTGAACGGCTCGGTCTGGCCGGGTTCGTAAATCCGGATCTGTTCCTTGACCTCGCGGATCGGCTGCTGGCGGCCACTGACCGCTTCGATGTTGGATACGATCTTCAGCGGTTCACCACGCCTTACGCTGTTGCCTGGAAGGCTCGTCTGGTAATGCACGACTTCGGCAGACTCCGGCAGCTGCGAGTAGCGAGACCGGTAGTCCGACTCCACCTGGGCCGCGCTGCGGGTGCGGCGGCTCTGTGCGTTGATCACGAAGCAGGCGGCGATGCCCGCCGCAGCGCCGACATAGGCACCCTTCTCTCCGTTCACCAGCGCGCCAGCACCAGTGCCCAGCGCGATCGCGCCCAGGCACTTGCCCCAGTCCGACCGGGTCATCTGATTGCCCGTGGTGCAACCGGTAAGCGTGCCGGCGGTAGCGAGGCCGATCAACAGCACCTTGCCGAGCGAGGCGGGGGCGAAATATTCCTTTTTCATGGTCAACACCTGGTGGGAAGTGGGGCGGGCATCATTCAATGGTGGTTTCGCGCATGACACGGTCGCGTTCTGCCTTTGCCTGGCGGATGAGCGAGCGGGCAGCCGCTGAATCAGGATTGACCTGCAGGGCCGATTCGCCCAAGGCCACCGCGACGTCGTAACGGCCCTGCTGCAGTTCAACCCGGGCCTTGTTCAGCAAGCCGGCTTCCGGCGCCGCTGCCGGCGGCGGCGCGATCGTCGGCGCTCTGGGCGGGTAGCTGTTGTCAGGTTGGCGCAGGTCGGCCATGTCGGAGGCGTTACCCGCGTCCGGGCTGAAGTTCACCTCCAGCTGCATCGTGCTGGCATACGTACGTCCATCCCGGATAGCTGGCAGATAACGCCAGCGACGCGCGGCTTCCAGCGCGGCACGGTCCAGTGACCGCTCCCGACTGGATCGCGTCACCGAGAGGGCCGTTGCAGTGCCGTCCTCGGCAACATCGACCGTAAGCACAACGGTGCCGCGTGCACCCGTACGCATTGCATCCGGCGGATAGCGTACGGGAGCGCGCTCGCGTGACGCCGCATCCACCTGTGCAGCCCGGTCCGGGGCCGATGCAGGTGCGGGTGGTGCCTGGGCAACTTCATTGTGGACCGACGCCGGTGCATTGGTCGGCGCCGGTGCAGTTGCAGATGCAGGTGCGCGGTTAGGGCGCTCTGGTTCTGACTGCTTGGCAAGCTTGGCTTCCAAGGTGGTCATCCGGACCTGCAGGTCGCGCCAGTTTTCTTCACCCGGAAGCTCGCGCTGCATGTCCATCAAGGCGATGCGCGCACAGGCCAGGTCTGCGCGCGCGAGGCATGACTCCACAGCCGCACGGTGCTGCTCGATGCGGCCAGCAGGCACGGTGGGCTGCCCACCTCGATCGCGCAGGAAGATTGTCCAGAACACCCCGCCCAGCACCAGGCAGACCAGTACCAGCGGCACGCGTGAGCGCGGTCGGGATGCAGGCGCAGGAGAGATCGGCGCGGCAGGCGCAGCGGGCTTGGCCGAGCGCTTCGGTCGCGGTGCAGGTGCCACTTCCGGAGATGCAGGCGGAGGCGCCACAGTGACCGGTGGAGGCGCTGTTTCCACCACGGCCGGGGCCGCTGGCGAGGGTGCCGCAGGAATCGGGGGCGGCGGTCCGGCGGCCGCCGGGGCCGCGACCGGGCCCGGCGGCGTCACGACCGGCGGCGTCACCACCACAGGCGCGGATACGCCACAGAACGGGCAGAAGCGTACCTCCCCGGGCAGAGGCTTCATGCACTGGTCGTTGACACAGCTGATCGGGGAGGCGGCGGTGGCGTCAGTCATTGCAGTGATGCAGCCTCAGTACCCGGAGGGCGGCGGCGGGGGAGCCGGCGGTTGCGGGGCCGATGGAACGCCGAACAGATGACCCAGCTCAGGTAGTGCACCCGCTGCGCTCCACTCGATTCCTTCGCGCCAGAGCAGGCTGTGGCGGTTGATGTTGCCGGTGCCCACGAACTGCTGCAGCTGTTGCACCGTGTACGGTCCCAGCGACTGGTTGTTATAGCCGACGTAGTAGCTGTAATCGACCATCGGGGGCGGCGGCGGGGCGCCCGGCAGGCTGCCCTGCGGTGGAGGGGGCGGGACCGCACCCGGGGCCTGCCCGGCCATGCCCGCGCCGGCAAGGGACGTAGCGCCGAGCATCTGGGCGAAGGCATCATTCACCTGTCGCTTGTCGCCCCGGTCGGTGGCGACCTCGTCAGCATAGACATCCGCCGCCGAGCCGGAAACCGGCTGCGTCCAGGCGTCGAACAATGCACGGGCGCGTTCTTCGATCCGGTCGGCGTCGTCGCCGGCGGCCTGCACAAGCTTCTGCCGATAGTCGGTGGCCAACATTTCGCTCAGCTTGTAAGGGAAACGCTTTTTCAGGCTTTCGCGACCCTGCTGATCTTCCTGCTTGATCGGCTTGTAGGCCACGGTGGCGTAATGCCTGAACAGCTGCGCCAGCAATGCGAGCTGCAGCGGGTCGCGCACATTGGCCGAGCGCTGGCGGAGCTGCTCTTCGATGTTGCGCTTGTCATTACCGTCCAGGCCACTCTGCCGCACGGAGAATTCATCGCCGATGCTGAAGCCGTCGCCTTCCAGCGTGATTTCGTACTTGCCATCGGCACGGCGCTTGAGCACCCCCAGGCCGAGGGCATGCAGGTAAACCTTGAAATCTTCAGCAAACTGCCGGTACTGGCCCTGAGTAAACTGGATGGGCTGCACGAACTGGCTGACCCGCTTGTGGATGTGCAGCGGAATACGCGCCGCCTCTTTGCGGTAAGCGGCCTGATAGGTCGGCAGTGGCGTCAGTGCGGGTGCCGGGAAGCCGGACAGCTCGGTAAAGCAGATCAGCTTGCCAGGAATGCCGGACTCGACGAAGTCGATCTGGCTGGCGGTCATGCCGGTGCCCTGCGGCACGGCCTGCTCCAGCAGCGCACCATACTGGCGGCGGAACAGGCGCGCATCTTTTACGCCGACAAGGCAGGTATAGCGATCCTTGGAGATTTCGAAGCCACCATTGAGATTCAACGGTACCCATGGCATCGCGCGCTGCAGCAGCAGGCGGAAGGTCTCGCGCAGCTGCTCGGGAGTAAGCGCGGCCAGCGCCTGCATCAGCGGATCGGTCTGGGTACGGGTATCGGCCTGGGGCAGCTGTGCCACGGCCTTGTTGCGCAGCTTGCCCAACACTTCCTGGGCGCCTTCGTCGCTGAGCAGCTTCTGGAACAGCGTCTGGGAGCCACCGAAGTCCTTGAACGCCTCCTTGGCCCACTGACGGAACTCGGCCGGATCGATGGCCGGCTGCTCCTCATCCTGCGGCGCCTTGAGTGCGATCAGGGTCGCATGCTTCTCGGCGATGGCCGCTTCGATCTTGCCGATGTCACGTTCGACGTGCTGCAGCAGGGACTCGACCGACTGGCGGCCGTCCTGCAGGCGCCCGACAAATCCACTCCACAGCGGGCGACCGTGGGCGTCGACCGCTTCCTTGACACCCAGCCAGGCCGAGACGTCGCGCAGCAGGTTGGCCGCCTCGCGCGAAGCGACCGAGCGCACGTAGAACAGCAGGCTGTCCCGGATGGTCTCCTTGATCTGCGCCAGCACGGTTTCGGCCTGCTTGTCCTTGCCGCTGATCCGTGCGAGCAGGCCTTTGCCGGTGGTTTCCTTGAGACGTTCGAACTCGTGCGCAAGCTCGGCGTTCTGCAGCTTCTCGGAAATCTCGGCAAAGCGCTGTGCATTGCGTTCCAGCGCAGGAACGATACCGGTGCCTTCATTCTCCAGCCGGTCCTTGATCATCTCCACCAAGGCCAGTGTGTAGTCCAGCCCACCGCGCTCATCATCGTCAAGTCGGCGGAAGATCTGCGCAGGCAGTTCGGCTTCATCGGTGATGGACAGCAACACCCGCTGGCGGTTCTCCTTGATGCGGACTTCATGGTTGCGGTCGGCGCTGTCTACCCGGTTGCCCTTGGTATCGCGCTCGAGCTGCTTGATCACATCCTGGACGTGCAGCGGCCATTGGTCACGGTCAGCGCTGCCGTGCATCAGCTGCTGGAACGCATTCTCGACCTTCTGTTCGATCTGCGCGCCGATGCTGGCGTCGCCGGTCACCTTCAACAGATCATCAGCCACCTGGTAGTGCGTGAACTCACCATTGAGCGTGGCCAGATCGCCGCGGGACAGGAACTGCGGAATGTCAGTGAAGGTACGCGGCACGATGGCCAGCTGCTCGCGCAGGAAATCATCGCGCTCTTTATCGGTGGGGCGGTTGCCCGGGGCCTGGATGTTGGCGATGCCGAAGAACGCCTTGAGCATTGCCTGCACCTGGCGGTTCATGCGCACGTTCTGGCGCGCCTCCACCTGGGTATCAAGCACGGCCTGGCCGACGCCGGAATAGCTGGCGGTGAAGCGCAGTTCCGTATCGTCACCATAATCCTGCGGCAGCGGGACCGAATAGGCGCGGATCTTGTGCTGATTCTGGTTGACGGCCACCGAACGCTTGCGGTTGGCGAAGTCCTGTGAGGTGAAGTCGGTGAAGAACACATCCGAGAGCATCTCGTAGATGTCTTCCTGTTCACTCGTCTTGGCCATCGCCACGTTGGTGTTGTCGACGATGTACACATCATCGTACGGACGGCTGTCGATGTGCAGGTTGTCCGAGGCATCCCAATGCTTGACCAGGACATTGCCACGCAGCGCCGTCTCGAGCTCCATCAAGGCGGCGTAGCCGTTGGCCTGGATACGGTCAGGGTTGGTGGTGGTGATGAACCCGCCGGGAAGGACCATGTACAGGTCGACCTTGCCCTCGACATTCTTCTCCTTGAGGATCGCCTTGGCCAGGTAGCCCATGTCCAGGAACGAGCCGGAGCCCGTGCCGCCGGCCGCCGAGCCGGTGATGACCACCCGCACCTTGCCCGGTTCCACTTCCAGCCCCAGTTTCTTGAGCTTGTCCGCGCGTGCGCCGATGTTGCTCAGCAGGGTTTCGATCTTGTCCCGCAGCTTGTCCCGGATCACCGGATACTTGTCGAAGAAGTACAGGCGCGACAGCGCACGGATCTGGCCCGCGCCCTTGCTTGGATCCACGCCCAGCAGGCGGATGCGCTCGGGCGTGAGCGGGAACCACTCGGCTACCTCCCGGTGACGCCGCAGTTCGTCGTCGGATTGAGTGTACTTGTTGAGATCCAGCCGCTCGATGATCTTCTCTTCGGGCGTGAAGGCCACCTGCTCGGCCAGAACATCGGTCTTGACCGACTTGCCGTCCTGGGTGACCTCACCGGCATCCAGATCGAAGTTGATGAACTGTGCCACCGGGAAGTCAGCGACGTTCTCGACCTTCGCGTTTCCGCCCCAGATCGCATTGAGAATGCGGCGGCGCAGACGGATGTTGACCTTCATGCCGGTGCCGCCGAGGGCGATGAACAGCGTCGGACGGATCTTCTCGGTGACCTGCGGCGGCTGGCCGGGCAGGGAGGTGCTTTCGGTGGCATCGTTCATGCGGCGGACCCCTGGATCAACGCTTGGCGGAGAAGGTGGCGAGCCAGGCGATCAACGACACGCCGGCCAAGGCGCTCATCGGCACCAGATACAACGGCGCGAGGAACCGCCCGGCGTTGACGAAGGCCAGCACGGTCACGGTGGCGACCGCCATCAGGCCGATGAACAGAAACCAGCCCGACGCATTGGCGCGACTCGGCGCGACGCGCTCCTTGACCCGCCAGTTGGCGTACGCGTTCTTCACCACGAAAAAGACGACGGCCAGGACCAGCAGTACCACACCACCAATCAGCGCATCGCGACCGCTGGTCTGCTCGCCGACCTGGATGTCCCAGTCACCGGTGAAGGTAGCCGTCGGCTGCTGCGTTCCCGCTGTTGTCGCTGGCGCGGCCTGCTCGGACGGCGTGGCGGTGGCCGGCTGATCGGTCACTGGCGCGGGGAGGGAACTCTTCTGGCTCATGCTCTGTCCTTGGCGGTAAAACGCTTAGTTGATGCGGATGGAGGTATCGGGTTGGGCCCAGCTCACACGAGGCTTGAACGCGCCGCGTCGGACCGTGGCAACGTGCGTGCCGTTGGCGTCGCGCACTTCGGTTGTGGTGAACGGTCTGAGCCTGAGGTGCTGGGGCTGATCGTCGATCCAGACCGTTGCTTTGCGTGCGCCGGTCACCAGCACGAGAAACAGCAGCGCAGCGATCAGCGCGAGCAGGCCGCCGCCATACACCACTACGGCCGGCCACACCGGATACTGCACACGAAGCAGCAGCGGGACCCGGGTGACCGAGGCATTGGCCGTGACGGGAGGAAGGAAGACCTCGGGCAGTGCATCCCCGGGGAACAGGTCGGCCATGTGCGCGCGGAACTGCGGCGACACTTCCAGCTGTTGGTTATCCAGGTGGATATCGATCGCCCCGCGCCGTTCATAGCCGCTCCGCAGCAGCACCTCACGCGACCACTGCGACGGCAAAGGAGGCAGCGACAGACGCAGGGTCAACGGATCACTCTGTTTGCCGGGATCCAGCGCCTGCAGCGAGCGCGTGGACATCTCGCCCTGCAGGCCGATCGCCGGCGGCGTCACCAATGAGGTGTCAGCACTGACGATGCGGTAGGGATTGAACAGATTCTCGAACCGGCCCTGCACCTGTGCGGTACGCACCCTCGTGCTGGCATCGAACGACAGCACGAGGGTGTGGCCGTCGCCGGCGAGGCCAGCAGCGATGCCCGGCGAATCCGTCACGCCGGTCGGGCTGAAGCGCACGGCCGCTTCGGTCAGCGGCTTGAGGCGCACATGTCCCTCGGGAAGCAGTGTGGTCAGAGCCGGTTGCGCCAGTACCGCATCCAGCGCGGCCGACGCCGGCTCCCCGTAAGCCAGGGCGTACAGCATCAAACCGTTGGCGCGGTAGTGCTGCCCCTGTACCGGCATCTTCAGCGGGAACGCAACGATCCGGCTGATGACGTACTCACCGTGCAGCAACTCGTAGAACTCGCGGTTGCGGGCCACGACCTCGGTACTGTTGTTGGGGCTGTTTTTGTTGTTGGTGACGATCCAGATGATGCCCGGGCGACCCTCCAGACCCACCTCGATCGCACCGAGCAGCGCTTCCTTGAAGTCGGTATCGGCGAGTGCGCCGCTGCCTTTGCGTGCCATCTGCAGGCGCGTCATCGCCTGGGCAAGCCCCGGGTGGTTCCCCGGTCCGCGATACACCCACTCCGGCGAGGGATGGGTGGTGTCGGACTGGTTGAACGCGCCCACCACGACCTCGCCCTGACCAGCCGCAGCCTTGGCCAGCTGTGCGACAAGTGGCTTGAATGGCGACTCGGCATCGACGTAGAACGGCTCCATCCAGCCGGAGTTCTGTACCAGGACCGCCTGCCGCAGCTCGGCGGCCCCGACGGTCGTGCCTACGCTGCTCGCCAGCAGCACCGCGACGCCCAGCAGACGCTTCAGTACGCAACCGGTCATTGCGGCAGGCTCCAACGCAGCAAGGTGCCGCGCGCGTCCACCCACAGCCACAGCGCGTCATCGTGAACGAACCACTGCGCGTTCCAAGGTGAGGGCGTATCCACGGCAAAGGTGTGCGCGTGACCACCGATCCGCTCCAGGCGGAACGTCGCATGCACGGTCGCCTGACTCTCGAAGAATGAGAGCAGGCTGCGCTGCTGCGGAAGCGGCGCGTGGAGTGACAGCATCAACTGCGGTTCGACGACCTCCAGGAACGGATAGACCACATGGCTCACCGCATACAGGTCATGGTCGAACTCGTCCCACGGCTTCTCCAGGCGCACGTTGAACTGGAAACTGGTACGGCCGGTGCTGGTGGATCCGCGTGGCGCGGCACGCTGCTCGGGCAGGGCGGCGTCCAACCGGATGACGATCCACTTTTTGTCCCGGGTGTCGTACAGCAGCTGCCAGAAGCCTTCGCCATCGCGATATGGAGGCCCCAGAACCGGGTTGGCCTGGTAGCCCTCGGGCCAGCTCTGCCAGCGGGCGGAAGCGTCGCCCTGGCCGTCCAGACGCACGCTCAGCACACCCTGCGTGCCGATCCAGAACAGGCTCCGGTGCGCCGGATCGCTGATCGGTGCCGAAAGCAACTGCAGGGGCGCGTCCAGCATCAGCATCTGCTGCTGCCACGCCTCACCGGGCCGACGGATCGCAAGGCCCCATCGGCCCTCATGCTCCTGTGGCACGAGGGCGATATCGTCCAACAGACCGGGGGCACCCAAGGTGCGGCCGACCGCGCGATCGATCTGGTAGCTCAACGTCATCGCATCAATGCTGACGCAATCGGCACCTGCGTCGGTCGCCAGGATCATCTGATCGCCATCATCGCGCGGTAGCGTCAATGTCGCATTCGCCCATGTTTCAAGATGGCTGCGGCCGAGTGAGACACCGCGGGGTGCCAGCGTCACCCAATGACGGTGACCGTTCTGCCACAGCGAAAGCTGGCCGGAACGGCTCGCCGCGAACAACCCGTCGCGATGGCCGCCGGCGCGGCTGGTGAAGAAGAACAGACCACTCGGCTGCGGTGACTTGATCAGCTCGGCGGTGTCCTGCATTGACTGGCTGCTTCGCTGCAGCTGATCGAACAACGCCTGAAGCGTTGAGGGAACTGAGGCCGTCACGGCGGCGGTGCAACTGCGTCCACCGTCATCCCCGCCAAACGGGGTTCGCCATTGCTGCACCGGGCGCCGCGCAAGCGGTTGGCCGGTAAAGGGAGAAAACCGGAAGCCGCCCGGGAGATAACCACCATCGGGCATACGATGCGCGCCAGACAGATAGTCCAGATCGCTCAGTGTTGGTGGAGGCACGGCAGTGTCGATGGCGACCAGAGAAAATCCGGTTCCATCCTGCACCCACGACTCATTATCCAGGTGCCAATGGGCACTTCGTTCTGCTCCGGCGGCCACGCCGTCCCCCTGTATCCTTTCGCGGGCAAGGATATCCTAAAGTCAACGGCCGGGAACAAACGCCTGCGCATGGAGTTTGTAGGGAAACTCCTGACGTGACGTATTCGGCCCGATCTCGCATTATCGCCCGCGCATGAAGGAGTATGTCTGCGAAACGACGGCTGTCGCAGATCATCAAGCATTGGACGCATCAGGGGAAACGCATTGAAGAAAATTCTGTTGGCTGTGCTGGTAGTCGTGCTTGCTGGTTGCCAGCAGGGTCGGGCGATTCGCCTGGACATGCTGGCGATGGAGTTCCGGTCCGAGTGTTTCGGTGCGGGGGCGACCACAAAGTGCGTTGCCATGCGCGTCAAGTACAACGTTGCTGCCACGCAGTTGATGCTTGATCGCCTGGAAGATGCCTATGCACAGATTCCCGAGCCGGATCCGCAGGCCTACGCGGCTGCCCGGCAGGCACTGCAGCGTGTGATCGACCGCAATGAACAGGATCGCCCAGGGTGGTGGCGGCGTATTCTGATGAACAACATCGAGGTGACCTACGGCCTGGCGGCGGGCCAGTTCCTGGTGACGCCCAACGAACTCTCGGAACTTGCTGCTGTGGCTGCCGAGAACGAGAAGCGGCGACGTGACGTGGCTGCGGCCGATGGCCACCCCAAGGAGGCTGGCGCGCCAGAGCTGAGCGATGCGGATCCCGACGCCGAAGTGCCTCCGACGGCGGCGACGACCGATGGTTTCGACCTGGGCCCGGAATCCGCAGCGACCAGTGATCCGCAGAGTGAGACCGCTGCCGTCGAGCGGATCGCTGTACAAGCCGGGCCTGCAGATGAAAGCGGCTACGCCGGCATGATGGCGCGCATGGCCCGGGAGGCTGAGGAGGCAGCGGCGCGGCCCAGTTTCGACTGCGCGCGGGCGAGCCATCCTGCCGAACACCTGCTATGCACTCACCCCAATCTGGCAGCGATGGATGTTCGCATGGCGCGGGCCTATGCCGATGCACCTGCATGTGGGGGTGACCGGACCGCATTGCGCACCGATCAGCGGCAGTGGCTGCAGCATCGGCGCAACCAGTGCAGCGATGCGGCCTGTCTGGAAGACGCCTATCAGGCACGTATCGCACAACTGGAGCAGTACTGCACAGGTTGAGCATGGCGCAGTCTTGACGATGCGGAGCTGACGGTCTTGTTAGTCTGACCGCCGGCTTCTGGAGGCATTCCAATGCGCGGTCTCGACTTCAGTTCCTGGCAGGCCATGCTCTCCACCCTGGTCGGGTTGGCGGTCATTACCTTGATCGGCGTCGGCATCCGGCTGCTGGTCATGCAGACCATGCAGCAGCGCCGCGAGCGCGAGAACCGGCAGATCAACGAGCGACTGCGCACACTGATCGCTGCCTACAAAGTCCTTGGCGGTTCGTTCACCGGTACGCTCGACGTCGACCCACGCCATCGCCGTGATGTCCGCGCGCTGCCCGACGGGAGCGAAGAGGGCGATGCGCTGCATCTACCGGCAGAGGCAGAGAGCGGTAGCGAACGCGCGCGCCGCATCCGTGACGCAGTGGAAGCGGCCCTGTCGGACATCATCCTGCTGGGCACCGATGAGCAGGTGCGCCTGGCCGCGCACGCGGCCAACGAGATGGCCCAGGGCCGCGTCGTTCCCACGGCCGAGCTGGTGGTGTCGCTGCGCGATTTCATCCGTCAGGCATTGGATCTGGATCCGATTCCAACCACGGTGGTCATCCCTCGCCAAGGCCCGGCAAGACCCTCGGCGGGTGCGAAGGGCAAGGGCGACGTGGCAGACAAAGGCGGTGGAAAAGCCGGCGGCGGTAGCGGTGGAATGGGCGGTGGGGGCGGCATGGGCGGCGGATTCCAGAGTGACGACGAATCCGCGGACCCACGCTGAGCGCTGGCAGCGCCGCTCAGCCCTTGAGTTCCACCACCGGTACGAAGCCGCCGTAGATCATCCGTTTGCCATCGAACGGCATCGGATTGCTTTCTGGATCCATCCGCGGATCGTCCATCATCTTCTGCATGCCGGCATCGCGCGTGGCCTTGTCCGGCCACTCGATCCAGGAGAACAGCACGGTCTCGTCCTCCTTGGCTTCCACCGCGCGATGGAAGTCGGTCTGCTTGCCGTGCGGGACATCATCACCCCAGCACTCCACCACGCGCAGGGCGCCGTGCTGGATGCAGATCGCATCGCCCATCCGGGCGTGCTTGAGGAAGGCCTCTTTGTTCGCGGTCGGGACAGCCAGTACGAAACCATCGATATACGCCATGGCAGAGCTCCAGATGACGCGCCGGAATGGGCGCCTTCAAGGCATACGACGAATCAGGGGGCGGAACATCGACAGTGCGCCGAGGGCCCTTCGCGGTGGGTGAACGCCTCTGGTCCGGGGCCTTGGGTCAGAAAACTCTGAATCAGAGTGAGGAACTTCCTGATGTTGCAGCTGACGCATTCAGCACATGATGGCGATGCCGGGCAGGACGCCCCACGGCGCCCTGCGGTCCAACGCCCACGGCACGGACCTCGGTGCATTCAGGAGGATGGACGCGTTAGCCGATTACTCCCCAAGAGCGGCTTCCCCAGCGCGTGACGCCCCGCAAGGGCACCGTCGTGACCAGAGTCCTTTCCCCGCACGGTTCCCGTGCGTGGCCTTCGGCCCCTCTTTTCAGTTGCCCACGTGATGGCCGCACAGGATGGGCGTTCACGCCTTCATCGCCTGAAGAAATGCCACGCGCGTATGCCAGAGCGCGTCTGAACGACGCCCCAAAATTCACTTTTGTGCACCCGGTCAACTTCAGGGCGGGTTGTGTCGAATAACGGAGAATTTACATTCCCGATGCAGTCCGGCCTCCATGCCGGGTGCAAGTAGTCCAAGACATAAAGGTGTACCCCCATGAAGACTTCGTTGATTGCTCTGGCCCTGGCTGCCGCCCTCCCGTTCACCGCTTCGGCGGCTGAAGGGCTGTCCTACAACTACGCTGAAGCCGACTACGTCAAGACCGACGCAGATGGCGGCAAGGCCGATGGTTGGGGCGTGAAGGGTTCCTATGCCTTCCACCCGAACTTCCACGCCTTCGGTGAGTACAACCAGCAGAAGACCGACATCGGTGACTTCAAGGTTGACCAGTGGCGTGTCGGCGTGGGCTACAACCACGAAATCGCCACCAGCACGGACTTCGTGGGCCGCGTTGCCTACAACAAGTTCGACCCGAAGGAAGGCCTGGACTTCAACGGCTACAGCGCTGAAGCCGGTATCCGTACCGCGTTCGGCCAGCATGCCGAAGTCTATGCGATGGCCGGCTACGAGGATTACAGCAAGAAGCGCGGCGTCAATCCGGATGGCCAGTTCTACGGCCGCCTGGGTGGCCAGGTGAAGTTGAACCAGAACTGGGGCATCAATGGCGACATCAAGATGGATCGCCACGGTGACAAGGAATGGTCGGTCGGCCCGCGCTTCAGCTGGTAATTCCAGTGTGACCGCATCGCCACGCGCCTGATCGGCGTGGCAGGAAAGGCCCGGCATTGCCGGGCCTTTTTCGTTGGCGCGATTTCTGCAGCGGCCGGGAGATAATGGGCCACCGTCATGGAGCTGCCCGATGCCCCAGTCCTCTGATCTGCAGCAGCCACGGGTGGGCTGCGGTGCCGTCATCCAGCGCGCCGATGGCGCCATCCTGCTGGTCCAGCGCGGGCGCCCGCCCGAGCAGGGGCACTGGGGCCTGCCCGGTGGAAAGGTCGACTGGATGGAAACCGTCGAACAGGCGGTGATCCGCGAGGTCGAGGAGGAAACCGCACTTCAGGTGACGGTGGAACGCCTGTTGTGCGTGGTCGATCATTTCGAGTCGGCGCTTGCCCAGCACTGGGTTGCTCCGGTGTATCTGGTGCGCGCGCACGACACCACGATCGCCTCCGTGCAGGAGCCCGAGGCGCTGCTCGGGCTGGGTTGGTTTACCGCGGATGCGCTGCCGGCACCGCTGACGATCTCCACGCGCAAGGCGCTGGAACAGCTCTCGATCGCGTAGTGAGTTCCCGCGCGCTGGGCAAGCTCAGCGCCGCGCCGCCGCTCCCTCCCCCCGCGCCACGGCTTCCACCTCGGCCAGGCAGGTGATGGCGTAGTCGCCCGGCGTGGACATCGCCAGCGCGCCATGCGCGGTGCCCAGGTCCACGGCCGCCTGCTCGCCCTTGCCGCAGAGTAGGGCGTGCACCACGCCGGCCACGAAGGCATCGCCGCCGCCGACACGGTCGAGCAGATCCACTTCGCGTGCGTCGGAGACATACAGCTGCGTCCGTGTGCGCAAGGCGCCCGCCCAACCGTGGCGGGCGGCCGTGGCCGCATCGCGCAGGGTGAACGCCACTGCCTGCAGTGCCGGGAACTGCGTCATCGCGCGCTCGGCGGCCGCCTCGGCCGGACCGACATCCATCGGCGTGCGGCGGCGCCCGAGATCGCTCAGGTCCATGCCCAGGCACGCGGCGAACGAATACTCATCGCCGATCAACAGGTCGCATTCGGCCGCGATGGCGCAGTTGGCGTGGCGCGCGGCATCCGGGTCGGGATGGCTGTTCCAGAGGCTGGCGCGGTAGTTGAGGTCGTAGGACACCGCCACGCCGTGCCGGCGCGCGGCCCGCACCGCGGCGATCGCGGTCTGCGCGCTGTGCTCGGACAGCGCCGCGAAGATCCCACCGGTGTGCAGCCAGCGCACGCCGTGCTGTCCGAACAGCGCATCCCAGTCGAACGCCCCCGGCTGCAGCTGCGAGGCCGCCGAGTACGCGCGGTCGGAAATACCCAGCGGCGCACGCACCCCGAAGCCACGCTCCGTGAAGTTCAGGCCCATGCGGGTGTTGCGGCCGATGCCATCGTAGTCGCGCCAGACGATCTGGCTGGCATCCACCCCGCCGGCCTGGATCAGCTGCTGGGCAAGCAGACCCAGCTCGTTGCGCGGCAGGGCGGTGAGTACCCCGGTGCGGTGATCGAACGTGCTGCACAGGCCGCGTGCGACGTTGTACTCGCCACCGCCCTCCCACACGGTGAACTGGCGCGCGCTGCGGATCCGCCCTTCGCCGGGATCGAAGCGCAGCATCACCTCGCCCAGCGCCAGCGCGTCCCAGTGCTGCCCCGTGTCTGGCGCCACGACGAAGGTTTGGGCACTCATCGCGCCGGGCACCCGAGCAACGCCAGATCGATACCTTGGGCCATGCGCCGGTAGCCTTCATCGTTGGGGTGCAGGTGGTCGCGGGTGATCTCTTCGGGCAGGTTCTCCGGATTGGCCGGATCGCGCAGGATCTGGTCGAAGTCGATCAGCCCGTCGAAACCGCTGCGGCCGCCGCGCATCCAGGTATTGAGCGTGGTGCGGGTGGCGGCGGCGATGGGTTCGTAGCGGTCCGAGCCACCGAAGGGCGTGATCGTGGCGGCAACCGGGCGGATGCCGTGGCTGTGCAGCCGTTCGGCGATCTGCCGGTAGCCCAGCACCATGTCCTCGGCGTTGCGACCGGCCACGGGCGGGGTGCCGCCGTCATGGCGGATGTCGTTGATGCCTTCGAACAGGATCACGCGGTCGACGTTCGGCAGGGCGATCACGTCGCGGTCCAGCCGCGCCAATGCGCTGTGGCTGCGGCCATGGTCCATCACCTTGTTGCCGCTGATGCCGGCATTGACCACCACCACCTGGTCCGGACACGCCTGCTGCAGGCGGGCGGACAGTAGTGCAGGCCAGTCTCCGTTGCTGCCGCGGGTGGCGGTGGCGCCTTCGGTGATCGAATCGCCCAGGGCGACCACCACCACCGGCCTGCTGGCGCGCTCAGCGAGCACGGCGGAGACCACGTTCTGACGGTAGGCGAGCTTGACCGCGTCGCCCACGGTGGCAGCGCGGCCCTCGGCGATGCGCAGCGCGGTGCGGCGCACGGCCGGGCGGGTGGCATCCGGGAAGTACACGGTGAGCGAGACGTCGGCCAGCGCCGGGGCGGTGATCGCGACCGGGTCGCTGAGCAGCGCCGCGCCTACCGGCACCACGATCTCGCCGCGCCCATTGAAGGTGACCGGCTTGGCCGCAGTGGCGGTGCCGGTGAGATGGGCCGAGGCACCGCCGATATGCAGCGGTGCCTGGCCGAGTTCATTGCTGATGCGGAAGCGCAACGCCGTGGCCGAACTGGCCAGGCGCATGTCCTGGCGAACGGTCTGGTTGGCGAACTGCACCGGGGCCTCGGGGGTGCCATCGAGACGGTCCGGCGCCGGCGAGGCGGTCCAGGCCGGCACCCAGAGCTGGGCCTGGGCGGGCAGCGCCGCGGCGCTGGTGGCAAGTGCAAGAGAGAATGCAGTGATCCAGCGCAGCATGGCGGCCCTCCCAGGCGGTCAGCGGGTCAATCAGGAGAAGTAGGTGCCGCCGTTGACGTCGACGTTGGCACCGGTGATGAAACCGGCCGCATCCGAGGCCAGGTACACCGCGGTATCGGCGGCTTCCTGCGGACGGCCCTGCCGGCGCAGCGGCGTATTGCCGGCCACCGCGGTGCGCACTTCCGGCTTGGTGAACTCATCATGGAAGCGGGTGGCGATCATGCCGCAGCACAGCGCATTGACGCGGATGCCGCGCGGACCCAGTTCCTTGGCCATGGCGCGGGTGAAGGTCATCACGGCGGCCTTGGCGGTGGCGTAGATCGCCGCACCCGGGCCACCGCCATCGCGTCCGGCCTGCGAGGCAAAGTTCACGATCGCGCCGCCTTCGGGCATGTGCGGTACCACCGCATGCGTGGTCAGGTAGACCGAGCTCATGTTGAGGTCCATCACCTTGTGGAAGAACGCCTCATCGATTTCGGCCAGCGGACGGCGCTGGACCATGCCACCGGCGACGTTCACCAGCACATCGATCTGCGGACCGAACGCGGCCTGGGTCGCAGCGACCATCGCGGCCACGGCCTTGGCATCGGTGACATCGGCGCGATGCACGATCGCGGTGCCGCCGGCGGCTTCGACCTGCTTGAGGGTCTCCTGCGCGCTGGCCTCGTCGTTGGCGTAGTTGATGCAGACCTTGGCACCGGCCGCGGCCAGCTTGAGCGAGATCTCGCGGCCGATGTCACGGCCGCCACCGGTGACGATCGCCACCTTGTCCTTGAATTGGGTCATGAAGTACTCCTGTGATGCGTTGGGGGAAAGGGAAGAAGAGGGCTCAGCGGCGCTCGACCGGGCCGTGGATTTTTTCCACGCGACCGGTGACCAGCCACAGCGCCAGCAGGGAGGCCGGCACCAGGGCCGCCACCAGGATGAAAATCGGTGCGTAGGAGTCGTGGGTCATCGCCGGCACCAGCCAGGTGGTGATCAGCGTGCCGGCCACCGCGGCCATGCCGCCCAGGCCGGCGACCGAGCCGACCGATTTGCCGCTGAAGATGTCGCCGGGGAGGGTCTGGATGTTGCCGATGGCGATCTGGAAGCCGAACAGCACGAAGGCGATGGTCACCACGGCCCAGACCGGATCGGTGGCCAGCACCGCGCCCAGCAGCGCCGGGGCCATGATCGCGCCGCCCAGGGTGATCACCACCTTGCGGGCCTTGTCCACGCTCCAGCCGGCGCCGATCAGGCGGCCGGACAACCAGCCGCCGCCAAGGCTGCCGATCATCGCGCCGACATACGGTACCCAGGCGAAGATGCCGATCTGCTTGATGTCGAAGCCGAAGGTGTCGGCCAGATAGAGCGGCAGCCAGGACACGAACAGCCACCAGATCGGGTCCAGGAAGAACCGCGAGATCAGGATGCCCCAGGTCTGCCGATGGCCCAGCAGCTGGCGCATGCTGGGCACGTACTCTGGGACGGGCACGGCCGGCTGTTCGGTGGGCGCATCCAGGATCAGCGCACGCTCGGCCGCGCTCACCCAGGGGTGCTTGTCCGGGCCGGCGCGGTAGATGATCAGCCACGGCAGCAACCAGATGAAGCCGATCGCACCGATCAGGATGAAGGTGCCGCGCCAGCCCAGCCACAGGAACAGCACGGCGATCAGCGGTGCCGACACGATCGCACCGATCGACGCACCTGCATTGAACACGCCCTGTGCCAGCGCACGCTCACGCGCCGGGAACCACTCGGCATTGGCCTTGACCGCGCCTGGCCAGGCACCCGCCTCGCTGATACCGAGCATGGCGCGCACGATGCTGAAGGACAGGATGGAGTGGGTGACCGAGTGCAGCGCGATGGAGATCGACCACACCGCGATCGACAGCGCAAAGCCCAGGCGCGTACCGATCATGTCGAACAGGCGGCCGAACACGAACTGGCCGGCGGCATAGAACAGCATGAACACCGTGACCAGCAGCGCGTAGTCTTCCTTGGTCGCGCCGACGTCCTTGGAGATCTGCGGCCACATCACGGCCAGGGCGTTGCGGTCGATGTAGTTGATCACCGTGGCAATGGCGATCAGCGCCACGATCAGCCAACGGACATAGGTGCGGGCCTGCGTGGTGACCTTCATTTGCCGTCCTTGCCGGTGCGGGTGCCGGTATCGAAGCGCTTCCAGCCACCGTCCCAGCGCCAGCTGTGGCCGCCGCCGCTCACTTCATGCGACCCGCCCTTGGCCGGGTCATCGGCGATGCCCACGGCGAGCTGCTTGCCGCCGGCCAGGTCGAGCACCAGCACGTCTGCATCCTTGCCGCGGTAGTGGGTGAGGCGGTCGATGCGGCTGTTGGCGCCCCGCACGGTTTCGGCGGTGCCGTCGTACTGGCCGTGCGGTTCGAGCACGCCGTAGAACGTGGTGGCGGCCTGGCCATCCACGCGCTGCAGCAGCATCGGTTCACGGCGCAGGTTGAACGAGGGATCATTCGCACCGCTCTCGCCGATCAGGGCGCGCGAGGGCGCGGTGCTGGCGAAGCGGTAGGTATAGAAGCGGCCGTCCAGCAGCCAGGTCAGGCTGCGCGCGTCGCGGGTCGGCTCGCTGGCCGCATCGATCCACACATGCTGATAACCGTTGGCCTTGCCCAGCACCGGACGTGCGGCCACCGCGGACTGCGTCTTGAAGCCCACGTCCATGATGTGCCCGTTGAAGTGCAGCGGCAGGTCATAGCGCGCGGCCTTGCTGCCGGTGACACGCAGCAGATCCAGCACCACCGGCTCGCCGAGCGAGGGGTGCGAGAGCAGTGCCTGGGTACGGGTGAAGCTGACCCCGTCGTAGGCGCCCTCCATCCGTGCCGAGGCGATCTGGGTGTCGTCGCTGACCGCGAACAGCAGCGGTGTCGGCGCCAGTGGCTGGCCCTTCTTCCAGTCGCCGCCGAACTGGCTCTGTTCGTTCACCACCAGGGTGTTGTGCGCGATGGTCTGCCGGGCCCAGCTGCTGTTCTCCGGCAGGTAGATCCCGCCGGCCTTGGCCTCGATGTTGAGGAAGCGCGCCGCGCCGTAATCGGTCACCACGCGCTGGCCGTTGTCGTAGAACAACCAGTTGAGCTTGTCGAAGTGGCCGTGACCCATGCCCTGCTTGGTGTTCTTCATCACCAGCGCCTGGCCGTTCT
>Ga0247813_10001280_pt1 | contig 19564 bp, 12 predicted proteins | sample UWRJL169409C1_FD_180719 | JGI IMG/M metagenome (GOLD analysis project Ga0247813, IMG submission 180719) | Plant litter microbial communities from Arlington Agricultural Research Station in Wisconsin, United States - UWRJ-L169-409C-1 | ecosystem: Environmental > Terrestrial > Plant litter >... | reverse complement strand
GTTGGAGGATCATATGATGCAATATTCGAACTTGGAATATCAACACCGTTCGCCTGCCATTTATACGTAAAAATTCCGTTTCCGCCTGAAGCAGCCGTCGTAATTCCGATTGCCGAAGGATTTCCGCTGTAGCAGATAGTCTCACCTGCTGAACTGATTGTTCCTGATGAAAATGCAGCACGCACTGTAACCGTAGCCGTATTCGAAGTCGCTATATTAGAAGAACAAGTTCCCCCTGTACCAGATGTTAAATTAGTAATTTTGATCACTATTGATCCAGCAGTACCTAAACTGGCTGTAGTAAAACTCCCCGATGTTAAAACACCTGCATTACTAACAGTCATCGCTTTAGTTAATCCAGTAGACGCTCCCGCATCATAGGTAACAGTATAATTTCCAACAGGCAATGTCGCTGAAACCCCTGTCACAGTAACAGTCGTCGTACCGTTAATACATACTGCGGCAGGAGAAACTGACGTACTTGCAATACTATATGTTGGACATGTGAATGTTAATTTTACTTGACCATCAGCACCATTCCCACCAACTTTATTGGGGGTAGTACCACTTGGTGATCTTCCTCCACCTCCACCACCTCCAATACCACTTGTAGGTGCGAAACCATTGCCTCCGTTGGCAATGTTAGTAGATCCAGCACCTCCAGGTCCACCACCTGTCCCTGAAATTGCTCCTGCGGAAGTTGTTGCAGAAGTACCAACACCACCTGCACTTGCACCACTACCGCCGCCGCCGCCATAATTATAATTATCTCCCTTAGCACCGTCTCCACCTTTAAAATAAGTTCCTCCTGTTGATCCAGTAGTACTACCAAAACCTTGATTTCCAGGCTGACCACTATCACCTCCAGCACCTCCATTTGCGGTAACTATTGTTGCAAATGGTGCAATAGAACTTCCTCCTGTAGGAGTTCCCGAAGCAGTTCCTCCCTTACCTACAGTAATGGCATAACTAGGATTCGGTGCATTTGTAGAAGTATTTCTAACTGTATAAGTTCCGCCGGCGCCACCGCCGCCATTTTGGGTATCATCACCTACGACCATACCTCCAGCACCTCCAGCACCCCAACATTCAATTTTAGTAAGAGACGTGACGCCCGCAGGAGGTACAAAAGTACCAGATGCCGAAAATGTTGCAGTCTGACTGAAAGAAAAGAACGAAATTGTAAAAAATAATACACAGAAGAGTAATTTTTTAATCATATAAGGCGTGGTATTTAATTTGTTTTTGGCGTTAAAAGAAAAGAAAGAGCAGTGTATTATTAGATACAATACTTTATTTTTGGCTTTTAAACAGATAAAAATCAACCTAAAATCCTGTTTTTCAACAGTACTAGAGTTAATGGAATATCGCACAAAAATATTATAATTCCGCACACACACAACATTTTTTTTAACTAATTTTTAAGAAATAATGCAATTATTGCTAAAAATTTAACAGCAAAATGACTATTTTTAGCAATTAGAGTTAAAAAGCAAGAAAAACGCCATGAATTCAATTCCTACAATAAAAGAAGCCTTACTGAAATTAGAACACTTTTGCGCCTATCAGGAACGCTGTCATGCCGAAGTTGTTTCGAAATTATACAGCCTTAAAATGACTTCTGATGAAATCGATAACATTGTAGTTCAGTTGATTGAAAATAATTTTTTAAACGAAACCCGTTTTGCCTGTAGCTTTGCCAGAGGTAAGCACCGCATTAAATCCTGGGGCAAAATCAGGATTACAAATGAGCTCAAAGCCAGACAAATTTCATCAACTAACATTACACTTGCACTCAAGGAAATTTCACCAGAAGAATATGAAGACACTTTTGAAAATCTCGCTGAGAGGTGCTGGGATAGTATTCAGGAGAAAAACATCTTAAAAAAAAGAAAAAAGTTTTGTGACTATCTTCTTCGTCGTGGTTACGAGAGTCATTTTGTTTATGAAAAAGCAAAAGAGATGGAGGAAAAATAATTTCCTTTTTTCGTACAAAAAAGCAATTCGTAATTTCTTTAAAACAAGCACATTGGTCAGAAAATACGTTCCTTAAAAAACGTTATTTCTTTGCGAATTATGCACTTTGTCTCGCGTTTTCGCGCTCATAATTGTATTTATTGCTAAATTTCAAGCAATATGCAGAGAATTTTCTTATATTAAATTTAAATGAATTATAAGAAATTCCGCCGAAACGTACTTTTAACCTTGCACTTCATCGATTAATCAATACACTTCATCGATTAATTGACTATTCTAAAACCATCATTATATCAAACTCGTAGATGTATATATCTTTGCTTAGTTAAATCTTATGCTAGCATAACATCCTGATTGAAACCATTTAACATGACTATTTGGTTTCTTCAACTGTTACTTTTTTAAACATTTTATGGCATAAGAACATTAAACAAAACTTAACAAAAAAAAACATTTTTTTACATTAAATGCCACGATTTAATATGATTAGAAAATTACTTTTAAGTTTTTTATTTTTGCTATTGCCATTATTTGGGTTTGGACAAGTCGATTTAGTACAATGGAACGGTTCAACTGATTTAGTTCCTACGATTTTAAATGACAACATTGTTGCTAGTTCTGTTACTGGCAATGGAATAACAGGCCCAGCGCCGGGCTACGATGGAATAACGGGAACAGGATGGCCAACAGGAAATATAGATCTAAACAAATATTTTCAAATAACTCTTAATCCCATTTTGGATGGAGCTTTAATTTTAAATGAAATTAACTTTACTTATAAAGGAAATTTTAACTCCTTTCAGGTTCGCTATTCAAAAGCATCGGATTTTTCTAATCCAATTACTATAACTACGGTAACAAATGCAGCTTCAAATAATACTCCTACTGCTGTAAGTTTAACAAATCCAATTTCTATTAACGCTGGTGAAAAAATTTATATACGTTTTTATGCTTACAATGGTAGTGGAGAATGGAAATTGATGAACAATAATTTGTTAAAGCTAAGAGGTACACTAACAGCTCCCTCAAAAATGATTGGGCCTTATTTGATTGGTAGTGCTTCTGGGGCAAGTTTTCCGACTATATCAGCAGCTGTAAAAGCATTGACAAGCATTGGAGCCCGAGGAGATGTGAAATTTCTATTGGATAATCCAGTTTATGATACATCTACTAATGAAACATTCCCAATTGTCATTAAGCCTTACGTAGGAAATGATTTATACAAAGTAACTTTCAAACCAAACACCACTAAAACTGTAACTGTTACAGCCTCAAACAATTCAAATAACATTGAAGCTGTATTTAAATTAAATGGTGTTGATAATGTGATTTTTGACGGAAGCAATACAGAAAATGGTACAACTAAGGATTTGACACTTTATAATTCTACTACAAGCACAAATTCAAATAATAAACGTACTGTCATTTGGATTGCAAGTGAAAACAATACTAATGGGTCTAATAATAATGAAATCAGGAATATTATTCTAAATCAACACAACAAAGGTGGTGGGGACTATTCTATTGGTATTTTTGCCGGAGGGACAAGTAGTGTAACATCTGTGGCAGATGCAGCTAATTCCTATACTACTGTGAAAAATGTTGAGTTTAATAAGGTAGGCCAGGCAATATATGTAAATGGTAATACCAGCACTAGTTTATTATCTTCTAATTGGTACATCAGGAATAATACAATTGGAAATACAACTACAGATAATACTTTGAAGCCTTATGTTGCTGTAAATTTTTCAAACGTTAAAGACTACGAGGTTTCAGATAATACCATAAATGGCTTAATCAATGATATTAATCAATCTGTTTCCTCAACACATGCTGCGATTTGGGTTAGTGGGAAAAGTAATGGAAGTATATTTAATAATAAAATTGCTAATCTGTCCAACAGTTTAGGAAATGGAACACCACAAAGTAGAGGAATCTATATTGACTCTGATAACAATCTTATCTATAATAATTTTATAAGTAATATTTATTCCAGTGTAACTTCTGGAGGAAATGGAATTTATATTAATTCCGGGAGTGGAAATAAAATTTATTACAACACGATTGTAATGAATAATAATAACAATCCCTCAGGCTCTTCCTGTTTGTATATAAATGGAGGAAGCGCATTTGACATTAAAAACAATATTTTTTACAATTCTCAAACTAATGGTAAACAATACGCAGTCTATTCGAAAGTTGCGAATACTGCTTTTACACCTATTAATTATAACGATTATTATGCTCCTATAGTTGGTTTTTTAAATGCAGACAAAATAGCAATTGCCGATTGGATAGCAGCAACATCACAGGATGCCCAATCTCAAAATATTATACCTACATTTTTAAGTTCCTTGGATTTTCATTTAGCTTCTAATAATACAAATAACGAATTATTAAAGGGTATTTCGCTTTCAGGAATAACTACAGATATTGATGGGGGCAACAGAACAAAACCTTATATAGGTGCAGATGAAATTGCATGTACTACATCTACAATGTCTTTAAGTTCTGCTGCAGGAACTAATGTTCAAACAACTTGCATCAATAGTCCGATTACCAACATAACTTATGCTACCTCTGGAGCAACGCAAGTAACTGCGACAGGATTACCTGCCGGAGTAACGGGAAGTTTTGCTTCGAATATTTTTACAATAAGTGGAAGTCCTACAACCACAACAGGAAGTCCTTTTAACTATACCGTAACTTTAACAGGATGTGGAACGGTTACTGCAACCGGAACAATAACAGTAACACCTAACAACACAATTACCTTAAGCTCTGCAGCAGGGACTAATGCCCAGACGGCTTGTATAAATACAGCTATAACACCTATTACTTACAACACTACTGGAGCGACTGGAGCGACTGTTTCAGGATTACCTGCCGGTATTTCAGGCTCATGGACAGCGAATGTTCTAACAATTAGTGGAATTCCAACTACTTCTTCAACAACTCCTTTCAACTATACCGTAACCTTAATCGGAGGATGCGGAAATATCACTACGACTGGAGCAATTACAGTAAATCCAACAAATACAATAACATTAAGTTCAGCCGCATTAACTAACGCTCAAACTACTTGTATAAATACGGCTATAACTTCTATTACTTATAACACAACCGGAGCTACTGGAGCTACTGTTTCAGGATTACCTACAGGAGTTTCGGGCTCATGGAACGCAAATGTTCTAACAATTAGTGGAACTCCCACAGTTTCTTCTGCAACTCCATTTAGCTACACAGTTAATTTAATTGGAGGTTGTGAAACGAATACTGCTGCAGGAACAATAACCGTTAATCCAAACATACCTGCCAGTGTAACGATTATCCCTGATCATACAGAAAAATTTTGTCAGGGAACCGGAGTAAGATTCAATACAATTACTAAAAATGGTGGTTCTGCACCGCAATACCAATGGTACAAGGGCAATACTCCGATACCAAATCAAACAGGAAATACAATCTTATTTTTTGACTTAGTTGATGGTGATAAAGTGAAAGTTGTAATGACATCATCAAATGCTGGCCCATGTTTGACAGGAAGCCCAGCAACTTCTAATGAAATTCAGGTATCAGTATACATGACAGACCGCGGATTTACTACAGGTGGAAAACACATTTGTTTAGGTAGCCCAAGCCCATTATTAAAATTAGTTAACGCTAATAATCCCAATAACGGCGCTCCATATTCATATCCAGAAAAAATTATAAGATGGGAGTATAGTATAGATAATAATGCCACTTGGGTACCTATTGATCATACAAATGGTATAATTGAATATCAACCACCTATATTATCAGTTACAACCAAATATAGAGCTGTTGCTCAAGGAAAAAAAGACGATAATAGTCCTTGTCCAATTACTGATGCAGCGGTAGAAACGCCAATATATGTTGATCCAGCGCCAACGGTAACATTTACCTCCCAAACCGGAACAACTTCATGCATTGGAACTGATATAACTTACACAACTCAGGAAAATTTTAAAAATTATCTCTGGACAGTAACGGGAACTTTGGGTACTGATTATAGCATTAGTTCCGGACATTTAACAAACACAAGTCATACCGTAACTATAAAATGGTTAACTGCGGGAACTAAAACAGTAACCGTAAACTACACCAACGAAGCCCCTTACAATTGTTATAGTGCTACACCAGCTTCTTCAACAACTTTTGTAAACCCAACAATAATAGCTCCAACAATATTATCACAATTACAACCAACATGTGCGACACCAACAGGAAGTATCACTTTAAGTGGTCTGCCTGCTACGGGAATTCTTCGTTCTCTTTTAGGAAACTCAACAACTGCAACCTTTACTATTACAGGAACAACGACAACAATTTCAGGATTGGTTCCGGGAAAATATAAATTTGCAATAGATAATCCGTGTGGAGCACCTTTATATTCTGCTGAAGTAAACCTGCTAGGAAATATTTGGGATGGAGCAAAATGGTCGAAAACTAATAACTCAACTTTACCTACACCTGATGACCTAATTATTTTCGAAGGGGATTATACTGCAGTAAATGATATAAAAGCTTGTAGTTGTACTATAAATTCCGGAAATGTTATTATTTCAGGAGGGAAAACATTAAACATTACGAATGAAGTGACGGTAAACGGCGGTACATTAACCTTCAACGATGCTGCTAGTTTATTACAAACGAATCCAACTGCATTGAATTCAGGAGCAATCAACTATAAACGTAAGAGTGTTGACATTCGTCTGGCCGATTATGTATACTGGTCATCACCAGTAGAGAATTTCAAAGTAGGCTTAGTTTCACCATTAACGAGTGCAAAATATTTATATAGCAACAACGGTACAAATTGGGTAAATGAAGCTAAAGCAAATCGTATGGTAGAAGGAAAAGGCTATATTATACGCGGGCCGGATAACATTACAAATGATAGAAGATATTCGTTTGAAGCAACTTTTACAGGTAAACCTAATAATGGTAATATTAGTGGTGAAAGCGTTAAAAAAGATCTGTTTTACTTAGTGGGAAATCCTTATCCTTCGGCTTTAGATGCTGATGAATTTCTTGATCGTAATCGTGCTATATTGGAGGGAACTCTTTATTTCTGGACACACAATACACCAGTTGTTTTGGGTGGTGCTTATGAATATTCATCAGATGATTACGCTACTTACAATTTAAGCGGAGGTTCAGGGACAGGTCCTGGTAAAGCTGCACCTTCAGGTGATGATGATGATACTGGTGATAATAAAAACAACGAAAATGTTCCCAGCGGTTTCATCGGTGCCGGACAATCTTTCTTTACGGGAATTGCTGCAAACGGACAAATTAAATTTGACAATGACATGCGTGCAGGAGCAAATACAAATGGTCAGTTCTTCAAACCCGGAAATACGGCTAAAACATCTGCTCTTGAAAAACACCGTGTTTGGTTAAATATGACAAATGCAAAAGGCGCTTTCAAGCAAATTTTGGTAGGTTATATTCAAGGGGCTTCAAATGGGTACGAAAGATTTTATGATGGTACTACTTTGGACGGAAACCTATATGTTGATTTTTATAGTGTAAACGATGGAAATAATCTTGTAATTCAGGGTCGTGCACTTCCATTTGCAGATACCGATACAGTACCTCTAGGCTATAAATCTAAACTTGTGGGAGATTTTACCATAGCAATCGATCATGCAGACGGTAAAATGAATACGCAGGCTATTTATCTGGAAGACAAAGCAACGGGTAAAATTCATGATCTGACTACTGCAAACTATACATTTACCACGGAAAAAGGAACATTTAATGATCGTTTTGTACTTCGCTACACCAATAAAACTTTGGGAACTGGCGATTTCGAAAATATCGAAAATGGACTTTTGGTTTCTGTAAAAGATAAACTAATCAAAGTAACTTCAGCTAAAGAACCGATCAAAGAAGTGACTGTTTTTGATATCGCAGGAAGATTACTTTACAACAAGAAGAAAGTAGGATCAAATGAATTAGAAATCTCAAATCTGCAATCAGCCAATCAGGTCTTATTAGTAAAAGTGATTTTGGAAAATGATTATGTCGCTACTAAGAAAATAATTTTCAATTAATCCTAAACAGGAAATAAATATAAAAATCCGACAGCAAAAGTTGTCGGATTTTTCCAGTATTAATCAATCTAATTAAAAACTAACTAATAGATACTCATAGTCTAAAACCTACTCAGGACTTCAGTATCTCCCAATTAACCAAAACAATTAACAAGCCCCAAACCTGTATGTTCACCGAAAAACCTTTTTTAAATCGTTCCTTAATTTTAAAAAATTTAGGATTACTACTCCTTTTGATTCCCTTCAAGATGTTCAGCCAAAAGCCCGTAACCAGAATCCATACCGACTGGAAAGGATATTGGACCGCAAATGGTAAAACAGATGTGAATAATCGCCCCGATGACGCTAATAACTTATTGGCTTTTGCATGGGAAGGAAAAACCTATTCCACGGGAGTTAATGATAATATTCTTACCACAAAAAACGTAAATTATATTCCCCAAAGATTCAGGGCATTAAAAATTCAAACCTTAGGATTGGATTCAGGCATGTATATTCTGCAGGGTTCAATGATCGATGGCGATTTATCTAAGGCAATTTTGATTCCGGCATTAGCAGCATCGAGTGCCACAGGGGCAGAACTTGCCTCAAGGCTTACTGACGGAATGAATGGTTTGAGCCTTGGAACAGGAGTTGCCAACATAAAAAAAGCCACTATTTCTGAATTTAAAATTGGAACAAATAACTTAAACCTTACTGGTATTAAGGACGGAATACCCGATTTGATTGTTACTCAGGTTGCAGACACAGGAGGTGATGCAGATATTTTTAAATTTGTTGATAAAAACGGGAACACTGTTGGAAATGAACTATCCATAAAATTTGAATCCGTTTCAGCTGTTGGGACCTACAGTCTCGATTTATTTAAAGCTGATGGTGGTTCGAATGGTTTTTCTCCTGCAGCAACAAGAGACATTCGAATACTCGGAATTGAAACTAAAGATTTTGGAATAACCGATTCTAACTCCGAGTTTGTAGACCGTTTTGTGGTTTCCTTTTCAGGAAGTTCAGATTGTGCCTTTATCGCTTTTAATACCAATTCACTTAAAATAGCCGAACTGAGTTTAGTAAAAAAGGGAACGCTGATTTCTTGTGGTAAAGCAGGAGATGAAATAAAATATACATTTGAAATTACAAATACAGGGGAAGTACCCATAACCGATATTAAACTTACGGATCCAAAGGCAGGAATGACAATTTCCGGAGGTACAATTGCTAGTTTGGCAGTTGGAGCAAAAGCAACAATAAATGGATCTTATATTATTACGGCAGCAGATGTGGCTATTGGAAAAGTTATTAATTCTGCAAAAGTTACAGGAATCGACCCTTCTCTTAATATGGTTGAAGATATATCTGGAGAAACAAACCAGGATGACCGGCCTACAGAAACGATTTTGCTTGCAGCACCAATTGTTGGTACCATAACAAATACTTCATGCAGTAGTGCTACCGGAAGTGTGTTTTTAAGCAATTTACCAAACGGGGCCTGGACAATAAATAGCACTCCTGCTACAACAGCTATTAATGGCACAGGAACATCAACTACTATATCAAATCTACCAATAGGAAATTATACTTTCAAGGTCAGTACTCCAGCTGGTTGCAAATCACCATCTAGCACAACTGTAACCATTACGAATCAATCGACCACAACTTGGAATGGTAGTACATGGTCACACGGAATACCAGATGCAACTAAAAACGCTGTTATAGCAGGGGCATTTTCAATAACATCAGATTTAACAGCCTGTTCCTGCACCATAAATCCGGGAATTTCCATAACAGTACCTTCTGGGCGAACATTAAATATTTCGAATGCGCTCACGGTTTCACCTACCAGTACTTTAACCTTCGAAAATAAATCCAGTTTACTGCAAACAAGCAACGATCCAAACATTAATTCCGGAAAAATTAACTACGAACGTATTACCCTTCCTATTCGTAAGGCAGATTATGTGTACTGGTCTTCACCTGTAAAGGAACAAACATTAGCGGGAGTTTCAAATTTAACCGGCAGCAGTTTTTATTATTCTTATAATGGCTCAAATTGGGTATCTACTGCTAAAACCAGTACCATGACAATTGGAAAAGGTTATATCATTCGCGGTCCTGAAACGTATTCAAATGCAGAAAGAAAAATTTATACGGCCACTTTTAACGGTACGCCTAATAATGGAAATTTGTCCGGAGAGACAGTAGCTGCAAATAAATTTTATTTAATTGGAAATCCATATCCTTCTGCTTTAGATGCGGAAGCCTTTATATTGGCAAATAAACTGATACTAGAGGGATCGCTATATTTCTGGACGCATAATACCCCTGTCGTTTTAGGAGGTGCGTATGAATATGCTTCTGATGACTACGCTACATATAATTTGAGCGGTAGTGTTAAAACAATGACTGCAGCACCATCCGGAGTTAAAGACCCCGAAAACTATAATGTTCAGCCTTCGGGTAAAATTGGTGCCGGACAATCTTTTTTTGCTAATACAAAAGCCTCAGGATCAATTATTTTCAATAATTCGATGCGCAGAGGTGGAAACGAAAATGGCCAGTTTTTCAAACCTGAAAATACAGCAAAAACAACTGTTCTTGAAAAAAACCGAATTTGGTTAAATATGACCAATGCCGGAGGTGTCTTCAAACAGCTTTTGGTGGGTTATATTGAAGGAGCTACAAATGATTATGAAGGCGCTTTCGACGGAGAAACTTTTGACGGCAATAAGTATCTTGATTTCTATAGTGTCAATAATGACAGGAAACTTGTTATTCAGGGACGTTCATTACCATTTTCAGAAAAAGAAACTGTACAATTAGGATACAGATCTGCACTTGCGGGAGATTTTACAATTTCAATTGATCAGGCAGATGGCAGCATGAATACACAGGTTATTTATTTAGAAGACAAAACGACTGGTAAAATTCATGACCTGACTACTTTAAACTATACATTTACAACTGAAAAAGGAACATTCGATGATCGTTTTGTACTTCGTTATACAAATAAAACATTAGGAACTGGTGATTTTGAAAATATCGAAAACGCACTTCTGGTTTCGGTAAAAAATAAAACAATCAAAGTAACTTCAGCAAAAGAAAACATTAAGGAAGTTTCAATATACGATATATCAGGAAAACAGCTTTATAACAAAAATAAAATCGGAACTTCTGAATTACAGATTTCAAATTTAAAGTCAGGCAGCCAGATTTTATTAGTAAAAGTGATTCTGGAAAATGATTTTATGACTACCAGAAAAATTATATTTCAATAACATACTTCATTAAAAAAGAAAAATCCTTTCCACACTCAGCGGAAAGGATTTTTTTATTGTTATAAAGCAATTATCGTTTTTCAACCAAAATACTTACCGCATTTCCTCCAAAACCGACTGCATTAATCATTACCTTCTTAATTGGCCTAGTTTGTGTTTGCTTTTCGCCAAATGGTACACCAATAAACGTATCATGCTGCATCATCAAAAGAGCTAATTCTAAACTTAAGATTCCTGAAGCTCCAAATGTATGCCCAATTTTCCATTTATTTGTGGTCAACAAAGGCAATTTAGAACCAAATACTTTTTCAATCGCACGCAGTTCTGTTAAATCGCCTTTAATGGTTCCGGGAGCATGCATTACAATAGCATCAATATCTTCAGGGCTTTCGTCTTTTAAGGCCATTTTCATCGATTTCTGGAAACAATCTGCTTCAGCAGAAATCGAAATATTATGCTCTAAAATTTCTGTTGCATAACCTACGCCTGTAACGTAAGCAATTGCGTTTTCTTTTTCTCCAGCTTCTAAACAGCAAACCGCTGCGCCTTCGCCCAAAATCATAGTATTTTGTGTTTTTTCAAAATGAAAGGCAAGATTTGGCCAAGCTTCTTCTGTTTGATTAATACGCGAATATATTTTTAACGCTCTCATTTGAGCAATCGTAAAATCAGTCAATGGTGCTTCGCTCCCTCCTACCAAAAATTTGTCTGCCATTCCAGATTTCAACCAGGCTACTCCATTTAATAATGCATGAAGCGCTGTTGAACAAGTGATAGAATGCGAAATTTCCGGACCCACACTTTGCAGATCGTGTGCAATCCATGAAGAAATATTTCCTAAAGTAGTTGTGGGAGAAGCTAAAGTCTGTGCTTTTCCGGTATCAATGTATTCTTTGTAATGTTTTTCAAATAAATCAGTAGCACCACGAGAAGATCCAATATTGATTCCGAAGATATCATCTGAATTCCAACCTGCTTGTTCAACCGCTTTTCGAGAGGCCGCCAAAGCAAATAAAACAGAATCATCTAAAAACTTATATTTCGAATCTGATTCACGGATTTCAGCAACAATTTGTTTTGATTCAGCACTTAACGCCGCAACCGAAGTTTGTTGCTGATCTAAGAGTTGTTGTGAAAAACAATGTTGGTTATCGAGGTATTTTTTCCAAACTTCATCAGTACTATTTCCTAATGGGGAAATGGAAGAAAAAGCTGTTATAGAGATTTTATTTGTATTCAAAATAGTGTTTTTATGCCTGTTGTGTTTTTAACCGCAAAGGGCGCGAAGGGTTACGCAAAGGTCGCAAAAGTTTATAAAATGTATTAATTAAATGCGTGTAAAGTTCGCAAAGCTTTATCTAAATAATAGTCTCTGCCTTAGAAACCAAGCTTTCTTAACTTATATTCCTTATATGGTTAAAAAAATTAAACCATTTCAATAGCTTCTTCAATGGTATTGTAAACTTTCTGAAGTTGCTCATCTGTCATTATATACGGAGGAAGAATGTAAACGATGTTCCCAACAGGTCTCAAAATAACACCTTTATCAATAAAGAAATTATACAACTTTGTACGCATCGATCCGTAGTAACTTTCTTCTGCATCTGATTTGATTTCAACTGCAAAAATAACTCCCAAAGTTCTGGCCGTTATTACTTTTGTATGATTTTCTATCTTTTGCTGAAATGCTAAATGACTTTTATTGATTCTTTCAATATTAGCCTGCATTTCATCAGTTTGCAATAAGTCGATACTGGCTAAAGCTGCTGCACAACCCGTCGGATTTGCTGTAAAAGTATGACCGTGAAATAAAGCTTTATTGATATCATCATCATAAAAAGCATCAAAAACATCTTGCGTAAAAGTCGTAATCGCCATCGGAATTGTTCCTCCAGTCAACGCTTTCGACAAACAAATCATATCCGGATCTTCAGAAACATAGTCCATCGCAAAAGTTTTTCCGGTTTTACCAAAGCCCGTCATTACTTCGTCAGCTATTGTCAGGACTTTATTTGCTGCACAAATCTGAATCAGTTTTGCCAATGCTTCTGGCTCATACATTACCATTCCAGCCGCACCCTGAACCAAAGGCTCAAAAATAAATCCGGCGCAATTGTGCGTTTGAATTACATTTTTCAACGCTTCAAAACTTACTTCTTCCTGCCCTTTTACCGGAACCGGAATTCGAACTACATCAATAAACATTCCCTGAAAAGCCTGTGTATAAAATGAGATTCCACTTGCCGCCATTGCCGCAAAAGTATCTCCGTGAAAAGCATTTTCAAAAGCAATTATTGTTGTGCGTTTTTCGCCTTTATTGAAAAAATATTGGAGTGCCACTTTAATCGCTACTTCTACAGCAGTTGAACCATTATCTGAAAAGAAGATTTTTTGTTGATTCTTCGGTAGAATTTCCATCAACTTTTCAGCAACTTTTATCGCTGGTTCATGAGTAAAACCGCCAAATAAAACATGTTCTAAAGTGGTTAATTGCTTGTAAATCGCATCGGCAATAAATTTATTACTATGTCCAAATGGGTTTACCCACCAAGACGCGATCGCATCAATATATTCTTTATTGTTTTCGTCCCAAAGTAATGCGCCTTCTCCTCTGGAAATGGCAATTGGCGTTTGTGAAGTTTTATGCTGGGTATAAGGATGCCAAAGGTATTGGCTGTCTTTTTCTGTTAATGTCATTTTTTAGAGAATAGATTATAGAGTCAAGAAGAAAGACTAAACTCTATAGTTTCCGCAAAGATAGGAAAGTCTATTTGCTAACCTGCAATTCTTGTTTCTATTCTATTACTTCAATACTCTATTTTTTCACTAGCAATTGCTATTCAATCCTCTTTCATCTTGCTTCTTGCTTCCACTAAATATTCTTAATAAACTACAATCCAAAAAGATTGTCTCGAAACAAATCAGCGTATTCTTTAATTACATTTTGATCGAAATACGGTTCTTCGTCAATTCTTCCGATACATTTTATTCCGGTTTTATTCAGAATTAAACTTTCTGTTGATTTGTTTTCGCTTCCGTTAAAGATAACTCCGGCCACTTTAAAACCTCGATTCTGAATTGCTTCAATAGTTAACAAAGTATGATTGATGCTTCCTAAATAATGTCTCGAAACTACAATTACTTTATAATCGGATTGAATCAAATCGACAATAGTTTCATTTTCATTTAATGGAACAAAAATCCCGCCCGCACCTTCAATAACTAAATGATTTTCGGTAACTGGTCCCTGAATTTGTTTTAAATCGATTGTAATTCCGTCAATTTCAGCGGCCAAATGCGGACTTGCCGGTGTATTTAATTGATAAGCGTTCGGAAAGAATTGCGATTTAGAATTTGAAACATAAGATTTTACTTTATGACTATCTGAATTGTCTAAATCTCCAGCCTGAATTGGTTTCCAATAATCAGCTTCTAAAGCTTCGACTACTATTGCAGAAGTTACTGTTTTGCCGACATCAGTTGAAATTCCTGTAATAAATATTTTCATAGATTGTTGTTTCGCAGAGATTCGCAGAGAAGACATAAAACAACACAAAGAATAAATAGTTTTGTGAATCTCTGTGCCTTCTTTGCGAATCTCCGTGTAATATTCCCTGCAAAAATACCAATAAAAACAACAAACCCATCAATTACGATGGGTTGAGTTTTATTCTTCTTTTAATTCGTCGATTACTTTTTTTATTTCTTTGGCATATTTCCCGTAAAACTTATGAACCCACCATTCTAAAGCAACTCCCATAAAAAGCATGCTAAAAACAACAATTCCAAACAATACGCCCAATTGATAATTTGTTACTCCAGAAGTCAAAAACCCTGGGATTTTTTTAGAAAGGTCATTATACAAAAGACCTATTGTGCCCATAATCATAAAAGGAGTTAATGCAAAACCCCAAGTTTTGTACAATTCCATATTCAGTCTAATATCAAAATATGTTTCATACAAACTGTCTTTTGTTTTTAATGTGATAGCTCCCAGTCTCTTATAAAAGAAATAAAGCTTTGCTAAATAATAAACGCAAATCGCCACAAAAAAACTATAAAGTAAGTAAAACAACATTATCCCTTGTTGTGGAAAATCATATATTAAAGGAATAAATCCGACAATAACAATCGAAATGCTTTGGTGAAAAAATTCCATTTTTAAATTTTTCTTAATCTTATCCAATGGTGTATTGGCCGACTGTATTTTTTCTAAATTATCTGGAAGAACGACATTTTCAGTCTTTTCGTTATTCCATGCGTTTTGTATATCGTTAAAATCCATATCCCTGATTTTTAATAATTTCTTTTAATTTTTCTTTTGCTCTGTTTAGTTTCACTCTGGCGTTTCCTTCAGAAATTCCAAGATTTTCTCCAATTTCCTTATGCGAAAAACCCTCGAGTTGATAGAAAATAATCGCTTTATCAATCTTTTCCAATTTCTGAACCGCTTTATAAAAATGATCCAGCTGACTTTCTTTGATGTGCGAATCGCCTTCATCATCTTTAATGTTCTCTGAAGCAATTTCATATTTATCAACTTTACGCTTTTCTTTTCTAAGAAAAACAATCGCGGTATTTACTGCTACACGATACATCCAGGTCGAAAACTGACTTTCGTTTCGAAAAGTATCATACGATTTCCAAAGCTGACAAACAATCTCCTGAAACAAATCCTGCTGATCGTCACGGTTATCCATGTACATCTTAGAAACTTTGTACAGAATTCCCTTGTGACTTTCGATCCTCTTTAAAAATTCTTGTTCTTTTTCTTTCAAAACAATCTATTTCAATATTGGTTTTACTTTATATCCCGCTTTTCTTAACAAATTAATTACTCCTTCTTCACCTCCTAAATGCGCCGCACCAAATGCAAAAAACACACTTTCTTTTTTCATTAGCTCAGGCATGTTTTGTACCCAATTATTATTTCTATTATCAAGCATAACCTTTTTTGTTTTGTCGCTTGTAAATTTCTCATCGGTTGTAATATCATACAAAGCATCAATATTTTCTAATTTGTAAGTTGCTACTAATTTTGTCGTTTCTTCAGAAGTTGATCCTGATAACATAGTAATCATCTCATCATTAGAATAAGCATTATCAAACATTGCTAATTGAGATTTAACCGTTTCTAGTCCTACAATTTCAATATTTCGTTTTTTAGCTTGCTCTATAAATTCCATTTCATAAAGCTTCATATCTGTACAGCCAAAACTTTTCATAGAAATTAAACTCATCACCGTCATTAAACTAAAACTGTCTACTTGCTGAACATTCATTCCGGTTGTTTTTTTGAGAATTAAATCTAATTTAGACAATTGTTCCGGATTTAACTTTTTACTTAATGGTTCTTTTCCCATTGCCATTTTCTGCATATCTGACATTTCATTCGGATCAGCAAAATTGATTTCTAAAACTAATTTATTGGAAGCTTCAAATGCTTTTTTTGTTTTTTCTGAAAGAAAATAATCTCCTCCGCAAATCATATGAATGGTTCCATACAGATAAGAAGGTTTTGATAATCCATTACCTGAAACCTCCCATAAAAGAGAATTTTCTAGTTTTGGAGATTTGGTTTGCGCTTGACTAGCAACACTAAAAATAATTGCGATTGCTGTAACTACTGATTTGAATAAATTTTTCATTTGATTGATTGATTAAGTTGATTATTGATTGATGATTGTATTGTGATGATTGATTGATTTGATGATTGAAACCCGCTGTTATTACTTCATGATTTTTTTTCGTTGCCACGAAGCTATCGAAACCACAAATAAACAAATCATTACAATGAGTGTTTCTGTTCTTGGTTTATTGAAAATAAAGTGGTTTACTAAAGTATATCCTAATCCTAAAGAAGTGCAAAATATAAATACAATACTTTCGCTTTTTGAAGTTGATGCTGTTTTCATAATTATTTTGGTTTATTTGATTACGAGTCGTAAGTAATCGAATAATCAAAACGTTACAAAAAAAATTAAACTTTTTTAAACTTTTTTAAAAAATTGAGGAAAGACGGGACGTTTCGCAAAGACTCACAAAGAAAAAAACAGAGATTCGCAAGAATTTTCACTTTGCGAATCTCTGTCCCTACTTCGTGAATCTCTGTGAAATAATCTTAAAAAACAAAATCTCTCAGAAGTTCCAGAACCTGACTAATTTCTTCTTCAGAATTATAACTATGAATACAAAAACGCAGGCGCTCCTGACCTTCCGGAACGGTTGGAGAAAGGATTGGTTTTACATCAAAACCTTTATCCTGTAATTGTTGCGCCAATTGCTTAACCTTTTCATTTCCCGGAACAATGGCAGATTGAATAGCCGATTTACTACGGACAAACATTGGCTTTAAGCCTAATAAATTTTTCTGCTGATTGAAAAACACAATATTTTGACGCAGCTTCTCAATGTTTCCTTTTTCAATTTCCAAATGCTGATAGGCCACTAAAATTGTCGCAACAGAATGTGGAGATAATCCTGTTGTATAAATAAAACTTCTGGCGAAGTTTACAAGATATTCTTTAAGATCGTTACTTCCTAAAACAACAGCACCATGGCATCCCAATCCTTTTCCGAAAGTCATGATACGGGCAAAAATTCTTTGGTGTAAGTTTAGATATTGGGTCAAACCTTCCCCTTTTTCACCAAAAACACCCAAAGTGTGCGCTTCATCTACAACCAAATAACAATTGTACTTTTCAGAAAGCGACACTAGTTCTTCTAAATTTGGAGTGTCACCATCCATAGAAAAAACGGTTTCAGTAACTATGTAGATATTGATTGGAATTTGAGTTTTAGAAGATTGGAATTTAATAATAAGACTTTCTAAATCTTCAAAATCATTGTGATTGAATTTATATGATTTAGCATTCGACATTATAATTCCGTCCCGAATTGAAGCATGACTTAGCTCATCATACAAAATAACATCATTTCGCTGCGGTACAGCGCTAAAAAACCCAACATTGACATCATAACCCGAATTAAAAATCAAAGCCGATTCAGCGTCTTGAAATTCGGCAATAAAGGTTTCTGCAATTTGATACAAGGAGTGGTTACCGGAAATTAAACGAGAACCCGTTGCACCATTCTGAATAATTTCATTTTCGATCAAATAATGATGAGCCAATTTGAAAATAGCCTCAGATCTTGAAAATCCAATGTAGTCGTTTGAAGAAAAATCGACCAGGTTGTTAAAACTTGGCAATTGTCTTAACGCATTATTTTGCTTTCGGATTTCAAGCTTTTGAATAAGATTTTCAGGTAATTTCATAAAAGCAAAGTTAGGAAATTGAAAATTAAATAAATAAAGACCATTTCAATTACATCATTATTCTGATTTTTTACAAAATAAAAAAAGCCAAACATCGCTGTTTGGCTTTTTCATTTATTTCAAATTGATTTAGTCTACTAAAACAATAATCTTATTGTCTTTCATTTCGATAGTACCTGACGTAATCTCTAGTGTATAGGTTTGGTCATTTACTTTCGTGAATTTATCCGCTACCTCTTTAGAAAAATTGAAACTTGACGCTGCAATTTTAATAGTTCCTTTTTCTAAAATAGAAACAATAGGAGCGTGGTGATTCAATATTTGAAAGCTTCCATCAACTCCAGGTAATGTAACCGATGTTACTTCTCCTGAAAATAATTTTGCTTCTGGTGATACTATTTCTAAAATCATAACTGTTTTTTAAAATTCCAAATTATAAAATTCCAAATCCCAATCTTGGAATTTGGAATTTTTATTTTTTTGATTTTATCAAGCTCTGCTTGATTATTATGCTTCAGCTAACATTTTTTCTCCAGCTTCGATAGCATCCTGAATAGAACCTTTCAAGTTGAAAGCTGCTTCAGGAAGATGATCTAACTCACCGTCGATAATCATGTTGAATCCTTTGATAGTATCTTTAATGTCAACCAAAACTCCAGGAATACCTGTAAATTGCTCCGCTACGTGGAAAGGTTGAGACAAGAAACGTTGAACACGACGTGCTCTGGATACAGATAATTTATCTTCTTCAGATAACTCTTCCATACCAAGGATCGCAATAATATCTTGCAATTGTTTGTATTTTTGAAGAATCTCTTTTACTCTTTGTGCACAGTCATAATGCTCAGCTCCTAAAATTTGAGGAGTCAAAATTCTTGAAGTAGAATCTAACGGGTCAACCGCTGGATAAATACCTAACTCAGCAATTTTACGAGACAATACAGTTGTAGCATCTA
>Ga0247813_10001279_pt1 | contig 19568 bp, 19 predicted proteins | sample UWRJL169409C1_FD_180719 | JGI IMG/M metagenome (GOLD analysis project Ga0247813, IMG submission 180719) | Plant litter microbial communities from Arlington Agricultural Research Station in Wisconsin, United States - UWRJ-L169-409C-1 | ecosystem: Environmental > Terrestrial > Plant litter >... | reverse complement strand
CGGCATTTTCGATGCCAGCCTGATGCAGCGCGATGACATCCATATAGCCTTCGACGGCAATAATGGTCCCTGCGCCGTCAGCTCCACCCATCGCCTTGCGGGCGCGCGAAAAATTGTAGAGCACATTGCCCTTGTGGAAGAGCTCGGTCTCGTTGGAATTGAGGTACTTGGCCGGCGCATCCGGCGACATGGCGCGACCACCAAAGGCGATGACCTTTTCGCGCGACGACAGGATGGGGAACATGATGCGATCGCGGAAGCGATCGTAGGAGACGGGAATATCGGGACCGTGGACGACGAGACCGCAGGCCTCGATCTGGTCCTTCGGTATTCCCTTACCGGCCAGAAACTCCTTCAGCGCATTGCGGCTTTCCGGCGCGTAACCCAGGCGGAACGTTTCGATGGTGCGGCCGGTAAGACCCCGGTCGCGCAGATAGGCACGCGCTTTGGCGCCGTTTGCGGTTTGTAGCTGATCTTGGAAGAACTGCGTCGCCACTTCCATGACGTCCTGCAGGCCGATGCGCTGGCGGTCGCGCTTTTCCGCCTCGACATCCGGCTGCGGCATGGCAACGCCGGCGAGATCGGCGATCTGCTGCACGGCCTCGGGAAAGGCCATGCCGTCGAGATCGGTGAGAAAACGGAAATGATCGCCGGACACGCCGCAGCCAAAACAATGGTAACGGCCCTTGCGGTCCTCGCAGTGGAAGCTCGGCGATTTCTCGCCATGAAACGGGCAGCAGGCCCAGTAATCGCCGCGCGAGGCATTGGTCTTCTTGCGATCCCAGGTGACGCGTTTGCCGATCACATCCGAAATGGGAACGCGGTCGCGGATCTCGTCAAGGAAAGAGTTGGAAAATCGCATGAATACCTCTGGGCTGGCTTCCATATAGGCGGCAATCGCGGGCCGCGCTACAGAGGGGAGAGATCATACCCGCAATTCACAGGTTGACGCCTCATTGTGCCGGGAAAGCGCAGTGCAACGACAGCTCTTTCCGCGAAACGGAATATCACATGCCCAGAATAGGCCGTTGATGGCGGATCCGGAACAGGCAATGATTTACTGATCACCCTGCGGAAACCGCCCGATGCTCTTCGTTGGTAGCGATCTTGTGTCCAACACCGTCTTTTTTGCCGCCATGCAGGAAAATGCACGGCAGATGACGGTGCAGTTTGCCGAAAATCCGCGGTTGAGCTCGATCTTTGCTTCGCAGCAGCGCTGGCTGATGGCGCAACTGGGCTTGTCTCTGCATTACCGCCGCGCCGATCCGGACAAGGGCCTCTATGCCGGACGTTTCGTTGCACATGCCGTGGAATACGGCATTGCCAGCCGCAGTACAGCCAGCGCTTTCGTCAAGGAGATGCTCGCTTATCGTTTCGCGCGCCCGGCCGACAACCCGCCTGACCATCGCATGCGGCCGCTGGAGCCCACGGATATCGCGGTGCAATCCGTCGTCAAATGGCTCTACACGCATCTGGCCATTCTCGACATGCTGGACGCAGGCACAAGGGCTACAACGCTTGCGGAAGACCCGGCGATGTTTGCAAGCCTGCAGCCCGCCATCGCGCAGGGGATTCTCGAAAATCACGCGGTGCGCAATCCCGGCGAGACGTTCAATCTGTTTACCTGGGCCAATTCCGGCGGTGTGGTGATGGATTGCCTGATTGCCCTGATCAGGGATTTCGATGCGGGCGCGCCACGCATCCGGATCGGCCCAATCTCATCCGCCGAGATCTGCCAGCGCTACCGGATCTCGAAAACCCACCTGAAACGGCTGATGGACAAGGCGGCCGAGATGGACAGACTTGGACATGATGCCGCTGCCGGCAAGAACATGCTCTGGCTTTCGCAAGGGTTCGTGCACGAATACAGGACCTACCAGGCGGAAAAGTTCGCCATTATCGACGCGGCCTTTCATGCGTTGGCCGCGCCGGAGATCAAGTCAGGCGGATCAGCCGTCAGGCAGCTGTCAGCAGTTCCTTAAGCACGGACGACGCCTTGGCGAAATCCATCTGGCCGGCATAACGCTCCTTCAGCACGGCCATGACCTTGCCCATGTCCTTCGGGCCGGTGGCGCCGGATTCTGCGATGGCGGCAGCGACATTGGCCCTGACATCGGCTTCGCTCAGCTGCTTGGGCATGAAGTCCTGAATGACTATGATCTCGGCACGTTCCTTGGCGGCGAGTTCCGGGCGGGCATTGTCTTCGTAGATCTTCGCCGATTCTTCGCGCTGCTTGACCATCTTGGCCATGATCTGCAGGATTTCGTCATCGGTGGCGTCACCCTTGCCTACGCCGCGATTGGCGATATCGCGTGTCTTGATCTCGGCCTGCATGAGACGGACGGTGGAAAGCCGCGGCGCATCCTTGGCTTTCATCGCATCCTTGAGGGCGGCAGCGAGTTGATCGCGCATCATTGTCTTCTCCTGTTTGATGGCGTTTCATAAACCAGCCGGACAAGCCGGAGCAAACGAAATGCGTGAATCCGCGGTAAAAGCCGCAGGAAAAGCCCGATCCCGCCGTCTTCAAGATTGACCTTGCCGGGCGCTGCAGTTATTGACCGTCACCTGCACCAACATCGTGACCAGGCCTGACAGCGCGCGCCCATCGCCCGCTTCTGCCCGCCTGCAAACCACAACGGCCGGCCGGCGTTCCCTGGAACGTCCGCGACGCGCCGCCTGAACGGGATGAAGACCATGACCGCGACAGCCCCCTGGACCACCGCAAAACCAACCGCCCTACTCGTTCTAGCCGACGGCACCGTCATCGAAGGCAAGGGCATCGGCGCCACCGGCAAGGTGCAGGCCGAAGTGGTCTTCAACACCGCCCTCACCGGCTATCAGGAGATCATGACCGATCCATCCTATCTCGGCCAGATCGTCACCTTCACCTTCCCGCATATCGGCAATATCGGCGCCAATGACGAAGATATCGAAGACCTGACGCCGGCAGCACGCCACGGCGCGGTCGGCGTCATCTTCAAGGCCGATATCACCGACCCTTCCAGCTACCGCGCCGTAAAACATCTCGACACCTGGTTGAAGGCCCGCGGCATCATCGGCATGTGCGGCATCGACACCCGGGCGCTCACCGCCTGGATCCGCGAGAACGGCGCGCCGAACGCGGTGATCGCCCATGACCCGAACGGCGTCTTCGACATCGACACCTTGAAGGCGGAAGCCAAGGCCTGGAGCGGCCTTGAAGGCCTTGATCTCGCCAAGGTCGCCTCCTCCGGCCAGACCTCGCGCTGGAGCGAAAAGCCCTGGGTGTGGAACGAAGGTTATGACGAACTGGCGGACGCCGACACGGCGTATCATGTCGTGGCGCTCGACTACGGCGTCAAGCGCAACATCCTGCGCCTGTTCACCGGGCTCGGCTGCAAGGTTACCGTCATGCCGGCAACGACATCAGCCGAAGACGTACTTGCCCAGAAGCCCGACGGCATCTTCCTGTCGAACGGTCCCGGCGACCCGGCAGCAACCGGCGAATATGCGGTTCCGGTGATCCAGGAGCTGATCAAGAGCGATATCCCGCTGTTCGGCATCTGCCTTGGCCACCAGATGCTGGGCCTGGCGCTGGGTGCTACGACCGAGAAGATGCATCAGGGTCATCACGGCGCCAACCATCCGGTCAAGGATCACACGACGGGCAAGGTCGAGATCGTCTCGATGAACCACGGCTTCGCGGTGGATTCGAAGTCCCTGCCGGAAGGCGTTGAAGAGACTCACATTTCCCTGTTCGACGGCACCAATTGCGGCCTGCGCCTGACCGGCAAGCCGGTGTTCTCTGTGCAGCATCACCCGGAAGCCTCGCCCGGCCCGCAGGACAGCCACTACCTCTTCCGCCGCTTCATCAACCTGGTGCGGGAGAAGAAGGGCGAACCGGCACTGGCCGAACGCTGATTTTTCAACATCATAGAATGCTGAAAAGCCCCGGTATCTCAAAGGAGTACCGGGGCTTTTCGATTCAACCGTTGAAGACGACGGACAGCTTGTTTCCGGCCGGGTCGCGCATATAGGCCGAATACCAGTCCGGGCCATATTGCGGACGGGCGCCCGGCGCGCCTTCGTCGGTGCCGCCATTGGCCAGCGCCGCATTGTAGAAGGCATCGACCTCTCCATGCGATTTCACCGCGAAACCGACCATGGTGCCGTTGCCGGGTGTCGCCGGCTCGTTGTTGAACGGTTCGCAGACCCAGAGAAGGAAGCCTTCGCCGGTGCCGCCCAAAGTATAGCCGTACCAGCCCGGATATTTGGCATGCGCGCTCCAGCCGATCGTCGCAAGCACTGCATCGTAGAAGCGCACCGATACGGCATGATCCAATGTTCCAACAGTCGCATAAGTGGTCATTTCATCCTCCATTTGATACGGATGTGATTAAGCGACAAATAAGAACAAAGCAAGAACAAAATAGTTACGCAAAACAGCCTGTCTGCCTGGCTAGAACCAGTAGCGCTGCGCATAGACGACTGTCATGACAGTGCCAGCGGCGATGACGACGATGCGGACCGTTTGGGCGGGAAGGACGCGGACGAGCATCCCACCGATGTACCCTCCGGCAAGAGCACCGAGCAGCATCGCGGTCACTTGCGGCCAATGCACCCTGCCCTGAACGATGAAGATCGTAACGGCAGCCAAGCTGACGGCAGTTGCCAGCAGGTTCTTCAAGACCTTGACCCGGCGGATGTCGCCGGGATCCGCGACCGTCAGGATCGCCGAAAGGATGATCCCCAGTCCCGCGCCAAAGAAGCCGCCATAGATCGAGGCAATGGCAAGGACGCTGGCGCCGCCAACGGGCGATGGCGGCCTGCCCGCGCGCAGCCGCGTTGTCCATCTCTGCAATTGCGGCGCAAAGGCAAACAACAGGGTGGCAAATCCGATCAGGGCGGGAACAGGCAGGAGGAAAAGCCGGTCGGGCAGCGCCAGGAGCAGCAGCGCGCCAATGATTCCGCCGCTAATCGACACGATGATGGACAGGCAAAACCCGCGATCCAGCGGCGGTAGCTTTTCGCGGTCGGCGAAGGCCGCGAGCAGATGGCCGGGCAGGATGGCAACCGCGTTCGAGGCATTGGCCCCAACCGGCGGCAGGCCGGCCATCAGCATCACCGGGAAGGTGATCAGCGTGGCGCCGCCGGCAATGGCGTTGATGATGCCGCCAACCAGACCGGCCGCAACGAGAAGGAAGATGATGCTGATATCCATCCGGAACAGATAACGCCCGGCGGCAAAGCTGTCTGGAACGTTTGTGATCGTGCCCGCGGCAAGACGCGTTATCGCACTCCCCGGCGATAGGCATCCGGGCTGACGCCAAAGACGCGGCGAAAATGCCGGCCGAAATGGCTCTGATCGGCAAAGTCCAGTTCTGCCGCCAGCTCCGCAATCGAGACATCGCCGCGCAGCCGCTGGCGGGCTTCGTTGAGGCGGCTGACAAGGCGATAGCCATTCGGCGGAATACCGGCCATGCGGGTGAACTGCCGGCTGAAACCTTCCCGGCTCAGCCGGTTACGGGCGGCAATAGCACTGAGCGGCTCCCGGCCGGACAGGAGTTTTGCACCAACCCGGTTCCCTTGCCTGCCGCCGTTTGGGTGGCTCACCGAACCGAGACAGGCAACGATCCGGGGCAAGGCCGATGTGACGCTCTGCGCATCCGCAGGAATTTCGGGCAGGTCAAAGACCATCGGTACTGCGCCGAAACCGTCGAGATCAAGATAGATGTTGAGGCAGCGGGTGTCCTCGTGCGCAACGGGCAGGCTTTTATGCGGCATGCCGGCCGGGATATAGAGACACTGCCCTGCCAAAACCGTGAAAATCTGATGCCCGACCTGGAACGTCCGGCCGCCGGCCAAAACGGCAGTCAGCTGAATTTGCGGATGAAAATGCAAGGCCATGCCGGGCGCAACGGTCCCGCTCCAGAAGGCATATTCGACCTCCGGACGATCGCCATCACGGCGATAGGACCATCGACCCGGCATGGCTGCGCACATCCGTCCCTCGTCCTTCCTCGGCCCTTAAACCGGCCGCGCCAAAAGTTTCCTCTCGCGCGACAGGAAAATGAAGAATCGCCAGGTGAGCGAGACGCTGGCGGCGGCAAGGCCGAGCACGAAGCCGTACCAGACGCCGACCCCACCGAAGCCGAAGTGGAAGGCCAGAAAATAGGCGGCGACGAAGCCGATGGCCCAATAGGAGACCAGCGCCAGAAGCATCGGTACGGTGGTATCCTTCAGGCCGCGCAACATGCCGGCGGCAAGCGCCTGCACACCATCGACCAGCTGGAACGCACCGGCAATGACGATCAGCGGGCCGGCATAGGCGAGCACCTGGGCTGCATCCGGCCGGCTGGTATCGAGATACATTGCCGCAAGCTCATGCGAAAACACAGCGAAAACGACGCTGCCGATGAAGGCGAAACCGCAGCCGATGACGAAGACGGCGATTGCTGCCCGCTTGATGCCCTCGGCGTCACGGCGGCCATGGGCAAGGCCGATACGCACGGTTGCGACCTGCGCCAGTCCGAGCGGCACCATGAAGGCGACGGAGGCAAACTGCAGCGCGATGCCATGGGCGGCAAGTTCGACGGTGCCGATCATGCCCATCAACAGCGAGGCAACGGTGAACAGGCTGACTTCGGCCAGGATGGTGACGGCGATCGGCAGGCCAAGCTTGACGACATCCTTCAGCACCGGCCAGTCCGGCCGCCAGAAGCGCACGAAGATTTCGTATGAGCGGGTCTGCGGCTGCGCCTGGATATAGATGTAGAGCAGAACGAAGCTGAGCGTGTTGACGATCAGCGCCGAAATGCCGGCACCGACGATGCCGAGCGCCGGAGCGCCGAAATGACCATAGATGAACACATAGCAAAGGGCCGCATTGGCCAAGAGCACGATGATCGTCACGTAGAGGATGATGCCGGCGCGCTCCAGCGAGCTCAGAAAGCCGCGCAGAACCATGAACAGCAGCGCCGGGAACATGCCCCATAGGGCAATGTGCAGATAGCTTCCGGCAAGGGCTGCGACTTCCGGCTTCTGGCCCAGCATCAGCAGCACACGCTCGGCCTGCCACAGCACCGGTGCCATGATGACGCCATAGCCAAGCACCGCCCACATGCCCATGCGCACGGCACGGCGCACGGCGACACGGTCACCCCGGCCTTCGGCCTGCGCCACGATCGGCACGACGGCGTTGGCAAAGCCCGAGCCGAAAATGAAGATGGTGAAGAACATCTGCGCGGCCAGAACCATTGCCGCAAGCTCGGTGGTACCGAGGCGGCCAACCATCAGGACATCGGTGGCATGGATGGCGAACTGCGCCAGCTGGGCGCCGACAAAGGGCACGCCAAGCGCGATGGTGGCGCGATAATGCGCGGACCAGGAATTATCGGTGCGGACGCCCGTGTCGACAGGGGTTGAAGTCAGCATGATGAGGATAGGCCTTTGGCTTCGTCGCAACCGGTATGGGCCGCAAGACGGAAGATTGGGAAATAGAACACCCGTTTGAAAAGCACCAGCCAGAACGGCGAAAGTGCTTATTTTTTCATCCAAACATCACAAAAGTTGATCGTTTCTCGCGCGAAACCGCTGGAAAACCGGTCAGACCGCCTGCCCGGCCGCACCGCCATCGTCTACCGGAGCAGGTGCCGGCCGCACCTTCAGGATGTAGACCACGATGGCGAGTGCGACGAAGACGGCACCAAGAATATACGGCGCGCCGGCAAAGGTGACGGATGCCGTTGGTGCGGTGAAGAGACTGAAGATCTGCGCGAACATCAGCGGCCCGAGGATCGTCGTGAAGCTTGAAATGCTCGACAAGGCGCCCTGCAACTCTCCCTGTGCCGACGGCGGCACCTTGGCCGAGGCGATGCTGCGCAAGGGCGGATCGGCCAGTGCTTCGAGGCAGGTAACCATGATGACGGCATAGATCATCCAGCCCTTGAAGGCGAAGGCATAACCGACAAGGCCGAGCCCGGTGAAAATCAGCCCGACCGCCCCGGCCTTCCATTCGCCCAGCAACGGAATGGCCTTTGGCAGGACAAAGCCCATCACCAGAGCACCGCAGATCCCGAAGATGCCGAGTGACAGGCCGATCTGCCCCTCGCTCCAATCATAACGATAGGAGGCGACGAACGACCAGACGGCGGGATAAACCGCGTGCGCCTGCCAGAACAGGAAGAAGACCAGCAACACCCAGCCGATGCCGGGATAATTGCGCATCTGCTTGATCGCGCCGAGCGGATTGGCGCGCTTCCATTCGAACCGGCGGCGGTTGTGGCTTTCCAGCGTTTCCGGCAACAGGAACCAGGCAAGCACGAAATTGACGAAGGACAGGGCAGCAGCGCCATAGAAGGGAATGCGCGGGCCGAACTCGCCGAGCAGACCGCCAAGCACAGGGCCAAGGGCAAAGCCGGTGCCGAAAGCGATGCCGATCAGGCCGAAATTCTTGGCGCGATTGGTGTCATCGCTGACATCGGCAATGTAGGCGGCGGCAGTGGAAAAGCTGGCACCGCTGATGCCGGCCAGCACCCGGCCGATAAACAGCATCCAATAGGTTGTCGCCAGCGCACAGATCAGATTGTCGAGTGCGAATGTCAGCACCGAGGCAAGCAGGATCGGACGGCGGCCGAAACGGTCGGACAGATTACCGATCAGCGGCGCGAAGATGAACTGCATGCCGGAATAGACCAGCAGCAGCCAGCCGCCATCGACCGCCGCCTCGCTGATCGTATCGCCCGTCAGTTCCTTCAGATAGGCAGGCAGCACCGGCACGATGATGGCGATGCCCATGATATCGAGGAACAGGATGAGAAAGACCAGAGACAGGCCACGCCGCGCTGACTTCGGATCGATCATCGAACAAACCTCATTGGGCATCCGGCGGCGCGCGGATACAGAACGCGAACATGACAGGCAAATCGTCTGTATCGGAAAATTTTGACGGAAACAATACGTGAACATTTCAATGTTCGTGATGATTGCTTCGGGAACATTGATGAGCGCTGCCGGCTAATACCTTGGCCGGTTTTTCAGAAAATCGATGAAAGCCCGCAATGGCGGCGGCATGTGTTTACGGCCGGCATAATAGAGATAGGGTCCGGGAAAATCCGGCATCCAGTCTTCCAGGATCGGAACCAGCTCGCCGCAAGCAATGGCAGGCGCCAAAAATTCCTCGAAGGTGGCGATGATGCCAAGACCGTCAATCGCGGCGCGGATCTCCAGTTCGAGCGTATTGGCGGTGATGCGGGCCTGCGGCGAAAGCCGGATCACCTCATCGCCGCGCTCGAACTCCCAGGACGACACCCGGCCACTGGCAAAGCGATGCCGGATACAGGCATGATCAAGGATATCGCGCGGATGGCGCGGCTCGCCATGGGCAAGCAGGTAGGCGGGCGAAGCCGCAGCAACGAACCGCTGGCGGCGCGGGCCGATCGGCACGGCGATCATGTCCTTCTCCAGCCGCTCGTCATAGCGCGCGCCCGCATCGAAACCGGCAGCAAGTACATCGATGAAACTGTCGTCGGCGATGACTTCGAGCATGATGCCGGGATAAGCTTTGAGGAAATCGGCGATGAGATCGGGTAGCACGACGCGGGCCACGACGGTGGCGACGTTGAGGCGCAGGGTGCCGGTGGCGCTGTCGCGAAAGCTGCCAACCTGATCCAAGGCTGCCGCAACCTCGACAAGCGCCGGCGACAGCCGCTCCATCAATTGCTCTCCAGCCTCCGTCAGGGTGACACTGCGGGTGGTGCGGTTGAGCAAGCGCAGACCGAGCCTCTCTTCCAGCCGCCGCAAGGCTTCGCTGAGCGACGAGGCCGAGACCCCGCGCAGACGTGCCGCAGCGCGAAAACTACGCGCGCGCGCCACGGCCGTGAACGCATCGAGATCGGCAAGCGGCAGATCGTTCATTGTGCTATTTTCCAAACAGATCGTGCTTATCGGTGACGATTATCGCACAAAGTGCTTCGAAGTAACAACCATCAGTAACCTGACATTTGCCGAGGCGCTGCGCCCGATCGCCGAATCCAGTGCGTTTCGGGCACGCAGATCGCCATTACCTCGCAGGCGCGAGCATGCGGCGCAATGTGCCGTCGCGCAGAAAGACGGCGTGGAACAATGCGGCGCCGGCGTGAACGACAATGAGACCGATGAAGACAGGCTTGCCGATGGAGTGAACCTCGCCCAGGTCCCAGATATCGAAATAGGTCAGCAGTCCGGTCACCGGCATGGCGACCAGAAGAGCGTAGAATGCCCAGTGCATCGCGCTTGCCAAAATGGACATCCAGCTTGTCGCTCCAGCCGCCTGCGGAACGCCGCCAGCAACCCTAAGGATCAGACGGATCAGAACCAGACCAAGGATACCCAGTCCCACCCAATAGTGTGCGGAACCGAGAAACTGATCCTGACCGGAGACCGCCGTTCCCTCTTCGGATGCGTCGACGACGGCGGTCATGCTTTCGCCGAACAGGAGCTGAAAGATCACCAGGATCGCGATGGCCCAGTGAAGCATGATCTGAAGGGCGGAATAGCCTCTGGAAGAATGCGTTGCCATGTGATGGTCTCCATTGTGATGACATGGAGATGCAGGGGTTCACTGACACAGGGCTGAACGGCCGCAATATCCGGGATTATTTCACATAGACGATCTTGCCACCATTAAACGCGGTCTGGATGCCGACGACGTTGCGCAGCTGGACATGCTTATTCAGAAGAACACTCCTGAGATAGGAATCGGAACGGATTTCGTCCTGCGCTTTGGCGATCGTCTGTGGCGAAGGATAGCGATAGGTCCGCGGCACCTGCTGCGTTTCGTCATCGTCGTCAACCTCGTCCTTGATGATGATGACGGTGATGCTGACCTGGCCGGAACGCGCGTCCCGGGCGCTGGCGACACTGCCAAGCGACATGACCGCGATCAGGACGGCAAACATGAGCATGATGAGTTTGCGCATTGTTTTCTCCTCAAAAGGACCGGTGCCCGTTTGCCGCAATCGGCAGGCGGTTACATATCGGTGCCGCAACGAATAACGGCCGGGTATGCAGGATAGTTTCGCCGCTGCGGCACGGTGTCCATGAGAGAAGAAGCCGCCGTCATCCCGATCACTTCACATAGACGATCTTGCCGCCGTTAAAGGCGGTCTGGACGCCGTTGACATTGCGGGCCGGAATACCACGCCGCTGCAGGGCGGCACGGATATTCGGTGTGTTGCGGATCTCCTCCTGCCCCTTTGCATAGGTCTGCGCCGACGGATAGCGGTAGGTTCGCGGCACCTGCTGAAAGTCATCCGGGCCGATATAATCGCGGATGATGATGACAGTGACCCGGGGATTGGTGTTGGCGGCCTGGCGGGCCGTCTGCGCATAGGCGGTTCCCGTCGCCAGCCCAACGCCAAGCGGAGCCAGAAGGACGGCGGCGAGAACAAGCGTGACGAACTTCTTCACTGTCTTTCTCCTTCAGCAATCACTGTTGCAACGTCTTCCGCCGCACCGTGCTGATGTCATCTTGCATAAATGATCTTGCTGCCATCCAGCGCGGTTTGAATGGCAAGGACATTGTGCGGCCGGATATTCCGGCGCTCCAGAGATGCCTTGATGACCGGATTGGAGGCAATTTCCGCCTGTGCCCGCGCCCGTGTCTCGGCCGACGGATCACGGAAGATGGCCGGCGCGCGGTCGCCACCACGATCGCCGGACTTCGTCATGACGACAGCAATGCCGGGTTCCATGGGATGGCCGAACAGAATGGTGCCGAGCGTTTCGGTCGCAAATGCCGGCGGCACGGCCGATAGGGCGAGCGCCGCAGCCGCAAATGTCAGGGTGATGATCTTCCGCATGCTTGTTCTCCTTCACTGGCCGTCCGGCACGCCCGGCATCGACACCAGCTTCCATCTCGATAGGAGAGATATAGGTCGTCCCGTTGCTTTTGCGATTGGCGGCATCAAGACGGACCAAATTTTTTCGCGCCAATCGTTAAGAAAACGGCGCGCCCGCAAAGGGACGCGCCGCCATTTATTCAGATATTGCTGTTGAATGTATCGCAGGCATTGAGCTTGCCGCTATCGAAACCGCGCTTGAACCAGGTCGAGCGCTGCGCCGAGGTACCATGGTTGAAACTCTCGGGAACGACGTAGCCCTGGGAGCGCTTCTGCAGCGTATCGTCGCCGATCTGGGTCGCGGCGTTCAGCGCTTCTTCCAGGTCGCCCTTGTCCAGAAGGCCTTTCTGTTCGGTGTACTTGCCCCAAATGCCGGCAAAGCAATCCGCCTGCAGTTCCACCCGGACGGACATCTGGTTGGAATCGGCTTCGCTCATACGCTGGCGCTGGGCATTCACCTTCGGCAGGATGCCGAGCAGGTTCTGGACGTGATGGCCAACCTCATGGGCAATGACATAGGCCTCGGCGAAATCGCCGGACGCGCCGAATTTCTGAGCAAGTTCATCGAAGAAGGCCATGTCGAGATAGACCTTCTGGTCACCCGGGCAATAGAACGGACCGCTGGCGGACGAGGCCGTGCCGCAGGCCGAATTGATGCCATCGCGGAAAAGGACCAGCTTGGGCTCGACATAGGTCTCGCCGCTCGCCTGGAAGATGCCGTTCCAGGTGTCTTCAGTCTCAGCCAGCACGGTCGAGACGAAGGCCTTGGTCTCCTCTTCCTGGGCCGAACCTTGAGGCGACTGCGACGGTGACTGGCTCTGCTCGTAGCCGGACTGGCCGGTCGACTGGCCACCATCAAGCACCTGCAAGAGGTCAATGCCGACCATCTTGAGACCGAAATAGATGACGACAAGGAAGATGATCGTGCCGATGCTCATGCCGCCACCGCGGCCACCGCCGCCGGTGGGAAGACGGAAACCGCCGCCCCGGCCGAACGGATTGCCGCCCATGCCGCCACGCACCGGACCGGATCCGCGCTCATCCTCGACATTGCCCGATTGGCGCCGGCCCTTCCATTCCATGATGATCTCCCCGTCTTAGCCGCTGCGGCTATCAAGCCTTTTCAAGACCATATAACGCGCCAGATGCGATTTTGTACAAGACCCAAACGACAAAGTTTTTCACCCGCTAAAATTCAACCCGGCCGTTGGCAGCCGGTGACGGCCCATGCCAGTATGCCCGGTATTGTTTTGGGAGGAGCGAGCCTATGAAAGCCATGCGGCTGGAATCGATCGGCAATCTGATTGTGCGCGAGATCGAGACGCCCGTTCCGGGACCGGACGACCTCCTGGTGCGGGTTGAGGCCTGCGGCATCTGCGGCACCGACCGGCATCTCCTGCACGGCGAGTTTCCCTCGACGCCACCCGTTACCCTCGGCCATGAGTTCTGCGGCATCGTCGAAGCTGTGGGTGCTGATGTTAAGGGCTTTAAACTGGGTGCGCGCATCACCGGCGACCCGAACATTTCCTGCGGCCGCTGCCCGCAATGCCAGGCCGGCCGGGTCAATCTCTGCCGTAATCTCAAGGCCATCGGCATTAGCCGCGACGGCGGCTTTGCCGATTATGTCATCGTCCCCCAGAGGCAGGCTTTCGAGATCCCGCTCGATATGCCAGCGACACACGGCGCCTTCTGCGAACCACTCGCCTGCTGCCTGCACGGCATTGATATGGCGGAGATCAAGGCCGGTTCCTCGGTTGTGGTGCTCGGTGGCGGCGTCATCGGGTTGTTGACGGTGCAGCTGGCACGGCTGGCGGGTGCGACCACGGTCATTCTGTCGACCCGGCAGGAAGCCAAACGCAAACTGGCCGAGGAACTCGGCGCAACTGCCAGCGTCGATCCCTCCGAAGGTGATCTCATCGCTGCCATCACCGGGCCGGACGGGCTTGTTCCCGGCGGCGTCGATGTGGTGATCGAATGCGCCGGTGTCGCAGCGACGGTCGAGCAGTCCACCCGGCTTGCCAAGGCCGGTGGCACCGTCGTCATCCTCGGGGTGATGGCGCAGGGCGAGACCGTTCGGATCGAGCCGTTCGACATTCTCTTTCGCGAGTTGCGGGTGCTCGGCTCCTTCATCAACCCCTTCACCCACCGCCGGGCCGCCGATCTGGTCGCATCGGGCGTCATCAATGTGGAAAAGCTGATCTCGCGAACAATCATGCTGGAGGAAGCGCCGGAGGTGATCCGCAATCCGCCGGCTGCGGGAGAAGTGAAGGTACTGGTGGTGGCAACGGGCGGGTAAAGCCTTCAGGGGCCGACATACGACATCTGGCTGCGGCTGTTTGCCCTCTCAAGCCCGATTTCGGAATCCCGGACCGCGAACCGTGCTACAATTGCGGATGGGCAATCGATGTCCGGAAGGAATTTATCCGATGATCTTGAAAGAGATGACCAGCGACGACTGCGTTGACGTCCTCTCCAGGGGCCACATTGCCCATCTTGCCTGCGCCAAGGACAATCGCCCCTATGTCGTACCGATCCAGTACGCATTTGAATCCCCCAGCCTCTATGGGTTTTCGATGCCGGGGCAGAAAATCGACTGGCTGCGCGCCAATCCGCTGGTCTGCATCCAGGTCGGCGAAATCAAGGGCAACGAGGCCTGGCGAAGCGTCGTCGTCGAAGGACGCTATGAAGAATTCCCGGACGACGAGCGATGGCACAACGAACGGCTGCACGCCTGGTCGCTGCTGGAAAAACGCGGCAACTGGTGGGAGCCTGGCTCCTTGAAACCCGGCGCGGCTGCAGCCGGCGGCAAAAACACCACCCCAGTGTTCTTTGCCATTCATATCGACAGCGTCACCGGCCGGCAGTCGGCTGCCGGCGAGAACTGAGAGACTGAAGCTGCTAGGCTGCTTCGGGCAGGCGTGAGGTGAAGGTGGCGCGGGTAATCGACACCGACGTGCCTTCGGCGCCGGTTGTCGTCTCAATCTGCGCCGCCAGCTGCTTGACCAGTGCCTGGACGATCGCCGTCCCCAGTCCGCCGCCCGGTTTGGGCACCGAGAGAATATCTTTTCCGACGCCGTTGTCCGAAACGACCAGTTTCCAGTCGGCGCCGTTGACCTCGTAGGACACCGAGATCGACGCCTCGGCCTTGAGGGCGGGGAAAGCATATTTGATGGCGTTGATGACCAGTTCGGTGACGATCAGCCCGAGGCTGACGGCCTGGTCGGAACCGATCCGCCCATTCTGCGCCAGCACCTTGATATCGATCGGCTGGCTTTCGCCGGTCATCGACGACGACAGGCTGCCGCAGAGCTTTTCGAGATAGGAACCAACCTCGATCTGGTCGATGCCGCCGGTCACATGCAGGTGGCGTTGCACCTCCGCGACCGACATCACCCGTTGATGCGCATCCTGCAAATCGCGGCGGGTTTCCTCCGACGTTACCGCACGCGCCTTCAGCAACAGGATACTGGCAATGATTTGCAGGCTGTTGGCGACGCGGTGCCGCATTTCCTCAAGCAGAACGCCTTTCTGGCGAAGCAGGTCCTGGGTACGCTCATGCAGGATTTCCTTTTCCCGCTCGATGGTGCGCCGCGCACTGATATCCGTGAAGGCCAGCAGGATCGTCGTGCCGGAGCCTTCGCCGTAAACCACCTGGCGGGCGTTGAGCAGCATGATCCTGCGGCCGAGACCGGGGAAATCATGCTCGACTTCGAAACCATCCATGGCTGTTTGCGCCGGGATGATCGTTTCCAACAGCAGACGCAACGCCGGTATATCCCACTGGCCATCGCCAAGCGTGTAGAGCAGCCGGCCATGCGTATCCTCGGCCTTCACCTTGAATGTGTCAAAGAAGGAGCGGCTGGCGGCGAGCACATGGAAGCGTTTATCGAGCACCAAAAGCGGATCATGGATCGTGTTGACGATCGCCTGGGCAAGCGTTTCCGCGTCTTCGAGATTCTGAAAATTGATCATATGGTAGTGCCCGTTCCGGACTTGCAGGCTGCACTTCAAGTGAGGCAGCGTCGTGTCCGGTTATTTCGTACACTCTATTTCAAGAGGAGTCGCCTTTCATCTCGAACCGCCGCAATATTCGCGCGCCAGAGTTGCGCGGGATTTCTTGCCGCGGCGCTGCGTCTTCGATCAGGCGGCAAACCGCTTGATCACGTCGGCGAGCGGGATATGCCCGAGGCAAGCACCGGATCCGACTGGTGTTTCACCGTCCTCGACCGCCAGGGCATATTGCACAACGGGTTCGGCTTCGATCCGGCGGCGCAGCGCTGCAAGTTTTGGATAGGCCTTGTCATCGACGGCCTGGTGAAACTCTGCCCAGCGCGCCACGCCGATCAGCGTGGTATCGGCCAAACTCAGGCGGTCACCGGCCAGAAACGGCGTATCGCCGATCATCGCCTCAAGCTTTTCATGGCGCTCCACAACGGATTTGCGGCCGAAATCGCGCAGAAACGCCAGTGTCTCCGGCGTCTCGCCTTCAGACTCAAGCGCCACCCACAACGGCCCGAAGGCACTGGTGAAGCCGGTATTGACGAAGGCCATCAACTGCAGCATCCGGTCTGCCTCCGGCGTAAGGGGATCAAAGCTGATGCGGTGCTGGGTATCGCGGGCCGAAAGCCAGCCGGCAATCGCCATGGTCTCGGTGAGGACGATACCCTTTTCGGTGATCAGGACGGGGGTTTCATGACGGCCGTTCAGCCGGGCATAGGCGTCGTTCTTCATTTCGCTGAGCATATCGACGCTGCAGAGGCGGTAGGGCTGGCCCACCTTTTCGAACGCAGCGACAAGCCCCATCGAGCTTCCGAGCGGGAAGCCGTGAAGGAGAATAGGTTCCATTTTTCGTGTCTCTTCTTGATGTTGATGTGGCGCTGCGCAGCGATGGTTGACCCTAACCATTGGCACCCCCATGTAAATTACGCACTCTTTTGTAACCAGGACCGCCCGATGAAAGACGTCGTCTCCAAATGCCCGATCGAAGAGACCATGCGCGTGTTGAGCGGCCGCTGGCCGACGCTGCTGCTCTACTATCTGAAAGACGGCACCAAGCGTTTCAGCGACCTGCAGCGCGACAACCCGACACTGTCGCACCGGATGCTGGCGCTGGAACTGCGCAAGCTGGAAAAGGCCGGCATTGTCAGGCGCACCGCCTATTCCGGATATCCGCTGCGGGTGGATTACGACCTGACGGCTGCGGGCCTAAAGCTCGTGCCACTGATCGACGCGCTCGGCGATTGGTGGGAAGAGAGCGCGGACGGCCGAGCAGAGCCGGTTGAGGCAAGGATACGCAGGCCATTGATCAAGGCCGCCTGACGGGATGAACCCGTCACACAGAGGGTCAATACGTCATGGCCACCCGATGATTTCTCGCATGACATAAATGACGGTATCCTGCGGCATCTCTCCGGAAAACCGGCGATGCGATAGAAGCGCGCCAAACGATGGCGAGCCTTATATCGCTGAGATCCGCATAGCCGCTGTGGCCACGACGTTTGTGGCGGTCATTTTCCTGTCGATTCCATAATTTTCGGGGTTTCGCTTGGCGCCACATTTCCCTATAAGCCGCTTCTAGCCTGAAAAGACCAAGCCTGCGCCCCCCGACCGGTGTTCTCCCACCTTGGCCGGTTTTTTGCGCAGCCGGAAAAAGCGGATAGAGACCATGCCAAAGCGCCAAGACATCAAATCGATCCTCATCATCGGTGCGGGGCCGATCGTCATTGGCCAGGCCTGCGAGTTCGACTATTCCGGCACACAGGCCTGCAAGGCGCTGAAGGAAGAGGGTTACCGGGTCATCCTGGTCAACTCCAACCCGGCCACAATCATGACCGACCCCGACATGGCGGATGCGACTTATGTCGAGCCGATCACCCCGGAAGTGGTCGCCAAGATCATCGCCAAGGAACGCCCGGACGCGCTTCTGCCGACCATGGGCGGCCAGACGGCGCTGAACACCGCGCTGTCGCTGAAGCGCATGGGCGTTCTCGACCGCTACAATGTCGAGATGATCGGCGCCAAGCCGGAAGCCATCGACATGGCCGAAGACCGGGCGCTGTTTCGCGAGGCCATGTCGCGCATCGGGCTCGAAACCCCGAAGTCGCTGCTCGCCAACGCCACCGAGATCAAGGATATCGACCGCAAGCTGCACGTTGCCGAGCGCGACAAGCTGAAGGCGCAGCTTTCGGGCGCTGCCCTCGACAAGGCGCTCGACGAGCTGGAAAACACCTGGAACCTCGGCGAAACCGACCGCAAGCAGCGCTACATGAGCCATGCCATGGCGATCGGCGCGCAGGCGCTCGATACCATTGGTCTGCCGGCGATCATCCGCCCGTCCTTCACCATGGGCGGCACCGGCGGCGGCATTGCCTATAATCGCTCGGAATTCTTCGAGATCATCGGTTCCGGCCTCGATGCCTCCCCGACCACCGAAGTGCTGATCGAAGAATCGGTGCTCGGCTGGAAGGAATACGAGATGGAAGTGGTCCGCGACACCGCGGACAACTGCATCATCATCTGCTCGATCGAAAACATCGACCCGATGGGCGTGCACACGGGTGACTCGATCACCGTTGCCCCTGCCCTGACGCTGACCGACAAAGAATACCAGATCATGCGCAACGCCTCGATCGCGGTGCTGCGCGAGATCGGCGTCGAAACCGGCGGCTCGAACGTTCAGTTCGCCGTCAACCCGAAGGACGGCCGTCTGGTCGTCATCGAGATGAACCCGCGCGTCTCGCGCTCCTCGGCGCTCGCTTCGAAGGCCACCGGCTTCCCGATCGCCAAGATCGCCGCCAAGCTCGCGGTCGGTTACACGCTCGACGAACTCGACAACGACATCACCGGAGGTGCGACACCGGCCTCGTTCGAACCGTCGATCGATTACGTCGTCACCAAGATCCCGCGTTTCGCCTTTGAAAAATTCCCGGGCGCCGGCACGACGCTGACGACCGCAATGAAGTCGGTCGGCGAAGTCATGGCGATTGGCCGCACCTTTGCCGAATCGCTGCAGAAGGCGCTGCGCGGCCTTGAAACCGGTTTGACGGGCCTCGATGAAATCGAAATCCCCGGCCTCGAAGACACCGGCGACAACCACAACGCCATCCGCGCCGCCATCGGCACGCCGACGCCGGACCGCCTGCGCATGGTCGCCCAGGCTTTGCGCATGGGCATGTCGGAAGCGGACGTCCATGACGGCTCCAAGATCGACCCGTGGTTCATCGCCCAGTTCAAGGCGATCATCGATATGGAAGCCCGCGTGCGCGAGCACGGCTTGCCGGAAGATGCCGAAAACCTGCGCATGCTGAAGGCCATGGGCTTCTCCGACGCACGGCTTGCGACGCTCTCCAAGAGCCGCCCGAAGGAAGTTGCCGAACTGCGCAACCGGCTGAACGTGCGCCCGGTCTACAAGCGCATCGACACCTGTGCTGCCGAATTCGCCTCGCCGACCGCCTATATGTACTCGACCTACGAGACGCCGTTCAACGGCGCTGCCCGCTCGGAAGCGCAGATTTCCGATCGCAAGAAGGTCGTCATCCTCGGCGGCGGTCCGAACCGCATCGGCCAGGGCATCGAGTTCGACTATTGCTGCTGCCATGCCGCCTTCGCACTGAAGGATGCCGGCTACGAAGCGATCATGATCAACTGCAACCCGGAAACCGTGTCGACCGACTACGACACCTCCGACCGCCTCTATTTTGAGCCGCTGAC
>Ga0247813_10001278_pt1 | contig 19581 bp, 18 predicted proteins | sample UWRJL169409C1_FD_180719 | JGI IMG/M metagenome (GOLD analysis project Ga0247813, IMG submission 180719) | Plant litter microbial communities from Arlington Agricultural Research Station in Wisconsin, United States - UWRJ-L169-409C-1 | ecosystem: Environmental > Terrestrial > Plant litter >... | reverse complement strand
GCAGGTAAACATGTTTGCCGCGCACGATCTCGATGTGCTTGTGCTTCATCAACTTGATGTCGCTTGGCCGCACGAAGGTGTTGACCATCCAGCGGATCAACCAAGTCAGCTCCTCGGGCATCACCAGCAGTTCGCGCGCAATCCAGAAGCGCTCGCCGGCGGCAAGTTCGTCGAACTTGGGATGCGCCTGACCTCGCAACGCACGCGCCTTGGCCACCAGTGCGCGGTACTCCGCTACGGCAAAGCTGCCGCGCGGCTGGCTGCGCACTTTCACTTTCGGGAACAAGGGCACATCGCGTATCAGCCCCAGTTGCGCGCCATGCATCACGAGTTTTCGCAGCAGCACCAAGTACTGCGCGATCGTCGTGCTGGTAAAGCCCTGGTCGCCCAGGCGGTCGATGAGGCGCTGCACGTCGACAGCACGGAAATCCTGCGCGGGCATGTCGCCCAGCAACGGAAGGATGTGTGCATCCAGCCGATTGCCCATCACCTGCCAGGTGGCCCTTCCAATTTCTTTTCGCTGCACGCGGGCCGCCTCGGCTTGCATGAGCTTTTTGGAAAGGTCCCTGACAGAAACGGTTAACAACTTTTGCCCAATTGTTAACTGCTTGGTGGACGTAGGGGTCCCGGGATCGGCGCGCGCCAAAAAACCGGAATCATTGGCTGCGAGTGCCTTGCGGAAGAGGTTTATGACATTTGTGTCCATAGCCCCTCCCGTACGCAATCCCGATGCCTCTTATCATCGTCAACTGTCATTATGAAAACTCCCTTGAACTACGCCGCAAGCACGCCGGTACCCGGCACCCTCACGCCCGCCGACTATCTCAGAAAAATTCTGAACGCCCGCGTGTACGACGTCGCGGTGGAATCGGCGCTCGAACCGGCGCGAACGTTGAGCGCCCGTCTGGGCAACACCGTGCTGCTCAAGCGTGAAGATCAACAGCCCGTCTTCAGCTTCAAGCTGCGCGGCGCCTACAACAAGATGGTGCAGCTGAGCGCCGACCAACTCGCGGCCGGCGTGATCTGCGCATCGGCCGGCAACCACGCACAAGGCGTGGCGTTGAGCGGCCGCAAGCTGGGCACGCGCGCCGTGATCGTGATGCCCACGACCACGCCGCAGGTCAAGATCGACGCGGTGCGCGGCTTCGGGGGCGAAGTGGTGCTGCACGGCGACAGCTATTCCGATGCCTACCTGCATGCACTCGAATTGCAGGCCCGCGAAGGCCTGACCTTCGTGCATCCTTTCGACGATCCGGATGTGATCGCCGGCCAGGGCACTGTGGCCATGGAGATACTGCGCCAGCACCAGGGCCGGCTCGACGCCGTGTTCGTCGCCATTGGCGGGGGCGGGCTGATTTCCGGCGTGGCGAACTACATCAAGGCCGTGCGCCCCGAGGTCCGCGTGATCGGCGTGCAGATGAACGACTCCGACGCCATGATGCAATCGGTGGCCGCGCAGCAGCGCGTCACGCTGCCCGACGTAGGCCTGTTCGCCGACGGAACTGCCGTCAAGCTGGTGGGCGAAGAAACCTTCCGCATCGCGCGCGAATTGGTCGACGAATTCATCGTGGTCGACACCGACGCGGTGTGTGCCGGCATCAAGGACGTCTTCATCGACACGCGCAGCATCGTCGAACCTTCGGGCGCGCTGGCGGTGGCCGCCATCAAGCAATACGTCGACACACATGGCACACAGGGCGAAACCTACGCGGCCATCCTGTGCGGCGCCAACATGAACTTCGACCGGCTGCGCTTCGTGGCCGAACGCGCCGAGGTGGGCGAAGAACGCGAGGCGCTATTCGCCGTGACCATCCCCGAGGAGCGCGGCAGCTTTCGCCGTTTCTGCGAACTGGTGGGCGAACTGCCGGGTGCGTCACGCAACGTGACCGAGTTCAACTACCGCATCAGCGACGCACGCGAGGCGCACGTGTTCGTGGGCCTGACGACGGCGGTGCGTGGCGAGTCGAAAGTCATCACCGACACGTTCAAGGCACACGGCTTCGGCGCCATCGACCTCACGCACGACGAACTGGCCAAGGAGCACATCCGGCACATGGTGGGTGGGCGGACGGGCCTGGCGCACGACGAACGCCTGCTGCGCTTCGTTTTTCCGGAGCGTCCGGGCGCGCTGCTGAAGTTCCTGAGCCTCATGCGGCCGAACTGGAACATCAGCCTGTTCCATTACCGCAACCAGGGTGCCGACTACGGCCGCATCCTGGTGGGGCTGCAGGTGCCGACCGCCGACCACGCGGCCTTCGACGAATTCCTGCGAACGCTCGGCTATCCGTTCATCGAGGAAACCGACAATCCGGTGTACCGCCTGTTCCTGCAGAACTGATGACTGGGCTCAGCGCAACGGCGGAGGCGCCATGACCGCCATCGGCGGCACCGGCATCTGCAGCGTGAACGCGGCAGCTGCGTCGCGGCTGGTGCCGAGCGCAGCGCTGCGCGTACCGACGGCCTGAAGCACATAACCCTCGCCCACGGTCATGCCGATGCGAAAAGGCCGTGCAGGCTTGCCGTCGAAGGCGATCAGTGCGGCGCCGCCCTGTGGGCCGCCCGCGATCACGCCGAGCAGCGCGAAGCGCGTGGCCGCACCGGGCGTGGCGACCACAGCCTCCGTGGCCGGCCGCACACCCAGGAAACGGCCCACCGCTGCCGTGTCGATGGCAGCCGCCGGTGCCAACGCCACGGCCGGCGGCGCGAGTCCATCGACCGGTGCGGCCAGCCGCAGCCCCCAGAACACGACACTCGCAGCCGCCAGAGCCCAGAGGCCGAGCGTTGCGGTAGCGGCGGGCCAACGGGGGGATGCATAGGGAAGTGACATAGCCGCGGATTATCATGCAGCACGCGCCACTCGACGCACCTCAATCACAGACACTTTCTCAAGCTTCATGGTCCAATCCAAACGCTCCGGCGCCCGCACACTGCAACGCGGCTTCACCCTGATCGAACTGATGGTGGTGCTGGTCATCATCGGCGTGCTCGCGGCGCTGATCGTTCCCAACGTCATCGGCCGGGCCGACGATGCGCGCGCCACCGCAGCCAAGACCGACGTCAACAACCTCATGCAGGCACTCAAGCTCTACCGGCTGGACAACCAGCGCTACCCCACGGCCGAACAGGGCCTGCAGGCGCTGCTTGCGCGGCCGACCACCGGACCGGCCGCACCCAACTGGAAGCCCTATGTCGAGAAACTGCCCAACGATCCATGGGGTCGCCCGTACCAGTACCTGAACCCGGGTATCAAGGGCGAGATCGACGTGTTGTCGCTGGGAGCCGACGGGCAGCCAGGCGGCGAAGGCAACAATGCCGACGTCGGCAGCTGGCAGTAGCATCCGTCGCAACCGCAGCACCAGCGGCAGCAGGCGGCGGGGGCTCCGGTCGCCTGCGCGCACGAGCGGTGCCGCGGGCTTCACCTTGCTCGAACTGCTGGTGGTGATCGCCATCATCGCCATGGCCACGGCCGGTGTGGGCTTTGCGCTGCGCGATTCCAACCAGGCCTCCCTGGAACGCGAAGGCGAGCGTCTGGCCGCGTTGTTCGAGTCGGCGCGCGCGCGTTCGCGCGCCAGCGGCACGGTGGTGCGCTGGCACCCCACGCCCCAGGGCCCGGGCGATTTCGTCTTCGACGGCCTTCCGCCGGGCTCGCTGCCCGTCCAGTGGCTCACCACGGGCGTGGGCGCACAGCCGCTGGCCGCCAACGGTGCGCCTGTCACCGCATTGCAACTGGGGCCCGACCCGATCATTGCCGCGCAACAGGTGGTGCTGAGTCTGCCCGGCCCGCCGACGCAGCAGGTACGCATCGCCACCGACGGGCTGCGCCCCTTCGCGATCGTTTCGCCATGAAAAAAGCCCGCCCCGACGCACGCGGCTTCACGCTGATCGAGGTGATGGTGGCACTGGCCATCGTCGCGATTGCGCTGGCCGCCGGCACCCAGGCCACGACGGCGCTCACGCGCAATGCGCAGCGGCAGTCGGACGTGATGCTCGCGCAGATGTGCGCGGAAAACGAATTGATCCTGGCGCGCATGGCCACCCAGATGCCACCCATCGGCGACGCCTCGCGCACCTGCACGCAGGCCAACACCGACTTTCCGGTGACCGTGTCGACCACGGCCACGCTGAACCCGAACTTCCGCCGCGTCGACGTGCAGGTGCGCGACCTGAACGACTATTCGATCATCCGTATCTCGACCGTGGTGGGGCGCTTCTGATGCGCCCGTTGCAACGCGCACGCGGCTTCACGCTGATCGAGCTCATGGTGGCGATCGCGGCCATGGCGCTGCTCGCACTGATGAGCTGGCGCGGCGTCGACGGCATGACCCGCACGCAAGGCCAGATGCGCGAACGCGGCGATGCAGTGCTCACGCTGCAGACCGCGCTGTCACAGTGGAGCGCCGACCTCGACGCCATCGCGGTGCTGCCTTCGATCCCACCGATCGAATGGAACGGCCGCGTGCTGCGCCTGACGCGCACCGCCACCGACGGCGTGCAGCCGATGGCCGAGGTGGTGGCCTGGACCCTGCGCAACGACGCGACCGGCGTGCCGCGCTGGTACCGGTGGGTGTCGCCCGCACTGCGCACGCGCGGCGACTGGCAGCAAGCCTGGGAACGCGCCGCCAGCTGGGCCGAGAGCGGCGACACCGAAGCGCAGGGCGCCGAGGTCGCGTTGATGCCGTTGCAGGGTTGGCGGCTGCTGTACTTCAACGCAAACCTGTGGGTGCCGGCCACTGGTGCCACGACGGCGGTACCCGACGGTGTGCGCCTGGTGCTCGACCTGCCGCCGGGCAACGCGCTGGCGGGCCTGGTCACGCGCGACTGGGTCAAGCCGAACTTCGCGCTGGCAACACCAAGGCAATGACGGTGCAACGCCTCGCTTCTCCCTTGTCCAGACGGTCAGCGACGCGACCGGGACCGCGACCGCGTGCGCGCCCCTGCGCCCAGCGCGGCGCGGCCCTGCTCGCGGCCATGCTCACCGTCACGCTGGTCGCCACCTTTGCGGCTGCCGCCCTCTGGCAGCAGTGGCGTTCGGCCGAGATCGAGGCGGCCGAACGCGCGCGCATGCAATCGGCCTGGGTGCTGATCGGCGCGCTCGACTGGTCGCGGATCATCCTGCGCGAGGACGGCAACAGCGCCATCGGCTCGAGGACGGACAACCTCTCGGAACCCTGGGCGATCCCGCTCGAAGAAGCCAAGCTCACCAGCTTCCTGGCGGCCGACAAGAACATCGCCAGCGATGCGCTCGAAGGCCTGCCCGACGCCTTTCTTTCAGGCCGCATCATCGACGCGCAGTCCAAGCTGAACGTGACCAACCTGGTCCAGGGCGGCGTGGCAGACCCCAAGGCCCTGGCGGCGTTCAGGCGCCTGTTCGGCATTCTGGGACTGCCCGCACAAGAGGTCGACCTGCTCGCGCTGAACCTGCGGCAGAGCCTGGCCGGGACGCCTGCCGGCACCGCTGCGGCTGCAGCAGCCGCCACCGGTGCGACAGCCAGTGCCACCGCTGCTGCTGCCGCGGCTGCCACCACGCCCTCGGCGTCCACTGACGACGGCGGCAGCGCCAACGCACCGCTGATGCCACAACAGGTCTCGCAGTTGGTCTGGCTGGGACTGTCACCGACCACGGTGGCCGCCATCGAGCCCTATGTCACGGTACTGCCGGTCCGCACCGACCTCAACCTCAACACCGCCAGCGCCGAGGCGATGTCGGCGGCCGTCGACCAGCTCGACCTGGCCAGCGCGCAGCGACTGGTCGCCGAGCGCACGCGACTTCCGTTCGCCGATAAGGACAAAGCCAAAGCCATTGCACAGCAGGCCGACTTCAGTGGAGCGTCGGTGGGCGTTACCACGAACTACTTCGAGGTGTTCGGACGGCTGCGCATCGACGACCACTGGGTTCAGGAGCGCTCCCTGCTGCAGCGCGACGTTGGCATGAGGGCCGCCGGTCCCAAGATTCTCTGGCGCGAACGCATCGCCGGTGTGCAGACCCTGCCGCGCTGACGCACCAGTGTCGTCGACTGCGGTTAAAAAGGTGCCGAAAGACATCGCTGCTTTGCCAATTGCGCTATCAAATCCATAGTGATGCAGGGGCACCCGCACCCTACAATCGCCAGTCCCTCCGCCCCTAGCTCCATGGCCCTTCTCTTTGTCATTCCTCCGCTGCCGCCGGCTTCTGCCAGCGATGCGTACGGCTGGGCGTTGTGGTCCGCCGACGGCCGCCAGGTGCGCGAGCACGGCAGCGCGGTGCCGGCGCTGCTGCCGAGCGCCGACGAAGTGCTGCTCGGCGTGCCGGCAGCGGTCCTGTCCTGGCATCAGGTCACGCTGCCGCAAGGCAGCCTGGGCGGCAATGTGCGCGTGCGCGCCCTGCTCAACGGCCTGCTCGAAGACCGGCTGCTCGACGATCCGGAGCAGCTTCATTTCGCGCTGGCACCGGGTGCCCAGGCCGGTGCGCCCGCCTGGGTGGCCGCCTGCAACCGGGCCTGGTTGAGGGCGGCGGTGCAGGCCATCGAGTCGACCGGCCGGCGCGTCATGCGCATCGTGCCGGAATGGGCACCGCTGCCGGTCGGCGCACCTTCCATGGTGTTCGCCACGGGAGACGACGACAAGGCGCTGGTCACGGTGTGCGACGCCAGCGGCGTGGTCACGCTGCCGCTCGATGCCGCCAGCATGGCCGTGGTCGGCACGCTTCCCGAAGACACCACGCTGCAGACCGAGCCTGCCGTGGCCGAGCGCGCCGAGCAGCTCTTCGAGCAGCGCATTCCCATCCTCACCACGGAAGCGCGCTGGATGCAGGCGAGCCAGTCGCCCTGGGATCTGGCCCAGGGTGACCTGGCATCGAACGGCCGTGCGCGCGCCGGCAAGAAATTCAATGCCGTGATGCAGACCTTGCGGCATGCGCCGCAATGGCGTGCAGCCCGCTGGGGCGCCGTGTTGCTGATCGCGGCGCAATTGGTCGGCGTCAACGCCTGGGCATGGAAGGAGCGCAACGCGCTCGAAGCCAAGCGGGGCGCCGTGCGCAGCATGCTCACGCAGACCTTTCCAGCCGTGCAGCTGGTCGTCGATGCACCGGTGCAGATGTCCCGCGAGGTCGCGCTGCTGCAGGTGGCGACGGGCGGCGTGACGGCGAGCGATGTCGAGCCGATGCTCGCGGCGCTCGGGACCAGTCTGCCGCCCGGACGCATGCCGACCGCCATCGACTACAGCGGCGGCCAGCTGCGCGTGCGCGGCCTTGGCCTGCCGGCGTCCGACGCAGAACGGCTGTCGTCCACGCTCTCGACCCTCGGCTACAGCGCGCGCAGCGAGGGCGACCTGCTGCTCGTGCAGGCGGAGTCGCCACGATGAACGCACTTGACACCTTCCGCGTGCGCCGAAAGCTCTGGTGGGCCCAACTGGCGCCGCGCGAACAGCGCCTGGTGGCGATCGCGCTCCCGCTCGTCCTGCTGGTGCTGCTCTGGTGGGTGGCGCTAGCACCCGCGCTGCGCACGCTGGCCGATGCGCCCGCCGCGCATGCCCAACTCGACGCGCAGCTCCAGCAGATGAGCACGCTGCAGGCGCAGGCCCGGCGCCTGCAGACGCAGACCCGCGTGCCGCGCGACGATGCGCTGCGCGCGCTCGAGGACGCCGTACGCGACGGCCTGCCGAACGCCCAGCTGCAGGTCGCTGGCGCTTCGAGCGAAGGCGCCACCGTGACGGTACGGGCCACCGCGCCCGACGTGCTGGCGCAATGGCTGGCCCAGGCGCGCGGCAATGCGCGCGCCGTGCCGCGCGAAGTGCATCTCACACGCAGCCAGGCGCAGCCCGTCGCGCCCACCAGCCTGCGACCGGCCGCGCTGCCGCCGGCCGGCACGCCGCTGGGCTCGGCGCCCGCCGCCACGCTGGCCCCGTCCTCCACGCCGGCCGCACCGCGCTGGGACGGCACGCTGGTCATGAGCCTGCCGGCGCGCTGAGCCCGCACACTGCATGGCGACCTCCGCGCCCCTCCGCTCTCCAGGCTCGTCCGCCACTGCCGGCTGGCGCTGGGCCCTGCTCGGCACCGTCCTGGGCACCTTGTTGACGTTGAGCCTGTTCGCGCCCGCGCGCTGGCTGGCCTCTGCCATGGTGCATTGGACCGACGGTCACCTGCGCCTGGTCAACCCCCGCGGCACGGTGTGGAACGGCACGGCCGGCCTGGTGTTCGCCAGCGGCGTCGGTGGCGCGGAGGCGATCTCCCTGCCCGGCCAGTTCCACTGGCGGCTTCGGCCGCGCTGGAACGGCGTGAGCGCCGAACTCGACCTGCCATGCTGCGCGGCGACACCGCTGCAACTGCTCGCGCATCCGCGCAGCAACGGTGTGGCACTGGTGCTGGCCGACGGCAAGTCGCGCTGGCCGGCCGCGATGCTCGTCGGCTTCGGCGCGCCCTTCAATACGCTCAAGCCCGAGGGCGTGATCGACCTCGCGACGCAGGCCTTCGCCCTTGAGGTGCAGGGTCGCCAGCTTGCGCTGCAAGGTCGCGCCACGCTGGACGCGAGCAACATTTCCTCCAGCCTGTCGACGCTCCGGCCGATGGGCAGCTACCGGCTGGCGTTGGAAGGCGGCAGCACGCCGAGCCTGCTGCTGACCACACGCGACGGCAGCCTGCAGCTCAACGGCAGCGGCTACTGGACGGGCACCGCCATGCGCTTCAATGGCGAGGCCAGCGCGGCGCCGGGCAGCGAAGACGCACTCTCTAATCTGTTGAACATCATCGGGCGACGCAACGGCGCGCGCTCGCTCATCACCCTGGGTTGACCATGAAGCATCTGTCTTCGCACGGCTTTCGCACCGGCCTCGTCGCACTCGCGGCGCAGCTGGTGTTCGCCGCCTGCATTCCTACGGCTTTCGCGCAGGACGCGGTGCCGCGCCGCGGCGAACCGATCACGTTGAATTTCAGCAATGCAGAGATCGAGTCGGTCGCACGCACGATGGCCGTCGTCACCGGTCGCGACGTGGTGGTCGACCCGCGCGTCAAGGGCACGATGACCCTGGTCACCGACCGCGCGATCCCACCCGCTGCGGCGTTCAACCAGTTCGCCGCCGCGCTGCGCCTGCAGGGCTTTGCGGTGGTGCAGGCCGACGGGCTCTACAAGATCGTGCCCGAGGCCGACGCCAAGCTGCAGAGCAGCGCCATCGCCAGCTCCACCGGCGCGGCCGCCCGCATGAGCGGCAACCAGATCGTCACGCAGGTCTTCAAGCTCAACTACGAGTCGGCCAACAACCTGCTGCCGGTGCTGCGCCCGCTGATCGCGCCCAACAACACCATCAACGTGAACCCCGGCAACAACTCGCTGGTGATCACCGACTACGCCGAGAACCTGAGCCGGCTGGCGCGCATCGTCGCTTCGCTCGATGTGCCCAACGCGTCGGACATCGACGTCATTCCGCTGCGCCACGCCATTGCGACCGACATGGTGCCGCTGGTCACGCGCCTGCTCGAAGGCGGCACGGGCACGGGTCCCGGCAACGCGGGTACGCCGGGCGTGGCCGACGCTTCCTTTCGCACCGCGCTGCAGGCCGATCCGCGCAGCAATTCGCTGATCCTGCGAGCGGCCAATCCGGCGCGTGCGCAGCTGGTGCGCACGCTCATCGACAAGCTCGATCGCGCGCCCATCGACAGCAGCAACGGCGCGGCCGGCAACATCTACGTGGTCTACCTGAAGAACGCCGACGCGGTGAAGCTGGCGACCACGCTGCGGGCGGCGATGGCGAGCAACAGTCCAGGTGGTGCGGGCGGCGGCGCATCGGGCACGTTGAGCGGTGCCACCGGCACGCCGGGCTCGCCCAACCAGCCGCAGAACAGCATGACGGGCGGCGTCACCAGCGCGGCCGCGAGCGCGCCGCTCAACAACGCCAACCAGCCGTCCACCGGCGGCCAGATCCAGGCCGACCCGTCGACCAACTCGCTCATCATCACGGCGGCCGAGCCGCAGTATCGTCAGATGCGAGCGGTCATCGACAAGCTCGACAGCCGGCGCGCACAGGTCATGGTGGAGAGCCTGATCGTCGAGGTGAACGCCGACAAGGCGGCGGAATTCGGCGTGCAGTGGCAGACGGCCATCGGCCGCTCGGGCGCCATCGGCACCAACTCCAGCCTGGCCGGGCAGAACATCCTGGCACTGTCGGCGGCCACCGCGGCAGGCACGGTGGCACAGCCTTCCACGGGCTTCAACCTGGGCCTGGGCACCACGATCAACGGCGTGAACGCACTCGGCCTGGTCGCGCGTTTCCTGCAAAGCAATGGCGAAGGCAACGTGCTTTCCACGCCCAACCTGCTGACGCTGGACAACGAGGAAGCCAAGATCGTGATCGGCCAGAACGTGCCTTTCGTGACCGGCCAGTACACCAACACCGGCAGCAGCAGCACGACGGTCAACCCCTTCCAGACCGTCGAGCGCAAGGACGTGGGCCTGACGCTGCGCGTGCGCCCGCAGATCAGCGAGAACGGCACTGTGAAGATGACCATCTTCCAGGAAGTGTCGAGCGTGGTGCCGAGTACGGTGAACAACGTGAACGGCCCCACCACCAGCAAGCGCTCGATCGAGTCGAGCGTGGTGGTGGACGACGGCAGCATCATCGTCATCGGCGGCCTGCTGACCGACGAGTACTCGCGTACCGACGAAAAGGTGCCCGGCCTGGGCGACATCCCGGTGGTCGGCAACCTCTTCAAGAGTGAGGTGCGCAGCCGCAGAAAGACCAACCTGATGGTGTTCCTGCGGCCGATGGTGATGCGCGACAACGCCACCGGCGAGGCGGTGGCCACCGAGCGCTACGACACCCTGCGCACGCTGCAGCAGAACCTGCAGCCCAACACCGACAACGTGATGCTGCGCGGCGTGACCGCCGCGCCGGTGCTGCCCGAACTGGTGTTGCCCGTTCAACCGACCCCTCCCGCTGCCACGGGCGACGTGCCACCGGTGCGCACCGACCGCCGCATCGAAGGCACGCGCCTGATCCCGCCGCCGATGATCGACAACAGCATGCCGGCCAAGGCCAGCCCGCTGCGCGGCACGCTGCCGCCCACCGCCGACCCGTCGACCACGCGCGAGCTGCCCTGAATACCATGCGCTACCCGCTGCCCTACGCCTTTGCACGCAGCCAGCAGCTGCTGCTGGAAGAAGCCGACGACGGCACCGCCACGCTCTGGATGCCGAAGACGCCACCGCGCAGCGCGCTGGGTGAGGTCATGCGCAAGTTCACGGTGACGGCCTTCGAGCCGCTGCCCAACGACCAGCTCGCGCAGCGCATCAGCGCGGCGTATGCCAAGGGCGAATCGAACGCCGCCGCGGTGGTCAGCGAGGTGCAGGGCGACGCCGACCTGTCGCGCATGATGCAGGAGCTGCCGGCGGTCGAAGACCTGCTGGAAAGCGCAGGCGATGCGCCCATCATCCGCATGCTCAACGCGCTGCTCACGCAGGCTGCGCGCGACGGCGCGAGCGACATCCACATCGAGCCCTACGAGCGCACGTCGTCGGTGCGCTTTCGCATCGACGGCACGCTGCGCGAGGTCGTGCAGCCCAACCGCGCGCTGCATGCGGCGCTGATCTCGCGGCTGAAGATCATGGCCGACCTGGACATCTCCGAAAAGCGCCTGCCGCAGGACGGGCGCATCTCGCTGCGCATCGGCACCCGCGCGGTCGACGTGCGGGTGTCGACGCTGCCGAGCGCGCATGGCGAACGCGCGGTGCTGCGGCTGCTGGACAAGACCGAGAGCAAGCTCACGCTCGAATCCGTGGGCATGCAGGGCGACACGCTGGAACGCTTCGAGCGGCTCATCGGCCAGCCGCACGGCATCATCCTGGTGACCGGGCCGACCGGCTCGGGCAAGACGACCACGCTGTATGCGGCACTCTCGCGGCTGGACGCCGGCAGCAGCAACATCATGACGGTCGAGGACCCGATCGAGTACGAGCTCACGGGCGTGGGCCAGACGCAGGTGAACGCGAAGATCGAACTGACCTTCGCCAAGGCGCTGCGCGCCATCCTGCGGCAAGACCCGGACGTGATCATGATCGGCGAGATCCGCGACTTCGAGACCGCACAGATCGCCATCCAGGCCTCGCTCACCGGCCACCTGGTGCTCGCCACGCTGCACACCAACGACTCGGTCAGCGCCGTCACCCGGCTCACCGACATGGGCGTGGAGCCGTTCCTGCTGAGTTCGTCGCTGCTGGGCGTGCTCGCGCAGCGGCTGGTGCGCCGGCTCTGCCCGGTGTGCACGGTCATGCCGGCCGAAGGCGGCGAGGCCACGCCCGCTGGCTGCGAGGCCTGCGGCCACACGGGGTACCAGGGGCGCACCGGCATCTTCGAACTGCTGGTGGCCGACGATGCCGTGCAGTCGCTCATCCACAGCCGCGCGCCCGAAAGCCAGATTCTCGCCACCGCCGAGCGCGGCGGCCTGCGCTCGATGCGCGCCGATGGCGAACGGCTGGTGGCCGCGGGTGTGACCTCGCGCGCCGAATTGCTGCGCGTGACGCGCGACTGAGCGGACGCCCATGCCCGCCTATTCCTTCGAAGCCGTCGACGCCCAGGGCGAGCCGCGCAAGGGTGTGCTGGAGGCCGACACCGCGCGCGGCGCGCGCGGCATGCTGCGCGCTCAGAACCTCATTCCGCTCGAAGTCACGCTGGTCGGCAGTGCCGCCGGCAATGCGCAGACCCGCAGCCGCTGGCGCCATTCGATCGGCGGCGGCCGCGTCTTCAATTCGACCGGCCTGGCGGTGTGGACGCGGCAGCTGGCCGGCCTGGTGTCGTCGGGCCTGCCGCTCGAGCGCGCGCTGACGGCGCTGACCGACGAATCGGAAAGCGAGCAGCAGCGCAATCTCATCGCCTCGCTGCGCGCCGAGGTCAACGGCGGCTCGCCCTTTGCGCGCGCGCTGTCGCAGCATCCGCACGAGTTCTCGGCCATCTACACCGCCGTCATCGGCGCGGGCGAGCAGACCGGCAACCTGGGCCTGGTGCTCGAACGCCTGGCCGACGACCTGGAAGAGCGCCAGGCGCTGCAGCAGAAGCTGGTGGGCGCAGCGCTGTATCCGGCCATCGTCACTCTGGTGGCGATCGTGATCGTCATCTTCCTCGTGAGCTACGTGGTGCCGCAGGTGGCGAATGTGTTCGCCGGCACCAAGCGCGCGCTACCCTTCCTGACGGTGGCCATGCTCGCCATCAGCGACTTCGTGCGCGGCTACGGCTGGTCGATGCTGATCGTCATCGCGCTGGCCGTGGTCGCCATGCGCGCCGCGCTGGCACGCGAAGCTTTTCGCGAACGCTTCGACGCAGCCTGGCTGCGCCTGCCGTTGATCGGCAAGCTGGCGCGCGGCTACAACGCAGCGCGCTTCGCCAGCACCCTCGCCATGCTGGCGCTGGCCGGCGTGCCGATCCTGCGCGCGCTGCAGGCAGCGGCCGAAACACTGAGCAACCGCGCGATGCGCGCCGACGCGCTCGATGCGCTGGTGCTGGTGCGCGAGGGCGCGCCGCTGGCCTCGGCGCTGGCACAGAAGAAGCGCTTTCCGGGCATCGTGTCGATGTTCGCGCGGCTGGGCGAACAGACCGGTACGCTGCCCCTGATGCTGCAGCGCGCAGCCAACCAGCTCGGCGCCGAGGTGCAGCGCCGGGCGATGCACTTGGCCACCATCCTGGAGCCGCTGCTGATCGTGGCGATGGGCGGCGTGGTCATGCTGATCGTGCTGGCGGTGCTGATGCCGATCATCCAGCTCAACCAGTTCGTGAAGTAGGCAGGCAGCTTCATCATGGCCGTCACGCTCGCAGACAAGCTCGTCATCGCCATTTCCTCGCGTGCACTCTTCGACTTCGAAGAAGAGAACCGGATATTCAATGCCGCCGATCCGCGGCCCTACATGCAGCTGCAGCAGGAACGGCTCAAGGAGCCGGCCAAGCCGGGCGTTGCGTTTTCGCTGGTGCGCAAGCTCCTGCACTTCAACACGGACGAAGCGCGGCGCGTCGAGGTGGTCATGCTGTCGCGCAACGACCCGGTCAGCGCGCTGCGCATCTTCCACTCCGCCCAGAACGCGGGGCTGCCGCTGGAACGGGGCGTGTTCACGCAAGGCCGCGATCCCTTCAAATACCTGCGTCCGCTGGGCGCGCACCTGTTCCTGTCGGCCAACGAACTGGACGTGAACGAAGCGCTGAAGCTGGGCTTTCCGGCAGCGCGCGTGCTGACCGAGTCGATGGCGGCGGGCATCAACTATCCGCGCGAACTGCGCATCGCCTTCGACGGCGACGCCGTGCTCTTCTCTGACGAAGCCGAGCGCGTGTACCAGGCCGCAGGCCTGGCGGCCTTCCAGACGCACGAGACGAGCAAGGCCGCGCTACCGCTGTCGGGCGGACCTTTCAAGCCCTTGCTGGCGGCGTTGCACCGGCTGCAGTTGCAGGCCGACGTGTCGGGCATGCGCATCCGTACCGCGCTGGTCACCGCACGCAGCGCGCCGGCCCACGAGCGCGCCATCAACACGCTCCTGAACTGGGGCCTGGCCGTCGATGAGGCCATGTTTCTGGGCGGCCTGGAGAAGGGCCCGTTCCTGCGCGAATTCGAGCCAGACTTCTTCTTCGACGACCAGACCGGGCACGTCGACGCCGCTGCACTGCACGTGCCCTCGGGCCATGTCTCGAGCGGCATCAGCAACCTGCCTTGACGCGCTGCCGGGCCGCAAGCCCCGTCCGCATCGGTCCGTCTTAAGCATCACCTAAGTCCGCGCCGCGTTTGCGCGGCTAGCATGGGCCATCGCGCCATTGCGGCGCACCACGATGACGATCCCACGATGTCCCTGCCCGACGTTGCGCAGCGCGCGCCCCTCCTGACCACCCTGCGGCGCATCGGACGGCTCGCGCTGCCCTACTTCCAGTCAGAGGAGAAATGGAAGGCACGTGGGCTGCTGGTGGCCATCGTCGCTCTCAATCTGGGCGTGGTGTTCATGCTGGTGCAGATCAACGAGTGGAACCGGACCTTCTACGACGCGCTGCAGAACAAGCAGCTCGACGTGTTCTGGCAGCAGATCGGCCGCTTCAGCTGGCTGGCCCTGGTCTACATCGTGATCGCGGTCTACAAGTTCTACCTGACGCAGGTGCTGCAGTTGCGCTGGCGCAGCTGGCTGACCGACCACTACCTGGCGCGCTGGCTGGCGAACAAGGCTTTCTATCGCATGGAACTCGCACGCTTCGCGGGCGACGCGGCGCAGGTGCCCGACAACCCCGACCAGCGCATCCAGGAAGACCTGAACATCTTCACCGACTACACCGTGACGCTGGGCATGGGCCTGTTCAACGCCATCGTGACCCTGCTGAGTTTCGTGGGCATCCTGTGGACGCTGAGCGGGCCGCTGAGCTTTCATGCGCCCGCCTTCCTGGGCGGCGGCGAATGGAAGATCGCAGGCTACATGGTGTGGGCCGCGGTGCTCTATTGCGTGGTTGGCAGCGCCATTGCGCACTTCATCGGACGCCGGCAGGTGGGCCTGAACTTTCGCCAGCAATGGCTGGAGGCCAACTTCCGCCACCATATGGTCCGCGTGCGCGAGTACAGCGAAGCGATTGCGCTGGACGGCGGCGAAAAGGTCGAACGCCGGCAGCTCGACACCCGCTTCACCGCGGTCATGGGCAACTACCTGCGCCTGATACGCAGCCAGAAGAACCTCACCTGGTTCAGCAGCTTCTTCGGCCAGGCCGCCATCATCTTTCCGATGATCGTTGCGTCGCCGCGCTACTTCAGCGGCGCGATCCAGCTGGGGCAGCTGATGCAGATCCGTTCGGCCTTCGACCAGGTGCAGGGATCAATGAGCTGGCTGGTCGACAACTACATGGGCATCGCCGTGTGGAAGGCCACGAGCGACCGGCTGGTGGGCTTCGAGGAGAGCTTGAGCCAGCAGTCCGCGCCCAAGGTCGACTTCAGCACCGGGCATGAGGCCGGCGGCATTTCCGCATCGCCACTGCAGGTCGATCTCCCCGATGGGCGCACCTTGCTGGCGGACACGCACCTGCACGTGGCGCCGGGCGACACGGTGCTCGTGCATGGGCCGTCGGGCAGCGGCAAGTCGAGTCTCTTTCGTGCACTGTCGGGCATCTGGCCGCATGCGCGCGGGCATGTGGGCCTGCCTGAGAACACGATGTTCATTCCGCAGCGACCGTACTTCCCAGACGGCACGCTGCGCGACGCACTGGCGTACCCCGAACCCGCGGCGCGCTACAGCGACGAAGCGCTGCAACAGGCGCTGCGCGACGCCTTGCTGCCCCGGCTGGCCACCGAACTCGATCGCGCGGACGCCTGGGGGCACAAGCTGTCGGGTGGCGAGCAACAGCGGCTGTCCATCGCCCGGGCCCTGCTCAAGCAACCCGCGTGGATCCTTGCCGACGAAGCGACCAGCGCGCTGGACGAAGCCGCCGAAGCCACGCTGTATGCGCGGCTGGTGGCGCAGGTCAGGCTGGCTGGCGGTGCCATCGTATCGATCGCGCACCGCTCGACGCTGAGCGCCTTCCATCGCCAGCGCTGGACGCTGATCCCCGCATCGGCGAGCGGCGACGACGGCTACCGCATCGAGGTGACTCAGCCCCAAGACCTTCGTGCGGCCGCACCGCGCGTCACGCCTCAATCGCCCTTGTAGCGCTCCCAGCCTGCGCGGCGCAGTTCGCACGCCGGGCAGTTGCCGCAGCCATAGCCCCAGACGTGCCGGTGCACGCGGTCGCCCAGGTAGCAGGTGTGGGTGTGTTCGACGATCATGTCGACCAGCGCATCGCCACCCAGCCGGTGCGCCATCGCCCACGTCTGCGCCTTGTCGATCCACATGAGCGGCGTGTCGATGACGATCCGCCGGTCGAGGCCCAGCGACAGCGCCAGCTGCATCGCCTTCATCGTGTCGTCACGGCAGTCCGGATAGCCCGAGTAGTCGGTCTCGCAGACGCCGGTGACGACCACCTGCAGGCCGCGCCGATAGGCCAGTGCACCTGCCAGCGTGAGGAACAGCAGGTTGCGCCCCGGCACGAAGGTATTGGGCAGGCCGTCGGCCTGCATGGCGAAGGCGACCTCATCGGTCAACGACGAGCCGCCGAGCTGCGACAAGGCATCGACGTTGAGCAGGTGGTCGTCGCCGAGCCGCGCGGCCCATTGCGGGGACTGCGCACGCAGTGCCTCGCGCACGGTGTGGCGCACGTCCATTTCGATGCGATGGCGCTGGCCGTACTCGAAGCCCAGCGTCTCGACGCGCTCGAAGCGACTGAGGGCATCGGCCAGGCAGGTGGTGGAATCCTGGCCGCCGGAGAACAGGACGAGGGCGGTGGTGTGCATGGGGAAAACTCCTGTCGGACAAGGGCGCAAGTTTCGCAGCAAGCGGCGCGCCGCGAATACGATCGTTCGCATGACGACCAAACACCTCGTGGCCTGGGCTGCCACCTTCCTCGTGATGATCGTGATCGACCTGCTGTGGCTGGGCGTGATCGCGAAGAACTTCTATGCCCAGGCCATGGGCGACCTGATGTCGCCGCAGCCGCGGCTGGGCATTGCCGCCCTCTTCTACCTGATGTATCCGGTGGGCCTGGTGATCTTTGCGGTGCTTCCGGGCGTGGACGCCGGCAGCGTCATGCGCGCCGGCGTGCTCGGCGCGTTGTTCGGGCTGTTCGCTTATGCAACCTACGACCTGACCAACCTGGCCGTCGTGCGCAACTGGCCCGTGGCGTTGTCGTTCATCGACATCGCCTGGGGGACTTTGGTCAGCGGTGTGTCGGCCGCTGCAGGGGCAGCCGTGGTGCGCTGGTTCCTGGCGCGGTGAGGGGCAGGTTCCAGCGCTCGTTAGTGTCGAGGCGCCGGCATCGCCTGGCCTAGAGAAACCGTTCCAACAACTTGCGCGAGCCGCGGTCCAGTGCCTTTGGATCGGGCACGCGAAACTGCACGCCGTGCGCGCTGGCAATGAGGAGCGCGCCGCCTTCCAGGCGACGGATGTCCTCTTCGGCTTTCAACACGAAGCTCGCTTCGCCACGGTCGGTCTGCACCTGCCAGGTGCTCGGCACGCCGAAGCTCGACACCGCATGAAGTTTCTGCAGCGTGGGCGCGAAGTCCCGCACCGCCAGGTCCGCAGCAAGCAGGGCGCGCAGCGGGGGCGAAAGGGCGTCGAGATGGTCGATCCACACGCGCTCACGGCCATCGCTGCCGACCAGCGAAATCCCCTGGTCCGGCGCCGTCAGCGGAAAGGCCCGCACCGGCACGATGCCGACATGGCGCTGCCCCAGCGCATCGATCAGCACCAGCTGGCCGAAGTCGTCGCGCTCGAGCTCGAAGAAAGGCGATGTCGACATCAGGCTTCTCCCGCGGGATGTGCCGCATGGTTGCTCAGGGCGACCGCCACGCCGATGCGCTCGGCCGCCATCGATCCTGCCGTCGGGTCGTCGTCCACCTGGCGCAACTGGGCCTGGTAAAGCCGCCAGTAGGCGCCCTGCCTTTCCATGAGCGCGTCGTGCGGGCCGACCTCCACCACCTCGCCACGGTCCATCACGACCAGGCGATCGGCCTTGCGCAGCGTCGACAGGCGGTGCGCAATGGCGATCGTCGTGCGGCCCTTCACCAGGTTGTCGAGCGCCTTCTGGATCTCTTTCTCGGTCTCGGTGTCGACCGCGGACGTGGCCTCGTCCAGGATCAGGATGCGCGGGTCGATGAGCAGCGCACGCGCGATGCTGATGCGCTGGCGCTCCCCGCCCGACAGGCCCTGGCCGCGCTCGCCGACCAGCGAGTCGTAGCCATGCGCGAGCCGCAGGATGAAGTCGTGCGCGTGCGCGGCGCGCGCGGCCGCGACGATCTCCTCGCGCGTCGCATCCGGCTTGCCGTAGGCGATGTTCTGCGCGATGGTGCCGAAGAAGAGGAAGGGCTCTTGCAGCACGAGGCCAACGTGGCGTCGGTAGTCCGCCACGGCGAAGCGGCGGATGTCGGTGCCGTCGACCAGGATCGCGCCGTCGGTCACATCGTAGAAGCGGCAGATGAGGTTGACCAGCGTGCTCTTGCCCGAGCCGCTGTGGCCGACCAGGCCGATCATCTCGCCCGGCTCGATCGCCAGGTCGAGGTCGCGGATGACGGCACGCGAGCCGTAGCGGAAACCCACGCCCTTCATCGCGATGCGTCCCGAAATGCGGTCGACCTTCACCGGGTTCGCTGGCTCGGGCACGTTGCTCACATGGTCGAGTATGTCGAAGATGCGCTTGGCGCCGGCCGCGGCTTTCTGCGTGACCGAGACGATGCGGCTCATCGAATCGAGCCGCGTGTAGAAGCGGCCGATGTACGCAATGAAGGCCGTCAGCACCCCCACGGTGATGCTGCCACGCGCCACCTGCCAGATGCCGAAGCCCCAGACCACCAGCAGGCCGATTTCGGTGAGCAGCGACACGCTGGGCGTGAAGAGCGACCAGGTCTTGTTGAGCTTGTCGTTGACCTGCAGGTTGTAGGCGTTGGCGGCGTGGAAGCGATCGGCCTCGCGCTTCTCCTGTGCGAACGCCTTGACCACGCGGATGCCGGGGATGGTGTCGGCCAGCACGTTGGTGACCTCGCTCCACACCCGGTCGATCTTCTCGAAGCCGGTGCGCAGGCGGTCG
>Ga0247813_10001277_pt1 | contig 19595 bp, 14 predicted proteins | sample UWRJL169409C1_FD_180719 | JGI IMG/M metagenome (GOLD analysis project Ga0247813, IMG submission 180719) | Plant litter microbial communities from Arlington Agricultural Research Station in Wisconsin, United States - UWRJ-L169-409C-1 | ecosystem: Environmental > Terrestrial > Plant litter >... | reverse complement strand
CGGCAGTGGGTCGATCGGATCAGCAGGGGGCAGCAGCGGGACCTCGTCGACAGCGCCCGCCTCGACATCAGACGACGACTCTTCGAGGGGGGCGGGACCAGAAGGCCCGTCAGGACGCGCAGGTTCGGGAGGCGGGGACGCCGCCTTGCCTGCTCCCCCGATTATTTCCGCATGCGTGTCGCGGAGCGCCCCCCAGGCCAGCACGACGGCTGCTGAGATTGCCACGAGGAACACGACGAGCACCGCTACGGCTCGCGTAGAGACGCGATAGCCGCTCCGCACGCCCGACGAGAGCGCAGACCACCGGCCGCCCCACCCGTGCGGAGATGGAGTCGGCGACCCGACCGCCACCCCAACCACCGTCGTCGTGGTGCCGCCCTGAAGCGTCGCCCAGGGGACTCCCACGAGAAGCGGAGCGATGACCAGGCCCAGTCGCCGAGACGCCTCGTCGACCTCCTCGAGCACGAGGGTGCACCGAGAGCACCCCTCGACGTGAAGGTCGAAACGCTCTCTGTTCTTGCGGCTCAGAGCATCACGGTTGGCCTCTCCCATCCGCTCGGTGGGCCATCGACACTCCTCAGGCAGGGCCGTCGCGCTCACGTGCGCTTGCAACCAGGCTCGTCGCAAGCCCTCCCGGGCCCTATAGGACAAGGCGGATACCGCACTCGCGCTGAGTCCGAGCAGAGGTGCGATGTCGGCAGGTTCGAGGCCTTCGACCTCGGTGTACCAGAGGACCTCTTGCCAGCGCACTGGCAGGGAGCGGTACGCCGTCGCCGTGATCGTCCCCTCGAGGACCGACTCGGAGAGGTCGGTGCCGTCGCTCCGGTCTGCCAGCAGCTCGAGACTCGACGTCTGCTGGCGCGACCAGGTGATCGCGATGTTCCTGATGGTCTGGTAGAGGTACGGCCTGAACGGCCCGTCTGGACCTCGTCCGCGCCCCAGAGAGGAGAAGATGCGCAGATAGGCCTCCTGGACGATGTCGTCAGGGTCGCTGGCGGAGGTGAACCGGTTGGCGACCCTTCGACCGGCATCGGCATGACGACGCCAGAGCATCTCGAACGGCACGGGGTCGCCGGAGCGGGCTCGACCTGCGAGCTCTTCGTCGCTCAGCCGCTCGAGCTCTTCTCCGAGCGGTGCCTCGAGGTCCTCGCGTCCGCGCACGAAGGACCGAGCAACCGCCCCGTCGCCAGGCGACCAGTCGATCGGTGTCTGCTCCACAGCTTCCCTCTCCTCGTCCCGCCCGTCGGACGGCGCTCGAGACGACGCGCGGCCTCCGACGTCCCTGAAGTTGAAGACACCGCCCAGCTTCCGATATGACGGCACTTCACGAACCAGAAAGGTGACACACGTTACATCAGTGGTTGGCGACCGGGCCGATGACGACGGTGCAGGCGTGCCGATCACCATAGACCGCTCGGGCATGCCACGGCCCTCCTGAGCGGCAGGCTGCAGAACGCGGCAGCTCGCCCCAGCCGTCAGGCCGCGCGCATCACGCGGGGTCGTCGTCCTCGTCGTCCTGGGGCGGCATCTCGTCGGCCCCCGTGTCGCAGGCGAAGGAGAACCCCTCGAGGAACCCTCGGGCCCGCTCGGTCCGGGGGTAGGCGTCGAGCAGCGCCCAGAACTCGGGCCCGTGGCCGGCGTGCAGCGTGTGGGCGAGCTCGTGCAGCAGCACGTAGTCGAGCACCCACGAAGGCATCCCGCGCACCCGCGTCGAGATGCGGATGGACCTGTCGGGCAGGGTGCACGACCCCCAGCGTCGTCCTTGGCGGCTGGACCACCGCACGGACGAGGGCCGCGCGCGACCGTCGAGGTACTTCTCGGAGAGGACGGCAGCCCGAGTCGCGAGCCCCTCGTCGGAGGGTCTGCGGCGCTGCTCCTTGTCCGCGAGGCGCGCCACCATCCGCGCGACCCACTCGGCCTCCTGGGCGCGCGAGAACCGTGCAGGGATGGAGACGATCGTCCGGTCCCCGTCGCGGTACGCGCTCACCGTGCTCTTGCGTCGACGGCTGCGTCGGACCTCGACCTGGGGGACTGGCACTCCGTCGACGGTGTCGGGCACAGACGAACCGTAGCGTCTCGACGGCTGATCACGAAGCATCTCACCGGGGCGGTGCGTCCTTTCGCCCGGTCCACCTCCGTCCGCCGGGTGATCGAGACGGCTCCTGTGGAGAACGGCCGCAGGCTCCCCGGTCACGGGAGGATGGACCTCCGCGACAGGTCTGGCAGCCGTCGTCCAGGTGCACGCCCCTGCCGACAGCACCCCCAGGACGGAGATCACAGTGCGGAGGACCTCCACCCCGGGCAGGCACAGCCGAGGGGTGGGCGCTGCCTGGCAGACAGCCGCGACCGATCCCGGCCAGGTCCGGTCGGCGCTGCTCGACGACGCCGCTGCGGTCGACGAGCGATCACGGTCCCAGGGGACGACGGGAGGGGCTGTCGTGGCTGCCCGAGCCCGGCGGGTCGTGGCAGTCGTCGGGACAGGTCGTCTCGGAGCCGTCGCGGTCGACGTCCTGACGGCGAGCGGCATCGGCACGCTGCTGCTGGTCGACCCGCGGGAGGTCCGGCCGTCCGACGTCGGTGTGGGAGGCCTGCGCGAGCACCACGTCGGCCGGCGCTGGGACGACGCTCTGCGCGACGTGGTCGTCCTGGCACGGCGCGGGACGCAGGTCGGCGACGGAGAGCACGACTCCCCTGACGTCGTCGTCCTCGTCGTCGAGGAGGGGGTCGGGGTGCTGCGGACGGCACGGCTCGTGGCTGAGGGAGTCGCGCACCTGGTCGTGACGGTGACGGCGTGGGGAGCCGTGGTCGGGCCCTTCGTGCTGCCTGGTCAGACGGCGTGCGTGCGCTGTGTCGAGCTCCAGGTCGAATCCCTGGGCGATCTCGCGGAGGACGATCCTCTGCATGCTGCAGGGCCGAAGGCGCCGGCGGCGCTCGGTGCCGCGCCTGGCGGACGGCCGCCGCAGTCGTCTGCGGTCGCGGCGACGGCGGGTGCGCTCGTCGCGGCGGAGGTGGTGGCCTACCTCGACGGGCGGCGGCCCGCGACAGCCGGGGCGAGCATCGACGTCGAGACGCTCGATGCCATGCCCCGGCTGCGGGGCTGGTCGGTGCACCCGCGCTGCGGGTGCACCGAGACGGGTGTCGTGGCACCCGGGTGCTGACGAGGGGCTGACGTCATGTCATGCCACCTCGGACTTGCGGGGGCGACCCCGCCCTCTCTTCTTCGCGACGACGACGCCGTCGACGAAGACTTCTCCACCCCACACGCCCCACGGTTCGGCGCGGTCGATCGCACCGGTGAGGCAGGCTGCCGCGAGCGGGCACTCTTTGCAGAGTGCCTTCGCCTGCTCGACCTGGGTCGACTGCTCGGCGAACCAGAGCTCGGGGTCGTTGTTGCGGCAGGGCACGAGACCGGCGACGAGCTCGTCGAACTCCCGGCCTTCGAGCTGGGTGAGTGTTGCTGCAGGTCGAGCGTCTGTGCGGACGGTCGCCTGGTCGTGCGTCGGCTCCTGGGTGGTGCTGGGTCGAGCCCAAGCCCCGGATCCGCCCTGTGACATCGTGTCGAGCAGCGTTGTAGGCCGCACGGTGTCCTCCTTGTATCCCGTTTTCTCACATGGTCTGGCTGTGAGGGATGCGCGGAGCCTGAGTACGACGAGCCGACCCCCGCAGGCACGGAGACAGGCTGGTGGTACGAAGAAGGCCGCGGATCCCTGAGGACTCCGCGGCCTGGACGGCACGTCTGAACAGTCGTCAGACGGTGTGTGCCCTGGGTGCGGAGACATGGGTGCGGTCGATGCCGGCGAACCGACGACGAGTGGAGACAGCGGTCGCGGCTGAGCCGACCTTCGCTGGGTAGCTCGCTGCGTCGCGGCTTCCGATGACCGTTGCGGTCATGATGTTGATCTCCATCTAGCACCCACCTCCTCTCGTCTCGGGCTCAGACCTCTCGGTCGTCGCCGCTCCTTCTTCGGACTCTTGAACCTTAGGGCTGGCGGTTCTCGACCTGCAAGTTAATTACCGAGTTTCTTTTCGACATGCGCTCGGACCACCCCGAGGACCTCTGCCCCGTAGGTCTCGACCTTGCCCGGGCCGACCCCGTCGATCCGCACCAGGTCAGCGTTCGTGGTGGGTGCGAGCTCGGCCATGGCGCGCAGGATCGAGTCCGAGAACACGACGAACTTCGGCCTGTCGATCGCCTCGGCGCGGGCGGTCCGCCAGTCCTTGAGCGCCTCGTAGAGCTCGGCGTCATACTCACCCGTGACGACGACAGCCGTCCGGCCACCGACGTCTCGGGGTGCACGCCGGATCCCGGCTGCCGGGTTGTCGCTCGGCCAGAGCCCGTCGAGGAACCGTGTGCGTCGCCGTCCGGCGCGTCCTCCGGGGTTGCGCGCCCGGGCGAAGGAGAGGTCGAGGTGCTCCCGGGCACGGGTGATGCCGACGTAGAGCAGGCGCCGCTCTTCGGCGACGGCCTCGTCGGTCTCCGCGAGCGAGATGGGCATGAGCCCCTCGCTCATCCCGGCGAGGAACACCGCGTCCCACTCGAGTCCCTTGGCCGCGTGCAGCGAGGCGAGGGTGACACCCTCGACCGTGGGTGCGTGCTGAGCCGACGCGCGCTCCTCGAGGTCCTGGATGAGGTCGGGCAGCGAAGCCCGGCGCTTGTCCCAGAGGTCGTCAGCGAGCCCGACGAGGGCCTGCATGGACTCCCAGCGCTCACGGGCGGCGCCGCGGGTGGCGGGCGGCACGGCCGACCATCCCGCCGAGGTGAGGACGTCACGGACCGTCGTGGGCATCGGGATGTCGGGCTCGGCCGAGCGTGCCGCCCCGCGGAGCAGGACGATCGCGTCGCGCACCTCGCGGCGGACGAAGAACCTCTCCCCTCCCCTGACCAGGTAGGCGATCCCGGCGTCGGCGAGCGCGGCCTCGAAGCCTTCGGACTGGGCGTTGGTGCGGTACAGGACGGCGATCTCCGACGGCGCGGTCCCGGCGGCGATGAGCCGTCCCACCTTGGTCGCGATGCCCTTGGCCTCGGCCTCGTCGTCGTCGTAGGTCGTGTACGCGACGGGCGGGCCCGAGGGGCGCTGCGCGACGAGCTCGAGCGCCGGGTGGCTGCCCGAGCGGCGCACGCCCTTGGTGGCGAGCAGCTTGTTCGCGAGGCCGACGACCTGCGGCGTGGACCTGTAGTCGCGGACCAGACGGACGACCTGGGCGTCGGGGTGGGTCTTCTTGAAGCTCAGCAGGTGGTGGGGCGTCGCACCCGTGAAGGAGTAGATGGTCTGGCTCGGGTCGCCGACGACGCAGAGCTCTTCGCGTCCGCCGAGCCACTGGTCGAGGACGAACTGCTGGAGCGGGGAGACGTCCTGGTACTCGTCGACCACGAAGTGCCTGTACTGGCTGCGGACCGTCTCGGCGATGGTGTGGTTCGAGGCGAGCATGTCGCCCAGCATGAGCAGGACGTCTTCGAAGTCGATGACCGACCGCTCCGTCTTGACCTCTTCGTAGGCGGTGATGAGGCGGGCGACTGTGCGGTGGTCGAAGCCAGCGGGAGCCGGCCGCCCCTTCGCGACGCAGGCGCGCTCGTAGTCTTCGGCCGTGACGAGCGAGACCTTGGCCCACTCCACCTCGGAGGAGAGGTCGCGGACGGCGACGCGGTCGACGCTGAGGCTGAGCCGCCGGGCTGCCTCACCGACTGCCGGGGCCTTGTGCTCGAGGATGCGGGGCGGAGGGCCGCCGACGACCTGCGGCCAGAAGAAGCTCAGCTGGCGCAGAGCGGCGGCGTGGAAGGTCCGGGCCTGGACCCCGCTCACGCCGAGGTCGCGCAGCCGGGTCCGCATCTCGCCCGCGGCGCGCGCTGTGAAGGTCACGGCGAGGACTGTCGTGGGCTTGTACATGCCTGTCCGGACGCCGTAGGCGATCCGGTGCGTGATGGCGCGCGTCTTGCCGGTCCCCGCGCCCGCGAGGACGCAGACCGGGCCGGTCAGCGCCTCGGCGACGGCTCGCTGGTCCGGGTCGAGGGCCTCGAGGATCGCCTCGGGAGTCCGCGGGACGCTCGAGACGAGCGCACCGGTGGGCTGTGACGGCAGGGAAGGCTGGGAGGAAGACGTCGGTGCAGGCATGAGGAGTCCATCTTCCCAGCCCGCACCGACACGTCTGGACGCGGGACGGGAGACGGACGGCACACGTCGGGACGTGGGACGGGAGACGGACGGCACACGGCCGTCGCCGTCCAGCCCGCAGAGACGGGTCTGGGAGGTCCGGACCAGAGCCGGTCTGCGGTGCGTCCGGCCGCAGGGAATACTGGTGGTCGACCTCACGGTTGTCCACGACGAGGCGCCGCCCGCCGGGCAGCATGCCGCACATCTCTCGAGAGGAGAGTCTCCCGCCATGAGCGAGACCACCGCCACCTCCCCCACGCTCCCCCCTGCCGGCGAGGTCGTGATGTACACGACGTCCTGGTGCGGCTACTGCCGCCGCCTGAAGACGCAGATGGACTCGGCCGGGATCGGCTACACCGAGGTCAACATCGAAGAGGTGCCCGGGACCGCCGAGTACGTCGAGCAGGTCAACGGTGGCAACCAGACCGTCCCGACGCTCGTGTTCCCGGACGGGTCGTCGGCGACCAACCCGTCGCTCGCCGACGTCAAGGCGCGCCTCGCGGCCTGAGGGATGCTGCGGTCCTCGATACCGAGGACGCACGATCAGCTGGACGAAGTCAGGCAGTTCGTCCGGCCGACACGAAGGGAGATCGCTGTGCTCGCACAGCGATCTCCCTTCCCCGCGCTACGGGACTCTCTTGCTCCCAGCCCCGCGTCTGAGCGGACCATCGATGCGGGCGCCCTCGCTGAGCCCCCGGATGCGGCTACGTGAACGAACGCCCCCAAATAGACATCTTGCTCTTTCCGGTTTTGAGGCCTATGGTGTGAACACCCCTCGAACAGTGCTTTCATCACGATGGAGTGACTATGAACAAGACACTGCTCTCAGGCCTGACCGCGCTCGCCCTCGTTGCCGCAAGCATCATCACCTCCCCTGCGGCGCAGGGGATCGGCACCGTCAATGTCAAGTGCACCAACTACAACACTGCCGCCGGATTCAGCTCCGCCACTAAAGACGGCTTCACGACAAACGGTGGCGTGTGCGGCACGGCGAAGGTCCGTGTCCACTACAAGACTTTCGCGTCGTCGCCGACCTATGCCACAGCCTGGGTCTATTCATCGGCGACCGCAGTCGTCAAAAATCCCGGGAACACGGTGCTCGGCGGGAGCCATGGCGTAGACAACCCTGCCGGCGCATTCTCGTCGGCCAAGAACTTCGAGAGCTGACACGGGTCCACCGTGGTGTACGTTCGGCGATCCATCATCCCGTCGGTCGTGATCGTGGTGCTGGTCACGGCATGCTCCTCGTCGTCGCCGCCGGACAGCTCTCCGGCGGCGACGAGAGAGTCCCTCCAGCTCGGCGGCACCGAGCATCTGCACAGCGAGGCGCTCGCGGCTGCCGTGGCCGAAGGAGAGATCAACCACGACACGTACCTAGCTGGCTACAGACGCTTCGCGGCATGCATGCGAGATGCAGGTACCCCGCTAGTCATGGAGTCAGAGGTCAACCTTGTGATGACGTATTCGGTCGTACCGGGGGCTGCGGAAGAAAAATGCTACGCCAGCGAGTTCGAGCCGCTCGACATTGCATGGCAGATCCACCAAGAGAACACATCCGCCTCAGCAGAGACGATCAGGAACTGCTTGAACCGGAACGGCGTCGCACCGGAACCGACCCTTTCTCAGATGACTCAACAGCTTGTCGACGAGGGCATACCTCTCGAGGACTGCATGTAACCGTGCAGGTCGCTCAGTGGTGCAAGCCCCTCTTTAACAGCCGACAGCTCCACAACCGACCGAGACAAAGGCCAGCCTGTGAGATCTGCACGCCCGCTGCTCGCGGAAGGCACGCGGTTCGTCGCTCCACTTGTCCTGCTGTGGCTGCTGCCGGTTCTCGCGCTCATCGCGGTCATACCAGCGGTCATCGACCGAGAGGTCAATTCGGTCACCATGGAGTCACCGACCACGGCGACGGTCGGCTCGCGGGAGAACGACTTCAGGCAATCAGTCACGGCGATCTTCACTCTCGCCGAGCCCGAGGACATCCTTCTACCCGTCGGCGGTCTCGTCACGGCTGTCCATGCCGTCCCCGGCCGGGTGCTTGAACCGACCGATCCCATCGTGTCGGTCGACGGCGCGACCCTCCGCGCACACGTCGACACACAGCCCTTCTACCGAGACATCGGCCCTGAGACCAGCGGCACAGACGTCGAACAGCTTCGTTCCTACCTCGAAAGCAGCGGCGTTCTTGAGCCCCAGGAGGGAGCCACCGCAACGGGTGAGCAGATGACTCAGGGGGTCAAGGCGTACCAGAAGGCAAACGGATTCCCAGAGGACGGTGTCTTCCGACCGTCGTACGTCGTATATGTCCCAGCCGAGGCCAGGGCCGTGGGGGCAGTACTCGTCAAGGTCGGGACCCTCGTCAGCGTGGGCGAGGTGGTTCTCGAGGGTCCTGCCCACCCCGTATCGCTCAGCTTCACGGCCGACTCTCCGCTCAGGCTCGCACTCAAAGCTGGGCCATTCGCCGTCCTCATCTTGGACGAGGAGGTACCACTGATCTCTTTGACCCCGTCGACGGAGGACGTCGTCAGGCTGCACGCCGCTCTGGTCGGAGCCACGAAGCGTGGAGGACCACCTGTGATGCTTGAGGGTGACACGGAGTCCTTCTCAGGGGTGATGCTCCATCTGTCGATCGCCGAGACTCGTGGGACGGTGCCGAGCGCAGCGATCCACACCACGGCGTCAGGTGCCCAGTGCCTGTTCCTCACTCTGGACGAGGATCACGGGACCACCCGCCACGACCCCGGCGACCCGGTCGCCACACCCGTGTCCGACGCCGCACCAGCGGACGGTGAGATCGGACTCACCTTCGTCCAAGCCGACCTCATCGGTCGATCGATCCACCGCAACCCGACCTCACTGCCCGACTCTGTCCTCGAGACCTGCGCATGAAGTCGGTCGAGGTGCTTCTCGAGGACGTCGCCTGTGCGTTCGGCGATCGCACCGTCATGTCTGGCTTCTCAGCGGTCTTCTCGCCAGGACGGGTTGGTGCCCTTGTAGGCCCGTCTGGGAGCGGGAAGTCGACACTCCTCGCAGCGATCGGAGGTTTGATCGCGCCATCGTCGGGCACGATCACCCTTCGCTCGACCTCGGACTTGTCGACCTCTCTGCCACGAACCAACCTCGTAGCCTGGGTGCCCCAAGGGTCTAACTGCCTTGGCGCTAGGACGGCTCTCGACAATGTCATGATCGCGCCACTCAGCGAGGGACGAGAGCCACTACGTGCAAGAGACCGGGCGCGCAGTGCGCTAGACGATGTCGGGCTGCTGAGTCGTGCCGATGATCTGGCCCGCACGCTCTCCGGAGGCGAGCTCCAGCGAGTGAGCCTTGCGAGGGCATTTGCTTCCTCCAAACCGATCATCCTCGCCGACGAACCGACATCGAGCCTCGACGCCAGAAACACAGAGATCATGGCCGATCTCCTGAGGTCTTCAAGCACAGAGGCCACTGTCATCGTCGCGACTCATGACCCGCTATTGATCGAGTCGGCGGCATACTTCGTCCAGATCAGAGGATCGCACAGTGGCCCATGATCAGTGGTCATTACGAATGCTCTCGCGCGAGGCTGTCAAGAACATCTTCTCGCCCGTAGCACGCCTCTTCCCGGTCATAGCGGTCGCGGTGCTTCTGGGTGCTGTCCAGTCGGCGCTCATCGTGCACCAGTCGGACCTTCTGATCGCGACGCTCGCCGACTTGCAGATGCGGGGCCGCAACGTCGTGGTCTCAGCGCCTCGGTCGGCAGAGTCCGCAAGCACCGTGACGCGGCAGTCCTGCGAAGGTCTTGCCAGCTATCCACAGGTCGTGAACGCCGGCCTGGTTCAGCCTGGAGACCCTGCCGACTTCCTAGAGCTAGGGTCTCTGGTGCCTGTTCAGGCGGCAAGCACGACTCTCGTCCCCGATCTCGCTACGCACGACGCGGTGATCGGCAGTGCGCTGAGCCCTGGAGTTCACATAGCCAAGAATCTCCGGATGCCGTCGGGGCAGGTGCTCCACGCCGCTGTGGGCACGCCTCAGCCCGCAGGGGTTCCAGTCAACTCAGTTCTCAGCGTCCCTCTCGACGTCGACACGAGCACTGGTGTCTACTGCGTCGTCGTCTTCGATCCACTCATCCCGCCGAGCACGGCCCCGGAGATCGTCGTGGCCGACCTCCGGGTCACAGGAGATCCCCTCTACACGTCGAGCCCGTTCGTCGAGAGCGTCGACGTCGTGAGCACCTACCTGACCCGCCCCGAGCGATTCCTGCCGGTCGGCATCGCACTCTTGGCAGGGTTTTCGACCTTTGCGCTGAGCGGCTTTCGATCAAGTGAGTTCGCTGCCTACCGGCTCTCGGGTACAACACGCCGTTCGCTCATGATCATCGTCATGCTGGAGCAGGCGATGATCGCTGGCTTCTACCTCTCGTCAGCGACCGCCTCCTCCCTCGCCCTCGGCACCCGTCTGGCCGATCCATCCGTCCCAGTTCTCTGGGCCGTCGTCGGCGCCCTCGCCTGGACTCTCTCGGCAGGAAGCGCAGCGGCTGTTTCCAGCCTGCGACGAGCATCAGACCTGGCGAAGGACCGTTGACCTCGACACGGGACGGGCACCAAGAGCCTGCGATCTCGGCTCAGGCTCCCGGGAGCTCGCCGCCGTACCAGTCCTCGATGAGGGCGCGGGCGATCGAGGCCCGGCTCGGGAGGCCGAGCTCTCCTGACTCGACGGCCCGGAGCATCTCCGTCCGCGTGAACCAGCGGGCCTCGGTCACCTCGACACCGTCGACCTGGATGTCGCGCGTCTGGGCGTGGGCGACGAAGCCGAGCATGAGCGAGGCCGGGAAGGGCCAGGGCTGGCTGCCGCGGTACTCGACGCCTACGACGACGATCCCGACCTCTTCGAGCACCTCCCGGCGGACGGCCGCCTCGAGGGGCTCACCGGGCTCGACGTAGCCGGCGAGGGTCGAGAACCGGTTCGCGGGCCACTGGGCAGCGTGACCGAGCAGCATCCTGTCGTCCTCGTCGAGCACCGCCATGATCACCGCAGGGTCGGTGCGCGGGTAGTGGTCGGACCCGTCGTTGCTGCAGCGCCGCACCCAGCCGCCGTCGACAGGCTCGGTCGGCTCTCCGCAGCGCGGGCAGCGCGGGTGGGCGGCGTGCCAGGCCGCGAGGGCCACGGCCTCGGTCGCGAGCCCGACGTCGCGGGTGGTGAGCTGGGCACCGAGCTCACGCAGCGATCCCCACGTGTGACGGGCGACGACAGCGTCGGCCGCGCTCACCGGGGCGACTCCTTCGAGGCCGAGCTCGTCTGCGCCGGCGGCGTCGGGGAGGATGCACGCGACGTAGGCGCGGTCGTCGTCTGCCCCGAGGTACAGCCACGTGGGACGCGTCTCGGGTGAGTGCGCCGCAGCGTCGGCGACCTCGACGACCTCGGCGGCCGGGACGAGCGCGAGGAGGCGCTCGGGGCCGTCACCAGGGACGACGGCGAGCCGCTTGCGGTGCACGAGCACCACGAGAGTCCCCGGCTCGGCGAGCACCGCCCTGACGATCTCGGGCTCGGTGCGGCGCTCGGCGCGGCGGGCTGTGGTGGCTCGTGAGAGCGGTAGCTGGTCCCAGTCGACATGTCCCATGCCTCCACCGTACGACGATCCCGCAGCCCGGGCGGCCCGGGCTGCGGGCATGTGCTCGACCACCCCGCACCCCGCCGGTGCGGGGTGCCTCCGGGCCGAGGGACACCCTTTGCGTCTACCGTGGGGAGGTGCCACGTTCACCGCTCGCTCTCGCAGCCCTCTCCACCCTGGCCGTGCCCGGACTCGACGTGCACGCCGTCCAGCCGTGCTCCGCGCCCGACGGCTTCGACGCCGCGACCGCGATCGACTCCGAGCAGCGCCGCTGGGTCGTCCGCGCGCCCGCGACGCTCGCGGCCGGCGCCGCGCTCGAGGCCGAGGTCGCCTTCCTCGCCGCGCTCGAGGGCTACGTCGACGACGGTCGTCTTCCTTTCGAGGTCCCGCGCGCGGCCGGGTTCGCCCCGCTCCCCGAGGGCGGACGGGCTGTCGTCTACCCCGACCTGCCGGGACACCCGCTGCGGGTCGAGCGGATCGTCCCCGGACCTGGTCTGAGCGCGAGCCTGGGCCGCTCGGTCGGCGCGCTGCACGAGCTCCCCGTGTCCATCGTCGAGCGGGCCGGGCTGCCCGTGTACTCCGCCCAGGAGTACCGCGAGCGTCGGCTCTCCGAGGTCGACGCCGCAGCGTCGACCGGGCGGGTGCCTGTCGGCCTGCTGCGTCGCTGGGAGCGCGCGCTCGAAGACGTCGCCATGTGGCGGTTCAGCCCCACGATCACGCACACGGCGCTCTCGGCCGAGACCTTCCTCGTGCGGTCGGGGCAGGTGAGCGCCATCAGCGACTTCGCCGAGGTCCAGGTCGGCGACCCTGCCGACGACCTCGCGTGGCTGCTCGTCACGGCGCCCCACGACGCTGTCGACTCGATCCTCGAGGCCTACCAGCTGCGCCGGACCGAGCTGACCGACGCGCACCTCGTCGACAGGGCGCTGCTCGCCTCCGAGCTCGCCCTCGCCCGCTGGTTGCTGCACGGGGTGCGGACCAAGGACGACGAGATCGTCGAAGACGCCGTCGGCATGCTCGCCGACCTCGAGCGCGCCTCGACCGAGGTCGGAGCCTTCTCGGTCGCGAGCGGTCAGAGCTCGGCGGGTGCCAGCAGCCCGGCCTCTGGGGCCACGTCTCGGGCGTCGTCGGTCCATGCTCAGGCGCAGGACGAGGCGATCGACCGGGCCAGGGCCTCGCGCTCGACAGGGTCGACGCCTGTGGCGCGGGACGCGGGTGGAGAATCTCCGGCCGGGACGGGGTCTGGGGCGAGCGCTGGAGCAGGTCACGCACCGTCGGCCGGATCGACGTCGTCGTCAGGTGCCTCGCCGTCGACAGCTGCTGCACCCTCGTCGGGCTCCGCCTCGCAGGCTGACGCGGCCGGGGACGACACCTCCGGTGACGACGAGATCCGGCTGCCCGACTACGGCAAGGTCGAGCCGCGCCCGCTCCAGGACGTCGCGACAGCAGCGTTCACAGCCCCCGTGCGGGTGGTCGGATCCGACGCTGTCGCTGCTCCGTCCGGACCGCGCACGAGCGGGACACCGCACACCGGTGAGACACGGCGAACCGGTGAGACACGGCGAACCGGTGAGACACGGCGAACCGGTGAGACACCGAGCACTGACGAGACACCGCGCGCTGACGGGATGAAGACCTCAGACCCTGGCGCCGTGCCGCCCCCGCCGACCGAGGCTGTCGCGACCGCGAAGCCCGATCACCCACGCGGGGACCCCGACGACGGCTCGACGTCCGGGCGCTGACCGTCCCCTCGGACGAGGGCCTCGAGCTCGGCGAGCCCGGCGAGGCGTCCTGGGCGGACCGTCGTGTCGTCGGCGACGTAGTAGAACGCTGCCGAGACCTCCTCGAGCGGAGTGCCTGACCACTGCGACCAGGCGAGCCTGTAGACGGCGAGCTGGACCTCCCGCGCGCGAGCAGCCTCGGGGTCGCGCGGCACACGACCGGTCTTCCAGTCGACGACGACCACACCCGGCGCTCGGCCGTCCACCCCGGGCCTCGCGGGATCGACGAACACCGCGTCGATCCGCGTGCGGGTGATGACCCCAGCGATCATGGTGTCGATCCCCACCTCGACGGCGAGCGGGGTCAGCTCTGCCCACTCGGACGCCTCGAAGGTCCGTTGGAGGTCGGCCAGGGCGGTGTCCTCGTCGACCAGGTCGTCGTCGGCCCCGGGCATGTCGTCGAGGTCGAAGAGCGAGGTGGCGCCGTAGCGGCGCTCGACCCACAGGTGGAAGGCCGTCCCTCGGCGGGAGTGCACCGAGGGCTGCCGCGGGACGGGGCGGCGCAGGGCGAGAGCGTAGGCCCCGCGGTCCTTGGCGATCTCGACGAGTCCCGACGCGGAGACGTGCGCGGGGAAGTCCATGGCTGTCGCCGCGCTGCGCCGGGTCATCCGTTCGGCGAGCAGGATCTCGCTCAGCTCGGTGAGGTCGGCGCCGTCCCGGCCGATCACGGGCTCGACGCTCGCGGGGGCAGGCTCGTGGGTGACGTCGACGAGGGCGTCGAGCACGTGGTCGCGGGCGTCCCTGAGCACCTCGAGCGGGTCCGTCTCGGGTCCGGCAGCGCCAGACGGCGCGCCCTGCCCGGCGAGCGGGCTCTGGGCCAGGTCGCCGTGACGTGCCTCGTCGGCCTCGCGCGGGGGCCAGACTGCTTCGTTGGTCAGCTCTTCACGGGGGTTGGTCGCCGACGGGTCGGGCTGCTCGGCGACCGTGAACTCGGCGAGCACCCCGGCCTCGTGGAGCTCGGCGAGGAAGATCGACGGGGTCGCCGGCTTGCTCGCGCTGCGCCACCACGCACCTGTGAGGAGCAGGTCGCTGCGCGCACGGGTGAAGGCGACGTACGCTAGCCGGCGCTCTTCAGCGACCTCGTGCTCGCCGCAGCGCGCTCTGAAGTCGACCAGACGCGCGTTGAGCTCGGCCGAGTCCTCGGCGCCGGCGAGGGACAGCTCGGGCAGGTCCTGGGCGTCTCCGCGCAGAGGGAAGGGGAGCTCCCCGAGGCCTGTCAGCCACCCTGAGGAGGTCGGGCCCTTGTCGGTGCTCGCACGGGTCGACGGGAAGGCACCGTCGACGAGCCCGGGGACCGCCACGACGTCCCACTCGAGGCCCTTGGACGCGTGCACGGTGATGAGCTGGACGGCCTCGGGGTCGGGGGTCCCCGCCGGACGGTCGAGTCCGCGCTCGCGCTTCTCTGCTGTCGCGAGCCAGGCGAGGAAGGCGCCGAGCGTCGCGAGCTGGGAGGTGTCGGAGAAGGTCGCCGCGACGTCGCGGAAGGCGTCGAGGTGGGCCCGCCCGCGCGGTTCGGCGGTCGGTCTGCCGGCTCGTGCGTCGTCCCGGCTGCGCGCGGCGACCAGGGCCATCTCGATGTCGAGCCCGAGGGCACGCTCGGCACGGTCCACCAGCTCGGGCAGGGAGAGATAGGTGAGGGCCCGGAGCTCGCGCAGCATCGCGGCGAGCGAGCGCAGACGGGTCCAGCCCGCCGTGGTGAAGGACCTCCCGTCAGGTCCGGTCCAGCCTTCGGGGGGCAGGTCGTCGAGGGCGTCGACGATCGACCTGTCGTCGGAGATGTCTCCCTCGACAGGCCTGTCCGCCCGGGTGCGCCGGCCGAGCTCGGCCGAGCGGCTGGCGAGGGCGTGCAGGTCGGACGCGCCGAGGTTGAGCCTGGGGCCTGTGAGCAGACGCATGAGCGAGTCACCGCGCGACGGGTCGTGGACCACCTCGAGCAGCGCGACGAGGTCGACCACCTCGGGGGTGGTGAGCAGCCCGCCGAGGCCGACCACCTCGACGGGCAGACCGCGCCCGCGCAGCGCTGCCTCGATCGCCGGGAACTGGCTGCGCGCCCGGCACAGGACAGCGGCCGTCGTCTGGCCGGGCGCCCAGCGCTTGGCGACGAACTCGGCGATCGCCGACGCCTCTTCCTCGATCGTCGCGGCGTACACGCCGTGGACCGAGCCCAGGCCCGCTGTCGGACGAGGGTCGAGGGAGGGCAGGGAATTGTCCGGGTCGGCGAGGTAGAGCGGGCGCGACGTGGTGTTGGCGACGTCGAGGATCGCGAGGTCGTTGCGCCACGACGTGCTCAGCCTGTGCACCACTGCGGGACGGCCGTCGGCGTCGCGGAACTGCCCGGGGAACCTGGCGGGACCCGAGGCGCTGGCCCCGCGCCAGCCGTAGATCGACTGGTTGGGGTCGCCGACAGCGGTGACGGGGTGACCGTCGCCGAAGAGTGCGCTCAGCAGGCGGATCTGCGCGTACGAGGTGTCCTGGTACTCGTCGAGCAGCACCACGGAGTAGCGGGCGCGCTCCCCCGCCGCGACGGCGTCGACCTCGAGGGCGAGCTGCGCGGCGAGGGACACCTGGTCGCCGAAGTCCACGGCGTCCATCGTGCGCTTGCGCCGCTGGAAGGCGTCGACGACCTCGAGGAGCGCGTGCCTCTCGCCGAGGGAACGCGCGAGCTTGCCGAGGTCGGCGTGCAGCGAGCGGCGCTTGCCGCCGAAGGGCGTCGTGACGATCTGGTCGACGAGCGTCTCGATCTGGTCCCGGGCCTCGGTGACGGTGAGCAGGTGCTCGCTCAGTGCGTTCGACAGGTCGAGGACGGCCGAGACGACGGTCGACACCGCGGCGTCGGTCCCGAGGTCGCCGTGCCAGCTCTCGACGACGTCGCTCGCGACCTGCCAGCTCGACGCCTCGGAGAGCAGACGGGCTCCGGGCTCGCGGCCGATCCGCAGACCGTGGTCCTTGACGAGCGAGGCGGCGTAGGAGTTGTAGGTCGAGATGGTGGGGCGGTCGAGCGCGTCGAGGGCAGACCCTCCCGACCCGGCGCGGCTGCGTCGGAGCTGGCGCAGCCGGCGTCCCACCCTGTCGGAGAGCTCGCCGGCAGCCTTGCGCGTGAAGGTCAGCCCGAGGACCTCCTGCGGCTCGACGAAGCCGTTGGCGATGAGCCACACGACACGGGCCGACATCGTCTCGGTCTTGCCCGAGCCTGCCCCGGCGACGACGAGCATCGGTGCCATGGGCGCCTCGATGACAGCGGCCTGCTCCTCGGTGGGTCGGTGCTGCCCGAGCAGGTCGGCGATGTCAGCGGCGCTGAGTGTCGGGCGGTGGCCCGCGCTGCGGTCCAGGCGGTCGCCCGCGTTCAGGCTCGGGCGGTCGCCCGCGCTCACGTTCGGGCGGTCGCCTGTGGGGACGGTCATCTCTGCTCCTCCGGGAGGACGGCCGGTATGCCGAGGTCGACGACGTGCCGCCCTTCGGACTGGACGGGGCAGGCGCGTCGCACGCTGCAGGTGGGGCACAGGGAGTTCTCGACGGCCCTGAACCTCGCGCCGGCCATCGTCTCGGCGGCCTCGGTCACCAAGGTCTGCGCCCAGCTGCCTTCGGCCTCCCCGAGGGCTTCTTGCGTGCGTCGGGTGGCTCGCACGCCCTCCCCCAAGAACACGAGCTGAGCACCGACGCTGTGCACGTCCGGGCCGAGCTCGGGGAAGGCTCCGGACTCGACGGCGAGCTGGTACGCACCGAGCTGTGCGTTGGTCGACGCCTCGGCGACGCTCGGGATGCCCCGGCCTGTCTTGAGGTCGGTGACCCTCACGCCGTCGTCACCGCTGCGCTCGAGCCTGTCGACCGAGCCACGCAGCACGGCGCGCCCGACCTGCACCTCGAAAGACTCCTCGACGAGCACAGGGCCGGAGATCTCGGTGTAGTACTCGGCCAGCCGCCGGATCATCGCGTCGGCCCGGCGGCGCGTCTGCGTGGCGGGCCAGCCGTCGGGCATGCCGAGCTCGTGCCACCGGCGGTCGAGCTCGGCGGCGAGCTCGGCGTGCCCTGCGGCAGGGAGCTCGCGGGCGATGTCGTGGACCAGGTTGCCGACAGACTGCGAGAGAGCGCTGCCGGCTGTCCCGCCCGCGCTCTCGAGCGCCCAGCGGAGTGCGCAGCGGTGCACCTGCTCGACCTTCGACGGCGACACGGGGACGTTCTCGTCGGGTGCACGCAGGGCGGCCGAGCTGGAGAGCTCGGCCGAGCCGTACCAGCTGGTCGGGTCTGCCTCGGCGACTCCCGACACCGTGAGCCTCGCGAGCAGACCAGCGACAGACCGGGCCCGCGCCGCACCGGCGTCGGTCCCCTCGGTCAGGGCAGCCGCGAGCTCGGAGCGCAGCGTCGCGACGACTCCGCGCAGGTCGAGCGGGGCGGCGAAGACGTCCGGCGGTTCGCTGTCGCTGCCGTCGGCGTCCGGCGAGACGAGGTCGACGAAGACCGACGGCTCGGAGTCGACGTCGCGGACGGCGGTGACGACGAGGCGGCGGGTCGGCCGGGAGACAGCCACGGCGAAGGCGCGGAGCTCGTCGGCGAGGACAGCCCGCCGCGCGTCACGCCCTGTGCCGGAGGCGTCCTGGGACCGACCGGAGAGGATGTCGACGAGGGCCTGCGAGCCGAGCATCGAGTCGCGCAGGCGGAGGTCGGGCCAGGTGCCGTCCTGGACACCGGCGACGACGACGACCTCCCACTCGCCCCCGGCGGCACCTGCCGGTGTGAGCAGCTGGACAGTGTCCGACGCCGCCGCACGGGCCGCCAGGTTGTCGGCGGGGAGGTCTTGGGACTCGACGTGGTCGACGAAGGCGAGGGCTGTCGCCTGCGGGACACGCTCGACGAAGGTCTCCGCGGCGCGGAACACGGCCATCACGGAGTCGAGGTCACGGTCGGCACGGGCCGCTCCTGGTCCACCGTTGACGGCGATCGACCGCCAGGTCTCGGCGACACCTGCGGCGTCCCACAGCGCCCACAGGACGGTCTGCGCGTTCGCACCCGGGGCGTCGAGCGCAGTGCGCCCTGCGGCGAGCATCTGTGCGACACGGCGCGGACCGCGGACCACGTCGGAGGGCAGCGTGACGACGCGGGCGGGGTCTCCGAGGGCCTCGACCAGCAGCGCGTCGGAGGTGCGCCCGCCACCACCCTCGAGCTCTTCCGCACGCAGGGCGCGTCGCAGCCGGCGCAGACCCACGGCATCGATCCCGCCGAGCGGAGACGTGAGGAGCTCGACGGCGACCTCCGGCTCGAGCTCTCCCGTCGCGGCAGCCCGCAGGGCGCGCAGCAGCGGCCGGACCGCAGGTTCGTCACGCAGCGCGACGTCGGTGCCGACGACCGCGACGGGAACACCGGCCCCGCCGAGGGCACGGCGCAGGCGCACGAGCTCGGACCCGGAGCGGGCCACCACTGCCATCTGCGACCAGGCGGTCCCGGCGACCAGGTGCTCGGCGCGCAGGATCTTGGCGACGTGCGCCTCTTCGAGCGCAGGGCTCGGGAGCACAGCGGTCTCGACAGTGCCGTCGTCGTCCTCACGGAGATCGACGTCGTGCTCGGACCCGGCCTCGTCCTCACGGGACAGCCCGAGAACGACGGACCGCGCCGGAGCCCGTCGGTGCTCGACCGCCCCGACCGACCCGATCTCCTGCGTGACAGACCGCACGGCCTCGCGCAGCCGCGCGCCGTGCCGCCAGACCGTCCCGAGGGCCAGCACCTGGGCGCCGAGCTCACCGACGGCCCCTGGCGCCTGGTCGAGCGACCGGCTCGACGGCGGTGAGCCCGCCGGCGCCCGGCCGACGAGCGCCGGGGTCGCACCGCGGAAGGCCTGCGCGGAGGTATCGGGGTCCGCGAGCAGCACGAGGCGGGCTCCGTCGCCGGCGAGGACGTGGCACAGACGAGCAGTGGCTGCCGTCGCCTCTTGGTAGTCGTCGACCACGACGAGGTCCCAGCGTGGCCTGTCGTCGTCCTGCCAGGTCTCGAGGGTGCGCGCGGCCTCGTCGACGATCCCGGCTGGGTCGTAGCGCTCCCCCGAGTCCGGCGTCAGCTGTCGCAGGGCCATCACCGAGAGGTACT
>Ga0247813_10001276_pt1 | contig 19605 bp, 16 predicted proteins | sample UWRJL169409C1_FD_180719 | JGI IMG/M metagenome (GOLD analysis project Ga0247813, IMG submission 180719) | Plant litter microbial communities from Arlington Agricultural Research Station in Wisconsin, United States - UWRJ-L169-409C-1 | ecosystem: Environmental > Terrestrial > Plant litter >... | reverse complement strand
ACGCCTGGTACCGGATGCGGCCCTCACCGCCGCGGCGAAAGCACTGCCCGCCACCAAGCGCGACCTGTCGGCCATCAAGGAGTTCACGGGCCGCGCGAGCCGCTCGCAGCTCGACCGCTGGTGGGCCGCGATCGAGGCCGGTACCGCGTCGACCGACCTGCCCGCCGTGCGCGCGCAGGGCGAGTCCGTTCCCCCGCCGCGCGTTTGGGCCGACAAGAACCCGGAAGCCGACAGGCGCCTGAAGGGTGCTCGGGCCTCGTTGCTCCTCGCGGCAGAGGAGCTCAACATGCCCGTCGAGAACGTTCTGACCCCCGAGACCCTGCGTCGAGTCGCGTGGACTCCCCCGGCCGAGATCTCACTCGAGACCATCTCCACGTCGCTCGTCGAACTCGGCGCACGGCCCTGGCAGGTTGACGCAACCGCACAGCTAATCCTCGATGCCTTTGTCGATGCCAGCCAAACGATCGAAGAGCCCGGCGAACCTGCTTCGTAGGAACAGTCAAAGGATTGTCTGCGCCAATTCGTGCTGCCTAGGGTTGTTCCCGAACGCTCAATGTTGGAGGCAAAGTGGCCGAGAAAGCTGAAGTCGTCTTCGTCGATGGGGTCCGTACCCCGTTCGGACGAGCCGGCGAAAAGGGAATGTACTGGCAGACACGAGCCGACGACCTCGTCGTCAAGGCGATGATCGGTCTGCTCGAGCGCAACCCCAACCTTCCGAAGGACCGCGTGGATGACGTGGCGATCGCCGCGACGACGCAGACGGGCGACCAGGGTCTCACCCTCGGCCGCACCGCAGCCCTCCTCGCAGGTCTCCCCAAATCGGTTCCCGGCTTCGCGATCGACCGCATGTGCGCGGGCGCGATGACCTCGGTCACCGCGATCGCCGGCGGCATCGCCTTCGGCGCCTACGACATCGGCATCGCCGGCGGAGTCGAGCACATGGGGCGTCACCCCATGGGCTTCGGCGCCGACCCGAACCCGCGCTTCCTCTCTGAGAAGCTCGTGAACCCCGACGCCCTCAACATGGGCAACACGGCCGAGCGCATCCACGACCGCTTCCCGCACCTCACCAAGGAGCGCTCCGACCGGTTCGCACTCGCGAGCCAGCAGAAGGCGTTCGCAGCGTACGAGAACAATAAGATCCAGCCCGACCTCGTGTCCGTCGCCATCAAGAGCGACAGTGGATGGGGCCTCGCAACCCGCGACGAGGCACTCCGTCCCGAGACCACTCTTGAGGGTCTCGCAGCGCTCAAGACCCCGTTCCGCCCGCACGGACGTGTGACGGCCGGCAACGCCTCCGGCCTCAACGATGGCGCGACTGCCTCGCTCATCGCCAGTGCGGATGCCGCGAAGGAACTCGGCCTGCAGGTCAAGATGAAGATGGTGAGCTTCGCGTTCGCAGGAGTTGAGCCGGAGATCATGGGCATCGGCCCCGTCCCGTCGACCGAGAAGGCTCTCCGCAAGGCCGGCCTCACGATCAACGACATCGGACTCTTCGAGCTCAACGAGGCATTCGCCGTTCAGGTGCTCTCGCTCCTCGACCACTTCGGCATCGCCGATGACGACCCTCGCGTCAACATGTGGGGAGGCGCCATCGCCATCGGTCACCCGCTCGCGTCCTCCGGCGTGCGCCTCATGATCCAGCTCGCGGCACAGTTCGCTGAGCACCCCGAAGTTCGTTACGGACTCACAGCGATGTGCGTCGGACTCGGCCAGGGTGGCTCGGTCATCTGGGAGAACCCGCACTACAACGGAAAGGGCTCGAAGTAATGGCTTACGAATTCACGGCGTCTGACTTCGACGCCCTCGTCGCGCTCTCCGACGACGAAGTCGTCACGCACGCCTACGTGCGCGACGTCCCGATCCTCGACGGCAAGACCCTCGCACTCGTGACCCTCGACAACGGTCGCGACCACACCCGCCCGAACACTTTCGGTCCGACGAGCCTCCTCGAGCTCGCCGCAACACTCGACGCCCAGAAGGCACGGGCCGCGGCCGGAGAAATCCACGGACTCGCGGTTACCGGCAAGCCGTTCATCCTCGCTGCGGGCGCCGACCTGTCGAAGGTCAGCGACGTGCCGAGCCGCGCCTTTGCCAAACAGATGGCGGAGCTCGGGCACTGGACCCTCGACAAGCTGTCGACGCTCGGTGTTCCGTCGTTCGTCTACATCAACGGTCTCGCGCTCGGTGGCGGCACGGAACTCCCGCTCAACGCCGACTACCGCACCGTCGACAGCTCCATCGCCGGCCTCGGCCTGCCCGAGGTCTTCCTCGGCATCATCCCCGGCTGGGGCGGATCGTGGCTCCTGCCGAACCTCATCGGCATCGAGAACGCTCTCAAGGTCATCGTTGAGAACCCGCTCAAGAACAACCGTGTACTCAAAGGCCAGGACGTCTTTGACCTCGGCATCGCCGACGCCATCTTCGGGCCGGCGAACTTTCTCGAGGACTCGATCAAGTGGAGCGCAGGCGTGATCGCGGGCACGACAACGGTCAAGCGCAAAAAGCTCGGAATCGCCGACGCAGCGAAATGGCCCATCGCCATCAACATCGCGACGAAGAGCCTCGAAGACAAGATCGGCAAGATCGCGAAGTCGCCCTACGCGGCAGTCGAGCTCATCAAGAAGGCCAAGGGAAGCACCAAGCACGAAGGCTTCCGCGCAGAGGATGAAGCACTCGCAGACCTCGTCGCAGGTGACCAGTTCCGCGCCTCGATCTACGCGTTCAACCTCGTGCAGAAGCGCGCGAAGCGTCCCGCAGGAGCCCCCGACAAGGAGCTCGCGCGCAAGGTGACCAAGGTCGGTGTGATCGGTGCGGGGCTCATGGCTTCGCAGTTCGCGCTGCTGTTCGTCCGCCGTCTCAAAGTGCCCGTCGTCATCACCGACCTCGACCAGGCCCGCGTGGACAAGGGCGTCGCGTACATCCACGACGAAATTCAGAAGCTGCTCGACAAGGGCCGCCTCAAGCAGGATGACGCCAACCAGCTCCAGGCTCTCGTGACGGGTACGACCAACAAGGCTGACTTCGCCGACTGTGACTGGGTCATCGAGGCTGTCTTCGAGGAGCTCGGCGTGAAGCAGGACGTCTTCGCCGACGTCGAGCAATACATCTCGCCCGAGGCCGTGCTCGCGACCAACACGTCGTCGCTTTCGGTCGAGCAGATCGGCTCGAAGCTCAAGCACCCTGAGCGCCTTGTCGGGTTCCACTTCTTCAACCCGGTCGCGGTCATGCCGCTCATCGAGGTCGTCAAGACACCCGCGACCAACGACGAGACACTGTCAACCGCGATGGTCACGGCAGCGAAGCTCTACAAGAACGCTGTCATCACGCGCGACACCCCCGGATTCGTCGTCAACCGCATTCTCGCCAAGGTGCTCGGTGAGGCGATGCACGCCGTCGACACGGGAACGCCGTTCGAGGTTGTCGAGGAGTCCACGCGACCCTTTGGTCTTCCGATGACACCGTTCGAGCTTCTTGAGCTCGTGGGGCTCAAGGTGGGAGCGCACGTGCTTGACACCCACCACGCGGCCTTCCCCGATCGTTTCTTCGAGAGTGAGAACCTCCACAAACTCGCTGACCTCGGTCGCATCTTCGAGCGCGACTCGAAGGGCAAGATCAAGGGCATCGACAAGGAGGCTCGCGCGATAGTTGCGGGTGGCACGACACCGCTCACGGCGAAGGAACTCCAGACGCGTATCGAAGACGGCCTCGCCGACGAGATCAAGCGCATGCTCGACGACAAGGTGGTTGAGGCCGCTGAGGACATCGACCTGTGTCTCATCCTCGGCGCGGGCTATCCGTTCCAGATGGGCGGCGTCACACCGTACCTCGACCGTTCCGGAGCTTCGGAGCGCGCCTTCAACGGCACGTTCCACAACCCGCCCATTCGCGGCGTGGCGTAGCCCCGCGGCGGGACGACCGTACTCTGGTGGCGGGAGAAGGTGCACCGCGGAGGGAGCTACAACTCCCGCCGCGAACCACCTTCCCCCGCCACCATTGTTGTGCCTGAAAGGAGCCCATCATGGGCGCGTGGGGACCGGGAGTATTCGAGAATGACGACGCGGGCGACTGGGTCTGGGAACTCGAGGATGACGCCGACGGCTCGGTGATCATCGAAGCACTCAGCGTCGTGGTCGACACTCCGATCGACGAACAGCCAGAGGCCGGCGACTCCAGCAACGCCCTCGCCGCGGCCGAAGTCGTCGCGAGCGCGCGCGGGCCGCGCTCTCCGGGACTGCCCACGGAGGCATCCGTATGGATTGCCGCCCACGCGGCGCTCGTCGACCGCAGCTGGCTCGCACTTGCGAGTGGTGCAGTCGAGCGCATCGCGATCGACTCCGAGCTCAAGGACCTGTGGGACAACGCGGGCGACGACGCCTGGTCTGACGTCGTCGCCGATTTGTTGTCGCGCTTGCGCTAGAGGTTCACGCTGCTCATGTCGGCGTAGCGCTCCCCCACCGGCGCGGCCACAGCGTCGAGTGCCGCGAGCTGGGCGGCGCTGAGTTCCAGCGCATCCGCCGCCACGTTCTCCTCGAGGTAGCTGACGCGCTTCGTTCCAGGAATCGGCACGATGTCATCACCCTGCGCGAGAAGCCACGCCAGCGCCACCTGGCCGGGCTTCGCGCCCAGTTCTGCTGCAACTGCATCCACCTGCTCGACAATGCGGATGTTGGCTTCGAGGTTGTCACCTTCGAATCGGGGATTGGCCCGGCGGAAGTCGTCGCTGTCGAGGGCATCGAGGGAGCGAATGGTGCCGGTGAGGAATCCGCGACCGAGTGGCGAGTACGGCACAAACCCGATGCCGAGTTCACGCACGACCGGCAGTATCTCCTTCTCAGGATCACGCGACCACAGCGAGTACTCGGTCTGCAGGGCCGTGACAGGATGCACGGCGTGTGCGCGACGAATCGTGTCGGGCGCGGCCTCGGAGAGCCCGTAGGCGCGGATCTTGCCCTCGGTGATGAGCTCGGCGAGAGCACCGACCGTCTCCTCGATCGGTGTTCTCGGGTCCATGCGGTGCTGGTAGTACAGGTCGATGTGGTCAGTGCCGAGCCGTGAGAGCGAACCCTCGACCGAGGCGCGTACGTTGGCGGCGGATCCGTCGAGGCCGTACGAACGGTCGGTGGTGTTCTTGTAGGTGCCGAACTTGGTCGCGATGACCACCTCGTCGCGGCGGCCCGCGATGGCCTTCGCGAGGAGTTCCTCGTTGAGGTAGGGCCCGTACATCTCCGCGGTATCGAGGAGGGTGACTCCTAGCTCCAGGGCACGGTGGATCGTCGCGATCGAGTGAGCGTCATCCTGCCGTGCACCCGTGTAGAAGGCGCTCATGCCCATGAGGCCGAGTCCGATACGGCCCACCTCTGGTCCGTTCACTCCGAGAGTTGTTGTCTTCATTCTTTGTCAGCTTTCTGTTCGTGCTGCTTGTCTTCATAGAGGGCGATCTTGAAGTCGATCGCGGCGAGGCTCTTCTTCATCTCGGCGATTTCTCCGAGCACCGACACGCGATGCTGCCTCAGTAGCTCGAGGCGGTCGCTAGTCGTGAGATCCCCTTGACGCACGAGTTCGACGTAGCGTCGGACCTCTGCGATGGGCATCGCCGTGCGACGGAGTTTGGTGAGAAACTCCACCCAGCCCACGTCTGCGTCGCCGTACCGGCGGTGACTCGACGACGCCCGGTCGACGGGGGTGAGCATGAGCCCCTCCCGCTCGTAGTACCGCAGCGTGTGGGTCGAGAGCCCGGTGATCTCGGCGACCTGCGAGATCGATCGCACCGTATCTGTCATGGTCATTCTTTGAGACTAGAACTTAGAGTGCGCTCTAAGTCAACCGTGCAGCTAGTCCTCAGTCGGAGCCACAGTCTCGGCTCGCACCGCCGTCACCGAGTACACGACATTCACGGTAGCCGGGTCGCGCTTGCACCCGGCCCTCTGGGCGTCAGCGGTGAGGCTGTCGGTGTAGGTGATCGTGCCGTCGAGGCTCGACGCAGCTCCGGAATCGTCCACGTCGACCACAGCCAACGCGGCGGTCTGGGTGAAGGTGAACGCGTCGAGGGCGAGTACCGTCGAGGCATCCTCTCGCAGGCAGTTGAGGGCACCGGTGAAGGTATAGCCGAGTCCGCCATCCACCTGGGTGAGTTCGGTCGTCTCGCGCGCTTCGAGGGTCGCACCGCTCGACACCGTGCCCGGGCAGACCACAGAGTCACACGTCGACTGCTCGATAAGCACGTAGCGCACCGACTGCGAGCCCACAGCGCGCTCTGCCGTCGTCGGGTCGTCGCTCTCGGTCACTGTGCGTGTGACGACCCACTCGCCCGCGAGAGAAGCTTGCGGGGTAGTCAGCGTCGGGGTCTCGACCGGAGCGGGGGCATCACCGCTGCAGCCCGCGAGAGCGAGCGCGACGAGGGTGACGCCGAGGACGGCGTGGATTCGCATAGAACTAAAGCTACTGGTGGCCCGAGCTACTGGTGAAACTCGGCGTCCGAGGTCTCGGACTCCTCGGGCAGCGGCCGCGCGACTGGAATCTTGCTTCCGAGCACCTGGGAGACGACATCGCGGGCGATGTCCTGCGGCGTGAGTCCGACGCGCTCGAGGATCTCCTCGCGCGAGCCATGGTCGAGGAACTCGTCGGGAAGGCCGAGCTCGGTGAGTGGTGTGTCGACGCCAGCGGCGCGCAGATCCTGCCGGATGCGAGTGCCGATGCCGGCAACGCGCACGCCGTCCTCAATGGTGATGACGATGCGGTGCTCAGCGGAGAACTGGATGACGCTCTGCGGTACGGGAACGACCCAGCGCGGGTCGACGACTGTCGCCCCGATCCCCTGCGCTGCGAGGCGTTCGGCGACCTGGAGTCCGAGCTTGGCCATCGGTCCGACTGTCACGATGAGCACGTCCTTGTGCGCGGCCTCACGCAGCACGTCGACACCGTCGGAGGTGCGCCGGACGGCGTCGTACTCTGTTCCGACGCTGCCCTTCGAGAAACGCACGACGGTGGGCGCGTCGTCGACGAGCACAGCCTCTGCGAGCTCTTCGCGTAGGCGGGTCGCATCACGGGGTGCAGACAAGCGGATGTGCGGCACGACCTGCAAGAGGGCGAGGTCCCACATTCCGTGATGGCTCGGTCCGTCTGGACCGGTCACGCCTGCGCGGTCGAGCACGAACGTCACACCGGCTTTGTGCAGCGCGACATCCATGAGCACCTGGTCGAAAGCACGGTTCACGAACGTCGCGTACAGCGCGACAACCGGGTGCAGGCCGCCGAAGGCGAGGCCAGCAGCGGATGTCACGGCGTGCTGCTCCGCGATGCCCACGTCGAGCACCCGGTCGGGGTACTTCTCCGCGAACTTGTGGAGGCCGGTTGGACGCAGCATCGCGGCCGTGATTCCGACGATCTTGGGGTCGCGGTCGGCGAGGGAGACAATCTCGTCGGCGAACACGCTCGTCCACGAGGGCTTTGAGGCGATCTCGATCGGCTCGCCCGTCTCGGAGTCGATCTGCCCGACGGCATGGAACTGGTCGGCGGCATCCGCGAGGGCGGGCTCGTAACCGTGTCCCTTCTCGGTGATCGCGTGAACGATGACCGGGGCACCGTAATTCTTGGCCTGGCGCAGAGCTTCTTCGAGGGCGCGCTGGTCGTGTCCGTGCACCGGGCCGATGTACTTGATGTCGAGGTTGGAGTAGAGCGCTTCGTTGTTGGTGAAGCGGCTGAGGAAGCCGTGGGTGCCACCGCGGATGCCGCGGTAGAAGGCACGACCGGGTGCACCGAACTTCGCGAACACGCGCTCGCTCGAGCGATGCAGCGTTCGGTACGAACGTCGCGTGCGCACGTCGTTGAGGAAGTGCGCCATTCCACCGATCGTCGGAGCGTAGGAGCGACCGTTGTCGTTGACGACGATGACGAGGTTGCGACTGTTGTCGTCGGAGATGTTGTTGAGGGCCTCCCAGGTCATGCCGCCGGTGAGAGCTCCATCACCCACGACCGCGACCACGTGACGGTCGGCCTGGCCCGTCATCGTGAAGGCGCGGGAGATTCCGTCGGCCCAGCTCAGCGAGCTCGACGCGTGCGAGGACTCCACGATGTCGTGTGGGGATTCCGAACGCTGTGGATATCCCGCGAGTCCGCCGGTCTGGCGCAGTTTGCTGAAGTCCTGACGCCCGGTGACGAGTTTGTGCACGTAGCTCTGGTGGCCCGTGTCGAAGACGAGAGCGTCCTTCGGTGAGTCGAACACCCGATGAATGGCGAGGGTCAGTTCGACGACACCGAGGTTGGGACCGAGGTGACCGCCGGTCTTCGATACCTCGGTGACGAGGAACTGGCGGATCTCCCCCGCGAGTTCGACCATCTGCTCAGTGCTGAGCGAATCGAGATCGCGGGGGCCCTTGATGTTCTCGAGCAGGCCCATGGGGCAAGCCTAGACGAGCGACCTCAGCACGTACTGCAGGATGCCGCCGTTGCGGTAATAGTCAGCTTCACCGGGAGTGTCGATGCGCAGAACCGCGTCGAACTCGATGGTGGTCTTACCTGCGGCGGAGTGCTCGGTCGGCTCGGCGACGACGTGGAGCGTCTTCGGCGTGCGGCCCTCGTTGAGCTCCTCGACACCGGAGATCGAGATGACCTCGGTGCCGTCGAGTCCGAGGGACTCCCAGGTCTCGCCTGCCGGGAACTGCAGCGGAAGCACTCCCATTCCGATGAGGTTGGAGCGGTGAATGCGCTCGAAGCTCTCGGTGATGACTGCCTTGACCCCGAGGAGCGAGGTTCCCTTGGCCGCCCAGTCACGGCTCGATCCGGAGCCGTACTCCTTGCCACCGAGGATGACGAGCGGTGTGCCCTGCGCCTGGTAGTTCTGCGAGGCGTCGTAGATGAACGACTGCGGCGCGTCGGGCTGCGTGAAGTCGCGCGTGTAGCCACCCTCCACGTTGTCGAGCAGCTGGTTGCGCAGTCGGATGTTCGCGAACGTTCCGCGGATCATCACCTCGTGGTTTCCGCGGCGCGAGCCGTAGGAGTTGTAATCCTTGCGCGCGACACCGTGAGCGTCGAGGTACTTGCCTGCCGGCGTGTCGCCCTTAATGTTTCCTGCGGGGCTGATGTGGTCGGTCGTGACCGAGTCGCCGAGCTTGGCGAGAACACGAGCACCCGAGATGGATGTCACGGGCGTGAGTTCCATCGTCATGCCCTCGAAGTACGGGGGCTTGCGCACGTAGGTCGACTCGGCGTCCCACTCGAACGTGGCGCCGGTCGGGGTCGGGAGGTTCCTCCAGCGCTCGTCGCCGTCGAAGACTCCGGCGTACTCGTGGGTGAACATCTCGGTGTCGATCGACGAGTCGATCGTGGACTGCACCTCAGCGGCATCCGGCCAGATGTCGGCGAGGAACACGTCATTGCCGTCCTGGTCGGTGCCGAGCGCGTCGGTGACGAAGTCGAAGTTCATCGAGCCGGCGAGGGCGTAGGCGATGACGAGGGGCGGGCTTGCGAGGTAGTTCATCTTCACGTCGGGGTTGATGCGACCCTCGAAGTTGCGGTTACCCGAGAGCACTGCGGTCACGGCGAGGTCGTTGTCGTTGACCGCGGCGGAGATCTCATCCTGCAGGGGGCCTGAGTTGCCGATGCAGGTCGTGCAGCCGTAGCCGACCGTGTAGAAGCCCAAGTCTTCGAGGTAGGCGGTCAGGCCGGCCTTCTCGTAGTAGTCAGTCACGACCTTCGATCCGGGAGCGAGCGTGGTTTTGACCCACGGCTTGGCCTTGAGGCCCTTCTTCGAAGCGTTGCGCGCGAGAAGTCCCGCTGCGAGCATGACCGAAGGGTTGGACGTGTTGGTGCAGCTCGTGATGGCCGCGATCGCTACCGCGCCGTGGTCGAGCGTGAAAGTCGACCCGTCGTCGAGGGTGACCTTCGACGGCCTGGACACTGCGGGTGCGTGGCTCGTGTGGGTGTGCGAGTGCGCGTGGGCGGACTCCTCGTCCTGCGGCGTGAGTCCGATCGGGTCGGATGCCGGGAAGCTGCCCTCGATTGCCGCGTCGACCTTGGAGTGGTCGACCGAGGCGTAGGCGTTGAGGTCCTCCTCGAACTGCTCCTTCGCGCGGCTCAGCTCGACGCGGTCCTGGGGACGCTTCGGGCCGGCGATCGACGGGACGACCGTAGCGAGGTCGAGCTCGATGTACTCGGAGAAGACGGGCTCGACGCTCGCGTCGTGCCAGAGCTTCTGCAGCTTCGAGTAGGCCTCGACGAGTGCGACCTGCTCTTCGCTGCGGCCGGTGAGGCGCAGGTAGTCGAGGGTGACGTCGTCGATCGGGAACATCGCGGCGGTCGAGCCGAACTCGGGGCTCATGTTGCCGATGGTCGCGCGGTTGGCGAGCGGCACCTGGGCGACGCCCTCACCGTAGAACTCGACGAACTTGCCGACGACGCCGTGCTTGCGCAGCATCTGGGTAATCGTGAGCACGACGTCGGTTGCGGTAACGCCGGTCGGGATCGCCCCAGAGAGCTTGAAGCCAACGACCTTGGGAATGAGCATGGACACGGGCTGGCCGAGCATGGCTGCCTCTGCCTCGATGCCGCCGACGCCCCAGCCGAGCACGCCGAGGCCGTTGACCATGGTCGTGTGCGAGTCGGTGCCGACGCACGTGTCGGGGTAGGCGCGCAAAGATCCATCGACGGTGCGGGTGAACGTGACCTGCGCGAGGTATTCGATGTTCACCTGGTGAACGATTCCGGTTCCCGGCGGGACGACCTTGAAGTCGTCGAACGCGGTCTGGCCCCAGCGGAGGAACTGGTAGCGCTCACCGTTGCGCTCGTACTCGAGCTCGACGTTGCGCTCGAGAGCGTTCTCGGTGCCGAACAGGTCGGCGATGACCGAGTGGTCAATGACCATCTCGGCGGGCGAGAGGGGGTTGATCTTCTTCGGGTCTCCCCCGAGTTCGACGACAGCCTCACGCATGGTGGCGAGGTCGACGATGCAGGGAACTCCGGTGAAGTCCTGCATGACGACGCGCGCCGGGCTGAACTGGATCTCGGTGTCGGGCTCCGACGTGGGAACCCAGGATCCGAGAGCCTGGATCTGCTCCTTGGTGACGTTCGCGCCATCCTCGGTGCGCAGCAGATTCTCGAGCAGCACCTTGAGGCTGAACGGGAGCTTGTCGTGGCCATCGACCGTGTCGATGCGGTAGACCTCGTAGTCGGTTGAGCCGACCGTGAGCGTGTCTTTGGAACCGAAGCTGTTTACTGCCGACATAGTGCCGTCTCCCTTGCTGACCTGGAACAATCCTCGCTGCCAGCCAGCTCGACGGCTAGCAAGGCAAGCCTAAGCCCGCGCGCCCGAAAGAGCGCTGGTGAAGACTGCGATACCGCTCAGTATATATCTTGATATCAAGATACTTTTGCAGTCGCGCTAGCGGGTCTCTTCATCGATGGATGCAACCGCAGCCGCCCTGGGCGGGTACACGCTGCGCACGATCAACCAGGTGATCCAGAGCACGACCGCGTAGAGCGGCACACCGAGGATCAGCTTGGCCACGGCCAGCGCTGCCGCATTCGCCGCGAGGTACAGCGGCACCTCGACGACGAGGCGGAGCGCGAACATCCCCGCCCAGATCCAGGTGAGGAGCGTGAGCATGCGGCGCTCGCGCGCTGTCTCCCGCCAGTTCGCCGCCTGCTCGCCGAGGAGAAGCCCGACGATGACACCGATAAGCGGGCGACGAGCGACGATGCTGATGACCATTGCGGCGAGGTAGGCGACGTTGAGCCAGATGCCCAGAATGAAGTTGTTCTCCGCGCGCCCCGTCGCCACCGCGATGAGCGCGGTGATACCGACTCCGACTGCTCCGGTGATCGCGGGAGACACCGGCTTCTTGGTCGCCGCCCTCACGATGATGAAGACGACGGCGACGGCGAACGGAATGACCGACGACAGCCAGACATCCTTCGTGATGAGAAATACCACAAGGAACACGAAGCTCGGCAGAACCGACTCGATGAGCCCGCGCACGCCACCGATTGCCGCGAGGATCGCCGGGCCGGTCAGGGTGTCGGCTGTTGTGACTTTGCCGAGACCGGTGTTTCGGGCCGCGGCGCTCAGGGCGTCGTTGACCGACGAACCGTTGTCTGGCTCGCTCATCACTCTGTGGGCGCCTGGGCGGCAGCCGCAGGCATGTGCAGCGGGATGAGGTCGCGCGGAGGCATCGGGGTGTTTCCACGCACGACGACGATGCTGCGGAACAGGTCCTCGACCTTTGCTGCGGACTCAGGCTTCACGGCACCCTCACCGGAGATGCGTCCGCGAAGGAACCAGCGCGGGCCATCCACACCGATGAAGCGCGCGAGGCTCACCTGGCCGGTCTGCGGACCCGCGGTGATCGGGATCTGCGCGAGCACCTCAGGACCGAAGGGGCCATCGGTCACGCGGGTCTGGCCGCCCTGCTTGTGTATTTGCTCGACGATCTGGGCGCGGATCTCGTGCCACAGTCCGCTGCCGCGCGGGGCCGCGAAGGGCGAGATCTGAAGGCTCGAGTTGGCGTAGTCGAGGCCGACCGCGACGACGCGCTTGCTGCCCTCCTCGACCTCAAGGCGCAACTGGAGCTCTGGGCGAGGAACGATCTTGATCCCGCCGAGGTCGACATACGGTCGAACCGCATTGGCTTCGCTCTCGTCGAGCGGCCCCGCGGTGTCACGGTCGACCGGGGCCGACTTCGCGTCTTCGGGAAGGATCTCGCCAGCTGCGTTATCAGTCACGCCTGTACTCCTTGGGTTGCGTTGTAGCCGGTCGAGCCGAAGCCCGAGTCGCCGCGATGGCTACCCGGGAGGGTCTCAACGGGAATGAACCGGGCTCGTGTCACGGGCATGATGACGAGCTGGGCGATCCGATCACCGACCGCGACAGGATACGCCACACGCCTGTCGGTATTGAGAAGAGTCACGCGGATCTCGCCGCGGTAGCCGGCATCCACGGTGCCCGGAGCGTTCACGATGGTGATGCCGTGTTTCGCAGCGAGGCCACTGCGCGGCATCACGAAAGCCGCGTATCCATCGGGCAACGCGATCGACACGCCAGTGCCCACGGTTGCCCGCTCCCCCGGCTCGAGAACGACTGCCTCGCTCGCGACGAGGTCAGCACCCGCGTCGCCCGGGTGGGCATAGTTCGGGAGGTTTCCCGCAGAAATCAGTACCTCAACGCTATCGGCCACGTGACGAGGGTAGTGCAGAACACCTGCACCCGAAAAAGTCTGATCGAATAGGTGCATGTCGACATACTCAGAGCGCCTCTGGCCCGCCCCCTGGCTGTTCCTCGCAACCGCGCTCGTGATGCCCGCTAGCCTTCTCGTCTTCGTCCCGATCAACTTCACCGTCGGCGTCGTTGTCGCGATCGTCCTCTACGCGGGATGCTGCGTCGGCCTGCTGCTCTCAGCCCCGCGCATCGAGGTGACCGAGACCGAGTTTGTCGCGGGCCGGGCTCGCCTGCCGCTGTCTGCCGTCGGTGCCGCCGACGCGTTCTCGGGCGAGGAGGCAGTCATGGAACGCGGGCAACGACTCGACGCGCGCGCCTGGCTCCTGCTTCGCGGCTGGGTGCAGCCCGTCGTCAAGGTCAACGTAGAGGATGCCGCGGACCCGACGCCGTACTGGCTCGTGTCTACGCGGCATCCCGAGAACGTTGTGAGCGCCCTGAACAGTGCGAAGTCAGCTCTTTAGGCTGCGCACTCCAGGCAGATCGGTCCCAGCTTCGATTGGTGGTCGATCTGCGAGCGGTGCTTCACGAGGAAGCAGTTCACGCAGGTGAACTCGTCAGCCTGGGGCGGGAGCACGACGACATCGAGGTCGAGGTCGCTGAGATCGCCACCCTCTAGCTCGAAACTGCCCGGGTTGTCTGCGTCATCGACGTCGACAGAACCCGACATTTTGTCCGGGACGCGTTCCTTCAGAGCCTCGATCGATTCGGTGTCGTCATCGGTCTTACGAGGTGCGTCGTAATCGGTTGCCATGCCCATCCACTTCTATTTGTGCCTTATGTAACGTAATTCGGCGCGCACAGTTTGCATCATCGGGTATCGAATAGCAAACCGTCGAACTCTCTTCGTGTCCGCGCTTGCGGGTCAACTTACGGCACGCCCGGTTTATTCCCCGGAGTACGGGATGAACCGTGGCATCCTTAGCGGGAATCACGAGCCTCGGAGGCGACCGGCATGCAAGACCTGAGAGTTATCGGAGTGGAAAACGGGGCGCTCCTCGTTGTCTCTGACGATGGCGATCGCTATCGCATTCCCATTGACGAAGTGCTGCAGTCCAAGCTGAGGCAGTCCACGCCCGACCCTGGGGTCGGTCGCAAACTGTCGCCCAAGGAAATCCAGGCGCACATCCGTTCGGGAATGTCCGCACAGGACGTCTCCTCGGTGACCGGTGTTCCCGTCGAGTACATCCAGAAGTTCGAGGGCCCGGTTCTCGCGGAGCGCGAGTTCGTCATCGAGACGGCCCTCGGCGTCGCCGTTCACGCCTCCATGGACACCGGCGACATCATGCACGGCGCAACTTTCGGTACCGCCATTCGCACTCGACTCCAGGCCCTCGGCGCGATCAACGAGCGCTGGGCAAGCTGGAAAGACCCGGGCGCTGGCTGGGTTGTCAAACTGTCTTTCACGGCAGACCAGATCGACCACGACGCGCGCTGGAGCTTCGACCCGCGCAAGCTCTCGCTCTCCCCGCTCAACAGCGAGGCGACGACCCTCTCGCAGCAAGGAGAGGCTCCCGCCGGACTCGTTCCGCGATTGCGCGCCGTGAGCACAACCAAGCAGCCGGACATCACCCGCTTTGACAGCGGAGCCTTCGACCTCGGTGAGCCGATTGCTGCAGCGGCTCCCGAGCCCACCACCGCACCCTCGCGATTCGCCCCCGAGGCCGCCAACGACCATAACCAAACGGCTGACCTTCTCGACGCCCTGCGTCGCCGTCGTGGTGAGCGGGAGGCTGCGTCTTTCAGCGATGACGAAGACGCCATGGCAGCGCACCCCTCGACCGGCGGCATCCGCCTCGTCGACGTGCCGATGCCCGTCTTCGACGTCGAGGAGACGCCACCGGCCCCCGCCGAGGCGCCGAGCGCCACCAAGCCGCAGCCGAGTGTGCCCAAGCCGCGCAAGGGCCGTACCGCGATGCCCAGCTGGGACGACATCGTGTTCGGTGCCCGCCCGGACGACGACCTGGCCTAGACCGACTAGCTCAGAAGCCGAACTTCAGCACGGGAACCTGCAGCTCCGCGGGCGACCATGAGCCGTGCTGGCCGATCATTCCGTGCGCGTTCGGCTTGATCGTGCGCGAATCGTAGTACGCCACGGCTTTACGCGCGGCCACGAGAATGTCACCGATGCGTGGGGCCACATCCGCAAGCACGTCACCGAACCAACCCGCGGCTATCGCCTCATCCCGCGTCGCGATCCAGGCACGATGGCCCTCGGCGGCTCGCCATGCCTCCACCACGGTCGCGCGGTGCGCCTCAGTTGCGTCCGGCTCGAAGTGCACTTGCAGGCAGCGCGGCTCGCCGGCGAGAAAACGCACGCCATCGAGCAGCGCGGGTGTCGAATCCACGTGGATGTGACCGTGCTCCGGTATATCCAGAACGCCGTGGTCCGCGGTGACGATGAGTCCGTCGCGGGGGCCGAGCAGTGCCGTGAGCGATCGGACCGCGGCATCCACGTTCTCCAGGGTGGTCGTCCACTCCCCCGACTCCCAGCCGTGGGCGTGACCAGCCATGTCCAGCTCGGGAACATAGACGTAAACCACGCCACTCGCACCGGAGGCGAGCCAGGAGGCCGCGGCATCCACCCGGTCTGCGATTTTCGAACCGGCCCGGTACTCGGCACCGCGCAGCACACCGCGGCTGAAGCCGGTGTCGCGGTAGCGCTCCGGACCAATGGCGATCGCCTCGAGGCCCTGAGCAACCGCGCGCTCGAAGACCGTGGGCACGGGCTGCCACACGGAAGGATCGAGCGCAGTGTCCCAACCGGAGAGCTGCTTGAGCAGCCGGTCGTTGACAGTGTCGAGCACCGTGTATCCAACGAGGCCGTGCTGGCCAGGCTGGGTGCCGGTCGTGAGGGTGGCGAGAGCGGATGCCGTCGTTGTCGGAAAACCGGAGTCGATGACACCCGCCTTGGTGAGTGCCCCGACGAGGGTGCGTGCGTGACCCGAGCGCGCCTTGAGCGCTGCAGCCCCGAGCCCGTCGACGAGCAGCACCACTACACGATCCCGCTGAGGAAGACCGAGTCGATTGGCCCCGGACGAGATTGCCGCCAACGCAGATGGCAACACGTCGGCAAGGCTCAAACGATCGGGGTTGAGCGCCGGTAACATGGGGGCAATCTTATGGCTACTCCCTCAAACCCGACCGTCGAGCCCACCGGGGAACGCATCGAGAACGTCGATGTCTCCTCCGAAATGGAAGGCTCGTTTCTCGAGTACGCGTACTCCGTCATCTACTCGCGAGCGCTGCCTGACGCGCGCGACGGACTCAAGCCCGTGCAGCGGCGCATCCTGTACCAGATGTCAGAAATGGGACTGCGCCCCGACCGCGGACACGTCAAGAGTGCTCGCGTCGTCGGTGAGGTCATGGGCAAGCTCCACCCGCACGGTGACGCGTCGATCTACGACGCCATGGTGCGACTGACCCAGGACTTCATCCTGCGCGTTCCGCTCATCGACGGACACGGAAACTTCGGTTCGCTCGACGACGGTCCGGCCGCCCCGCGCTACACCGAGGCGCGCCTGCACGCGACCGCTCTCGCCATGACGGAGAATCTCGACGAAGACGTCGTCGAGTTCGTTCCCAACTACGACAATCAGCTCACGCAGCCCTCCGTGCTGCCTGCGGCATTCCCCAACCTGCTCGTCAACGGGGCATCCGGAATCGCTGTCGGCATGGCGACCAACATGGCACCGCACAACCTCATCGAGGTCGTGGGAGCTGCGCGCCACCTGCTCGCTCACCCCTCTGCGACGCTCGAAGACCTCATGGCCTTCGTCCCCGGCCCCGACCTGCCCACCGGCGGCACCATCAGCGGTCTCGATGGCATCAAGGACGCCTACGCCACGGGCCGCGGCGCCTTCAAGACCCGTGCCCGCGTCTCGGTCGAATCGATCTCAGCGCGCAAGATGGGGCTCGTCGTCACCGAACTGCCATACATGGTCGGTGCCGAGAAGGTCATTGAGAAGATCAAGGACGGCGTGGGCTCCAAGAAGCTCAATGGCATCTCGGATGTCACCGACCTCACCGACCGCAAGCGCGGACTCCGTCTCGTCATCGGCATCAAGACCGGATTCAGCCCGGAGGCAGTGCTCGAACAGCTCTACCGCTACACGCCGCTCGAAGACTCGTTCAACATCAACAATGTCGCCCTCGTCAACGGTGGGCCGCGCACCCTCGGGCTCAAGGAACTCCTGCAGGTCTATGTTGACCACCGGCTCGACGTTGTCACTCGCCGCAGCAAGTGGCGCCTCGCGCGCCGCCTCGAGCGCCTGCACCTCGTCGAGGGCCTCCTCATCGCGATCCTCGACATCGATGAGGTCATTCAGGTCATCCGCCAGAGCGACGACTCCGAGGCGGCTCGTGCACGCCTGCGCACGGTATTCGACCTGAGCGAGCTGCAGGCCGAGTACATCCTCGAACTCCGCCTCCGCCGCCTCACCAAGTTCAGCCGCATCGAGCTCGAGAAGGAGCAGGAGCAGCTCAAGGCGGAGATCGCCGAGCTCCAGGCCATCCTTTCCGACAAGGCCCGTGTGCGTGCTCTTGTATCCGACGAGCTCGAGGAGGTCGCCGAGCGCTTCGGCACCCCTCGACGCACCCTGCTCACCGAGGCTCGACCAAGCGTCGCCACGAGCTCGGCGTCCGCGCGCAAAGCGGCGCCCATCCTCGAGATCGCCGACACCCCGTGTCGCGTCGTGCTCTCGACGACCGGCCGCGCCATCCGCGTCGACATCTCTGAAGAGCTCCCGGGGCTGACGAACGCTGTGCAGGCTGCACGACGTCGCACCAAGCACGATGCGATCCTGTCGATCCTCGAGACGACGAGCAGGTCCGAGATCGGGGCCATCACGAACCTCGGCCGGCTCATCCGATTCACGGCCGTCGACCTGCCCAACGTTCCCGCGAACTCCATCCAGCTTGCCGCGGGCGCGAAGATCGTCGACTACCTCGCGCTGGGAAACAAGAAGGAGCGCGTGCTCGGCCTGGTCTCTCTCACGGGCGATGAACCCATTGCGCTGGGAACCCGCCAGGGTGTTGTCAAACGGCTTGCACTGGGAGGCTTTCCGTCGAAGCCCGACTTCGAGGTCATCTCCCTCAAACCCGGCGATGAGGTTGTCGGTGCCTCGCAGGGAACGGATGCCGCCGAGCTCGTCTTCATCACGAGCGACGCCCAGCTGCTGCACTTCTCGTCGAGCGCTGTGCGCCCTCAGGGTCCGTCCGCGGGCGGAATGGCGGGAATCAACCTCGGTGCGAAGGCGAGCGTCATCTTCTTCGGGGCGGTCGATCCATCCGCTGAGGTCGTCGTGGCGACAGTCTCTACCTCCACTGCGACCATCGCGGGCGTGGACCCAGGCAGGGCCAAGGTCTCCGCGCTCTCCGAGTTCCCCGGCAAGGGCCGCGCCACGGGCGGCGTGCGCGCCCACAGCTTCCTCAAGGGCGAAGACGTGCTCGCCCTCGCGTGGGCTGGAGCGGCTCCCCCCGTCGCGGTCGGCACCGACGGTGCAGCCCGCACCCTGCCGGAGAGCGGCGCCAAGCGCGACGCGTCGGGCACAGTGCTTGAAGGTGTGATCGGGTCGGTCGGGTTCTCGCTGTAACCTCCCGCTGGTCGAGTGAAGCGCTCTAGCGTCTGGATCGAAACCAGGCTTCGATACGGCCCTGGCGGGCCTGCTCCACCAGCGGCGAGCTAGACGTGCGGCACGAAACTCTGCCACGCTTTGCGCCGCTCGCGTCGCGGATCCGCCTCGACCCGGTCGACAGTGTCGATGATGAGTGTGCGCCGCGTGCGACGGGAGTACTGCGGCCACTCGGGGTCGGGGGCTGAACCTCGCGCGAAGGCGAGCCAGGCGCGTTGCATCCGCTCGCCCGCGCTTTTGAAGTCACGCCGACCGCCGAGCACACCCATGGCCCTGCCGAACGCGCCGTCCATGCGGTCGAAGAGGGCGAAGAGTTCGAGCCCGTGTGTCGCGTCGTATCCGACCATGCGCACTAGTCGAGGAGCGATGTCGAAGCGATAGAAGTAGACCGGCGCGAAGGCCGCGTGGCGCTCCGCAACCTTCACGGAGGGAAACCAGAACGCGTAGTCGCCGCCGAAGTCCGCGGCCGGTCGTGGCGACGGAAGCCCGGGGTACTCGGCCTTGAGCGCTTTGCGCGCTCTCTTCTTCGTGCGGGCGAAGATCGCACGAATGCGTTGCGGGGTCGTAGCGAGAATGTCGAGTCGGCCGCGAAAGAGCGAGCCCTCGCGGTCGTTCGTTCCGATGATGAGGGGAATCCGGTGCGCCCGCCCCGCCTTGAACGCATCGAGCGGTCGTTCGGGCAGCAGGTCGCCGTCGATCACCGGGCACAGTGCGATAGTCCCTGGCCAGGCGTCGGGTGAGCGCAGTTGCATCCTCGTCGTCGCG
>Ga0247813_10001274_pt1 | contig 19624 bp, 18 predicted proteins | sample UWRJL169409C1_FD_180719 | JGI IMG/M metagenome (GOLD analysis project Ga0247813, IMG submission 180719) | Plant litter microbial communities from Arlington Agricultural Research Station in Wisconsin, United States - UWRJ-L169-409C-1 | ecosystem: Environmental > Terrestrial > Plant litter >... | reverse complement strand
ATATTATAAGTTGACCAACCCAAGTAACAAAGATGTTTTCGAAAGCCTTATGAAGCAGGATTCGCTCGAACTGAAAAATGGAAAAACGTTTCGGTACAGTAACTCTGGTTATGTGATGCTCGCTTTGATAATCCAAAAAGTTTCCGGAAAACCAATTGAACAATTCTTCAATGAAGAGATTTTTGAGCCTTTAGAAATGAAAAACACCACAGCCAATAAAGTCATAATAGAAAAAATTACCAACAAAGTAGATGGATACAACCTAATTGGGTCAAAAGTTGATTACAAATCTTCCGTAGTCGGACCAGGTGGAATTTATTCGACACTAAATGATTTAGAAAAGTGGAGCAAAGCCTTGAATACGAACAAATTAATCTCAAAGAAAACGCTCAACGAAGCCTTTGAAAATGGGAAAATAATTGAAGGTTCGATATCCATCAATATGAATGGTCAAAAATATGGTTATGGTTTTGGTTGGATGCCATACGAGAAAAACGGGAAAAAGTATGTCCAACACGATGGATCGGTAGAAAGTTACAGGTCTTTAGTAAAGAAAAATCTAAGCGATGGTTATGATTATATCTTCCTGACAAATCAGGGAGCTAAACTTGCAATGAATGAGTTGACTAAATCAATTGACACAATACTTGAGCAATCCAAATATCAAAAACCAAAAATTCCTATTATCAACAAAATATTAAGTGAGCTAAAAATAAATAACTCGTCAAAATTGGCAAGTAACGTCAAGAATAAAATTGATAAAAATCCAAATGATTACAGTATTGATGAAAATAGCATAAATGGGCTTGCGTACACATTCCTCCGAGACAATCAACCAAAAATAGCGATCGAAGTTTTCAAACTTAATACAGAATTAAATCCAAAATCCGCAAATGCCTTTGATAGTTTAGCAGAAGGATATTTTTCCAATGACCAATTTAAATTATCAAAAGAAAATTATCAGAAATCAATAGAATTAAATCCTGAAAACAAGAATGCAAAAGTAATGATTGAACGTATCGAAAAGAAGCAGCGGAAAAAATAACTAATAGCAACACTGTATATAAGCTATGGCTTGGTCTGTGCTAAAAAAACGCCACAGCTCATATACCAACACAATATACCTAGCAAGTTTTTAAGCATACCCTTCGCCAAGGGTAATAACTCTTATCGTCGCAAAGCTAGATCACAAAACCCTCCTTATTTGCTAGGACGCAAGTCAGTGTCTCGGTATTCCACCCTTTTTTGATAAACCCTTCGTCGTTAACAAGAGACTAATGTTGTCTTGAACTAGTGTTTTGATGGCAGGCAGTAAGCAGGTAGAATATAACTACCTAAGAGATCAAAGGCTTTCTTTGCTTTCCATGATCCATAATTACCTTGTGTAAATACAACCACTAGATTAAGTCTTTCTACGATAAAAATATATTGACCTCCGTTACCTGAGGCAAATAGCAATTCTTCATCTATCGTTTCGGTTTTGATTCGCTCTTGATACCAAAATCCTCCATAAAAAGTGTTTTGTGGTATTAATTTCGGGCTTTTACTCACCTTGGCAAATGAAAAGTCTGGAATTAATTGGTGAGCATTGGTAGCACGTTCGATGGATTTTTTTGTAATAACTTGTACGCCCTTCCATTTGCCTCCATCACGTACCAATTGACCAATTTTCAACATATCCTCTGGCAATATATAGAAGGAACCGCCAGTCATTCCATTTCCACTAGGATCGACTGTCCATTTGTAGTGATTAATACCTAGAGGATTAAACAGGTATTTTGCCGCAAAATCCATTACAGACATATGTGCCACCTTGCTAATGATACCACTAAGAATCATCGGATTGGAAGAAGTGTAAGAGAATATGGTTCCTGGTTTGTTTTTCATAGGCAAATCCAAAGAGAATTTAACCCAATTATCGGTTTCTGACATATTAGTTTCACAGTCTTTAGTATCGTTAAATTCTTCACAATCAAACCCGGATCGCATATCTAGAAGATGTTGAATGGTGATGTTTCTTTTCCATTTACTGTCATTTTTAAAAGGTACGTATTCGGGAAAGAAGTCACTTATTCTCTGCTTGGTATTTTTAATCATTCCCTGGTCAAGTGCAATAGCTACCAATAAACTCGTTACAGATTTAAACGATGAGCGGCTATCATGAAGGCTGTCTTTGGTAAACCCATCGAAATACCTGGCATAATCGAGTGTATCGTTATTAGTGATAAGAATACTGTGGATCTTGGAGTTTTCCTCTTTCAATAAACGCTCCGTCATAGCGGTTAAAATAGCCTTTCTCTCAATATTTTGAGATTTTGCGATATATCCATTGTTTCCGATTAGGAAATAGAATAAGAGCATTTTTTTAAACATGTAATGATTTTTGTGTATTAATACGAAGTTTATTTTTTTAACGTGTTTTCTCAGAATCTTGACCAACTTTTTTTTCAGCTTTGTATGATCCTAATTTATAAGTGCTCGCTATTCCACCCTTTCATAATAATCAATAACTTTACCTCAACTTTTTACTGAATTGGTTATTTATGTCGTGGAATGATTGGTGAGTTGTCATCACATAGCTTCTTTTACTTTTCCACTTTAATAATGGCCTGGATTTCTTCTAAGGTATAAACCTTATAAACCATGCCTAATCGGAGAGCATTCTCCTCAACAGTAGAATCAAATCCTGCTTTCCTCCGTCTTTTATTTACATTTTTAGGGTCTTTGATCGGTACAACATATTCAAATGGTTCCTTTTTGCCAGTCTGAGGATTTTTGATTGTTTGCATGAATACCTGGGTTCCGTAAACTTGTTCTTTACCTTCTCCACTAAGTTTTCTGTCCAACATCATTGCAACATATTTAAACGGCAACTCTCCGGATTTTCCCGCCTTTTCAATCAGTGGGTAATACTTTGGTATTAATTTAGGGGAATGCTGTATAACATAAAACACTGCGGTGTTTTCAGGTTCCCCGACTATTGTTTTACCAGGATAACCGTACTTAGCGATGATCTGCTCTACCTTGTTGATGTTAAGCGAATCAATCTTTCCCATAATACGCCATGCGCTTTTATCAAGCACAGCCCTAGGATAGTTTAGCAGCAGAGCAAGGGTATCCTTTCTTGCTGGTTTTACCTCCGTATCCAAAAATTCCCTTATACCTTGGTCGGTCTTTAAAATAGTATCTAATTGCCGCTTTACGTCAATATTGATTGTTTTTTGTGCCGAACAGTTGAAGGTTAAGAGTATCAGTAGGGATACAACTAGTATTTTCATGATGTTGATGCATTATATTGTAAAAATAAAACTTAACAAGACGCTAAAAGGTATAAATTAGCCAATTTTTAAACCAGTTTAATGATGGCTTCTCCATTTCCTGACAGGGATGAACCTTTTTTAAAGTAAACATATTTTCCGTTACCTAACATAAACGTTTTTTGGGAAGATATATTAATTGTTCGATTTTTAATTATTTATCAATAATACCCTCTATTTCTAATCAGGCGTAGCCCTGTCATCTAAGAAATAGACCCTTTTTTGATAGGATTGCGATGAGTATCTGATTATTATATTAGCCATCTTAAAACATACAGCCTTCATTTAAGACGAGCGTGCTTGGGTTTTGGTTGTATGGTTAAAAACTTACCTTTCAAGGCTAACAACCAGCGCTTAATAAGCCAAGCCGAAACTATAGAGCTAGTCCCATGGATTAGCATAGCTTACCTATTAAATACGCTAATCTCATCAACTATTATGAAAGCCCTATCTTTAGTGTTTAAAAAATGATGTAAGACAGTTGTATTGCTTGCATGAATTCTCACCCGGTAAACTGGCTGTTCATTCAAATGTATATTCAATGTTTGGTATTGTTCAGCCCATTGTTCTGGCACTAAGATCCGTAATTGTCCAATGCGAGAGGTTTTTAGGTAGACATCGCAGCCTTTAACTTCCGCAATCACTGCCCCTGACTTCTTTTTATTTAAATCACGCACCTCGTCTTTCCCTGTCTTTAAAGATGTGACTACCGGATTGTATGGATGATGCCAGGTTGCTGCATCCTTTAAAGTATCGAGCTGGGTAATATTGATCCAGTAACACCGGCCGTTTCTCACGTCATCGGCTTCCCACTGAAGCTGTTTTGGTATTGAATTCCTGATTTTAGCCTTGACCTGATCAAATAAGAAGCGAGCAGAATCTGGCGTATCATATGGTAAAGTGTGTTCGCCATGTACGGCAAAGTTCTGCCAGTTTGCGCCACTCGAGCGGGCATAATCAATGATCTGCGTTACTTGATGGATATTGAACCCTTTATCCTCTATACCACTGATGCCCTTAAACGGCGCATTGTTCCATAGATTACGAAACGGTGTGTTTCCGGTCAGAAGGCTGGGAAAATAGTTAAGACCAAAGAATGAAGCGAATGGCGTGCGCTGGTTCAGCGCAAACCAAAAGGCTCCCCTTGCACCATCGGAGTGACCACCGATATATACTTTGTTATCATCAATATTGTAAAAGCCTTTTACCTTTGCAATCTCCCGAAGAACAATTTCGAATGCCTGCTGGTGGTAAAGCCAGTTGAACGTTTTTGAGGCAAAGGGCAGGATAACAAATCCCTTGTCCAGAAAAGCGAGCTGCAGCAAAGGGGTCTCTAAGCGAACCTGATCTAATGGATCTGAGATAGACGTTCGCCCAACGCCTCCATGAAGAAAAATATAAAGCGGGGTTTTGGCGTTGCGATTATAGTGCCTTGGAATGTGGACCAGGAATGGAACTGTTAAGGTGTCGTTGACCTTAATGTGGTAGAGTGTCCACCAATCTTTTCTTGGAACCTCAGGAAAACGATCAAAGGATACAATCTTTTTAGTTAATCCCTTGACAGATAGTTTAATTGCCTGCCTACTCCAATATGTGCTATCCGAGAAAAGGCTGTAATTAACCCGTTTGCGTGGGTCAACCAGATCTGCCAGTTTTCGGTCACGCGCTTTAATAAGAACAGTGTAATTGAGTCCAGCTATCCGGCAGGCATCCTGCCAGCGCTTGTCCCCATGTAGCGGATCGAAATCGCTGTCTTTGATCATTTGGGGATAAAAGGTGCCGAAGCTCTGTTCTGACAACATTTGATTTAAAACAGCAAAGGCGGAATCTGGTTGTCCCGCCAGCGCCGATGAGCATGCACTGTTGTAGGCAGCGGTATATCTCGCACTGCCAGTCGTTGTATCGGTAAGCAACCGCAATGCTGCAGTATATAGTCCTGCCGATTTACTGTATTCTTTATTACGATAGGCAGCTTCGCCACCCTGCATGAGCTGCGAGGCTGACAAGGGTAGCTGAGCATTAGCGGCGGTCATCAGCAAACAAAATATGGTTAACAGGTAAAAGAAATGGTAGTGTTTGTTATATCTGAATTGAAATAAGTGAAGCATAGCATTAGGATTTCGTTGAGAATTTTCGTTGAGCAGCCAGCTTTTCAATTTCCGGCAACATTTCTTTATAAGCTTCCAGGTTCCACGCTGTGTTCAGAAGCTTTGCGTATTCCTGCATAGGGATTAATCCCATCGACTTTCTTCTTTCCTCTAGATGGTCAGGTTCGGCAATTGGATAAAAATAAAGTTTTCCAGTATGCGTATCGGTAAAAGATTGACTACCATAGATTTGCTTTTTGCCCTCACGCATGTTGATGCGGTCCTCCAGTAGGGCCAGATTACTGGATAGGATCTCTCCATTGTTTTCAGCTGCGCGAATCATCGAAAGGTATTTTTTCTGGGTGGCCAGGTCCGCATGCTGAATAACCAAGAAAAGTGCCTGACTGGCATTCATACCCACTTTCTGCGGACTTAACCAGCCATATTGATCTATAATTGACACTACTTTACGAAGATTTTCCTGGTCCTTTTGCAGCATAATCTTTCGAAGGCTATCAATAGCAGGTGCTTTTTCCTTTCGCCTTACAGCGTCCAGGAACTTGAGTCGAGGTGCCTGGTCCTGCTGGTAAATGCTGTCAAGAGTCGCCATTACTGGCCTAATAAATTTACTGCTATCAATACTAAAAGAGGTAACCTGAGCCTCTCCGGTCAGCGTTAAAAATAAGAAGGGCAAGAGGAAATGATATTTCATGTGGATTTGATTTATGACCGCAAGTTGTTCAGTATTTTTCAGTAGAATAGTTAAGAAACGGTTAATGATCAGTTAATGGCAGTAAAGGCTTGCGCCAACCTCTGGCCAGAAGTGTATCTTTGGAGTAGAGATGTTTACACCAATAAAACCCAACACCCTATTGCTCGCCTGCATAGTAATCCTGGGGCTGCTTGCTGCTATCCAGTATTATCTGGTCAGAAAAACCTACGAACTTACTCAAGATCAGTACGGTAAAGAAATTAAAACTGCAGCTAACGATATCCTAAACAACAAGACGGGGCAGGAAAAAAAAGTACTGCAAAGCTTTAGAGAAATGATAAGCCTCGTTGCTGAGGGGAAAGTGGATCAGCAGCAATTTTTGAAGATGACAGGCTACAAGATAGATTCGGTTGGACGAAAACTAAGTCAATCCTACAACCAGGCATTTATAAAAGATCCCCGGCTCAGCCATGTTTCTTACCTGTCAAACTATGATGAGCTCAACATTGAGATCAAAGGGATCAGGCACGTACTAACATCTGCACAGCATAAACAATCCAACAGCGACAGGATAACATCAGGCAGAAACAATATCCTGTTGGCAGTGCGCACTTTTCAAGGCAGTTTTGATGGGAAAAGCCTAGGCATAGGAACTGCTAATCCGGAACTGAGTAGCATAAAATTGAGCTTTAAAGGCACGCAGTATGCAGATGTTTCCGGCTGGAATCAGGAGCTACTTAAACGCATGACTGGTGTCTTCCTGTTAGCTATATGTCTGTTATTGGCAGTGAGCACCTTATTTTACCTGATGTTCCGGGCTATTTTACAGCAGAAAAGGATAGCCGAAATTCAAACCGATTTCACCAATAACATCACTCATGAACTCAAGACACCATTAAGCTCAACAAGTGTAATATTAAAAAGTCTACTTAAAAATGAGGTGCGTAATAAGCCTGAGATGTTGGATGAACTTATAGCATCGCTTAGCCGCCAGCATCTTAGAATCCAGCAAATAGTTGACGCTGTTTTGGAAAGTGCCGTGGTGACAAATTTCGATCCGGAAAAAAAGAAAGTTGATATTACTACTTATATGGAGGCCTACAGCAAAGATCTTAGACTGGCGGCCCACACATTAGACGTTCAGATTGATCTCATACCCCGCCAAATTGACGTTCATCTGCCGAGTTTAGAGAAGGTTTTGAATAATCTTGTGGATAACGCAGTAAAGTATAGTGCTGAGGGCACCGTTGTTAGCCTGAAAACTTATTCAGATGTCCATAATTACAATATTAATGTATCCGATCAGGGACAGGGCATTGCAAGTGTACATCAGGAACACATCTTTAAAAAGTTTTACCGCATTCCTGAACAAAACAGGCACACAGTTAAGGGCCTTGGCCTGGGTTTATATATCAGCAGGGAGGCCATTGAGCAGTTGGGTGGTAGTTTAACCCTAACTAGCAAGCAAGGCTACGGCTCCACCTTTACCATTAAACTTCCACTTTATGAAGGCTAAAGTATTGATTATCGAGGATGACATAGACTTGGGTAATGTGTTAAAGCAGTACCTGGAACTTAATGACTTTGCGGCTTATCGTGTCCTCAACGGGCTGGAGGCCAGGGAAGAACTTCGGCGGAACAGTTACGATATTCTGGTTATTGATGTCATGATGCCCGTGGAAGATGGCTTTACCCTTGCCGAAAAAATTGGCCTGAGCAATCCAGGGCTGCCATTTTTATTTTTGACTGCCCGAAAGCTCAAAGCGGATGTGTTACATGGGTTAAAGCTTGGAGCCGACGACTACATCTTGAAACCCTTTGATGTAGATGAGCTCATCCTGCGCATAGAGAACATACTCAGGCGCACTGGGCAAAAAATCCCGTCTCAGGACCAACCTGTTCAGTTAGGCCTGTACCGTTTTGACCCAGTGAACTTACAACTTTCATCTGCAAATACCGAAAAGATGCTTACAGAAAAAGAGGCCCAGCTACTGTTGTACCTTTACCAGCACCGAAACCGCCTGATCAAACGCCATGAGATTTTAACGCACTTATGGACGGAGCCAGACTTCTTCAGTGGGCGAAGCATGGATGTGTTTATCACTCGCCTGAGAAAGCTGTTGGCAGAGGACTCCAATCTTCACATAGAAAGTATTCGGGGAATTGGCTTTAAGTTCTCGTGCTAATCTATATATATCTTTGAAGAATTGATTAAACATGATGGTCGTTTCTTTTAAAGCGCTTATTAATAATTGATGCAACGTTTATTTTCTTTCAACGTCCTATTAAAAAATAATAAATATGAAAAAAACGTTTCTGCTATTATCCTTTATAGCGTACACATTGGTTTGGTGTGCCCAGATAAATATAACTAAAGTACCTGCAGACAACAAATTAAAAACTGCATTGGATTCATTGGTAGATCAATCGGTTTTGAAATTTTCCGAAAACAAGTCCAGAGTTGGTATATCAGTAGGAATCATAAAAAATGGAAAGGCATATATCTATAATTGTGGTTCAACTCAAAAGGATAAAACAGAATTACCAACAGGCAATACGGTTTATGAACTTGCGTCCATTACCAAAACATTTGGTTCTACCTTGCTTGCGAAAGCCGTTCTTGAAAAAAGGTGAATCTCAATGATGATATACGCAAGTACCTGAAAGAAGATTATCCTTAATTTGGCTAACCAGACAGACTTAAAATATTAGTCCCAAAGCGATATGTTGTTAGCTATAGTCATAAAAGAGTAAATGTGACTTAAGGTATCAGCAACACTGAAAAATAATTCGAAATGTTTAAAGCATACAGAGATTAAATGCCTAAAAATAATATTCCTGTAAATTCAATGTCTGAAAATTTCAGTGAAGGCATATCTATAGACCAAATCAGCTTCAAAAAATCTTATTTGAAAACCGTAGCGCAATATGTGGTAGCAGAAAATTCACATAGAGATCAAGGACATACATTTCATATTTTAAAAAAAGGGACTATTCATATTGAAATAGATTTTCAAAAACATAGTATTACAGCGCCCTCAGTTGTATATATGCATCCTAACCAGGTACATAGAATTTTGGATTTTACAGATATGACGGTTTGCTCCCTTTCACTTACCACTGAAAATTTAAATCCTGACTACCTTACATTTTTGGAAGATATTGCACCTGCAATGCCATTGTCACTTCTTAAGGAAAACCACGAAATCGCCGCAAACCTATTTTCATTATCTCTTGATTTTGCATCTAAAAAGAACAACAAACTATATTTTCCACTATTAAAAGACAGTTGCAATACATTGGTTGCTTTTCTGGTCTCACAATTTTTGAAACATACCAAACCAGAAGCTAAATTATCCAGATTTGAAATAATTTCAAAAGCATTTACTCAATTACTGGAAAAAGAATACTGCACACTCAAAAGAGCTGGTGAGTATGCGAATAAACTGAATATTTCTGCACCCTACCTAAACGAATGTATCAAGAATACCACGGGTTATTCTGCCACACAACATATCCAAACCCGAATTATATTGGAAGCAAAACGCTTGCTTTATCACACCGACAAATCTGTTAAAGAAATTGCCTTTGACTTAGGCTATGAAGATTATCCCTACTTTTCAAAGCTTTTTTCCAAAGTCACTGGAATGACAGCCTTAACTTTCCGAAACAAAAACCACGAATAGTACAATATATACCATGTTTAGGTCTTTTATTCTTTTGACTGTTCATGCAATTTGCAACACTATTTAAATTAAAATATGGAACAACATAAAAGGGTACTTATATCGGGTGCAAGCTTTGCAGGATTAACAACAGCCTATTGGATGAACAAAATGGGATACAAAGTAACTATTGTAGAAGTTGGCAATCATCTTAAAATGGGGGGAACACCTGTTGATATCAAAGACAGTACTGTTGAAATTGTAAAAAGAATGGGGCTTTTTGAACAGATAAAGGCGAACAGACTACAATTGGAAAAATGGGAATTTAAAAATGCGGAAGATGTGACCGGGCACACAATGTTGTTGAGACAATCTGGCATGGAGATGCCGGACGATGAGTTTGAGATAGAAAGGGATTTATTAATAAACATGATGTATGACGCAATCAAAGATGATGTGGAATTTTCTTTCAACAATAGTCTCACTGCCTTAAATGAAACAAAAGATACTATAGAAGCAGTTTTTAAAGACGGCTCACAGAAAGAGTTTGACTTTGTATTTGGCTGCGATGGTATACATTCGGCAGTCCGAAGAATTTGGTTTGGAGCCGAAGCAAATTACACAATCTTTTTAGGACAATATTTTGCTATTGCTGTTGTAAACAAATTATTAATAGAAGAAAGTACCCTGCAACTATACGCAGAGCCGAATAAAGGCTTGATGCTTAATGCCTACAATGGTAAAACCGACATTGTTTTTACTTTTCGACCAGAAAAAGAAATAGTGTATGATTATCGAAACCAAGATCAAATTAAAAAGATAGTTTATGACCAAATGCAAGGTGTGAGTTGGAGAGCGAGCGAATTAAAGGAAGAATTATTGAACTCGGATAATTTTTACTTTGATAAGTTTTGCCAGATAAAAATGCCATCGTGGACAAAAGGGAGGGTCGCATTAGTTGGCGATGCAGGTTATTGCGCTTCGCCAGCGGCAGGTATGGGAGGTTCATTAGCCATAATTGGAGCAACAGCAATGGCAGATGCATTTGCAAAAAACAATGGCGATTTTAAGTTGGCTTTTGCAGCTTACGACAAGGGCCTACGACCGTTCATACATGAAGTACAAGAAAGTGTAATTGGAAATTTGGAGGTTTTACTTCCACGAACTGAAGAAGCTATTCGTAAACAATATGCAGAAGGCATTAGCTTTTAAACGTTCTTTTTAAAATCGACGACCAGCATCTTGCAAATAAGGGGGGCAGTATGCTCCGGAATGACAGGCTTACAAATATGTAAGCCTACATCAGTTCTTTCTATATGCACATTTTAGTGGGGTCAACGTCATTCAGAATATCCAATATAAGTTGCTTTAATTTAAGTGTCTGCCATTATATTGAGAATGAATTAGTATTCTCCCATTGATACCTTTAATATTATAAAAGAGAATATTTAACTGTCATTAAGTAGTTTTATCTCCACAAGAACTAACTTCAAAGATTATTTCAGCTCCATTCCAGAGTACTATTGCATACGGCGTTTGACAACCTGAACTTAGCTGGCAAGCTCGATTTGTTTAAAAACCGACCATTTTCATTTTTCATAAACGAACATTACTGCGAAATAATGGTACTATATAAACTGACAGACCAGGCTGAACAGACATACCATACTTAAAATTAGGTTAGCAAGATAGGTTAGAAATCCACTTCAAGCAGATTAAACCAGCATCTCTCAATTAAACAATCCTTTTCTCACTTGTAGCTCCCCGGTTTTAAAATCTATCACACCATTTTTCTCATCTTCGATATTCGTAGCCTGTGTATAAACATCTCCTGCTATCGGCCGCTTTTTAAGTTCTGCTTTGAAGCTTTCAATCAGTTTTTCCTTATCCCTATTATCATCCGGTCCACCATAAGCAGAAAACCCGAATCCTCCCCACTCGCTAATAATTAAAGGAACCTGGGATCTGAAGAAAAACGGATCCCCTACTACAAGTGGAAAAGCGGCTACTTCATTCTGCTTGCCGTTGACCAGATCGTCCAGCATTTCTTTCCATCTTTTCAGATTGTCAGAATAAAGGTGAACTGTCAGCAGATCACTTTTTAATCGGCCTCTATAAGATATATGACGCCATCCGTCGTTATCAACCACCAGAAACTGGGGGTATTCTATCTTCATAAAATTGTACATATCTATGATATACTGCCTTGTTTCCTTGTTACTCTCGATATCCTGTGCGCCCCAATCTTCATTATATAAACTCCATACAATTACAGAAGGATGTGTAGCGATAAGTTCAACCATCCTAAGCAACTCGGCCTTGTGATTTTCGCGGCTGATTGATGAGGAACGATGGGGGCTTGGCACTTCAACCCATAGCAGCAATCCCAGGCGATCTGCGAGTTTATAGATTCGTGGGTCTACTCCGGATATATGTATTCTGACTAAGTTACACCCCAGCGATTTGATCGCTTTCATATGCATTTTAATTTCCTCATAAGTGGCCTGCCACGGCTGGTATAACATGCCGTTCAGGTATATCCGCTCATTATTAAGATAAACAAAAGATCCCCTGGCCTCCACTTTTCTGACGCCGAAATAGGTCTCTATTTCAGCGGTATATCCATTAACGTCTATTAATTGCGCCTTCAGAGAATAGAGGTGGGGTCGTTCTGGCGTCCATAGTATAACATCTGGAATTTTCATTACGAAACGTTGTTGCTTCTGCCCTGTTTCCAGCATCAAAGCATATTCGTCGGCCGCAACAATAATTCTTCCGGTCTCAGAACGGCTGGAAATTTCCATGTTAACACGATACTGTCCCGGATGAAGGATTTTGGTGGTAAGGTTAAACCGCACAAGATTATCTTCGATTACACTGAGAACATCTACTTTCGTTCTTAAACGATTACATTCAACAGTTTCAAGCCATATACTTCGCACTCCGCCCGTATACGTCTGGTACCATATCCCTCCACGCTTATAAACTGAAGATTCCTGCTTTCCTCTGGTGGTATCAGCATCCATAGTACCTTTAATCCTGATTGTAATCTTATTATTTTTGGACAAAATACGGTCCTCAAGTTCATAAGAAAAAGAAGTGTATTCACCAGTATGCACTGTTTCACCCTCTATCGTGGAAAGCTGATGGCCATTGAGCCATACACGCGTTTCGTAGCCGCAGGCCCCGAAGGTAAGCTGATGCTGTAAGTACTTAGCCTGCTCACCGGTTATTTCAGGGAGCACAAATTCTCGCTCGTACCAAACAATAACCTCGTCCGACCACGGTTGCTGTAAGGGAATCAGTGAGGCAATATGAGATTCCACACTCCCTGGCCAAATAGCTCTGCTGGTAAATTGATGGGCAATGAACCAATTTTCCCGGAGTCCTTTATTCTCAGAATCGTAATCAAAATTCCAATCTCCATCAAGCAGTTCGTAACTGTTGGGGCGTGATACTGCCCGAGGAAGCACATCAGCATCATTTGCTTGATAAGATTCTTCTCTCGCTTTTGTAAAACCATAATTAGGAAGTCCATTCATAGGAATTGGGATATTTTTTATGTTAAACTGCTTTCGCTGAGCTGAGCGATTAATTAGGAGGCTGTTTTTTCTACTGTTTTCGATACGATCTCTTCCGGGCAGCGGTCAAAGTATAATTTCTGGTTAAATAAGGTCTTACCTTTCAGTGTGGCATAAAAAAAATAGGTAAGGCTGGTACAGCCTATTTCCATAGAAGATTTTTTTAATTTAGCTTAATCTTAGATGCATTATACTAACTATTATAAATAGTTCTGATTCAGTTTCGTATAACTGATTCTGTAAAAAAATGTTTAGTATTTTTAGTAGTATATTATGTATACAGTCCTATCTGTCGCTACCTGGTACATATGATTTAATGCCTCTATAAGTAATTGGTAAAATATAAAACTTCCGTATATCAATTTTGTTCAATTTTTTAATTTAATATAATGAGCAAATTATTTTTCACCGTGTGTATAGGAGCGTCGGCTGGGGGACTTCCCGCACTGATTGAGTTTTTCGAACATATCCCAGGTGATTCGCAAGCGGCCTTTATAGTCGCAATGCATCTGTTACGGGACCACCGTAGTTTCCTTGACGAAATCTTATCTAAACGTACAGCACTTCCTATAGTAAGAGTAGAAAATGATATGCCGCTGAAAGCAGGAAAGGTATATCTTCTTGTAGAAAACACCACGATGTTTGTTCAGGATGGCTGTCTCAGAATTAGGGTTAGGGATGAAGTAATGATTAATTCTTCAGTGGACAGCCTGTTTGAATCCCTTGCTGTTGATTTCAGGGAAAAGGCTATCGGTATCATTTTGTCCGGCGGTGGAGATGATGGTCTAAAAGGAGCACGAAAAATTGGAGAATCAGGGGGGATGGTGTTGGTACAAGACCCTGCTTCTGCTAAGATTGCCGGAATGCCTTGTTCAGTTATAAATGGCGATCATCCAGCCGCAATTTTAAAGCCATTTGAAATTGCGCAATTAATAAATAAGTTGTGTACTCGAGCTTAGGGCAGTACATCACTATCCCAAAAGCCTTCTAATAGATGATGGAAATTGTGCAATATAGCTGACGAAGCATAAAACATCAGCCGGCAATGCTTACACCTCTGAGGGTGTAAGATAAGCATTTCTCGGAGACCAATATTGTGATAATTAATGCTCATCATAACTGATTATTTTCTGTTCGAATCTACCTTGTCATAAGACGTCCGTCTTTTTTGATTACCTAAGGATCTACTGACTCTAAAAAAAGACTTAACTCAACCAGATAAAATTGCGTGTAATCTGTTGTTGCATACCAGATTTTACTTGGCGATTCCAAATTATATTTTGCCATGAGAGCTCTAACAACAATAGTTATGAAATGATTCATTTTGAAAATATATTTCCGTGTAATTCACCTTTTTTTCACCTAACTTTAGTCCCATGGAAAGCAAGCATCCCACCTATTCTCACCTGTCTGGTGACCCAGTTAAATTGGCGGAAGAAAAACTTGCAATCCTGTCTTCCATTATTACCGCTTCAGACGATGCGATTATCAGTAAAACTTTAGAAGGCATCATCACCAGCTGGAACCCCGCAGCTGAAAAGATATTCGGATATCTTGAGGATGATGTAATAGGGCAGCATATTTCATTGATCATTCCATCAGACCGGATAGAAGAAGAAACATTTATTATAGGTCAAATTAAAAACGGCATACGTGTCAGGCATTTTGAAACGGTCCGTCTGTCAAGGATAGGTACTTTAGTACCGGTATCATTATCCGTATCGCCTGTAATTAATACTGAAGGAAAAGTGATCGGTGCTTCCAAGATTCTCCATGATATCAGTGATAGAAAAAAAGCGGACGAAAAAAGGGCTATCCTTGCCGCAATTGTAGACACTTCCGATGATGCGATTATTAGTAAAAAACTCACCGGTATGATTACCAGCTGGAACAATGCGGCTGAAAAAATGTTCGGTTACACTGAAGCAGAGGTTATTGGTAAACATATATCGCTGATCATCCCAACCGAGCGATTAAGTGAAGAGCAGTACATCATCGCTGAGGTCATTAAAGGAAATAAGGTCGACCACTTCCAGACAGTCCGCCAAACAAAAGACGGCAGCCTTGTACCTATATCGCTGTCGGTATCTCCGATAATTGACGCAAATGGGAATATCATCGGAGCGTCCAAAATCGCACGTGATATTAGTGAACAGCTCATCACACAACAGGAAAAAGCCCGTCTTTACGAAAAAGTCAAAAAGCTCAATGATAAAAAAGATGAATTTATAGGATTCGCCAGTCATGAACTAAAAACACCAATTACCAGTATCCATGGCTACTTGCAAATGCTGACCAGACTAGCTAAAGATGAGCAAAGCCACATTTTCCTCAAAAAAGCAAGTCAGCAGGTAAAAAGGGCAAACTCATTAATATCGGAATTGCTTGATGTCTCAAAAATCGAATCAGGTAAACTGCAAATCCATACCACGACTTTCGATATTCAGCAGCTCGTTGAGGATGTGATTGAGATGATTTCATATAATAACCAGAAATTTAAAATCAGTCTGAAATCTGCAATCAGCGAGTTATTGATTACAGGTGATTCAAGCCGTATTGAACAGGTCATCATCAATTTACTGACCAATGCCATGCGTTATTCCGGAGGTAACGAAGAAATCATTGTTCATCTTTCGCAAACTCATGATGAGGTTGCTGTTGGTGTACAGGATTATGGTATCGGTATCCCTGCAGATCAACTGCATGATATTTTTTTAAAATATTTCCGTGTAGATAACCAGAATCATAACGTTTCAGGCTTGGGTATCGGTCTGTTTTTGTGTCAGGAAATTATCAACCTGCACCAGGGCCGTATCTGGGTGGAAAGTGAATTGAGCAAGGGTAGTACCTTTTGGTTTGCTTTGCCTATTTGAAAAGACCGCTGCAGTATTCACGCTGTCCGATGAGGTATTAGTTGGTTACTCTAATCGCTACAGCGCTTTATATTTTATGCATTTATCAACTACACAAATTATCATCCATAACATATTAGTAATAAAGTGGTAACATTCTTTTCCATATCCATTAATTATTAGCATTTTAGCCATTATTAGATGATGTTACCAGTCGTAAATGGAGAGAATTGAACAATATGTGATTGATTTTATTACTACAATTAGAATTGATCGAAAGCTAAGTCAAAAAGAGCTCGCACAGATTTTAGGGGTATCCAATTCTTTTATTGGAAATGTGGAGAACCCCCATAATGCGGCTAAATATAATTTGAAACATATCAATTTACTGGCAGGTTATTTTGGCATCTCACCACAGATATTTTTTCCGGTTAACGTAATGCCGACTGGAAAACTGACAGTAATAAAAAAGCAAAAATCAAAAAAAATAACGCACACCAGTTAATGAAACATGATGCCGGACATAGCCTTATTACGCAGCAACGGATGCGAACTATTTCGCACCCGTTGCTGTAGCGGATCTGATCAGATGAAGCAGCTTATTTATTCAGATAAGCATAAATATCTGATTTCAGATAGTAAATCGTACCTCTGATATTTGTGTACTTGATCCGTTTTTCCTTTCTCCAGGTATAAATTGTTCTTTCGCTTTTTTTAAAAATCCGCATGACATCTTCGGTGTGCAGCCATTCATCTTCAATTTTTTTCGGAAGTATAGCTTCCAGCGTTTTACCGAAAACTGAATTAAGATCTCTTAATGCCTGCAGCACTTCTAACAGGGTTTGGTTAAGTGGTTGAGCGTACATAATAGTGAGGGTTAAATAAATAATCAGTTGGTTATTACCAGTTCATTTCTCCGAGATAGATACTGTTCGAAATGTTAGCCCGGTCATTGGAGATGATAGAAAAAAAAACATGCAAGGCATAGCCCCTTTTAATGCCCTTTAGTGGTACATGTTCTGTACCCTGATATCTTTTCGCACCGCCACTCAGGAACACTGAGTTTTTCAGCTGCGGAAAATAAGCCATAATGATGACCTGGTCGTCCCAAAAGGCATTAGGAAGGGTCAACTCCGTATTCCAGGTAATAATCAGCCAGTCTTCAGCAACGAAAGCTTTCAGCTCTGTTGGTAAAGGCTTGTTGCCAATGGACAGAAGAACCTTTGTGTAATCAATCACTACATCAGGATATGTTCCCCTCACTGCGTTTTTGCGGTTGTAGGAAAAAGCCTGGTTCTGCTGATTAGTTTTAGTCATTCTTCCAATAGCCTGAAAACCAATGTTTACGTAAGGCATTACCTCATTGAGAAACGCTGAAGTAACGGCCGTTGCTAATCTTGCTGTTTTCTGTTTTAATGAGGGTTCCTTGTTGTTTTTCCCGATTCCCCTTGCGACGAGGGTGTCGTTGAGTTTGTAATAGACCGTGCCCGACTTTTTGCCGTTCAGCCATGGTACATTGTTGTCTTCTGCTGTAGCCATAATTGTAATTTTAAACGTGAATTGATTCTATAATTAATGTTATTCGTTTCTAAAACTCTTCGCCACGTAATCCGCAACCTGATAGATGTAAATCACGAACTGGTTTGCTATTTCTCCGCAATAGCTTTTCAATAGCCTTTGGATAGCTTTTTAATAGTACACAGCTATTCCAACCCTATCTCAACGCCTTCTCAACACCCTATCAACCCTATTCCAACCTCTTACCGGTATAGTTCGTGTATAGTTCGAATCCTGCATTAAACCCTGTATTTCCCCCTTTTTTTCCTCTTTTACCAGACATGCATTTTTTATTTCCTGATTTAGCCTGACAGCGTAATTTATTTTCCTGATTTAGCTTTACCATCTTTTTGAATTCCATAATCCTCCACCACCGTTTTTAATAATTTATACAGGCTGGTGATTACTAGTCTTAAGTTCTTTCTTCCCACCAAACTGCCGAATTCTATCCTTATTCCGTCCAGATGTTCATAACCCGGATTATACATTTCCGGATCTACGATCTCGATATTTAAAAGTTTTAATAGCTGAACAATACATGGTGGGAAATAATAGTGTTTCGCACTAAAAAACATTGCCGGGGTAGAACTTAGCCGCTCTGGTTGCGGTTTCCAGAAATCAGCTTCATAAAATATTTCATTGATCAGCTTCTTCAGCTCTTTAATCTCTTTATTCACCTGCTCACTAACTGTGTTGAAGAGTTTACTCCGCAATACAGTATTCGCTGCAAAAGCGTTATAAAAATAGGCCTGCTGACCGTTTTTTTTTGCTGCCAGACGTACCTCTTTAATGATCTGAGGGTTTGCGGCCACAAGATTAAACCGGCTCAAATCTTCCGACAAATAGGAAAGAGGCTCAATGCTGATTACTGAATCGATAATCTCTGCCCAGGTATCAAGCATCAGGTGTGTATTTTTATAAAACCAGGGCCGGTGACGATCGTCTATGATCAATTTAAAATTATATTCCTTTTGTAAACGGATCAGCGCATCAGCTTCTTGCGCTGTAAAATAGCTGAGGTACGGAGTAAGGTAGATAGCTGCGATTTTCTGCAATTTACACCGGGAGGTAAGGTCTGCTATCTGATATTTATTATTACCATAAGGTAGTTCAATTAAGTTTAATGGCGACAAACCCAGGGCATCCCGGATAATCATACTTGCGGTGTCGGGTATAATCACAGCACCGTCCTCTGGTTTAATGACCATACCAACAGCTTTAACCATCGCCTGGTAATCATGTAAATAGAAAATATTCGCAGGTTGATATTTTCCGTTTCTGCCAGTATTGATATAACCGCAACAAGTCTCAATCAGATCTTCATAAATCATGTTCCGTTGACTGGGAACCGTACTCTTCCGGTTACGCTTTGAAACACGATCATACAAGGATGTGAGGTCGGCCGTTAACACAGTCTCCCCTATGCAATAATTTTCATAGTGGAGCATAGTACTTTCTTTATCAGGAGACAAATGGGGGCGAAAAGGGTCAGTTACAATCGCATTAGTTCCGTTGATCCGGATCAGGTAACCTTGTGCAGCTAATGCAGTGAAGACCCTGGTTATGGTAGAATAGGATAAGCCGCTGATTTCGGCGAGTTGTTCTATTGAGGGCATCTTATATCCTATATTTAAGATACCGCTTACTATGGCTTCTATTATGTCTCTTACAAAAGACTTGGTTTTATTTTTTATACCTATCCGGTTATAAAATATCTTTTTTTCAAAATCATCTAATCTTTTCATATTTACCTGTTTAAATGTTGAGCAAATAACAGGAAATAATTTTTATCTCATATTAGGATTTAGTTTTGGTGACAAAATAATTGACACCTTGTTCAAAATTTTTCCTCA
>Ga0247813_10001273_pt1 | contig 19630 bp, 17 predicted proteins | sample UWRJL169409C1_FD_180719 | JGI IMG/M metagenome (GOLD analysis project Ga0247813, IMG submission 180719) | Plant litter microbial communities from Arlington Agricultural Research Station in Wisconsin, United States - UWRJ-L169-409C-1 | ecosystem: Environmental > Terrestrial > Plant litter >... | reverse complement strand
CATAACGTTTCTGATCAGAAATAACATCCGGCTGGATAATTAAGTCCGAAATCTCGTCGAAACGTTGTTTTACTATTTGAAGTCTATCTAACATTTTTAATTCCTTTTTATTGGACTGCAAAATTACAAAATTTTTGTTGAAAATTCTATCATTAACTTTTTGAGTTTTTTAGGCTTGGTTTCTTGAGAATGTTTGGTGGAATTATGATGGTTTTTGGAAGCTGTTTCCTGCTATCCGCTATATCTTTTTAGGCAGATTGTTTTCGTTGGATTAGATGTTTTCGTTGGCCTAAAAAGGATGCCGCTGCTATCAGGGCTAGGGAATTGTTTTCAAAAGAAGGATAATAATTTTATGTAATATTTTAAATTAAAAAGGTTTAGTTTTGAGAATCATTTCAAAATCATTTTTTAAACTAATAATATATTTAAAATAGTAAACCATTGGATATGTCAGAAGAAATAAATTCTAAACCAACAATAAAAGAAATCAGTTTAAGAAGCTACATTGAAAGAAATGTTAGCTTGTTTACTGTTTTGGGAATATTTAATGCTTTAGCAATTTATAGCATTTCAATTAAGGATACTGAAACTTCAGAGCCTTTATCATTCCTTTTTTCTTTGCTTTCTATTGTAATCCTTTGGCCTTTAATAATTGACACTGCGCATAAAAATGAAGATGAAAACCCTAATTATACGTTGATCCTATTTAGGTTTGCTTTAGTATTAGCGCAATTTTCTTTGTCTTTATACACAATAAAAAGTTTTCCCGGCTTTTTTCAAATCTTAATTTTTATTATAGCATTAATTAAATTGGGACTACCGTTCTTTGACTTTTTATTCTATCGCTATATTAAAAAGAAATTGTCAAAATTTTCACTTACGAATATTAAAATTATAGTGGCTTTATATGGTGTAGTTACATTAATTACAAGTCTTATACTTTCTTATTACATTAGTGTAGGTGCAAGTGAATTACTAAAAAATGTACTTTCAACCAGTAAAGAAAACAAAATTCATAATTCAAAAAAAATTACTGAGTAGTTCTTAATATAGTTATAAGCATTATAAAACCACAAAAAATGGAAAAAGTTGAAAAGTTAATTCCTTTATTGCCAGTTGGAAGCATTTTTATATTATTCTGCAGTTCAATTAAATTAATTATTTATTACAAGATTTTTAATATTTCAATTGTAGACTATATAGGAATTCAAGAATTCATTACTTCATTTATTGATGACTTGTTATTGTATTCATGCCTTTTTGGAATTACAATTATTCTATATTTTTATGATATCGTTCAAAATGCAAATCGAAACTACGCTCTTAAAAGTGACACGCCAGAAAGTTATAAAAATGAACGCAGAATAACTCTCGTTTTATCTGTAATTATATTATTGTTAATTATAGTTTTCGCATATTACAGTGATTCGACAAGTAGATTGATCGAAATAATTTGTGTTGGATTATTTATGTTTTTAAGTGCATTCCGAATATTTTTATCTTCAACAAAAGCAACTTTACCGTATCCTTTATTTATAATGATAACAATAGTAATTTATACAATAATGTATGCATCCACTGATGCTTACAAAATAATTGAAAATAAGGACAAATTAAATTACACAATTGTTTTTAAAGAAAAAACTTATTTTACAGATAAGAGTCTTAAGTATATTGGTAAAACAGAAAACTTTCTATTCTTTTATAATTTAAAGTCTAAAACGGCTACAATTTTAAAGAATGATGACTTACTAAAAATTAATATTAAATAATTAAAAGATATATAAAAAACAATTCCAACTTACGCGTGGGTCCGTTCGTGAACACAATCTGAATCGTTCTATATTTTTAATAGTAATACACAACGGGGCGTTTACACTTGTTGAAGAATTTTCAAACTCAAAAACTATGATTTTTAATTTAAATGAAATGCACTCTTTTAGGTGGGGAGAAATATCTTATATTGATTTTGACATTAGCAACTCTTTTTCAGCTCTTTTAAAGCTAAATACTAATCAAGAAAAATCGTTATCAGAGTCCAAAAAAGAACTTGAAGATAAAATTAGTTCCATTAAAGAAAATAATGCAGATGAAGACTTTATTCAATCTTACATTCATCATTATACTTATGATGATGAAATTATGATTGATGAAATTCAACGAATTCAACGATATTCACTATTAATGTCAATTTTTGCCTTTTACGAAGCTAGATTAAAATCACTGTGCGATATAATTGAAAAAGAATTTCAGTTCAATATAAAAATAAATGATTTGAATAATCATAAAGGAGATCTAGTCAAATACTGGACTTATTTAATCAAAGTTTATGAATTAAATGGAGACAATTTACAAGATTTTTTTACTCCCTTAATTCATCAAAAGAAAATTAGAAACATAATAGTTCATAGTGATGGAACTGTAGATGATAAACAAATTAAAGGAATACCAAAAACCGTAGGAATTAGTTTTAGAAAATCGGGAGATTTAAATATATTACAAGTAGACGAAAATTTATATGTAACCTTTTTATTAGAAAGTATTAGATTATTTTTCGAAGCACTTTTGAAAGAAATCGACAAAAGGTATATTCAATTAAAAGCTAATTAAAAAAGGCTGGCGCGAGCGTCCCGCTCGTGAACACAAGCCATGTCAACACAAAAATAATAAAATACTTTGTGGGTACAAGCGAGGCGCTCGCGCTAGCGGAGGAACACAAGCGATTACTAACATTATAAACTCATTCAATATCCAAATAAGGATTTAAAACTTCCGCCAACTCATTCAACCAATAAAAGCTATTTTCCAGATTAGTTATATTGTTTTGAAGGGTTTCATGTTCTCTCATAACGCCTAAAGCAACGACATAATTTAGCTGTCTTATTAATTTTGCCATTGCTTTTGGATCAACAGATTTATTAAAAAAATCAATTAGATTCTTTTCGGTTTCTTTAGAAAGGGAGTTTGTATTTTCAATTGTTTCCACCTTAAATTAGATTTATTTTCTTACTATTTAAAAAACAAAAATAAACAAAAAACGGTTGTAAACAATCTATTATTTACAATCATACAAAAACAATCTATTGCTTGTAATTTCATCTCTATGAAAAGAACAAGAAAAAGCGAAGTTCCTGAAGTTGTAAAACAGCTGGGAATCAAAATAAAAGATACTATTGAAGCAAATCAACTTAAACAAAGAGAAGTTGCTCATGATGCTGGATTGGATGTAGAAAATCTAAGGAAATATATTAAAGGTTCTCAGGAAATGAAAATAAGTACTTTCTTCAAAATTGCACAATCTTTAAAAGTAGATCCAAGCGATTTAATTAAGGATATATAAGGCTAAAAATCTTCTTACTTTTTACAAATCCCACTAAAATTACAATTACGGTTTCACGTAAGGTTTTGGAATGTTTGAGAAATAATAAATTAAAATCATGAAAAAATTCTATTTCCCCGCTCTCCGAAGTGCCCTCACCACCACGATCGCTGTGCGAAGTCTCCCGACTTCGTACCCGTTCCTATAAGCAACAAAGATTATCAAATATTTATTTGTAAGAAAAATAATTATATTTGAATAAAAAAATTGTGCAAGGAGGATACAAAATAAGAGACCAAAACTTACCTCATTTTATAACAGCAACAGTTGTTGATTGGGTTGATATTTTTACAAGAAAAAACTACAGAGATATTATAATAGAGTGTTTAGATTTCTGCATTAAAAACAAATCTATGATTTTGTATGGTTATGTAATTATGAGCAATCATATACACATGATAGTGCAATCTGAAAATGGAGAACTATCAAATTTATTGAGAGATTTTAAAAAATTCACTGCTACCAAAATTATAGCAAAAATAAAATCAGATCCGGAAAGCCGAAGAGAATGGATGCTCGAACGTTTTAAATTAGCAACCGAAAGTCATTCCAGAAACAAAAACTATCAATTTTGGCAGTACGGAAATCATCCGGAAGAAATTTACAGCAACAAATTTATGTGGTCAAAACTAGATTATATTCATCTAAATCCCGTTCGTGGTGGCCTTGTCGAAAAAGCATCGCATTATATTTATTCCAGTGCCAGTAATTATGTTTTTGATTCCGGCTTATTAAAAGTTGAAAAAGCTGACATTCCTCTAGTTGATGTACTAAATTTAAATAATTTTACACTTTACAATGAGTATTAATTTGGAACGGAATATCGGAACGGGTACGAAGTCGGAGACTTCGCACAGCACGCAATTGATTTGATAAATAAAAATACAAATCTCGCTGTCTCAAGATATATTTTCAAGAACAAAGTTTCAAAACACAATGGATAGCTACCTAACAGACCTAATTACCAGAATATTGGATACCAGCGACCACAATAAGGAAGCTGGATATGATAGCTCTAAAACAATTTCCTGGAAAGCTTTAAGAGAAGCTGAACATATTGAAAACGCAGCATACATTCCCCAACTAATTGCATTAATAGACAAGGAAAAAGATAAAAAGAAACGGGACAGCTCCTATTTTATTCTGGGGCACATTGCAAAGAACACAGGTGATTTAAAGGCATTAGATTATTTAATTTACCGTATTAAACAGGAAACAGACAAATATATAATTGCAGCTCTGCTTGACAGGATTGCAGCTATTCAAAAACCAATTGGAACAAATTTACAGCCTTTAATTCAGGCAACAAAAAGTGACAAGTGGTTAATTAGGTATAGTGCCATACAATCCTTAAAAAATGCAGCTGACAGTATCGCAGAAACAGCATTGATTGAAATTCTTACTAACTCGGATGATCCATACGACTTAACTTATACAAATGCTACGTTAAATAGAATAGGAACACTAAGAGCTATACCTTTTTTAGAAAAACATCTGAAAAGCAGGAAAAGAGATGTAAAAGATTCGGCAAAGTACGCTATCGAAGAAATAAAAAAAAGACACGAAAATTAGTTTCCAGATTTTTCTAGCTAATCATAGCTATAATAAACCAGCAAAATAATTATACGATTAAAAAAGTAAATTCTTTAAATTTGACTAAAATTGAGTGTGCTATTCTTAGATAGTTGCTACACTTATAAAACAAAAACAAATGAAAACTTATTTTGTAGACTCGTTTACTACTGAAAAATTTAAAGGAAATCCTGCTGCAGTTTGTTTATTAGAAACAGAACTAGACAGCCCAACGATGCAAAACATTGCAACAGAAATTGGATTTTCTGAAACTGCTTTTATAAAACCAATCTCAGACAACATTTACAGCATTCGGTTTTTTTCGCCAAAGACTGAAATTCCGTTATGCGGTCATGCAACATTGGCTTCATCAAAAATTGTTTTCGATACTACTTCATTTCAAAATATAAAATTTATAAACTTCGAAAGTGTAGAACTGCTTATAGAGAAAGTAGGAAATAAAATCAAAATGCAATTTCCTGTTTACGACACCGAAGAAACAGAAGTACCTCAAAAAATGCTGGAGGCACTCGGAATTTCTGAAATTGCAAATAAAAGATACAGTCCAAAAAATAAAATTATTTTAATTGAAATTAAAAGTGCAACTGAGCTGGCCAATTTAAAACCTGATTTTACAGCTTTACTAAATTCACACACCGGAATAAGTGGTGTTCTGGTAACTGCTGTTTCAGACACTGAAACTTTCGATTTCCATTACCGCTATTTTTGGCCTTGGGCAGGCACTAACGAAGATCCTGTAACTGGTGGTATCCAAACTTTTTTGACTAAATATTGGGCTGAAAAACTGAAAAAAGCGAAGTTTAATGCTTTCCAGTCTTCATTAAGAACAGGAAAGATGAGTACAGAACTTTTAGATGACAAAGTTTTTATTTTAGGGGAAGCGGTAACGGTATTAGAAGGTAAATTTGTTTTATAAATACTTGTAATAATCCCACGCAGCAAAGCTTCTTCATAAAAAAAAACTTTGCGCCTTAGCGTCTTCGTGGCAAAAAAACCTAAAAAAGAGCGGGGAAATAACCAAATAAATTCCACCACATGAAACTACTAATCACATTTCTTTTAATTTTTAACCTTACCTTATTTGCACAATCAAACAATTTTGGTGGTGATTACTCGCGATCGCTTGGCGAAAAGGGAAAACATATTATTGAATATAAATTGACCTTAAATCAAGACGGGACATTTCTGTTTCATTCGTATACCAAAATTCAGGGCGGCATTCCACCTGAAGTAAACCAATACGGAAAAGGAAAATGGAGCGAAAAAGACAATCTGATTACTTTCTCTTCAAATAAACAAGAGGACTTTGATGAAAGATATACTTTGGATTTTAATAATTCTAAAGCGAGATTTATAACTAAAAATCCGAGAGATAAATCAGATAAAATAGTTAAAACAAGACTTGCGTTTATTGAATCAGAAATTCCGTGGATGCAAAGAATTGATATTTTTAAAATATAAAATTTAAAAAACATGAACAATTTTGACTATAAAGCCATAGAACCAGACGAGCCTTTTCTTGACTTTGTAGAAAACATTGGAATGTTTCACAATAAATCAGATAAAGCCATGGAAGTGGTGCTGTTACCTGACGGAAGAATTGATTTGTTTTTTATGCAATCTGAATCGGAACCGTTTAAAATTTCTCTTATTGGCCTGGAAACAATTCCTGAACAACAAAATATTCCTGCTAATACGCTGGCTTTTAAAATTACTTTCAAACCATTGGGAGTCGAATATCTTTTACAAACTTCTATTACTAATATTTTAAATAGTGGCAAAGTTTTACCAAAAGACTTTTGGAATGTTACCAACGACGATTTAAAAGATTTTGATTCGTTTCATACTAAAATAAACCAAAAGCTAAAAGAACTTTTACCTGCCAAAATCGACGAAAGAAAACGCCAGCTTTTTAAACTTGTTTACGAATCAAACGGCGAAATAAAAGTACAGGAACTTTCAGAAGCAATATACTGGAGCAGCCGCGAAATCAATCGGTATTTCAACAAGCAATTCGGACTTTCACTAAGCTCTTTTTGTAAGATCCTGCGTTTCAAGGTATCTTTAGAACATATTGCAAAAGGCAAACTTTTTCCCGAATTAAATTTCACTGACCAAAATCATTTCATCAAAGAGATCAAAAAATTCTCCGGCGTAGTTCCGAGTGAATTACTTAAAAATACGAATGACCGATTTATACTATTATCCGTCCTGAAAGCACAATAATTTTGTCCCATCAAAAGGCTGAAAAGCCAATGGAAATAAAATTAATTTAAAACTTAAACAGGAATGTTACTAGAAAATAACCAAGTTGCCATAATTGGCGGCGGTCCGGGCGGACTTACTTTAGCCAGACTTTTACAATTGAAAAACGTAAATGTAAAAGTATACGAAAGAGATTTAAACAAAAACGCAAGAGTTCAGGGTGCGCCTCTTGATATGCACGACGGATCTGGTTTGGCAGCGATTTACAAAGCCGATTTATTTGAGGAATTCAAAAATAATTTTCTGCCGGGTGCTGATAAAACCTTGATCTTAAACGAAAAAGCAGAAGTATTTTACAGCGATCACGAAACAAATGTTCATGAAGATTTTGGAAATGAATATTTCCGTCCTGAAATCGATCGCGGTGCATTACGCAAAATATTGTTAGAATCTCTTCAACCCGAAACTGTGGTTTGGAACAGTCATTTTGTTTCTATGCAAGCTCAAAATGAAGGCTGGTTATTGCATTTTAAAGATGGAAATTCAGTTTACGCAGATATTGTCATTGCTTCTGATGGTGCCAATTCAAAAATCCGACCTTATATTACAGACATAAAAGCCTTTTACACCGGTATAGTAATGCTGGAAGGCAATATTTACGAGTCGGCAAAAAATGCGCCTACTATCACTTCGCTTATCAATGGCGGAAAAATTATGGCTTTTGGAGACAAACAAAATATTTTACTGGGACAAAAAGGCGGCGGAGATCTTGGTTATTACGCCAGTTTTAAAGCCGATGAAAACTGGACTAAAACAAACGGTCTTGATTATGCTGATAAAACACAAATGCTGGAATGGTTTAAAACTGAATATCCGGAATGGAGCAGTAACTGGTACGAATTATTCGAAAATGTTTCTGCACCTTTTATTCCGCGACCAATTTATTGTATGCCTTTAGACCAAACCTGGGAAGCTTTGCCCAATTTAACCCTAATTGGCGATGCCGCGCACGTAATGCCTCCTTTTGCCGGTGAAGGTGCGAATATGGCGATGCTTGATGCTTTAGAATTAGGTGAATGTTTGACATCTGATCAATATAAAACCGTTCAGGAAGCGATTTCTGATTACGAAACCATCATGCGAAAAAGAGCTTCAGAAGCCGCACAGGAATCTATTGAGAATGGAGAAAAAATGCACTCGAAAGAAGCATTGAAAACGATGTTGGAGTTTTTTAGTCACTAAGATTCTGAGGTTCTAAGATTCTAAGAAAAAACTAAAGTCCTCGCGAGGAAGAGTTTTCAACAAGATAACGCAATATCGCTATAAAAAATCAGTATCAAATTTTCGCGCAAAGGCGCAAAGTTTAAAAATAATACACAAAAAACTTTGCGCCTTTGCATCTTTGTGCGATTAAAAAAACAAGCTTAAAAAACTTCATATCCAGCTCATTACTGATAATACAAAAACTTAGCATCTTAGAATCTCAGCATCTCAGTACCTTTAGGAAAAATTCCCTAATTTCGCTCTTCAAATGTAAAAGAAAAAATGAAGGTCTGTATTGCCGAGAAACCAAGTGTAGCACGTGAAATTGCATCCGTTTTGGGTGCCAATAACAAGCATGACGGATATTATGAAGGCAACGGTTATGCCGTGACCTATACTTTTGGGCACTTATGTACTTTAAAAGAACCCAACGATTATAAACCGCACTGGAAAAGCTGGGATTTGAATAACCTGCCCATGCTTCCTGAAAAATTTGAAACCAAAGTGGTTGAAAATTCAGGAATTCAAAAGCAGTTTAAAATTGTAAAAAGTTTATTCGACAAAGCAGATGTTGTTATAAACTGCGGTGATGCCGGACAGGAAGGAGAATTGATTCAGCGTTGGGTCATGAATGAAGCCAATTATAAAGGCGAAGTTCAGCGTTTGTGGATTTCCTCTTTAACAACTGAAGCCATAAAAGAAGGTTTTGAGAACTTAAAACCGTCTGCTAATTACGATAATTTATTCTATGCTGGATTTTCGAGAGCCATTGGCGATTGGTTATTGGGTATGAATGCTACGCGTTTGTATACCGTAAAACATGGCGGTTACAAACAGGTTTTGTCTATTGGCCGCGTGCAAACGCCAACATTGGCAATGGTTGTGGATCGATTTAAAGAAATTGAAAATTTTAAGCCCCAACCCTATTGGGAATTGCAGACTTTATACAGAGAAACGCTTTTTAGTTATGAAGAAGGTCGTTTTTTGAATAAGGAAGACGGAGAAATTCTGGCCAATAAAGTCAAAGAAAGTGATTTCGAAATTGTTTCTGTCGAAAAAAAGAACGGAAATGAATATGCGCCAAAACTCTTTGATTTAACGGGTTTACAAGTTTATTGCAATACAAAATTTGGATTTTCGGCAGATGAAACGCTTAAAATCGCTCAGAGTTTATACGAACAAAAAGTAGTGACATATCCCAGAGTTGATACCACTTTTTTGCCAAATGATATTTATCCAAAAGTGCCGGGAATTCTGCAGAAATTGTCGAATTATAATAAATTGACACAACCAATTTTAGAAAAAAAGATTAAAAAATCGCCTAAGGTTTTTAATGATAAAAAAGTTACAGATCACCACGCGATCATTCCAACCGGAATCGAAATCAATTTGCCCTACAATCAGCAGCAAGTTTATGATATTATTGTAAAACGCTTTATTGCTGTTTTTTATGATGATTGTTTGGTAGCAAATACGACAGTTGTTGGAAAAGCTGCAGAAGTCATGTTTAAAACCACAGGAAAGGAAATCCTGAAGAAAGGTTTTCGTGTCGTTTTTGAAGATCCAAATGCGAAGGAAAAAGAAGCCGATTTATTGCCCAGTTTTGTTGTGGGCGAAAAAGGTCCGCATGAACCATCCTTCTTAGAAAAAGAAACCAAACCACCAAATCAATTTACGGAGGCAACTTTATTACGCGCTATGGAAACCGCGGGTAAACAAATCGATGACGAAGATTTGCGTGAACTCATGAAAGAAAACGGAATCGGTCGTCCTTCAACGCGTGCGAATATTATCGAAACACTTTTTAAACGCCAGTATATTGTTCGAAACAAAAAGCAGGTTTTACCAACACCAACCGGAATTCAGCTTATTGGGACGATTCAGAATGAATTAATCAAATCCGCTGAATTGACGGGTTCCTGGGAAAAGCAGTTAAAAGATATTGAAAAAGGAACATTTACCGCTGCTGCTTTTATTAAAAACATGAAACGTATGGTCGAAGCTTTGGTTACCGAAGTTCGAAGCGAAACCAGACACGCCAATATTTCGCATGCCGGAAATGTTCAAAAAGAAGCAGTAAAAATCGAAAAAAAGAAAGCCGATGGAATTTCGGCAGAAGCCTGTCCCAAATGTAAAAAAGGAAATTTGTTAAAAGGAAAATCGGCTTATGGATGCAGTGCATACAAATCGGGCTGCGATTTTTTATTGCCTTACACTTTTGCAGGAAAAAAAATAACCGAAAGCCAATATTTACGCTTAGTGCAAAAAGGTTCAACAGTAAATATAAAGGGTTTTAAAACTGAAGATGGTGCTGTAGAAGGTTTGATTCGTTTTGAAGAAAATTACAAACTCAAATTAGAACCTAAAAAAACGACTCCTAAAGCAACCACAAAAACAACTTCAGACTCAAAACCTGATGTATTGGCTTGTCCTAAATGTAAAAAAGGAACGGTCTTAAAGGGAAATACTGCTTATGGCTGCAGTGGGTATAAATCGGGTTGTGATTTTAAAGTTACTTTTGATGAGGTCAGGGCAAAACTAAAAGATCAAAAACCTACTAAGGAACTGGTTTATGCAATTCTTTGCGCTTAAAGTTATAAATTATGCGTTATCTGCTTCACATTTCTTAATTAATAATTCATAACCAATAATTCACAATTTTATTTATAACTTAGCTACAGAATCTAACCAAAAAACACACCAGTATGTTTCAAAAAATAACCTTTTTAATGTTTTTATTAGCAGTCGTTTCATGCCAGAAAAAAGAAGCTGTCGAAAAAGATAAAATTAAAATTGCCGGTTGGCTTATCGGAACCTGGGAAAATAAATCTCCGGACGGAGTTCTTACAGAAAGCTGGCAAAAAGTAAACGACAGTACTTTTAGCGCGACCTCTTATTTTATTAAAACCGATGATACTTTGCATTCTGAAAAAATCACACTATCGCAAAAAGGCGAAATATTGATGTACAGTGCCACCGTGAATGGACAAAACAATGACAAAGCAATCGATTTTGGTTCTACTACAGAAACGGAAAAGAAGTTGATTTTCGAAAATCCATCACACGATTATCCTCAGAAAATTACTTATACCAAAGAAAATGATAATACAATAATTGCCGAGATTACCGGTGATTTACGTGGCAAGAAGACTACTGAAAGGTTTATTTTGAAGAAGAAATAATGATATAATCAAAATTTGTCTTTTTGAACTGGACTAAAGTCCAGTCCTAAAATATGGCTCGAACCTATGTTTCTTCTACGGGGATTTTTTTTACTGCTGCGTTTTAACGATTTATAATAAGAAAAAAAGCCGTACTTCTTCGCCCTATTAGAAAAACCTTAGAATCTTAGAACCTCAGCACCTAAAATCATTCCTTCTCCCCGATTTTATTCACCATAAAAATCATCAATATTCCTAAAAGTGCCATGATTAAAAAGGCAAATTTCATACTTAGATATTCGGATATAAAACCCACCATTGGCGGAACAAGCAAGAAGCCAAGATAACCAATAGTCGATATAGAAGTTAAAGCAGAACCACTGCTTAGTTTTGATGATCTTCCGGCAATACTAAACACTAAAGGCACTACGCACGAAACTCCAAATCCTATTAAAACATAACCAAAAATTGTGGGATAGGCATATGGCAGAAGAAAACAAATTCCAAAACCTACAGTAATTAATATTCCGCTGTAAAGCAAAATTTGTTTTGTTCCAAATTTCATTACACCATAATCTCCAAACAAACGGCCTAAAGTTACGGCTGTTGCAAAAAATACAAATGCAGCACTGGTTAACTTTGGCGAAGCATGTAGTATATTCTCAAAATAGATTCCGCTCCAGTCGTACATTGTATTTTCACATGCCATAGAAACAAAACAAATCAGTGCAAACTTTACCAGGTTTTTTTCTGGCATCGAAAAGAATTTCTTCTTAACGGGCACAGGCTGATTATGAATACTCAACGGATAAAAACAAGCCGTTAGTCCCATCATAAAAATACTTACTCCTAATAAATGATAAGATGGTGCAATATGCTGTGTTACCATTACATAGCCTAAACCTGCCCCAGAAAAAACGGCTATACTCCACACGGCATGAAAACGGGTTATGATTGATTTTGGATATAATTTCTGAACTTCAAGAGATTGTGCATTAATGGATAAATTAAAAATATTACGCGAAGCTCCAAAAATTAAAAGGATCATAACCAACTGCCATACAAAAGCGGCTAAACCCGGCAAAGACAAGGCTATATTAAACATAATTGCTCCCAACAACATAATATAACGGCTGCTGTATTTATTTAGTAACATTCCTGTAAAAGGCATCGTTAGCATTAAACCAATAGGAAACGCAAATAAAACGGCTCCAAACTCAGCCTCAGAAAGCTGTAATTGTGCCTGTATGTGCGGAATTCTGGATACCCAGGAAGAATATCCAAAACCGGAAATGAAAAAAAACACAGTATTTGCTATTCTAAATCCTTTTGGGGAATTCTGGATTCTTTTAAAAAAAGGGAGAATCATTTTGGTGAATTTATTTGGCTGCAAATTTAGGCGTTTTAAAGCAAACCTTACTTTATTATTGCTTTCATTTTGTAATAATTCCATTTTCAAAATCACTGAAAATAAAAATTGTTAAAATAATATTAATTTCTAAATTTGCTTTGTATTTAATCATTCTAAATAAGTACGTTAACAAACTAATTAAAAATGAAATTTCTTAAACAATTACAAGCCCAGGCTGTATTTACATTTGTACTATCTATTTTTTCCATTACAGCAATTTGTGCCCAACAAAACTTTGGTCAAATAAAAGGAACTGTGACAACTTCTGATGGACAAATGGCATCTGAGGTTTTTGTAGTTTTAAAAAATTCAAAATACATTACTTCAACAAATGAATACGGCGCATTTGAGTTCAATCGTGTAAAACCAAATACGTATACTTTAGAAATTTTCCTTACAGGTTATGAAACCTTATCGCAGGAAATAACGGTGAATGCCAATAGTACTATCGAACTTAATTTGCAATTAACCGTTTCTAATAAGCAATTAAAAGAGGTCATCATTACAAATAATAAATCAAAAGCATTCCCGAAACAAAGTGATTATGTTTCTAAAATGCCCCTTAAAAATATCGAAAATCCTCAGGTTTACAATGTTGTATCATCAGAAATAATGAAAGAACAGGCGATCACAAATTTTGAAGATGCCTTAAAAAACGTTCCAGGAATACAGAAATTATGGGAATCTACAGGTCGTGGCGGCGATGGCGGTTCTTATTACAGCTTACGCGGATTTGAAGTTCAGGCCAATATTGTAAACGGACTACCTGGTTTAACAAGCGGTACTTTAGATCCATCAAATATTGAACGCATTGAAGTTATTAAAGGACCATCAGGAACTTTATTCGGAAGCAGTTTGGTTAGTTACGGCGGACTTATAAATACCGTAACTAAAAAGCCTTACAGCGGTTTTGGCGGCGAAGCTTCGTATATGGCAGGAAGTTTTGGATTAAATCGTGTTACCGTTGATGTCAATACGCCCTTAGACGATTCAGATAATATTGCATTTAGAATTAATGCCGCATATCAAACAGAAAATAGTTTTCAGGATGCAGGATTTCGTACGTCGCTTTTTGTAGCTCCTTCCCTTTCGTATAATGTAAATGACAAACTTTCCTTCCTTATAAGTACAGAATTTATGCAGGAACAAAAAACAACGCCATCTATGCTGTTTTTAGGAAGAGATGCTCCCCTGCAATATGCCAATCTGGATGAGTTAAATTACAATACAAAGCTGTCATTTTACAGCAATGATTTAGCAATGAAAAATCCGAGATTTAATCTGCAGGGACAAATGACGTATAAAATTTCTGATCAATGGACTTCGCAAACGGTGATTTCAAGAGGTTCTACAAAATCACAAGGCTATTACTCTTATATTTATGATAATGAAAATGGAAATAAAGATTTTGCTTTGTGGATTACAAAAGAAAATTCCCAAACTGCAACAACTGATATTCAGCAAAATTTTATTGGTGATTTTAAAATTGGAAATATGAGAAACAGACTTGTTGCCGGTCTGGATTATTTTGAAAGAAACTTAATGTTTGGAGGTAGTGGTTATGGCCATGTATACAACGTGACAGCTCAGGGTGAAGTAATCCAACTAAGTCCGGATGCTTCTTATTACCTGACTCAGCCATCTATAGATCAATTTTTATCTACTGTTCCTGCAACCAGTTATAATTCTAAAGATGCGACTTACAGTGCTTATGCATCAGACATTTTGAATATTACGCCAACCTTGTTGGCAATGGCGAGTTTAAGAGTTGATTATTTTGATACAGAAGGAAATATAAACACAGATGATGACGATTATAACCAAACGGCGTTATCGCCAAAATTTGGATTGGTTTATCAGCCAATTGAAAATAAATTATCTCTTTTTGCCAATTATATGAATGGTTTTAAAAATATTGCTCCATCGGCTGTTTATGATATGGATAACAACTTTCTGGGAAACCAGACTTTTGAACCTGAACATGCCAATCAATTAGAAGTGGGAATTAAAGGAAATCTGTTTTCAGATAAATTAAATGCAACTCTAAGTTATTATGACATTAACGTTGCTAATCTGGTCGTAAGCGGTCAAACGTTTAGTTCACAAGGTGGTGAAGCACAGAGCAAAGGGGTTGAAATTGACCTGAATGCATCTCCGGTAAACGGTTTAAGTATCATTGCCGGCTACAGTTATAATCAAAGTAAAATTACAAAAGGCGACATTGCAAATGTTTGGCTGGATCAGGGAAAAAGACCTTTTTGGGCCGGACCTAAAACTTTAGTAAACCTTTGGGCAACTTATAAATTTGATGAAGGCACTTTAGAAAATTTCGGCCTTGGTTTTGGAGGAAATTATGCCAGCGACAATGCCATTTTGGATAGCGATGTAACCGGAAAATTTGTTCTGCCGGAATATACGGTGCTGAATAGTTCTGTTTTTTATAATTCGAATAAATTTCGCGTAGCTTTAAACGTAAACAACCTTACAAATAAAGATTATTTTAATGGCGGATGGTCTACTCTTAATCCGCAAAAACCCAGAAATGCTGTAGCAAGTTTTACTTATAAATTCTAAATAAAACAGCATTGCTAAAAGGGATTAATTATTAAAAATTAATCCCTTTTATTTTTAATTGTTCTAAATAAGAGTTAAGTTTGTAGAAAATATCATACTTAACAATTTTTAAACCTGATCTTATGAAATCAAATACTTTAAAAAAATTCGCATTGTTTCTTTTTATGTTAGTTGCAACTCCGCAATTATTTGCTCACGCACTTTGGATCGAAACTAAAGCAACGGGAACAAAAGGAAAAGCACAGGAAATCTCTGTTTTCTTCGGAGAATTTTCAGATAATGACATTACAAAAGCTGATAAATGGTTTTCAGATTTAAAAGATTTTACTTTGGTTGTTATTAGTCCGTCAAAAAAAGAAACAAAATTGACAGCAACAGCTTTAGACAATAAATATCAGGCATTTTTCACTCCGGATGAAGAAGGAGTTTATACGATAGTTATGCACCATAAAGTAAAAGATGTTTACGGAACTATGGTTTTAGATTATAATTCAAGCGCTAATGTTACTGTTGGAAACGCTGCAAAAGGAAACGAGGCAACTGCAAATACAAACGTAATCAGTGTGTTTTCTAAAGATGTAGCGGCTGCAAAACAAAAAGCTAAAATAAACATAAATGCTTTATATGAAGGCAAAGAAGCAAAAGAGCAAAAAATTAAAGTAATCGCTCCAAACGGCTGGGAAAAAGAATTGTGGAGTAATGATAAAGGAGAAATTTCCTTTACACCAATATGGCCAGGAAATTACATGGTAGAATTTGCTTACACTGAAAAATCTGCCGGAGAGCACAACGGTAAAAAATACGATGAAATCTGGAAAATGGCTACTTACTTAATTTCAGTTAAATAATTTCAACTGCAGTTTTCAGATTACATTTGAAGTTATATCTTCAATTAAACCTTGTTCTTTTGAGCAAGGTTTTTTTATATTCAAAAAACTGTTTTATAAAAAATAAAGTCGTTTTTATTATAGTACTTTTGCTTATAAATAATTCAAATTCCAAAAATGTCAGATTCCAAAAAGAACCAATTAAAGAAAAGTTTAGGATTAAGTTTTAATATCGCCGTATTAATTGGAGGAACAATTGGCGTTGGAATTTTAAGGACTCCCGGAACAATCGCAGAAATGCTGGACAATTACTGGCTTATCATTGCTTCGTGGCTTATTGGCGGATTCTATATTTTAATTGGGGCAAATTCGTATGCAGAATTGGCCACCATGTTACCCAAAGCCGGAGGTTCTTACAATTATATAAAAAGAGCTTTTGGAGATTATGCGGGATTTCTTTCTGGCTGGTTTGATTATATTACAAATGCTATTCCGCCTGCTTTTTATTGTATTGTTATTAGTGAATACCTCATTATTTTGTTTCCACATCTGGCAAGTTATTCGACGGTTTTGGCTATTTCTCTTTTAGTTGCTTTTGTATTATTGCATTTAAGCGGGGTCAAAAATGGAAGTGTGATTCAGCAAGTTACCAGTTTTTTAAAAGTAATTTGTTTTGTTGCCCTGGTTGTTGCCTGCTTTATGTATTCTGGCGTACAATTAGATCCGATTCCAAAAGATAGTTCCTTCTTTCAAATCGGAATGATCTTTGGATTTTTCAAGTCACTACAACTTATTATCGGTACATATAATGGTTGGAACAGCGTTTGCTTTTTTGCAGAGGAAAACGATGATCCAAGTAAAAATATTCCCAAATCATTATACAGCGGCGTATTATTAGTTATTGCTATTTATGTTTTGGTAAACGTTGCCTTTTTTCATGTTTTATCTCTTGATAACCTGGCAAAATCAAATTTGGCTGCAGCCGATGTTGCCAATATTATTTTTGGAAAAAACGGCGCAATTATCGTTACGGTAATTTCTATTTTCTCTTTAATAAGTATTCTAAACGCTTTCATGATGATTCCGCCCAGAATTCTTTACGGATTAAGCCGAGACGGTTTTTTTATCGAAAAAGGTACAACAGTAAACAAAGGCGGAACCCCTATTGTAGCGCTTTTAGTGTCATCATTATTCAGTTTGTTTTTGATTTGCATTGGTTCGTTTGAGGTCTTATTCTCATTTGCTGCGTTTACCTCTATTATTGTATGGGGACTGGCATATTTTTCTCTTATAAAACTACGAAATTCAGAACCGGATTTACCACGACCTTATCGTTCACTTTGGTATCCGTGGGCAACAATTATTGCCATCATAGCTTCGATAATATTGCTAAGCGGTTTTATTTATAGTGATCCAAAAAGTTTTGTTATTATTGTGGGCATTACGGTGGTTTCTTATCCGTTGTTTTTGATTTTGAATCGAAAAAAATAGGACGCCTTTTTTTAATGTAAATAGTTTTTTTGTCATTTCGAGAAACGAGACTATAACAAAAAAGCTGTCCATTTTGGACAGCTTTTTATATTTAAAAATAATTTTTCTTATTTCAGTCCAGCAATACTCTGCTCGATTGTAGCAATCTTTGCCAAGGCATCTGCTTCTTTTTGTTTTTCGTTAGCCAAAACTTTTTCCGGCGCTCCGCCAACGAATTTCTCGTTTGATAGTTTTGCCTGAACCGATTTTAAGAAACCTTGTGTGTAAACCAGCTCTGCAGTCAGTTTTGCAATTTCAGCTTCAACATCAATATTTCCTCCTGAAATCGGAATGAAATATTCATTTGATTTTACACGGAAAGATAATGCTCCGTCTACTTTAGCCGAAACATATTCAAAAGCTGAAATATTACCTAATTTCGTTACGATTGTATCAAAATATGTTGAGATATTCTCGCTATTAATTCCTTTCAATTCAATTGCATCTTTAAACGGAATATTTTTGTCTTTTCTAATCGTCCTAATTCCTGAAATTACTTCGATTGTATTTTCAAAATCAGAAATCAAACTCGCATTAAACGGTTTTAATTCTGGCCATGTAGCAACAATTAAAGCTTCTTCCGGAGTTCTGTCAGCTATTAAATGCCAGATTTCCTCAGTTAAGAAAGGCATAAATGGGTGAAGTAATTTCAAGTTACTTTCTAACATTTCGATTGCTTTGTCAAACGTCGCTTTATCAATTGGTTGTTGATATGCCGGTTTGATCATTTCTAAAAACCAGGAACAGAAATCATCCCAAACTAATTTGTAGATCGCCATTAACGAATCTGAAATTCGGTATTTCTCGAAATTATCTTCAATATCAACTAAAGTTTGCTGCAATTTTGCTTCGTACCATTCAATCGCTACTTTTGATGATTCAGGCTGTGGAATAGTTTCTGAAACTTCCCATCCTTTTATCAATTTAAAGGCATTCCAAATTTTGTTTGAAAAAGCTTTCCCCTGATTACATAATTCTTCATCAAACATAATATCGTTTCCTGCAGAAGCGCTTAAAAGCAATCCTACACGAACACCATCTGCACCAAATTTTTCGATCAAATCTAAAGGATCAGGAGAATTTCCTAACGATTTAGACATTTTTCGACGTTGTTTATCACGAACCAAACCAGTTAAATACACATTTGTGAATGGTTTTTCACCTGCATATTCATATCCTGCAATAATCATTCTCGCAACCCAGAAAAACAAAATATCCGGACCTGTAACCAAGTCATTTGTTGGATAATAATATTTATAATCTGCACTTTCCGGATCCATTATTCCACCAAAAACTGACATCGGCCAAAGCCAAGAGGAGAACCAGGTATCTAATGCGTCAACATCTTGCTTAAGGTTGTCGGTTGTTAGTTGTTGGTTGTTGGTTCTTTCTTTTGCTAATTCTAAAGCGTCTTCAATATTTTCAGCAACTACGAAATCTTCTTTTCCGTCTCCGTAATAATACGCCGGAATTTGTTGTCCCCACCATAATTGACGGGAGATATTCCAGTCGCGGATATTGTTTAACCAGTGCGCATACGTGTTTTCAAAACGTTTTGGATGTAATTTGATTTCTCCTGTTTCTAAAACTGATTTAATTGCCGGTTTTACTAAATCTTCCATTTTCAAAAACCATTGATCTGATAATCTTGGTTCAATAACGGCTTTTGTTCTTTCGGATGTTCCTA
>Ga0247813_10001272_pt1 | contig 19643 bp, 16 predicted proteins | sample UWRJL169409C1_FD_180719 | JGI IMG/M metagenome (GOLD analysis project Ga0247813, IMG submission 180719) | Plant litter microbial communities from Arlington Agricultural Research Station in Wisconsin, United States - UWRJ-L169-409C-1 | ecosystem: Environmental > Terrestrial > Plant litter >... | reverse complement strand
AATTCGTGGCAAACTAAAAAACATAAAACATTAGAATGAAAAATTTACTTCTTTATATTTTACTAACGTTCTCTTTGGCGGTTTCAGCTCAGGAGAAAGATAAGACATTGCCTGATGCCAATGAAGAATATAAGCAGAATAAATTTATTGACGCTGAAGCCAATTACAGAATTTCAGAATCAAAATTTCCAAAACGCGCTACTGCTCCTTATAACTTAGGAAATACTATTTACAAACAAAATCAGGTTTCTGAAGCTAAATTCGCTTACGCGAAAGCCATAAAGAACGCCAAAACAAGACCTGAAAAACATAAGGCTTACCATAACTTAGGAAATGTTTTCATGAAAGAGAAAGATTATACGCAAGCCGTTGAAGCGTATAAAGAAGCTTTGCGTAACGATCCTACCGATGACGAAACACGTTATAATTATGCCTTAGCCAAACAAAAGCTTAAAGAAAATCCGCCTAAAAACGATAAAAACAAGGACAAGAATAAGGATAAGGACAAAGACAAGGATAAAAACAAAGATAAAGACAAGGACAAGGATAAAAATAAAGACAAGGATAAGGACAAAGACAAGAAAGACGACAAAGGCGATAAAGACAAAGACAAAAAAGATGGTAAAGATGATCCTAAAAAAGACGACAAGTCTGACAATAAAGGAGAGCCAAAACCACAGCCGGGCGGAATTTCTAAAGACCGTGTCCAGAATTTATTAGATGCCGTAAACAACGAAGAAAAGAAAATTCAGGATAAAGTAAACGCTCAAAAAGTAAAAGGCAATCCTAGAAAAACAGAAAAAGACTGGTAAATGGTTTGTTTGTGGTTTTTGGTCTAAAGTTTTTGGTTTTTCTCTTCATTGAAATATTAAAAAGACAAATTAAAACGTTAAACAGTTAACAACAAACTATAAACAACAAACAATAAACTGATTAAAACAATTAATGAAAAGATATTTAATTCTATTACTATTCACTTTTCAAGGGCTTATGGCTCAAGTTCAATTTGAAGCCAGAGTAAGCAAAAACACGCTCGGACTGAACGAAAGATTCCGTATTGACTTCATCATGAATGTTGATGGAGATAACTTCGACCAGCCTTCATTTGACGGATTTAGAGTTGTAGGCGGACCAAGTCAGCAGGTAAGTCAGTCTTGGGTAAACGGTAGAAGTTCTTTTCAGAAAATATATTCTTATATTTTACAGCCTAATCAAAAAGGAACATTTTCTATCAAACAAGCAGCTATCGAATATAATGGCCAGATTTACAAAACACAGCCTATAAAAATAGTAGTAACAAATGCCGTTGCACAGGAAAGAGACCCTTATGACAACAGCCGACCACAAGGTCAACAAGGAATTCCGAATGAAACCTTGAATCTTGTAGCCGAGATCTCCAAAACAAATCCGTATTTGAATGAGCCAATTACTGTTGTTTATAAATTATACTTTAACAACATTAACGTAACTGGTTTTAAAGAATTGGCCAAACCCAAGTATAATGATTTCTGGAACCAAAATATAGACATCAAGCAATTGTCGATTGAAGAAGGTACTTTTAAGGGACAAAGATGTTATTTTGTAATCCTGAAAAAAACCATATTATACCCTCAAAAATCAGGAAGATTAACTATTGAACCGCTATCATTAGACATAGGCGTACAATTGCCAACAGATCGTCGTAATATGTACGGCCAGATGATTCTGACAGATGACAATAAGGTAGTTTCGGCCGGAGCCAAGACCATTAATGTACGACCACTTCCGGAAGCTAATAAACCAGAAGGTTTTGGCGGTGCGGTAGGAAAATTTAATTTCACTGTTACTCCATCTAAAACAACACTTAAAAGTGGAGAAAGTCTGGACTTAATCGTGAGTGCCTCAGGAAGCGGAAACATGAAATTGTTTACCTTACCAAAACCTGTTGTTCCTAATGCATTAGAAATGTACGATCCGGTTCATGATGAGCAGGTGACGACTTCACTTTCCGGAATGTCAGGAAAAATTACCGATAAGTATTCTATTGTACCACAATACAAAGGAAAATATGCGATAAAACCAATGCAGTTTTCTTATTTTGATTTGAATACCGGTTCTTATAAAACCATTACTTCTCAGGAAATTATGGTTGATGTGTTAGACGGACCAATGCAGGCAGAAGCAAATGCGACAGCAAATGCCTCTAAAAATGTAATTACAAAAACAGAACAGTTTAAATATATCAAACCAAAAACAACTTTGGTTGCAATTGCTAAAAACGATTTTTACGGTTCTAATTTATATTATCTTCTGTTATTCGCACCATTCGTCATTTTACCAATCATTGTTTTGGCTAAGAAAAGAAAAGAAGCAATTGATGGTGACGTAACAGGAAACCGAATTAGAATGAACAACAAATTAGCCAAGAAATATTTATCTCAGGCTAAAAAGCAACTTAACAATAAGGAGGCATTTTATATTGCTTTAGAAAAAGCGATGCATAATTTCCTAAAAGCGAAATTGCATATCGAAACCTCAGAAATGAGCAAGAATAATATTCAGGAGCTGTTATTGTCGAGAAATGCAAATCCTGAATCAGTTCAGAATTTCATTAATCTGACAGAAAACTGTGAGTTTGCCCGTTATGCCCCGGCATCCAGCGCTTCGATTCAGCAGGATTATGACAAAGCCGTTTTAATCATTTCAGAATTAGAGAAACAAATTGTTTAGTTTAATTTTTAACCGCAAAGTGCGCTAAGAAAATTGATTTAGCTTTCGTTGAATTAAAGTTCGCAAAGTTGAAAATGTTATTACAAATCAGGAAAATGAAAAACATAGTATATCTTTTTTTATTCATCAGTCAGGTTTTCTTTGCTCAAAGCAGCTTTGAGAAAGGAAATGCCTTGTATCAAAAGGGACAATACCAACAGGCTGTTGATGTTTATGAAAGTATTATTAAAGAAGACAAGCAACACTCTGCAGAGTTGTATTTCAACTTAGGAAATGCCTATTACAAACTCAATAAAGTGGCACCCTCGATCTACAATTATGAAAAAGCATTAGTTTTAAAACCTCACGATCCGGAGACTTTAAACAATTTAAAATTTGCAAAAAAACTAACCATCGATGAGATCAAGGAAATTCCTAAAGTAGGTTTTTCAAAATTAATTCAAAACTTTACAGGCATTTTTGATTATAACACCTGGGCAAAGATTTCTGTTGCTATTGCGTTTGTTTTTTTATTGAGTTTTATTGGCTATTATTTCTCTCAGCTTACGCTTTCAAAAAGACTTTATTTCATAGGAATGTTTGTTCTTTTAGTTGCTTTGTTATTAAGTGTTTCTGCGGGAATAACAGAAAAGGATCATTTTACCAATGATCGCCCGGCGATTGTTTTTGCCGAAATAAGCGAAGTCCGCAGCGAACCACAAAAAGCAGGCGCTGCCATTATATTACTACATGAAGGAGCAAAAGTCTACGTTACTGAAACTGTAGGACAATGGAAAAAAGTAGAACTAACAGACGGAACTGAAGGCTGGATAGATAGTTCGACAATTAAAGAAGTGAAATAACGCTTTTAAAATCTAAAATTAAAATCCCAAATTCCAACTTAATAACAATTGGAATTTGGGATTTTTTATGTCAATCTAAGTCTTTAAACCACATCAGTGATATAAGTAAATTGAAGTCTGATTCAATTAAGTAAATATTTTATTTATGACACGAAGTATCCAACCCAGCCTATTGTAGAGACGCACAGCAGTGCGTCTACATCTAAGAATGTCGACAAACTTTGCGTAGACGCACCGCTGTGCGTCTCTACAGAATAAAATGTGAAAATTCAAAAAGATTTCAATTATAACAGAATAAGTTCTCATTACAAACTTTGCGAACTTAAAATCATCACAAACTAAGCCTTATTTCTTTGCGATGTTTGCGGTAAAAAACCACATCCAGTTTTATAATCACTTATAGGATTTAAAAATTATAAACCTTCTCAGGCGTCACACAATAATCCAATTTTACATCAGATTCAAAAATATCTCCTATTTCAGTTTCTGCTTCAAAAAAAGAAAGACCAATTTTAACAGTTTCCGGTTTACATTCGGCTAGAAATTTATCATAGAAACCTTTTCCGTAACCAACACGATTTCCTGAAAGATCAAAAGCCAAAAGCGGCACAAAAACTACATCGATAGTTGCTGAGGGAACTGGCAAACCATTTACAGGTTCAGGGATATTATATTCGTTTTTTTTGATTTTGGTATTATCAGTTAATAAAAAATGTGTCATTCCGCGAGTGTCAAAATCGCTTTTAGACACCACAATTTCTTTATCTTTTCCGGAAAGCAAATGCAAAACATATTCCGTATTTACTTCTTTTTGTTCCTCGATAGGCAAAAAAACATGATAATACGTTTTATCCCAGATGGGCAATTGAATTAGATTATTGGCTACAGCCAGACTCTTTTCCTCAAGATCATCAAGAGACAATTCTTTTCGTAGATTTTTATAGTGTAAGCGTAATTCTTTTTTATTCTTCTGCATTTTCAGGATTATTATCGGGGCTGTTTTTAGACATATGATAAATCGCATCGCCTTCGTAAACTATGGGCGAATGATTGGCGTTGATGACAAAACCGTCATGTGGCGCTTTTACTTTCTGTTCAAATTTACCAAACGGATCCGTAATGATAGCCAGAATAGATCCTTTAGTTACATATTTACCAATCAAATTATAATCATGCAACAAACCGGAACATTTGGCGCGCAGCCAAACCGAATTTTTAATATAAATGGAAGGTTCCTTAGCATATTCAACTACTTGCTTAGGATCCAGCATGTTTAGATAATGCAGCAAACGCTTCACTCCCATTACCCCTTCATTGGCGATTACATTATTTATATCTAATGATTTTCCACCTTCAAAAAGCAACATTTTTATATTCGCTTTTTCGCAAGTATTCCTAAAAGAACCATTGATATTTTTAGAATATAACGTAAACGGAGCATTAAAAACATCTGCCAAAATTTTCAATTCAGGATTATTTTCGGTCACCCTAATTTGCGGCGCATTAAATCTGCTGGCACCTCCGGCATGAAAATCGACTGCATAATCAATAATCGGCAAAACTTCAGCAACGATATGGTACGCAAAACGACTCGCCAGAGAACCTTTTTTGCTTCCCGGGAACACGCGGTTTAAATCACGTCCGTCTGGAAACTCGCGGGATTTATTTACAAAACCGTACATGTTGATAATTGGAATACAAATTATAGTGCCTTTTGCAGGACGATTAATCTTCTTGCTAATGATTTGACGTACCACTTCGACTCCGTTAATTTCGTCGCCATGAATTCCGGCCGAGAATAAAACTACCGGACCTTCAATTTTTGACCTGCGCACAATAACAGGAATATTAAGCTTTGTGGTCGTATGCAACCTTGCAATTTCAACATTTATTGTTTTATTTTCTCCAGGCAAAATCGATTCGCCAAAAATAACCAGGGGTGTACTATTTTTCATGTAGAATTATAAAATCTAAATATAGAAATTATTCTTTTGATTTCGTAAATTTGAAACTAAATCAGTGTTAAGCTTTTTTTCCGGAATCAAAACGATTTTAGAAAATGCTTTACAGATACTTCAGAAACAAAACAGAATGCAAAAACCGTCTTTAGATCTTCAAATTCAAACCTTGCCGGACAATCCCGGTGTGTATCAATATTATGATAAAGAGGGAAAGATCTTATATGTTGGAAAAGCCAAAAATTTAAAAAAAAGGGTTTCCTCTTATTTCAATAAAATTCATGATACGGCCAAAACAAATGTATTGGTTCGAAAAATTGTAACCATAAAACACATCGTGGTTCCTACCGAAACCGATGCCCTTTTGCTGGAAAACAATTTAATCAAAACCTTGCAGCCACGGTATAATGTGTTGCTTCGTGATGACAAAAGTTATCCCTGGATTTGTATTAAAAGAGAACCTTTTTCGAGAATATTCCTTACCAGACGAATGGTCAAAGACGGCTCAGAATATTTTGGGCCTTACACCAGTTTCAAAACGGTACATACCATTCTGGATTTAATCAAAGAATTGTATCCGTTACGAACTTGTAATTATGATTTAAGTAAATCCAACATCGATTCAGGCAAATTCAAAGTTTGTCTGGAATATCATATTGGCAATTGCAAAGGTCCTTGCGAAGGCCTTGAACCTCTTGAAGAATACCAAAGGCAAGTTGACGCGATCCGCGAAATCCTGAAAGGAAATTTTAAAGAAAGCATGAAAGACTTCAAGCGATTGATGAACCAATACGCACAGGATTTACGTTTTGAGGAAGCCCAAAAAATCAAAGAAAAAATAGAAATTCTCGAAAATTACCAATCGCGATCGACGATTGTAAACCCTAAAATAACCAATATTGATGTTTTTTCGATCGTGTCTGACGAAAGTGCAGCCTATGTTAACTTTCTTCAAATTTCGCACGGATCGATCATTCGTTCGCATACTTTAGAAATCAAGAAAAAACTCGATGAACCTGATGAAGAATTGTTAGAACTGGCAATCATAGAACTTCGCGAACGTTTTCAGTTACTTTCAAAAGAAATCATTGTTCCGTTCGAAATGAATTTGGGCGAAAACATCAAAACAACCGTTCCGCAGCTGGGCGATAAAAAACAGATTCTGGATTTATCCATTCGTAACGCAAAGTTTTACAGAATCGAACAACTAAAACAATTGCAAATTGTAGATCCGGACAGGCACACCAATCGCATCATGGCGCAAATGCAAAAAGATTTACGACTGCCAGTTGAACCTCGCCACATCGAATGTTTTGATAACTCGAATATTCAGGGAACAAATCCCGTTGCGGCTTGCGTAGTTTTTAAAGACGGAAAAGCCAGCAAAAAAGATTATCGCCATTTTAATGTAAAAACCGTCGAAGGTCCTGACGATTTCGCTTCGATGACCGAAATTGTCTATCGCCGCTATAAAAGATTATTAGACGAAAATGAACCTTTGCCCCAGCTTATCATTATCGATGGAGGAAAAGGACAACTTTCTGCAGCCTTAAAAAGTATCGACGCACTGGAATTACGCGGTAAAATTGCCATTATCGGCATCGCAAAACGTCTCGAAGAATTATTTTATCCCGGAGATTCCATTCCATTATATCTCGATAAAAAATCCGAAACATTAAAAGTAATTCAGCAATTACGAAACGAAGCGCATAGATTCGGGATCACTTTTCATCGTGACAAACGCAGCAAAGCAGCCCTGAATTCCTCTGTAGAAAGCATTCCTGGTATAGGCGAAAAAACCATGCTAACGTTAATACAACATTTCAAAAGTGTTAAAAGATTGAAACTGGCAACCGAAAAAGAAATATCTGATGTCATTGGTATATCAAAAGCCAAAAAAATTGTCGACTTTTACAAAATCAACTAGTTATTTTTTATGCGCCCAATCCAGCTGTCCATTTCAAATACTCGGTCAAAACGATTTTTTTCTACTGCAAAAAAAGGAGCTTCTAAAGTCGCTCTTTTTTTACAGGAAAAAATATCGTTTTGCCTCTCGCAGTTTTCCATTTCCATCTGGGGCGTACAGTTGGTGATTTTCACACTTTTATTTTTCAATACACAAAACTCTTTTTCACAAGAAAATAGCGAAAAGGCAAAACAAGACGAAGCCAAAAGACCAAAAATTGGTTTGGTTTTAAGTGGCGGCGGCGCAAAAGGATTTGCACATATAGGAGTTTTAAAAGTTCTCGAAGAAGCCGGAATCAAAATCGATTATATAGGTGGAACCAGTATGGGATCTATCATTGGAGGACTTTATGCCTCAGGTTATAATGCCTCTCAAATTGATTCCATTTTTAAAAGAACCAATTTTGATGAATTGATTAATGACTACATTCCGCGTTCCTCAAAAAACTTTTACGGCAAAAAAAATGACGAATTATATGCCATCGTTTTACCGTTTAGCAATTTTAGAGTTGGGATTCCGGAGGCACTTTCTAAGGGAATGTACAATTATAATTTACTAAGCAGTCTTACCCGCAACGTGCGTCATGTACGTGACTTCAATAAACTTCCAACTCCGTTTTTATGTATTGGTACCAATATCGAAACCGGCGAAGAAGTTTTACTCAACAAAGGAAATCTGGTGCAGGCCATGATGGCAAGTGCCGCATTCCCATCGTTATTTACTCCGGTAGAAATCGACGGCAATTTATTGGTCGATGGCGGTGTAGTAAACAATTATCCTATTCAGGAAGTTCGCAATCTGGGTGCTGATATTATTATTGGTGTCGATGTTCAGGACGATTTAATGAAACGAAAAAACCTGAAAAATGCAACGCGTATATTGGTTCAGATTACCAATTTACAGTCGATTGATAAAATGAAAAACAAAATAAAAAACACTGATGTTTATATCAAACCGGACATTCGTGATTATGGCGTTATTTCATTTGACAAAGGCGAACAAATCATCAGAAAAGGTGAAGAAGCCGCTTTTGCTGTTTACGAAAAAATCAAAACATTGGTAAACGAAGACAATTTTTATAAAAAACCAAAACTGAAAATTGCTACCGATACCATTCAAATAGAAAAAATAAATAGCGACAAACTAGACAATTATACCAGAGAATACATTCGCGGAAAACTTCGTTTTAAACCGGGAAGTACCATTACATACGACGATCTTAAAACAGGAATCAACAACTTAAATGCTACTCAAAACTTTAGCACGATCTCCTATTGTCTGCAACCAGACGGCACAAAAGACGATCTTGATTTGGTATTAAAAGAAAACCCAACACAAACATATCTTAAACTTGGTCTTCATTACGACGGACTTTATAAAAGTGGTATTTTACTGAATCTTACCCATAAAAAAACATTCCTGAAAAATGATGTAACATCGCTGGACATTATTCTTGGCGACAATTTCAGGTATGATTTAAATTATTATGTCGAAAACGGTTTCAATATCAGCTTTGGCTTTCGTTCAAGATTAAATCAGTTTAATCGAAATGTAACAACGAGCATTAGTAATCTGGCTACAGAAAATCCAAATGTAAATTTGATTAATGTCGATTTTTTAGACATTACCAATCAGGCTTATTTTCAGACCATCTTTGTACAAAAGTTTTTAATGGGAGGCGGACTCGAATACAAGTACCTAAAAATAGATTCGCCAACCCTTTCTAACACAGAAAACATTATCGAAAAGAGTAATTATTTCAGTCTTTTTGGATATTTAAAATACGATTCGTTTGATAATAAATATTTCCCACATACGGGCTTATATTTTTCCGGAGATTTACAAACCTATCTGGCATCATCAGATTATACAAAACAATTTAAGCCTTTCTCGATTGCAAAAGCCGAAATTGCTTTTGCAAGAACCTTATTCAGGAAAGCCACCATTAAAATAGGAGCCGATGCCGGATTTAATATTGGCAGTGACAGCGTTCCGTTTTTCGATTTTATACTAGGAGGTTTTGGCTACAGCAAAATCAACAACTTCAATTATTTTTATGGATACGACTTTCTAAGTATTGCCGGAAATAGTTTTATAAAAGGAGACATTACATTAGATTACGAAATTTTAAAAAAGAATCACATTAACTTTTCAGCCAATTTTGCCAATTTAGGCGATGACATTTTCACGAGTGTTGACTGGGTTTCTATGCCTAAATATTCCGGATACGCTGTAGGTTATGGGCTGGAAACAATTATTGGCCCAATCGAAATTAAACAATCATGGTCTCCTGAAATGTCTAAAAGTTTTACCTGGTTTAGTATTGGATTCCAATTTTAATACAGTTAATTAAAAATACTGCCTTAATAAAGATCCAGGAATTTTATGGTAAAAAATATTGTTAATGTTTTTTTCACGTTAATAATTGACAAAATATATAATTTAAATCAATAAAAATTACGACATTTGTTATAATGAAAACAAAATGGACAGGTTTATTAGAGTATCTTCAATTCCTTATCAAGAGAAATCCTGAATAAAACTACCGAATTGAGATAATTGGTCAACACAAAAGTTGAGCTGATTATCTGTTCACACAATTCAAATTTTTCGAATTATCTAATTTACAATTATCTAATAGAAAAGCCATGCCATTATATCATAAACTCGGGAACTTTCCTCAAAAAAGACACACCCAATTCGAAAAACCAAACGGAGGTTTGTACTACGAACAATTATTTGGTACTGAAGGTTTTCACGGACATTCATCATTATCATATCATGTTCACAGACCAACGCAGGTTAAAGAAATTTTAAACTCTTATTCGGTTGAACCCAAAATTGCAATTGGAAAAAACATAAAATCATTATTATTTAAAGGTTTTGAATTGAAACCTGAAAACGATTTTCTGGACAGCCGCAAAGCCATGTTAGTCAATAAAGACTGCATCATTGGATTGGCAGCTCCTAAAGAATCGCTTCGGAATTATTTCTATAAAAATGCCGATGCGGATGAAATGCTTTTCATTCATAAAGGAAAAGGAAAATTAAGAACCATGTTAGGAAATATTCCGTTTGAATATGGAGATTATCTAATTATTCCAAGAGGCATCATTTATCAAATCGAATTTGAGACTGAAGAAAACCGACTATTTTACGTTGAATCTTATTCTCCTTTTTACACACCAAAACGTTATAAAAACCAATCGGGGCAACATTTAGAGCATTCGCCATTTTGCGAACGTGATTTTATTTTGCCAAACGAATTGGAAACACATGACGAAAAAGGCGATTTTTTAATTAAAATCAAAAAAGAAGGCACGATTCACGAAGTGGTTTATGCCACACATCCTTTTGATGTTGTGGGTTGGGACGGTTACAATTTCCCATACGGATTTTCGATTCATAACTTCGAACCAATAACAGGACGTGTTCACCAACCGCCTCCGGTACATCAAACTTTTGAAACGGCCACTTTTGTCGTTTGTTCATTCTGTCCGAGACTTTACGATTATCATCCAAAAGCAATTCCGGCGCCATACAACCACAGTAATATAGATTCTGACGAAGTATTATATTACGTTGATGGCGATTTTATGAGTCGTAATAATATCGAGCAAGGTCATATTACTTTACATCCAAAAGGAATTCCGCATGGTCCGGCGCCAGGCGCAATGGAACGCAGTATTGGTCATAAAGAAACCCACGAATTAGCTGTTATGGTTGATACTTTCAGACCATTAATGGTTACGGAAGAAGCTATGGGCCTTGATGATGGAAAATACTATAAGTCTTGGACTGAGTAATTATTGGAATCGATCTAACCGCAAAGTTCGCAAGGATTTTACGCAAAGATCGCTACAATAAACTTTGCGAACTTTGCGGTTAAAAAACAAATCTTAAAAAACATTTCGGCACATCAAATAAATGATTAACCGATTAAACAATAAACATCATGAGTAAAGAAATAAAATCAGTAGAATACGGTTTAGAAAAAATCTTTGAAGGAGCACAAGATTTCCTTCCACTATTAGGAACAGATTATGTAGAATTCTACGTAGGAAATGCAAAACAATCGGCACATTATTACAAAACTGCTTTTGGATATCAGTCACTGGCATATGCCGGATTGGAAACCGGAGTTAGAGACAGAGCCTCTTATGTTTTGAAACAAGATAAAATCAGAATTGTTTTGACAACGCCTTTAACACAGGACTCACCAATTCATGCACATCTTCAAAAACATGGTGACGGAGTAAAAGTCGCTGCACTTTGGGTTGAAGATGCCAGAAGCGCTTACGAAGAAACCATAAAACGCGGGGCACGTTCTTTTATGGAACCAACGGTAGAATCTGATGAATTTGGAGAAGTAGTTCGTTCGGGAATTTACACTTACGGAGAAACAGTTCACATTTTTGTAGAAAGAAAAAACTACAACGGAGTTTTCCTTCCGGGTTACAAAGAATGGAAATCAGATTATAATCCGGAACCAACAGGATTGAAATATATCGATCACATGGTAGGAAATGTGGGTTGGAATGAAATGAATACATGGGTAAAATTTTACGAAGAAGTAATGGGATTCGTAAATTTCCTGTCATTTGATGACAAACAAATCACTACAGAATACTCTGCATTGATGAGTAAAGTAATGTCTAACGGAAACGGAAGAATTAAATTCCCAATCAATGAGCCGGCAGAAGGAAAGAAAAAATCGCAAATCGAAGAATACCTGGATTTCTACGGCGGGCCCGGAATTCAGCATATTGCTATTGCAACCGATGATATTATTAAAACCGTATCACAATTAAAAGCACGCGGAGTTGAATTTTTATCTGCTCCTCCTCACACCTATTACCAGGCAATTCCTGAAAGATTAGGCGTTCATATGGATATGATGAAAGAAGATATTAACGAAATTGAAAAATTAGCCATTATGGTCGATGCCGATGAAGATGGTTACTTATTACAAATATTTACCAAGCCGGTTCAGGACAGACCAACGCTTTTTTTCGAAATTATTCAACGAATGGGAGCAAAAGGATTTGGCGCAGGGAACTTTAAAGCCCTTTTTGAGTCGATTGAGAGAGAGCAGGAATTGAGAGGAACACTATAAAACAACAAAATTTTTACATTAAACAGCATAATTCTCTGTAAAATGATGGTTTTTATGCAAATGTTATGTTAAACTCACCTTTTGCTATTTCTTTTTTGAATTTTCTATATATCTTTGCACTCGCAAATCAAGAAGGGGTGGTTTCCTTCTGAATTGATATAAATTTCATAATTTATAGTTTTTTGGTTAGTTAATAGCATAAAAACTCAGTCATTCCTTGACTGAGTTTTTTTGTTTTGGTACATTTGGAATAGAATTTGCATTTCTTTATCTTTATAATGAAATGTAAAAATTGTACTATGAAAAAGATAATCCTACTTATATTAATTCTCACTACACTTGGTTTCGATTCAGCAAGAGAAGACGCTTTCGATACCGGAGAATACTTTAAATTCCGAATTCACTACGGAATTATCAATGCCGGTTACGCAACACTTGAAATAAAAGACGCTACAATAAGTAATAAAAAAGTATTTCATGCTATAGGAAAAGGCTACACAACCGGAATGTCAAAACTATTTTTTAAAGTAGAAGATTTGTACGAAAGCTATTTTGACAAACAAACAGGAAATCCTTACCGTTATGTGCGAAAAATCAACGAGGGCGGCTACACAAAAGATCAGGAAGGTTTTTTTAATCAAAACGAAAACAGGATTTTAGTTAAAGATTACAAACGCAAAACCGAAAAAACGATTGTTATAACAGATAATGTTCAGGATATAATTTCGTCATTTTATTATTTAAGAAATCATCCTAATATTGACAAACTTAAATCAGGTGAATCGATCACAATCGACATGTTTTTTGATGACGAAATCACAAAATTTAAGTTAAAATATATAGGTCGTCAGGATATTACAACTAAATTTGGAACCGTTTCTACAATGATGTTTAAACCTTTGGTGCAAACAGGACGCGTTTTTAAAGAAAAAGAAAGCGTAACACTTTGGATAACAGACGACGACAACAAAGTTCCGGTTAGAATAAAAGCAGATCTTGCTGTAGGGTCACTTAAGGCAGACCTAGACGAATATAAAGGATTAAAAAATCCGTTTAAAGTAAAAAAATAATGAATACCACAGATCATTCTGAATCAATTTTAAAAGAAATTGACCTTAAATTTCAAGCTATTAATCAAAAAACTGAAGTTCAGTTAGAAGGATTACTTTGGTCAAAACCAATTACTTATTGGGATTACATTCAGACTGATGCTCTTTTGAATTTACAAATACAACGCACCACACTTCCTGACGAAATGGTTTTTATCATGTACCATCAGGTAAATGAATTAATTTTTAAAATGATTTTGTGGGAAATCGATCAAATTGCAGACACACAGAACATTCAGGTTGATTTTTTTAGCGAAAGATTATCCAGAATCACACGTTATTTTGACATGCTGACCAATTCGTTCAGCATCATGGAAAACGGGATGGACGTTGATCAATACATGAAATTTAGAAATACACTAACTCCTGCAAGTGGCTTTCAAAGCGCACAATACAGATTGATAGAATTTGCCTCGACAGATGTTATCAACTTAACGGATCGCAGATACAAAGATAATTTTGATGAAAATACAGATTTAGAAACAAGTTTTGAACATTTGTACTGGCAAGCTGCCGGAAAAGATTATCATACCGGAGAGAAATCATACCTGCTTAAAGAATTTGAAAATAAATATAAAGATCAATTCCTGAAACAAATTTCTGCATTCAAAACAAAAAATATCTGGCAGAAATTCACACAACTTCCTATCGAAGATCAGCAAAATCCAGCATTAATTGAAGCAATGCGTCACTATGACAAAACAGTGAATATCACTTGGGTTATGCAGCATTTAAATACAGCAAGAAAATATATTTTAGAAAGCGGAAAAGGCAATGGTGAAGCCACAGGAGGAAGCGACTGGCAAAAATATATGCATCCAAAATACCAAAGACGCATCTTTTTTCCTAAATTGTGGACCGAAGAAGAATTGTCTAATTGGGGAACTGAAACCACAGTTTAATTTCCAAAAAAATAAATAAGTTTGAAAAAAATACTCGTAATTATAATCCTGCTATTTTCAATAATTTCATGTAATAAAACCGCTGAAAAAGTTGAAATTAAAATTACAAAACCAAAAACCAAGAAAGTAGAATTTGGTTTTAATTACGCCGATTTTAATGTTCTTCAAGACACTATAAAAAAAGGAGATTCTTTTGGATCTATCATTCAAGGTCAAAATATTGGCGACAAAAAAGTCTTTGATGTTGTCGAGCAAATAAAAGATTCTTTTAATGTAAGAAGCATTCGATACAATAAACCTTACACTATTCTTCGATCAAAAAACAAAACAAACCAACTGCAGGTTTTTATTTATCAGCCGGATGCATTATCTTATTATGTAATCGATTTTCGCGATAGTATTGCAAAAGCTTACAAAAAAGTAAAACCCGTTACTCTTAAACGCAAAATTATTGGTGGCGTTTTAAAAAGTTCATTATCCGAAACTTTAGGAAATGAAAGTGTAGAAACAGCACTTGCCAGCAGAATTACAAAAGTCTTCTCCTGGTCTATCGACTTTTTTAAACTCAAAAAAGGAGACCGCTATGGTTTAATTTTTACCGAACGTTTTATAAACGGTAAAACCTATGATGGAGTTGAAGATCTTGAAGCTGCATTTTTTGAATATAAAGGAAAAATCGTGTACGCATTCCCGTTTGAAAAAGATACACTATCAGGAAAAATAGAATATTATGATGATGAAGGAAAAACACTGAAAAATTTCTTCCTGAAAACACCAATCAAATTTAGCCGAATTACTTCAAGATTCACTGCAAACAGATTTCACCCTGTTCAACATACCTGGAAAGCGCACAAAGGAACTGATTATGCTGCTCCAACAGGAACGCCAATTTCAACAACAGCATCCGGAGTTGTAGAAGCAACGGGATACACTGCAGGAAACGGAAATTTTGTAAAAGTAAAGCATAACGGAACCTACTCTACTCAGTATTTACACATGTCGAGAATTTTAGTAAAACGCGGACAAAGAGTGACACAAGGACAAACTATTGGCTTAGTAGGAAGCACAGGATTAGCTACCGGACCTCACGTTTGTTATCGCTTCTGGAAAAATGGAATTCAGGTTGATGCACTTCGCCTTAACTTACCTACTGGAGAATCTCTAACAGGAAATGACAGATCACGCTTTATGAAGCAAATTGAACCTTTGAAAAGAGAATTAGACAGTATTGGTAATTTGTAAACAACAAACAATAATTCAATAGATTAGAAGTTTCATAATAACTTATATTTCATACATGATTGAAAACGCTATTGCTTTCCGAAATTTCCCTACATTGCTTCAAGCTAAAGAACTTGAGAAGTTACTAAATAGCAACAATATAAAAACTGTTTTAGGAGACAACATCGCTCCTATTGACATTACTTTTTCGGGAAGTACTCTACAAAATCAATACGAAATACGAATCGACTCAGCAGATTTTGAAAAAGCAGAAGCCATTCTTGAAAAAGAAACAGAAATCATGCTTGATAAAATAGATAAGGATTACTATTTATTAAGTTATTCAAATGAAGAACTTTATGAAGTTATTTTAAACTCTGACGAGTGGCATGTTTTTGACTATAAACTAGCACAGAAACTTTTAGCAGATCGAGGAAAAACAGTAGATCCTGAAATGTTAGCTTCTTTAAAAAAGGAACGATTAAAAATTTTAGCAAAACCAGAAGAAAATCAAAAACCCTGGATAATTGCCGGATATATTTTTTCATTATTAGGTGGTGGAATCGGAATTATTATAGGATATTCACTTTGGAAATCTAAAAAAACACTTCCCAATGGAGAAAGGATTTATTCTTATAGTGATCAAGACAGAAAAAGTGGGAAAAGAATATTTTTGATAAGCATTATTATTTTTCCTCTATCTTTTATTTTTAGCATTTTTTCTAATGCACGATTATTAAATTTCCACGACTATTAAATAGAAAAATAAATCAAAAAGGAATCTAATTATGAAAAACGCTCGTCTTAAAGCAATTTATAATGAAACTTTTTCGGGCTTAAAATTATTCTACAGGGACACCGATTTATCTGATGCGCTAATTTCAAATTACAAGGTTGGGCAAATCATTCAGGAAAAAGGTTTTACCGACATGAGTTCTTTGGGCGGCGGGATTTCCGGCAATTTAAGATATTTAATAGCGAGTGCTCATCCAAAAGATTTATCTAAATTCAATCCTGATTCAGCAAAAAACGGTCACTTTCTTTTAGATTCTATAGCTTATTTTAAAGTATTGGACATTTATAAGATTGAAAACAAAACACAGGTTTTCCTTTTAAATATTCCAGACAATTCTTTAACGCTTCTTAAAAATTCAACTTCAAACTTAGAGGAAGAAATTATAGAAAAAGCCAGAAAAAAATTTTCAAACAAAATCAATTTACCTTTAGTTCCGGAACTACAAACTGAGAAGTGGAAAGAAAGAACTAAATCCCCCATTGGAATAGATGAAAATGGCCATTTGTTTTTTGATGATTCTAAGATTAAAACTGAACCATTAAAAAGAATAGAGATAAATGTTGCCAAGAAAACAATTAAAGTGAATAAAAAACCCTGGTGGAAAATTTGGTAAAAACCTCTTTTTCTACTCAACCATCAGTCAATTAATGAAAAGAACTTTACTACTATTTTCTTCTACAATAATTTTAGGATGTTCTCAGCCACCTGCTTTTGTTTTAAACGACACAAAAGAAGATAAATATTACGTCTTAAAACTAGTCAATCAAGCCTTTAAGGAAAATCAAATCGATAAATCGCCTTTGATTGTAATAAATGGAGTTCCTTTTAAATATGACAAAAAACAAGATACCATAATATTACCTCTTAAAAAAACTAATATTATAGATTTAGATTTTTTAAATAAAAACAGCAGTCGCATCATTTATAATGAAAGAGAAAATGATGGCGCCATTATAATAACAGCAAAACAATAAACTTATAAATCGTTTTCGTAACTATTTGTTATATAATTGTGAAGCTTAAAGCTATTAAAAGTAATTTCAGTATTTTTGTTTTTTTTATAACCACATTCTCAATTAAACAAAAAATGGCTTTAAACACAACAAACCCAACCGGGACTGAAGCGTGGAAAAATCTGCAAAACCACTATAACGCAATTCACGAAACTACGATACAAGAATTATTTCAACAAGATAATGCTCGTGTTGAAAAATTCAACCTACAATGGAACGACTTTTTAGTAGATTATTCTAAAAACAATATCAGCCAGGAAACTGTTGCTCTTTTATTAGAATTGGCCAATTCGATTGGATTAAAAGAAGCGATTGCTCAATATTTTGGTGGAGAAATCATCAACCAAACAGAAAACCGTGCTGTTTTGCATACTGCTTTGCGTTCGCCTGAATCGGCAACTATAAAAGTTGATGGCGAAAATGTAATTCCCGAAGTTTACGAAGTAAAAAATAAAATCAAACAATTCAGCCACGAAGTTATTTCTGGCGAAAGAAAAGGTTTTACAGGAAAAGCGTTTACTGATGTTGTAAATATTGGTATTGGAGGTTCTGACCTTGGTCCGGTTATGGCAGTTGAAGCATTACAGTTTTATAAAAATCATTTAAACCTACATTTCGTTTCTAATGTTGATGGCGATCACGTTAATGAAGTAATTAAAAAATTAAATCCTGAAACGACTTTATTTTTAATTGTTTCTAAAACTTTCACAACTCAGGAAACCTTATCAAACTCAGAAACGATTAAAGAATGGTTTTTGAAATCAGCTTCTCAGGAAGATATTGCAAAACACTTTGTGGCAGTTTCTACTAATATTCAAAAAGTAACTGAATTTGGGATTAATCCGGATAACGTTTTCCCGATGTGGGATTGGGTTGGAGGAAGATTCTCTTTATGGAGCGCCGTAGGTTTAAGCATTAGTTTAGCAATAGGTTTCAATAATTACAATGATTTATTGAAAGGTGCCAATGAAATGGACGAACATTTTAAATCGGCAGAATTCGACGAAAACATTCCTGTAATTCTGGCCTTGTTAAGTGTTTGGTATAACAATTTCTTTGGAGCAGAAAGTGAAGCCTTAATCCCATACACACAATATTTATCTAAATTAGCTCCTTACTTGCAACAGGCCACTATGGAAAGTAACGGAAAAAGTGTTGGCCGTGACGGAAAACCTGTGAACTACCAAACGGGAACTATCATTTGGGGAGAACCGGGAACAAACTCGCAACATGCCTTTTTTCAATTGATTCACCAGGGAACAAAATTAATTCCGACCGATTTTATTGGATTTGTTAAACCACTATATGGCAATGAAGATCACCATGATAAACTGATGTCTAACTTTTTTGCTCAGACCGAAGCTTTATTAAACGGGAAAACAGCAGCACAAGTTCAGGCCGAATTTGACAAGCAAGGACTTTCTGCAGAAAAAGCATCTTATTTATTACCCTTCAAAGTTTTTACAGGAAACAAACCAACGAACACTATCTTAATTCAAAAATTGACACCTAAAAGTTTAGGTTCGTTAATTGCTTTATACGAACATAAAATTTTCGTTCAGGGTGTTATCTGGAACATTTTTAGTTTTGATCAGTGGGGAGTAGAATTAGGAAAACAATTGGCTAATTCTATTTTAGATGAAATTAACACTAAAACGGTAAAAAATCATGATAGTTCGACTTCGTTTTTGTTAAATCACTTTTTGAAGAACAAATAGAAACTCAATAAAAAAAATCTCAATAAACTGAAACGCCTTAATTTAAGAAAAATTAAGGCGTTTTTTCGTATAAAAACAATACAGAAACCACCTAAAACACTGATTATTGCAAGTTTAGCACTACAAGACAGTTCAAATCATTACGATTTTAACAAAATACAGTAGCAAAAATTTAAAAAATCGTTATTTTATTTAATAAAAAAAGAAAAAATCATTTTAATGCGCAACAGATTATATAAAACTTATTTTTCTTAACATTTTGATAACACTATCTGATTTAATTGTTATAATTT
>Ga0247813_10001271_pt1 | contig 19646 bp, 20 predicted proteins | sample UWRJL169409C1_FD_180719 | JGI IMG/M metagenome (GOLD analysis project Ga0247813, IMG submission 180719) | Plant litter microbial communities from Arlington Agricultural Research Station in Wisconsin, United States - UWRJ-L169-409C-1 | ecosystem: Environmental > Terrestrial > Plant litter >... | reverse complement strand
CGTTGGAGCCGATGGGGCCAAGATCCGGAAGGCGGAACGGCGCGCCGTAGTTTTCGCAAACATAGCCGCGAACCGGACCCTCGCACTCGACGCGGAACCGCACGCCGCGCGGAATGACCACGATATGGCCGGGCTCCGCCTCGATCCGCCCCATCTCGGTGACGAACAGGTGGGCGCCCTCCTGCGGCACGATCAGCAGTTCGCCGTCGGCGCAGTAGAAGACGCGGTCGATCATCGACCGGTTGGCGGCATAGAGGTGGACGCCGGCGCCGCCTCCCGTCTCGGGGTCGCCATTGCCGCCGTAGGTGACCAGACCCTCGACCCAGTCGGTCGCGGCGTCAGGCATGGGCAGGGGATCCCAGCGCATCCGGTTGGGATTGGGCGCCGCCTCGGTGAACGGCCCGGACCGTACGCGGCCCTGATCGAAGGGCGTATAGGCCGGATGCTGGGCGCTGGGACGCAGGCGATACAGCCACGACCGCCGGTTCTCGGACCGTGGCGCAGTGAAGGCCGTGCCCGACAGCTGTTCCGCATAGAGGCCCATCGGCGTCTTCTGCGGCGAGTTCTGACCAATCGGCAGGGCGCCGGGAATGGTCTCGGTCGCGAAATGATTGCCGAAGCCGGACTGATAGAGGGGCGCGTTGGATCGCGTCATATCTGGTGTCTCCCTTGCCTGACCCGATACAGGCCTTCGCCCTTCAGGAGAAGGCTGCGGAGCGTGTGTGGACCTGTTCTCCGTCACGCATCCGGCCTATACGCCCCGCTTCCGGAGATACAGCTTGCCCTTCCCGTTCGACATTTCCGCCACCGAAGGCCGCGCCCGCACCGGGGTGCTGAAGACCTCGCGCGGCGATATCCGCACGCCCGCCTTCATGCCGGTCGGCACCGCCGCCACGGTCAAGGCCCTGACAACCGACCAGGTCGCGGCGACCGGCGCCGACATCCTGCTGGGCAACACCTATCACCTGATGCTGCGCCCCGGTCCCGAGAGGATGGAACGGCTGGGCGGGCTGCACAAATTCATGGGCTGGGACAAACCCATCCTGACCGACAGCGGCGGTTTTCAGGTCATGTCCCTAGCCGGCATCTCGAAGGTCAAGGAGGAGGCGGTGACCTTCTCCAGCCATATCGACGGCTCCAAACACGTGCTGACGCCCGAACGATCGATCCAGATCCAGGCCGACCGCATCGGCGCTGACATCTCCATGCAGCTGGACCAGTGCGTCGCCTACCCGGCCGAAAAGCCGGCCGCCGAGGCCGCGATGGAGCTCTCCGTCCGCTGGGGCGCCCGTTCGAAAGCCGCCTTCGGCACGCGCGAGACCCAGGCCCTGTTCGGCATCCAGCAGGGTTCCACCTTCGAGGATCTGCGCCGCCAGTCTTCCGAACGACTGCAAGAGATCGGCTTCGACGGCTACGCCATCGGCGGTCTGGCGGTCGGCGAAGGCCATCAGGCCATGTGCGAGGTGCTCGACTACGCCCCCGATATGCTGCCCGCCGATCGCCCCCGCTATCTGATGGGCGTGGGCAAGCCGATCGATCTGGTCGAGGCGGTGTATCGCGGCGTCGACATGTTCGACTGCGTCCTGCCCACCCGGGCCGGTCGCCACGGCCAGGCCTGGACCTGGGAAGGCCCGCTGAACCTCAAGAACGCCCGCTTCGCCGAGGATCAGGATCCACTGGACCCGACCATCGACGGCCCGTCCTCGACCTATTCGAAGGCCTATCTGCACCACCTGATCCGCGCCGACGAAATCCTCGGCAAGGTCCTGCTCAGCTGGCACAACATCGCCTTCTATCAGGCCCTGACCGCCGCCATGCGCGACGCCATCCAGCACGGCCGCTTCGAACAGTTCCGCCGCGACTTCCACGCCCGGCATACGTCCAACTGATCATGCGCATCGAGAAGTCAGGCTTCCACGCCTACAACACCTACCTCGAGGAACCGCCCCGCGACGAGGGCAACGAGACCGCGCTTCACCGCCATGTCATCATCATCGGCGGCGACAAATATTCGTTCTTCGCCCACTGGTCCGGCAAGTTCGCGCACAAGGGCGAGCGCATTTCCTTCGACTGGGACTGGGACCGGACCGGCGAGTTCAGGAACATCGACAAGCCGTCGTTCGAAGCCTTCACCAAGGATGGCGTCCGCCAGATGAGGGGCGACCGTCGCGACAGAGGCCGCGGCGCCGCGCGCTGACCTACCGCTGCGACCGCCCCGTCGGCCGGAACCATGCGGGCGAAGCCGGGGGCGCGCAGTTCAGCCGCATCCCCTGCCCCTTCAGGAAGGCGCGCCTCAGACGCCCGGCCTCGATCGCGTCCTGAACCGCCCTGGATCGCGCCTGCGCCCCGGATAATTGTCGGATCCAGCTGCGATAAGGGATGAAGTCCGTCACCGCATCGCGGATCGCCTTCAACGCCGCCTCGGCCAAGGCGTCCTGGGTGCGTTCGTTCAGGGTGGAGCCACTGGGCGCTGGCGGCTCGTCCCGGTCGGGGCCCAGGGCCTCGTTCAGCCGCGCGACCTCGGCCGCCACGGTCGAGCACTGGTTCAGATTGCGCTGGTCATAGGGATTGGCCTGGGCCTGCAGCAAGACCGTGGGGATTTGGTCCCTGCGCACGTTCAGGTCCACCAGCGGGGCCGTTACCGCGGACCCCAGCCCCTCCCTGACCTGACCCGCCGCGCCGCAACCGGCGAGGGTGAGACACAGAACGGGGATCAGAATACGCATCCTGCTTTACACCACGTCCCCGTCGGGACCGGAAGACGCCTGTCCCGGCCGCTGGATTCGCATGGGTCCGAACTGAGGTCTCGCTCAGTCCGCCGTGCGCCGCCGCGCGGCGACGGTCACCCGTGATCCTGTCGGATCGATCGTCCGCGTCAGGCGGCTGCGCGTCGTCTGGGTGACGTCGCCGACACGGACCACGGTCGTCACGAGAAAGTGGTTGGAGGTGAAGCCTCCCAGCCCGGTCAGCCCCGCCGCCGCGACATCCGCCTCGGTCAGCAGACCGTTGCGCGCTCTCCGCTCCAGCAGCGGCCGCAACAGACGGGGATCGTCCACCAGCACGCCCAGCAGCCCGCCATCGACCGTGTTCAGGTTTAACTTTGCGTCCGGCGCCAGATAGGCGACCAGCGGCCTCAGCCGATCCAGATCGCCCGCCGGGATCCCGGCGGTCCGCAACACCCCTTCGTCCCGAAGCGGTCCCACCGCCTCGACGATGGTCGCGATCTGCACGATCGTCCCGGGCGCCAGCCCCGCCCCCCGCCCCACGCGCCCGAACCGGGCCACCGCGACGGCGTCCCCCGTGACGAGGGCGTTCAGGTTGAAGCGCGCCTGTTCGTCGGCGATCGACAGGGCGAATTTCCCGCCGGGAATGGCGATGGCCTGCTGGCCGATCGCGCCCCAGGACTCGGCATAGGCGTCCGACTCCGGCGCGGTCAGACCGTCACGCCGCAAGGCCGTCACCGCCGACAGCTCGCCCGCCCGCGCATAGGCCTGCGCCTGTGCCGCATCGTGCAGACGGATCGCGCGCTGCACCTGGATATCCTCGCTGGCGATCATCACCGCCACCGTCGCCGCCGCGATGGCGACGATGACCAGGACGTTCAGCAGGATCATGCCCTCGCGGTCCAGCCGCCGCTCGGGTCTCATGGCTGAATCTCGGGAACGGCGACGACCCGGCGCAGGGTCACCGCATGGTCATCAACCCCGGCCAGTTGCAGGTCCATGGCCACGGCCGCGACGGGAGGGATGACGATCTTTGTCTCTCCGGGCGCCGGCGCAGGGGCGTTCGGGTCCCGCATCGTGATCGGCGCCGTCGTCCTCCAGGCCTCGCCTCGCCGGCGATAGGACCAGCGCACGTCGCTGACTCCGGCCAGAATCGCCTGGGTCCGTTCGCCCGTCGGGCCGGACACGGTGCGCAGCAGCCGGTCGCCGCTGAGATCATACCGCACCACCACGGGCCGCCCCGCCAGATCGCTCTTCTGGAAGGTCAGTCCGGTCTCCACCCCGTCGATCTGGCCGCTCAGTTGATCCAGATCGGCATTGACCACGAAGACCGCGCGCTGGATTTCCGACATCCGTCGCAGCCGCCCCTCGGCGCCTTCCTGCGTCTGCAACACCCCCGACAGCATGCTGAAGCCGGCTACGCCGATCAGGGCGAACAGGCCCAGGGCGACGATGACCTCGACCAGGGTGAACCCGTTGCGCCGTTGACGCATAGGCGCGTTAGAAGGACCAGCCGGCCGCGTTCCCCCGGTCCCCGTGCGCGAGGTGTTCCATGTTTCAGGTCTGGCGATCACGCGACGGCGACGGGCGGCATGGCGGCGCATTTCAGTTCGAGCGCCTGTATGCGCGGGTGACCCGCTGGCGTGTCGTCATGGTCGGCGTGGGACTTCTGGCGTACGTGTCGGGTCTGGCCCTTTTCCTGCCGGCCGAGGTCGCGGTGGGCCGCAAGGTCGACGCCGTCGGCACCGTCTGGAACGGACAGGTTGGCTTCGCCCCTGGCTTCGCGGCGGACTGGCGGCTGCGGCCGGTCCGGTCGCTGATCACGCTCGGCGCGGCCGGAGACTTCGCCGTGACCGGCCCCGAGACCTCCCTGACCGGACAGGCCGTCGCCCGTCCCGACGGCGTTGTTATCCAGTCGGCCACGGGTTCCGCCTCGCTGCGGCTCCTCCCGGCCCTGTTGCCCGCCCTGCCCTTCGCCTGTGACGGAGACATGCGGATCGAGGCTCGGTCGCTGGCTCTGCGCGGAGGCGTCACCGGATCGGGCGCCGTCAACACCGGGCCAGCGACCTGTGCGGCGCCCGGCGGTGCAACCTCGTCAACGCCGCCCATGGCGGCCGCCCTGTCTTCGGACGCACAGGGCGCTTCCGCGACCCTGACCGGAGCGGACGGCGCACGGCTGGCCCAGTCGCGCACGACGAAAGACGGCGGCCTGTCGGTGACGGTCGATGCCGCCGCCGCCGGCCTGTTCCCCGGCGTCGTCCCCGTGACCCTCGACACCCGGCTGTAGGCGGACAGGCTCACAGCCCGGCCAGATTGTTCAGATTGACGATGGGCATCAGGATGGCCAGCACCATCAGCAGCACCATCCCGCCCATGACCAGCAGTACGGCCGGTTCGACCAGGGCGACGATGGCGGCCACGAGCCCCTCCAGCTCCTGATCCAGATCCGCCGCCGCCCGTTCCAGTCCATGACCCAGGCGGCCGCTCTGCTCGCCACTGGCCACCACCGCCAGCAAAAGCCGGGGGAAGACGTCCGCCTCGGTCATGGCGCGACGCAGGCTGGCGCCCTCGCGCACCCGCTGGGCCACGAACAGGGCGCGTTCGCGGACATAGAGATTGGGCGTCACCGCCGCCGAGGCCTTCAACGCCTCGACCAGGGGCACGTCGCTGCGGATCAGGGTCGCCAGACTGCCCGCGAACCGACCGGCGTTCAGTTGCCGCACGAACCCGGCCAGAGGCGGCGTCGTCAGGCGCAGCCGGGCGAATCTCAAGGCCACCGACGGAATCGCCAGCCAGCGGTTGAGCGCCACCCCGGCGATGGCCGCCACGATCAGGAAGGGAATGCCAAATGTCTGGATCCCGCCACTGACCACGATCAGGGCCCGCGTCAGGAACGGCAGGGCCGCGCCGCGCGAGACGAAGACCTTCACGATATCCGGCACGACATAGATCATCAGCAGGGTGATCATCAGGGTCGAGACCACCGCCAGCAGGGCGGGATACAGCAGGGCCAGCTGGATCTTGCGGGCCGTCCGCTCCCGCGCCGCCACGAAGTCGGTCAGATGCGCCAGGACCTCGGCCAGCTTGCCCGACTGTTCGCCCGCCGCGATCGAGGCGCGGTAGAATTCGGGGAAGGTGCGGGGATGCCGCTCCAGCGCCGCCGCCAGACTGTGGCCCTCGAGGATGGCCGAGGCGACGTCCATCAGGATCGGGCCGATCGGCTGGGCCGCATGTTCGGCTCCGACAACGCGTACAGCTTCCTCGATCCGGATGCCGCTGCTGATCATGGTCGACAACTGGCGCGTGGCGGCGGCCAGGCTCTTGGCCGGAACGCGTCGTCCGGTCAGTCCGCCCAGCGATACACCGCCGATCGACAGACCCGCCTTCTGGCCCGCGCGCGGCTGGGCCGTCACCTGAACCGGCAGCAGCCCAAGGTCGCGGACCATGCCCCGCGCGGCGGCGTCATTGCCGGCCTCGACCGTCCCGCGTGTGGAACGACCGGCCGGATCGACCGCCTGATAGGCGTACAGCGTCATGCTCAGCCGTCCTCGTGCAGGACGCGCGCGATTTCCTGCACGGTGGTCAGACCCTGGACCACCTTGACCACGCCGTCTTCAAGGATGCCCGGCCCCAGGGTCCGGGCGTGTCGCATGATGTCCGCCTCGGACGCGCCCTCGTGCACCATCGACTGGATCGTCGCGTCGATCTCGACCACCTCGTACAGGGCCGCGCGGCCGCGATAGCCGTCGCCCCGGCAATGGGAACAGCCGACCGGACGGAACACGCGCGTGCCGACCGCGACGGCCCCGCTGGTCAGGGCGGCGTCGGCCTCGGTCGCCACATCCGCCTGACGGCACTCGGGACACAGCCGCCGCACGAGCCGCTGAGCGATCAATCCGGTCAGCATGGGCGCCAGCAGATAGCGTTCCACCCCCATGTCGACCAGCCGGGTGACGCTGCCGATGGCGGAGTTGGTGTGCAGGGTCGACAGCACCAGGTGGCCGGTCATGCTGGAGCGCACCGCGACCTCGGCCGTCTCATGGTCGCGGATCTCGCCCACCATGATGACATCCGGGTCCTGACGCAGGATAGCCCTCAGGCCCCGCGCGAAGGTCAGGTCGATCCGGGCGTTGACTTGCATCTGACCCACCCCGTCCAGCGCATATTCGATCGGGTCCTCGACCGTCATGATGTTGCGCTTGCGGTCGTTCAGCTGGGTCAGGGCGGCGTAAAGGGTCGTGGTCTTGCCGGATCCCGTCGGCCCGGTGACCAGAATGATCCCGTGCGGCCGGCGGATCATCCGCTCGAACACCTCGAGGTCGCGCGGAGCCATCCCCAGATGGCCCAGATCCAGACCGGTCGAGCCCCGGTCCAGCAGACGCAGGACCACCCGCTCGCCATGCTGGGTCGGAATGGTCGAGACCCGCACGTCGACGTCCAGTCCGCCGATCCTCAACGTCACCCGCCCGTCGTGCGGCACCCGCTTCTCGGCGATGTCCAGCCGCGCCATGACCTTGATCCGACTGACCAGCAGGGGTGCCAAAGCGCGCGGCGGCGACAGCACCTCGCGCAGCACCCCGTCCAGCCGGAAGCGCACGACCAGCCGCCGTTCCTCGGCCTCGATATGGACGTCGGACGCCCCCTCGCGGATGGCCTCCAGCAGGATGGCGTTGATCAGCCGTACGACAGGAGCGTCGTCGCGACTGTCCAGCAAGTCGTCGACCGAGGCGGCGTCCTCGGCGAGCGCCGCCAGATCATCCTCGCTGGCGGCGATGTCGGCGGCCGATCCGGCGGCCCCGCCCGTCTGGTCGCGCAACAGGGCGTCGAACGCCTCATCATCGACGGCGCGATAGGTCACCGCCTCGCCTCTTAGCCGCCGCACCTCCAGCAGGACCGACAGGAGCGCGGACCTGCGGTGGACGCAGACGGGGCCGTTGGCGCCGTCTTCCAGCATCACCCCGTTGCGGCGGGCATAGCCGTAAGGCAGCGGCGAAAAAACGGGCTTGGCGTCTTCGATGGCGACAGAGGTCATGGTTGGGCCACCCGCATCTGCAGTTGGACGAGGCCCGGCTGTCCGGTCCGCTCGATACGCAGGTCGCGCAGCATCGCCCCGTCCACGCCCTCGACCGTCGCGACGAAGGGAATGACGGCGTCATAGCGGGCGTTCTCGATCACCACACTGGCCCCGTCGACGTCCGGCTCGACCCCCGCAGGCGTGAGACCCGCCGCAGAGGCGCGCTGGTTCAGGATGTCGGCGACCGGGCCGCCCAGCGGCGCCTGCACGACCGCGACCTGTCCAATCGGCGCGGCCTGAAGTCGCGCCAGAAGCACGGCGGCGGTCTCGATCCTTACGGTGGCGTCTTCGCGCACCCGCAGGATCGGCTGGGCGACCCCGTACCAGGCCACGGCGGCCGCGGCGAGGCCGGCGAAGACCAGGATCAGCCGCTGCTCGCGGCGCGACCGGGTCTCCAGCCAGACCGTGGCCGCCTTGACCGCCGGCGCCGTGCGGACGGTTTCGAAAGAGCGGATCATCGGCTCGCTCCCGCCGGGCCGACAGCGATCGCCGCGTTCAGGCCCCCTGTCGACGCCGCGCCGTCCCTCGTCGGATCCAGCCGCGACTGGGCCGCCAAACCGCCCCGGTTCAGGGCCTCGACACCGGCGTCCAGCGTCGTCGCATCCGGCGCCGTGACCGCCAGCTGCAATGGTTCGCCGGGGGCATAGCTGATCGAATGGAAGGCCAGGCGCCCGCCGGCCAGCGCCCGCGACGTCCGGCCCAGCGTTGTGACGAACGCGCCCTCTCCCCCTGATCCCGCCGGTGCGATCCCGTCGACTGCGGCGGCCAGGTCCGTGGCGTCGGTCCCCGGCGCCCGCTCGGCCAGCACGGCGCGCACCCGCGCCTCGGCCCGGCCCGCCGCCACGCTCAACGCCACCGTGTCTGCGGTCAGGATCGCCAGATGCGCCGCCAGTCCCAGACCGACGACCCAGGCCAGGGTCCGCATCGGCGAGGCGGTCCGGCGACGCACCGCCGCGAACTCGCCCTGCCTCAGGTCCAGCGGCGGGATGACCAGCACGGGTCTGGCCGGAACGCCGAGGTCGAAGGTCGCATCCTCGATCCCGTCCCGCATGATCTCGGGCAGGGGCGCGCCGCTGGCCAGCAGACGCGGCTCGCCGGCCGCCGTCCACGCCATGGGCAGGTCATCGACCGCGATCGCGAAGCCCGCGCCGTCGCCGCTGCGGATTAGGGCCCGCTCGCCCTCGACAGAAACCCGCCACATCCCCTCGGGCGGCGTCGGCATCGCCAGGGCGTCCGGGATCACAAGACTGGCGCCCAGCCCGGCCCGGTCCAGCAACTCGATCCAGCGCCGCATCGTGTCGCGCCGAACGACGCCGCACAGATGTTTCCGGTCCGATATTTCCTGACCCAGAGCAACGTGGACCTGGTCCAGCGGCTCCCCGATCAGCCCCTCGACCGCGAACGGCGCGGCGGCCTCGCGCTGGCGTCGCGTCGCGAACGGCAGGTCCAGAACTACGACAAGAATGTCTTCATTCGGTGCAAGAACTGTCGCAGGACCGACGTAGGAGCGATCGATGGGCACGACGTCGTCGGCCGACAGACGCCACAAGCCTGAAGCCATGACCGAAGATCGCTCTCCAGCAATATCCGTTGATTGCACCAAACCCGGCCTCGACTGTCAGCAGATCGGCGCCGACCACGACGCTTCGTCGCCGGCTGCCCGGGGTGTTCTCTACATGCCGTTTGCGACGACTCGTCGACGGTCCGTCCGTGCAGGTCTCACTCTTGTGGAGATGATCGTCGTCCTGGCGATCATCGCCCTCGTGGCCGTGATGATCGTGCCCAATGTCATCGGCCGTCCGGACGAGGCCCGCGTCACGGTGGCCAAGACCGATCTGAAGACCATCTCGGCCGCCCTGCGCATGTACCGGCTCGACAACGGCGACTATCCGACCACCGAACAGGGCCTGTCCGCCCTCGTCAGCAAGCCGACCGCCGCCCCGGTCCCGACCAACTGGACCCCCGACGGCTATCTGCCCGACGCGCCGATGGACCCGTGGAACCGCCCCTATGTCTATCGCAGCCCGGGTCAGGCCGGCCGCTTCGACCTGTTGTCCTACGGCAAGGACGGTAAGGTCGGCGGCGAGGGTCTGGACGCCGATCTGACGGACCGGTCCCGCTGACCATGGGGCGCGACGGGGGCGGACGCGGATCGAATCGGCGCGAGGGCATGACCCTCGTGGAAATTCTGGTCGTGCTCGCTGTCGTCGGCGTCGCGGCCGGAGCCGTGGTGCTGGGCCTCGGTTCGATGGACCGCGACACGGGCGTCCAGATCGAGGCCAACCGGTTCGCCGACCGTCTGCGTCTCGCCGCCGACGACGTGCTGGTGGCCGGCCGCCCCCTGTCCGTCGCCTGGACGCCGGACGGTTACGCCTTCCAGGGCGCGGACGACCTGACCGACGCCCTGCGCGACCGTCACCGCCTGCCGGACGGCGTGCGAATGGAGGGTCCCGAGGGTCCGGCCGTCGCGACCATCGATCCCGACGGCGCCGCGCCGGTGATGGTCTTCGCCTTCCGCAAGGACGACATCGCCTGGACCGTAAGCTTCGACGGCCTGAACGCCGTGACCGGGGCCGCATCGTGAGCCGCCCCCGCAACGCCCGCGCCGGCTACTCCCTGATGGAGGCCATGGTCGCTCTTTTCGTTCTGGCCGTCGCCTCGACCGGCCTTCTGCTGGCCACAAGGGCCCACATCGATGGCGTCGGCGGACTGGAGGATCGCGTCACCGCCCAGTGGATCGCCGAGAATCGTCTGGTCGAACTCGGTCTCGCTGATCCCGCCGCCAGTCAGGAACAGGTCCGGATGATGGGTCGCGACTGGCGGGTGCGGGTTCAGCAGCGCCCCACCGACGATCCCGATCTGGCCGCCGTCGAGATCGCCGTTTCCCGTCTAAACCGCACAGGCGTCGCCGCCCGGCTCAGCGGCTTTGTCGATACGGGAGCCACCTGATGCGGACCGGCTTCCTCAATTCGCCGACCTTCTGGGTCCGGTTCGCGACGGTGGTCGTCGTGGCGTCCGTGGGGCTGGCCCTGGCGCACCTGACCTGGCGGCTGGTCGGCTGGGACGATGGACGGACCCGCATCCAGACGCCGGAGACCCTGGCGCCCGTGGGCGGCGGAGCGGGCGGCGGCGTCGCGGCCATCCTCGCCCTCAACCCCTTCGGCGGCGGTTCGGCCGGCGCCGAAGGCTTGCCGGCCTCGACTCTGGGTCTGGTCCTGAAGGGCGTGATCTATTCCACCGCGCCTGAGGAATCCTCGGCCCTGATCGCCGCCGGTTCGGGTCTGGCCCAGACCTATGGCGTCGGCCAGTCGCCCTTGGGCAACGCCGTCATCGAATCCATCGAGATGGATCGCGTCGTCCTGAACGTCGGCGGCCGTCGCGAGGCCCTCGCCTTCCCGCAGTCGGCCGGCGCCGCGACCCTGATCAGCCCGGCTCCGGCCCAGCCGCCGGCCGTCGCCGCCCCGACACCCGGAACCGCCGCTGCGCCGGCTTCCGCCTCAGCAGCCGGCGCAGCGACGGGACAGACCGCCGACCGTTCCGGCGGCTCTTCCGGCGGTCCAGCCCTCGCCGCAGCCGCTACGCCCGGCCTCAGCGCCACCGGCGACGGCTACCGCATTGGCCCGGAGGCGCCCGCCCAGCTATTGCGCGCCGGCCTTCGTCCCGGCGACCTGATCCGCACAGTCAACGGCCGCCCGGTCGGCGACCTGACCTCCGACAGCCAGCTGTTCGCCCGGGCTTCCGGTGTCGGCAGCGCCCGGGTCGAGCTCGTGCGCGACGGCCGTCCCCTCACGCTCACCTTTCCCCTCCGATAGGCGTTCCCTTGACCCGTATCACCCGCCTGTGCACGGCCAGCCTGATCGCCCTGATCATGGCCGGACCGCCCTCCGTCGGTTTCGGCCAGACCGCGCCCGCCGCGTCCGGCGATGTCGTCGTCAACATGCGCGGCGTCGATATTCGTGAGGTCGCCGACCAGATCTCGCGCCTGACCGGCCGCACCCTGGTGCTCGATCCCAATGTGTCCGGCGTGGTCACCGTCGTCTCGGCCCAACCCCTGTCGTCGAGCGGCGTCTGGGACCTGTTCCTGTCGGTTCTGCGCACCTATGGCTTCGCCGCCGTCCGCAGCGGGGCCGTCTGGCGCATCGTGCCCCAGGCCAATGCGATCCAGAACGGCGCCACCCTCGACGCCGGTCCGACCGCCTCCAGCCAGCAGGTGGTCACCCGCCTGATCCGCCTGCGCAACCTGCCCTCGGACCAGGCCGTCCGCGCACTGCGTCCGCTGGTCAGCAGCTTCGGTAATGTGGAAGGGGTCACCGACCCCAACGCCATCGTCGTCACCGACTATGCCGACAATGTCCGCCGCGTCGCCCTGCTGGCCCAGAGCCTGGACAACGGCGGGGGTTCGTCCTTCGTCAACCTGCCGCTCGAGCACGCCTCGGCTGCCGAGGTCGCCGACGCCGTCACCGCCCTGCTGGGTCAGGAGGTCGGCGGCGCCCGCGTAACCGCCGACGCCCGCAGCAACACCGTCCTGGTGCGCGGCGAGCCCGACGACATCGCCCAGGCCCGCAACATCGTCGCCGCCCTCGACCGGCCGGGCGGCGCCTCGCCCACCACGCGGGTGGTCCGCCTGCGCCACGCCGACGCCGAAGGCGTGGTCGAGATCATCCGCGGCCTGATGGGGGCCGAACCCGCCGCCACCAACCCCGTCAGCCGCAGCCTGCGTCAGACCGGCCTGTCCAGCCTCAGCGCCGCCAGCCGTTCGGCCGCCCTCGCCGCCAGCGCAGAGGCCGCGTCGCCTGCGCCTGCGGCCTCTGCGTCCGCCGAACCGTCCAGCCCGCGCGGCTTCTCGCTCGGCGACGTCACGGTTCAGCCGGCCAGCGAACTGAACGCCGTCGTCATGCGCGGCGCCCCCGCCACCGTCCAGATGCTGCAGGACCTGATCACCGAGCTGGACGTGCGCCGTCCGCAGGTCGTGATCGAGGCCGCAATCGTCGAGATCACCGGCGAACTGGGCGAACAGCTGGGCGTGCAATTGGCCGCCGGCGGTGCGGTCCCGGCCACCGGCGTGGTGGGGGGGACGTCATTCTCGACGGTCGGCACGCCGCTGTCCTCCATCTTGACGACCCTGGGCGTCCCCGGCGGCTCGGCCCTGTCCGAAGGCCTGAACCTGGCGGCCGGCCGGCGCGGGGACTTCGGCGTCCTGCTTCAGGCCCTGTCGCGCACCGCCAGCGCCAACCTGCTGTCAACGCCCAGCGTCACGGTTCTGGACAACCAGCCGGCCGAGATCGTCGTCGGCCAGAACGTCCCCTTCCGCACCGGCTCCTTCTCGACCGAGGGCAACACCTTCAACCCCTACACCACCATCTCGCGCGAGGATGTCGGGGTGACGCTGCGGGTCACCCCGCGCGTCCACGACGGCGACGTCGTCCGGCTGGAGGTCAGTCAGGAAGTTTCCTCTCTGGTCAGCGGCGTCATCGCCGGCGCCGCCGATCTGGTCACCAACCGCCGCAGCATCCAGACCACGGTCCTGGCCGACGATGGCGAGACGATCACCCTGGGCGGCCTGATCACTGACGACCGTCAGGGCGCCGACAGCAAGGTCCCGGGTCTGGGCGACCTGCCGGGGGTGGGCGGCCTGTTCCGCTCGCGTCGCGACACCCAGACGCGCCGCACCCTGTTCATCTTCCTTCGGCCCACCATCCTGCGTGACGCCGAGGACGTGCGGATCGACGCCCGTCAGCGGTTCGACCGCCTGCGCGAGGCCGAGCGCGGCGCAGGTCTGCCCGCCTCCCGCGATGCGATCGAACAGCCCCGGCTCCAGCCCGAGGTCGAACAGGTCTTCTAGACCCGGCGCGGCTCGATCATGGCCAGTTCGGCGTCGACCTCGACCGGCGCGATATCGGGCGCGGACAGTTGCAGCAGCGGCTCTGCGGCGACGATCTCCGGCCGCCCGCGGATCCGCCGCAGGACCGGCAGGGTGGCCAGACCACCCAGCCACCCCAGAAGCAACGCCGCCACAGCCATCCACGGACCGTTTTCCCAGCGACGGTTCCCATAGACGATGGGCTTTGCGGCCGCCGCGTCGGCCTTGGCGGGGCCCGCCGCCTCGGGCTGCAGGGCCAGCGGCGAGACCACCTCCGCCCCGCTGGCGATCGCTTCGGGCAGCGCCGATGTCGGGATCAAGACCAGACTGTGCGAACTGTCCTCGATCAGGGCGATGTCGAGATTCCACAGCCGATAGCCGAACTCCCGCGCCAGTTCGCCGGGCGAATAGACCCCGTCCACCCGGAACGACATCTGCGCATCGACCGCCGGATCGACCGTGACCGGCAGGCCCAGGGTCTGGCCCAGCACCTCCTCGGCGATCTCGCCGACGGGCGCCTCGGGCAGGGTCATCACATAGTGCTGGGGCGCGGCGTTGACGGCGGCGTCCTCCAGCGGCGCGGCCTGCACCTCGAAAGCCAGAAGCGAAAGGACCAGCAGGCTGATCGGAAACGCGCGCATGACAGCCTTCTGGCGCTGACGGTATCGAGACATGACCGGCGACTACACCGACTATGTGTCAGTCCGAACCACGCGCTGGAATTGATCCGTGCCGCCCGTGTCTAACGGGTGCGCCGTCCCTCGGCCTCGCTGCGCTTGCGATTGGCGGCGCGCTGTCGGTTCCGGCGAGCCTTGGCGGATATCTTCAGCTGGTCGTCGATGAACAGATACGCCAGCAGCGCAGCGCCCGCGATGACCAGACAAATTATCAGGGTGAGCATTTGAGCCTCTCGTTGAGACCCGAATGCCACGGGCGCGCGCCCATTGCATCCCCCGACGCCTGAAAGGCGATCCGGAGCGACGATCTCTATGGCGGCAGCGCAGATCCCGGGCGAAAACCGTTATGGAACAACGGTGAAGATGGTACGTCCTCTCGGGCTCGAACCGAGGACCCTCTGATTAAAAGTCAGATGCTCTAACCAACTGAGCTAAGGACGCGCCGTGGGGTGCGGGGCTTTTGTTGCATCCCGGCCTGTCGGTCAAGTGTTGCGGTCAGGCGGCGACCGTTTCCCCTGTCGTTTCCGCATCGCGTGTGGCGCAAGCCTCGGCCAAGGTGCGCGCCAGCAACACCGGATCGATAGGCTTGGTCAGGAAAGCGTGGGCCCCGACCGCGTCCCAGGCCGCCCGGTGGACATCCATGGCGTTGGCGGTCAGGGCGATCAGCGGCGTCTGGCGGTTGGCTCCGCCCGCCCGGATCAGGCGCGACGCCTCCAGCCCGTCCATGACCGGCATCTGCATGTCCATCAGGATGGCGTCGAAGGCCTGGCCCTCGGCGGCGGTCACGGCCTCCGCGCCATTTTCGACCAGCGTCAGCCTGCACCCGTGCGGCTCCAGCAGCAGGCTGAGGATTCGACGGTTCACCGCATGGTCGTCCGCCGCCAGAATGGTCTTGCCGGCCAAGGCGTTGGCGTCGGCCACGCGGCGCGCCTTGTCCGGTCCGGCCGCTGGACGGGCCACGACCTCGACCGGCAAGGTCACGGTGAAGGTCGATCCCTCGCCGACGACGCTTTCGGCCGTAAGGGTTCCACCCATCATCTCGGCCAGGCGGCGACTGATGGCCAGACCCAGACCCGTCCCGCCATATCGGCGCGTGGTCCCGGCCTCGACCTGTTCGAAACTGTTGAAGACGTGGCCCAGTCGGTCTTCGGGAATGCCCACCCCGGTGTCCACGATCCGCATCGACAGGGCGCCGGCCGCGGCATTCCAGTCGACGCAGACGCGCACGGCGCCGTTCTGTGTGAACTTCACCGCATTGGACAGCAGGTTGAACAGGATCTGCTGCAGTCGCAGCGGGTCGGTCATCACGCACTCGGGCGTATCGTCGGCGATCTCGATCGTCAGGCGGACGCCGTTCGCGGACGCCTTGGGTTCCCACAACCGCTGAAGGGAGACCAGACGCGCGCGCACGTCCGTCACCGTCGATTCCAGCTGCATCTTGCCGGCCTCGATCTTGGAGAAGTCCAGCACGTCGTTCAGCAATCCGACCAGCACGTCCCCTGCGTCCAGCAGCATCGAAACATGCTCGCGCTGCTCGGCGTCCAGCCGGGTCCGACGCAGCAGATTGGCGGCCGAGATGACCGCATTCATTGGCGTACGGATTTCGTGGCTGATGACGGCCAGGAAGTCGGACTTGGCGGCGCTGGCGACCTCGGCCTTCTTGCGCTGCTCTCCGGCCTCGGCGTTGGCGGCCTTCAGCACCTCGGTGGTCATCGAGCTCTGCCGGACCGCCACGACCAGATGCATGGCGTACAAGGCGCCGCCAAGGGCGATCAGATATTCGTATGGCTTGCCGTCAACGATCGCGCCGGCGATGGGCAGGCCGAGAAAATAGATTCCGTGCGGAATGACGGCCGACAGCAACAGCGGCCGCATGTGGTGCATGTGAAGGCTGACGTGCAGCAGGCCCCCGGCGCACTGGACCATGGCGAAGACCCGGCCCGGCTCCCCGCCCTCGAACCACAGATAGGCGGTGACCGCGCCATAGACGATGACGTTCAGCGAGGCGGTGGCGCAGCACAGCACCTTGTAGCCCGTCGACATCGACATCTCGGGCTGTTTGCGAAGAGGCCGGAAGACGGCCCAGTCCAGGGCCTGGCTCAGCGCGACGGCGACGAACCACCACATCGGCCAGATCGAAGGCGCCATGATCCAGGCGACGCCGCCGATGAAGGCCGCCAGCGCCATCCGCGTCTTCAGTTCGCGGTAGCGCACTTGCGCGATCATCGCATAGCCGGACGCCGTCATGGAATTCCCCCTCCGTATCAACGTTCTTAGAACCGCAATCGCAAAGGATTCGTTGCCGCAGGGGTGACCCGTTCCGCGATGCACACTATGGAACAGGGCTGTATCGGGGGCGTTCTGGCGACGACCGGGGAGAATTCTGCATGAAACGACTGACACTTGTCGCACTGGCGTTCGCCGCCTGCGCCGTTCTGGCGGGTTGCGAGGACCCGCGCCCGGCCCAGGAAGAGACCATGACCGCCGAACCCGAGATTCCGGTCGCCCCCTCCGCCGAGGAGCAGGCCGCCCCGGCCGCCGACCCGAATGCGACCACGGCCCCGCCGAGCGACTATTCGACCTTGCCGCCCGAGGACCGCGCCTCGTCTGAAACGGTCCAGCCCGAAAGCGAGACCCTGTTCTACTGATCTCCGCGCCACATGGCCGCCACACGTGGGTGGTCCTGCACGGCGCGGCGGGCGCGCTTCCGTCGCCGATGAAGGTTCGAGGTTGATTCCACAGGTTTACCAGCAGCGCGGCCGATCGAGAGCGCCCCGGCGCTCCGTGCGGCTCGCGGCGGCCTGCGTGGCCGCATCGACGCTGCTGGCCGGCTGGGTCTCGACCGCTTCCGCCGATCCCCGCGCCCAGATCAGGGGCGATCTGGACAGCGCCCTTCGCACTCAACTGGTCCGCGCCGTGGGTGAGACCGACGGCGCCCCGACCAACCGGTTCGAAGCCCGTCGTCGGGCCCGCGCCGCCGCCGAGGCGGCCGAAGCCCTGCTGCGCTCCGAGGGCTACTACCAGCCCACCATCCAGGACGTCGTGGACGGGCAGGAAACCCCGGTCGCCGCCATCGAGGTCACGCCAGGCCGCCGTTTCCTGTTGGGCCAACCGATCATCCAGTGGATCGCGCCCGAGCCCGACCCCGCGATCGCCTCGGCCGTGGCCGGCGAAATCGGTCTGACGCCCGGCGATCCGGGCCGCGCGGTCGAGGTCATCGCCGCCGAGGGTCGTCTCGTCGCCGGCCTGACCCGCCGTGGCTACGCCGACGCCGCGACCCAGCCCCGCCGCGTCGTCGTCGATCATGCGGCCTTCACCGTCGTCCCGACCTACCGCATCGTCTCGGGCCTGCTGGTCCGGCTGGACGGCGTGAGGCTGGACACCCAGGGGCCGACAAATCCGAACTGGGTCGCCGGTCTCGCGCCCTGGGCCGAGGGTGATCGTTTCGATCCTGAAAAGGTCGCGGAGCTGGAGCGTCGCCTGCTGGAAACCGGCGTCTATGACGGCGTCGGCGTCGCCTTAGCACCCGCGGACCAGACCAACGCCGACGGCAACCGTCCCGTGATCGTGACCCTCACTGATCGTCCCCGCCGCATCCTTGAAGCCGGGGCCAGCTTCTCCACGGCCGAGGGCGCGGGCATCGACGCTATCTGGACCTGGTACAACCGCTTTGGCCGCGCCGACACCCTGCGGTTCGAGGCCCGCGCGGCCAATATCGACAGCCGTCTGGGTGTCGATCTGTCCCTGCCGCACTGGCGCCAGCCGGGCCGGACGCTGAAGCTGTCCACCGCCATCGTCAACGAAGACACCGACGCCTACGAACGTCTCGCCGCCACCCTCGCCGCCGACCTGCAGCAGCGGCTGGGCCGCACGTCCTATTACAGCTACGGCCTCGGTCTGGATGCAGGTCGGTACAAGGAGAACCGCTTCTCCCCCGACCTGACGACGCCCGATCCCGACGACGGCGACTTCCTGGCGCTGGACCGCAATCTGGTGATCCTGACGGCGCGCGGCAGCGCCTATATGGACCAGTCGAACGACCCGCTGAACCCGACGCGCGGCTACCGCCTGACGCTGAATGTCCAGCCCACCGCCGTGACCGGCGAGGACACGGTCTACTTCCTGCGCACCGAGGCCCAGGCCACCACCTATGTCCCGCTGCAGAAGAACGGCCGCACCATCATCGCCGGCCGCGTGCGGCTGGGATCGATCATCGGCGGCGAGGAGCTGACGGTCCCGTCCGACCGCCTGTTCTATTCGGGCGGCGGCGGTTCGGTGCGTGGTTATGAATATCAGGGCGTCAGCCCTCGCCTGCCCGACAACACCCCGCGCGGCGGTCTGTCTCTGTTCGAGACCTCGCTGGAGCTGCGTCGCGACATCGGCCAGAGCTTCGGCGCCGTGGCCTTCATCGACGCGGGCTCGGTCGGCTTCTCGGAAACGCCCGACTTCAGCAACATGCGCGCCGCCGTCGGCGTCGGCGCGCGCTACAAACTGCCGTTCGGCCCGGTCCGCGCCGACATCGCCATCCCGCTGGATCGCCGCGAGGGCGACTCCAACTTCCAGATCTATATCAGCATCGGTCAGGCGTTTTGACCGAGCCGACGCCGCCCGAATCTGAAGAAACGGTCGTCGAGACCCCGGCGAAGGCCGCCAAACGCAAACGCACCCGACTGCAACTGGCCGTCTTCATCCTTGGCTGCGTCGTCGCCTCGGTGGTGGTGCTGGCGCTGACCGCCCTGATCGGGGGGCGGACCTATCTGCTGTCCGATTCCGGGCGCGGTCTGGTCACCAGCTTCGTCGCCGGCAAGAAGATCAGCCGCTATGGCCGGATCAATGTCGAGGGCCTCAGCGGCGACCTGTTCAGCGACTTCACCCTGAAACGTGTGACCATTACCGACTCGAAGGGTGTCTGGCTCGAGGCCCGCAACGTCCGCGTCGACTGGTCCTACCTGCCCCTGCTGGCGCGCCGCTTCCACGCCGACAGCATCAGCGCCGACACCATCCGCCTGATCCGCCGGCCCGAACTGGACCCGCCGTCCGGCGAGCCGCCTTCGCCCCAGCCGATCAGCGTCGACATCGACCAGTTCGCGGCCAGCGTCGAACTGCTGGAAGGCTTCTCGAAGGAATACGGCCGCTGGCGGCTGACCGGCTCGGCCGACATCCCCCGTCAAGGGGCCAAGGACGCCGCCCTGAACGCCTACAGCCTGAATCGGCCCGGCGACTATCTGCGGATGACCGCGACATTCGGCGGCAAGATCGAGGACCTGCGCCTGAACCTGCGCGCCAATGAGGCGCAGGGCGGACCGATCGCC
>Ga0247813_10001270_pt1 | contig 19663 bp, 20 predicted proteins | sample UWRJL169409C1_FD_180719 | JGI IMG/M metagenome (GOLD analysis project Ga0247813, IMG submission 180719) | Plant litter microbial communities from Arlington Agricultural Research Station in Wisconsin, United States - UWRJ-L169-409C-1 | ecosystem: Environmental > Terrestrial > Plant litter >... | reverse complement strand
GGTGGGTGCCGACGAAGTGGTGAACGTGGCCGAATCGCCCGACGGCCTGGACCGCTTCAAGGCCGACAAGGGCAGCTTCGACGTGCTGTTCGAGGCCAGCGGCAATGCGCGCGCGCTGGTCGGCGCCTTCGATGCGCTGCGCCCGCGCGGCATCATCGTGCAACTGGGCCTGGGTGGCGAGATGACGCTGCCGATCAACACCATCGTCGCCAAGGAGTTCGACCTGCGCGGCGCCTTCCGCTTCCACGAGGAGTTCGCGATGGCGGTGGCGTTGCTCAACAAGGGCCTGGTGAACGTGAAGCCGTTGATCTCGGCGACGCTGTCGTACCGCGATCCGGCGCGCGCCTTCGCGCTGGCGGCCGATCGATCGCAGGCGATGAAGGTGATACTGAATTTTGACTAGATGTTCATCGGTGGAACGAACACCGGCGTCAGCACCGGAACCCCTTGGAAATGCGCCGATAGATTGTCGAGCACGAGTTGCAGCGTTGCGGCGATGGCTTCGGGGGAACGTCCTGCAATGTGCGGTGTCAGGATGACGTTGGAAAGCCGGGTGATGGCCTCAGGTACGTTCGGCTCGCCTTCGATCACATCGAGTGCCGCGCCGGCAATGCGTCTGTGTTTCAATGCTTCGCCGAGTGCGGCCGTGTCGACGACGCTGCCGCGCGCGATGTTAATGAGAAACCCATCCGGTCCGAGTGCCTCCAGCACATTAGCATCGACCAGATGGACCGTCGTTGCACCACCAGGCGTTGCCACCATCAGGAAATCGCACCATCGGGCAAGGGCTGCTGGCGTCGAAAAATAGAGATGAGGCGTATCGGCGAGCGGTTTGCGGTTGTGATAACCGATGGACATACCGAAACCGCCTGTGGCACGGCGAGCGATCTGCATTCCTATAGTGCCCAGGCCGAGAAGGCCCAGCCTCTTGCCGGAAATCATGGGGCGCGGCTGGCGAGAACGATTCCATTCGCCTCTGCGCACCGCCGCATCGGCCTGCGGGATACCGCGCGCAATCGCCATTAGGAGCGCCACGGCGTGATCTGCCACGGAGGCGTCATTGGTGCCTGGGCCATGGGTGACGACGATTCCGGCAGTTCGGGCGGCTGCCAGATCGACGTTTTCGTATCCGGCGCCGAGCGCGCAGATGATCTCGAGTTGGGGAAGCGTGGCCATGTACTCGGCGCTGAGCCCGACCGAGCCATTTGTGAGCGCTGCCCGAATCTCGTTTCTCACCGACGGCACCAATGCGGCCCGATCCTCTGGATTCGATGCGACGTGCAGATGAAAGCCTGCTCGTTGCAGACTGCTCGAGGCCTCTGGTTCGAGTTCAATGAGAACGAGGACATGAATATTCATGGTCATGCATTGTGTCGTTTGCGTTCGATACTTGGTCTGCGGAACTCAAGGCAATGGACGGCGCGGTCCGCGCCGGAAGATGGGCGTGGACATGACGATGGCTGTTCGCGTCTCGCCCCACCGATTGATGTCGCCGAGGAAGGACTCCAGCGCAGCCATGTCCGCCACGGCCACGCTCATCATGTAAGAGTCCGCGCCGGTCACGTGATGGCACTCGAGCACTTCGGCGCGTGCGCGCAGCGCTTTCAGCAGCGCCTGCTTGTGCGGCTGCCCCGTCGTGATGCCGATGATGGCCTGCACCGGCACACCCACTTTGGCGGGATCGAGGTCGGCATGCACACCGCGGACGACGCCAGCCTCCTGCAGGCGCTTCAGGCGCTCGGCGGTCGCAGCGATCGACAGGCCGGCCGCCTCGGCCAATGTCTTGAGCGGCGCGCGGCCATCGACCTGCAGCGCTTCGAGCAGCTTCCAGGCCTTGGCATCGAGTTGGATATTGTCTGTCATGGGCGAAATTTTCCATAAAACTTCTGGCGATCATCCAATACCGCAGTAAAACATCACTTCAGTCAGTCGATTCACCTGCCTACGATGGGTGGCATGGAATCGCTTGAAGTCTTCGTCTCTTCGCTGCTGATCGGCCTGTCGATCGCAGCCCCTGTCGGCCCGATCGGCGTGCTGACCATCCAGCGCAGCCTCGACCACGGGCCACGCGCGGGCCTCGCGACCGGCCTGGGCGCTGCCGCGGCGGACGCCGTCTACGGCGCGATCGGCGCCTTCGGGGTGAGCTGGCTGATCCAGGCACTGGTGGCGGTGCGCCTGCCGCTCACGCTGTTCGGTGCGGGCTTTCTGCTGTGGATGGCCTGGAAGCTCGTGCGTGCGCCCTCTATCGAGCGCACGGCGACGACGACCGCGGCGGCCCGCAACCACTGGCAGTACTTCGCGAGCACCTTCGTGCTGACGCTGTCCAACCCCGCGACGATCCTCTCGTTCGTCGCGATCTTCGGCGCGATGGCGGGTCGCTCCGCTGTGACGGCACCTGGAACGATGGTGCTGGGCGTGCTGGTGGGATCGGCGATGTGGTGGCTCTTTCTCGGCAGCGTCGTCGGCCGGCTTCGGGGGCGCTTCGACGCGCGCTGGCAGCGCCGTATCAGCCTGGGCAGCGCGTCCGTGCTGGTGGTCTTTGCCGTGTGGCAGCTGGCGTCGATCGCTGTCTCGATGGCGTAGATCTGGCGGACATACCGATCAAACGCGTGAACGGCGCTGATCTGTCTTGAGGGCCAAGGAGTGCCGCGTCGGCCATTCTTTCGCTCTCTCCTTCGGCTTGTTCTCTTTCTATAGCAGTCAGACACCGGTATCTACACCTGAGGGCGGCCGGAGCCGTGCATTTCCCGGTAGGCACGCGGCGCGCATTTCATGGTGCGCTTGAATGCGTTGCTGAACGCGCTGTCGGAGTCATACCCCAGCTTTTGCGCGATGGACGAAACCGTCGCCTGGCTGTTTCTCAGCGCCCGCGTCGCCAGTTGCATCCGCCAGCGCAGCACGTACGCCAGCGGGGCGAGTCCCGCCTTTTGCTTGAACCTCAAGGCCAGGGTCGAGCGTGACATCTTCGCGATGCCGGCCAGGTCTTCGAGCGTCCAGCGCCGTGCCGGGGCGGCATGGATGGCCTGGATGACGGCACCGATGCGCGGGTCGGACAGGGCGAGCAGCCAGCTCGGCGTGCCGTTTCCTTCGTGAGCCAGGTAAAGCCGCAAGACCTGAAGCAGCATGATGTGACCGAGATGCTGGACCAACAGCACACTGCCGGGCGATGGGTGAGTCAGTTCGTGCGCCAACTGCTGCAAGGCCCAGTGCAGCACGGACGCCTGATCCGAACCGCTCCTGACGACCGCGACGGGAGGCAATCCATCGAACAGAAGGTCGGCTTCCTCGCCGAAGGCGAAGCGGCCACCGATCACGAAGAATGCATCGGCGCTGCCGTGGCGAGCAATGCCATGGACCGCATCGCGATACACGGTCTCGGCCTTCACAGCGGGCAGCGCCAGGTCGCTGCTCAGCGCAAACGCCCGTCTGCGCGACAGCAGGAAGCAGTCGCCGGCCTGGAGCCGAATGGGGGGTTCCACGCCTTCGACGGTCAACAAGCAATCGCCCTCGGCGATGGCATTGAACTTGATGCCGTCCGGCGGCGGGAAGTCGATGGCCCATGCGCCGCCCGCCTTCAAGCCAGCGAAGAAGGAGCGTTGGGTGTTCAGCAGGGAAAGGACTTCGGAAAGTGGGTCCATGAGGAAGTCAGGACGATCTCGACAGAGATCCGGATCATCGTGCATTCAACGTCTGATGTCGGCAATGAAGAATGGATGCCTCGACCTTCTACGGTTCTCGAACTCACGCCCAGGATGCGCCCATGACCACTGAACAGACCCCCATCCACTCCGGCTTCGGCGCCACCACGACAGCGGCCGAAGTGCTGGAAGGACGCGACCTCTCCAGGCTCACAGCCCTAGTCACCGGCGGCCATTCCGGGCTGGGCCTGGAAACGACCCGGGCGCTTGCGGGTGCCGGTGCGCATGTCATCGTCGCGGCACGGAACGTCGAAATGGCGCGCGCCAAGGTCGGCGGCATGGTCCATGTCGTGGTCGAGCAACTGGATCTCGCCGACCTGGCCAGCGTGCGTGACTTCGCCGAACGCATCCTCGCCATCGGCCGGCACATCGACATCCTGATCGGCAGCGCCGGCATCATGGCGTGCCCGGAAACCCGCGTGGGCCCCGATTGGGAAGCACAGTTCGCCACCAACCACCTGGGCCACCACGCCCTCGTGAACCTGCTGTGGCCGGTGCTGCGCGGTGGCGCCAGGGTGGTGGCCGTGTCGTCGGCGGGCCATCACGCGTCGGGGATGCGCTGGGACGACGTGCAGTGCACCCAGGGCTACGACAAGTGGCTGGCCTACGGGCAGTCGAAGACCGCCAATGCATTGTTCGCCGTTCACCTGGACCGGCTGGGGCGGCATGCGGGCGTGCGTGCCTTCTCGCTGCACCCGGGCAAGATCTTCACGCCGCTGCAGCGCCATCTCGCCCAGGATGAAATGGTCGCAGCCGGCTGGCTGGACGACGATGGGAATCCCGTCGACCCGACTTTCAAGACGCCGCAGCAAGGTGCGGCGACGCAGGTTTGGGCCGCCACCTCTATGCAATTGGAAGGTTTAGGCGGCGTGTATTGCGAGGACTGCGATATTGCTTCTCTGGATGCAAGCGAACCGCCATCTCTCGTCGGTGTGCGGCTTCACGCCGTCGATGCGGCGCAAGCCGAACGCCTTTGGGCGCTCTCGGCCGAGCTCACTGGGATCGATGCTTTCACAGCGAGATGAGGGGGGTGTGACACTGCGTCACGCCGGCGCTTTGGCCCAGTCGCAGATAGGGACGACATGAGGCGATCATGGGCTACCCGATCGCCGCATTCGTCTAGACGAGAGAAAGGCCGGGCTTGCCGCCCGCCCGGCAGTCACCAGTTCCAGAGCGTGCCGTCGTGCTGCAGCCGGTTGACTGGCAGGTACTTGCGCTCATAGGGGTACTTCGCGGCCAGCTTCTCGTCGATCTCGACGCCATGGCCCGGCACTTCGCCCGGGTGCAGCATGCCCTGGTCGAACGTGTACGAATGCGGGAAGACGGCATCGGTCTCTTCGGTATGGGCCATGTACTCCTGGATACCGAAATTGGGCACCCAGAGGTCGAAATGCAGGGCTGCGCCCATGCACACCGGCGACAGGTCGGTGGCGCCGTGGCACCCGGTGCGAACCTGGTAGATGGAAGCCAGGTCGGCGATGCGGCGCAAGTGCGTGATGCCACCAGCGTGCACGACCGTTGCACGGATGTAGTCGATCAGCTGGTTCTCGATCAGGTCCTTGCAGTCCCACAGGCTGTTGAAGACCTCGCCCACGGCGATCGGCGTGGTGGTGTGCTGGCGGATCAGGCGGAAGGCTTCCTGGTTCTCGGCAGGCGTCGGGTCCTCGATCCAGAACAGGCTGCACGGCTCGAGCGACTTGCCCAGGCGCGCCGCCTCGATGGGCGTGAGGCGGTGATGCACGTCGTGCAGCAGGTGATGCTCGAAGCCGAGTTTCTCGCGGATGCGTTCGAACAGCTTGGGTGCGAAGCGCAGGTATTTCTCGGTCGACCAGTCGTGCTCGCCCGGCAGGCTGGCATCGGCCGGGTCGTAGACCTTGGCGCCGGCCTGGCCGATGCCGTAGACCTTGTCCAATCCCGGCACGCCGCTCTGCGCGCGGATCGCCTTGTAGCCCAGGCTCGCATAGCGCAGCACTTCGTCGACCGTGTGTTCGATGTCCTTGCCGTTGGCGTGGCCGTAGACCATCACGCCGGTGCGGCTCGCGCCGCCGAGCAACTGGTAGAGCGGCATGCCGGCGGCCTTGGCCTTGATGTCCCACAACGCGGTGTCGACCGCGGCGATGGCGCTCATCGTGACCGGGCCGCGCCGCCAGTAGGCGCCCTTGTAGAGGTACTGCCAGATGTCTTCGATGGCATGCGCATCGCGCCCGATCAGGCAGGGCACGACGTGTTCCGTCAGGTAGGCCGCGACGGCCAGCTCGCGGCCGTTGAGTGTTGCGTCGCCGATGCCAGTGAGGCCCTCGTCGGTCTCGATCTTCAAAGTGACGAAGTTGCGACCGGGGCTGCAGACGATGACGCGGGCGTTGGTGATTTTCATGAGGGTGTGCGAAGGGGTGAACCGTCAGTCTTCGGTTAAAAAAGCCAGTTATCCGTTCCAGCCCAGGTGGCCGAGGAAGTCGCGTGTGCGGGCCTTGGTCGGGTGGTCGAAGATCTGCGCGGGCGGGCCTTCTTCCAGGATTGCGCCGCTTTCGAACACCACCACCCAGTTGGCCACGCGTTGGGCGAAGCTCATTTCATGGGTGACGACGATCATGGTCATGCCTTCCAGGGCAAGCTTTTTCATGATGTCCAGCACTTCGCCCACGGTTTCGGGGTCGAGCGCCGAGGTCGGTTCGTCGAACAGCATGACCTCGGGCTCCATGGCCAGGGCGCGGGCGATGGCCACGCGCTGCTGCTGGCCGCCGGAGAGGTTGGCCGGAAAGTTGCCGGCCTTGCTGGCCAGGCCCACCTTGTCGAGCAGCACCATGGCGCGCTCGCGGGCGGTTTTCTCGCTCATGCCCAGCACGGTGATCGGGCCCATGGCCACGTTGTCCAGCGCCGACTTGTGCGGGAACAGCTCGAAGCTCTGGAACACCATGCCCATGCGCTGGCGCACCTTGCGCACTTCCGATTCCTTCGTCGGCAGCGGCACGCCGTCGAGCAGGATGCGGCCGCCGTTGAGGGTTTCCAGCGCGTTGGTGCAGCGCAGGAGGGTCGACTTGCCCGAGCCCGAGGGCCCGATCAGGCACATGACCTCGCCTTTGTTGACCTGCAGAGAGACGTCGTTCAGGGCGACGAAGTCGCCGTAGTTCTTGCGCACGTTTTCGTAGACCAGCACGGGGGGCTGGTCAGCTCCTTTGCGCGCTGGCGCAGCGGTGGGGAGGGTAGCGTTCATTCCTTGACTCCGTATTTCTTGTGAATCCAGTCGACCAGCTTGGCCTGCGGGTAGCCCATGAGCCAGTACAGCACCGCCATGGCGGTGAGCATCTCGAGCACGCGGAAGCTCTGCGCGCGGATCTGCATGGCGGTATAGGCCAGCTCGCCGACGGCGATGACCGAGACCAGCGAGGTGTCCTTGAACAGCGAGATCCAGGTGCTGGCGACCACTGGCAGGATGCGGCGGGCCGCCTGCGGAATCACCACCTTGAACATCGCCTGGCGGCGCGACATGCCCATGGCGAGCGCCGCTTCCATCTGGCCTTTGCGGATCGAGTTGATACCGGCGCGGAAGGTTTCGGCGTTGTACGACGAGACGTTGAGCACCAGGGCCACCAGCGCGGTGGTGAAGGCGGAGAACTGGATGTCCGTCGCGATCGGCAGCACATAGAAGGCCCAGTAGATCACCAGGATCAACGGCAGGTTGCGGAAGAACTCCACGAAGTAGAGCGAGGCGTTGCTAATGAAGCGGTTCGACGACAGCCGCATCAGCGCCAGCAGGATGCCCCCGGGCACGGCCAGCGCCATCGTGGCGACCGTCAGGCCGATGGTCAGCGCGACGCCTTGAAGCAGCGCGTCGCGGTTGTTCCAGACTACGTTCCAGTCGAGATTCATGAGCGCCCCAGATGTGCGAGCCGCTGGTAGAGCCGGTCGACGACGCGCGTGACCGGGAACAGCAGCAGGAAGTACAGGACCATCACGAAGGTGAACACCTCCACAGGTCGATAGCTCTGCCCGGCGACGGTCTCGGCGCGGTGCATCAGCTCGGGCACGGCGATCACCGTGGCGATGGCCGTGTCCTTGATGGCCATGGTCAGCACCGAGCCGAAGGCCGGCAGCATGCGGATGATGGCTTGCGGCAGCAGGATCTTGCGCAGGATCTGCGCCCGCGACATGCCTATGGCCAGGCCGGCACGCGTCTGGCCGGGGCGGATCGACTCGATACCGGCCCGGACGATTTCAGACGCGTAAGGCGCGATGTGCAGCGTCAGCCCCACCAGCGCGGCCCAGAACGGCGGAAAAGTCACGCCCGCGATGATCGGGAAGGCGAAGTAGATCCACACCAGCACGACCAGCACCGGGATGGAGCGCATCGTGTCGACGTAGAAGGTCAGCGCCACGCCGAGCCAGCGGGGCCCGTACATGCGCAGCAGCGCGATCACCAGCCCCGCGAAGATGCTGGTGACGGCGCTGATCACGCTCAGCGCGATCGTGACGCCGAAACCGCTGGCCAGGAAGCGCCAGTTGTCGGTCAGCGGTGAAAGGTCGACGTCCATGGAGTCTCGATTCCTTTGGGTGTGAAGCGCTTGCCGGCGCTTACTTGATGTTCTGCGTCATGCGCGCTTCTTCGGCGGCCAGGGCCGGGTGCATGCGCTTTTCCACTTCGCGCAGCCAGTCGCCGTAGGCCGGGTCGTTCTTGTTGATGCCCATGCCGGTCTTGATCTCGAAGATCTTGCTGTCCTGGCACTGATTCTCGGAAGGAAAGACGGCCAGGCCCTTGACCTTCTTGCTGATGCTGGGCCAAAGCACGCGGTTGATCGGCGCGACGTCGGAGCGGCCGGCCAGCACCTCCTCGATCGGCGCGACCGAGCCGGAGTTGGCCACGCCGCGCAGCTTGGCGTTGGCGAACTGCGAGCGCACCAAAGGTTCCTCGCCGGCGCCCGAGAAGTAGGCCATGGTGATGTCGGGCTTATTGAATTCTTCCAGCGTCTTCACGTTGGTGAACTTCGGGTTGTTGGCGCGGCCGAACATGCAGACGCCGGTTGTCGAGAAGATCACGAAGTCGATGATCTTGATCCGCTCGGCGTTCTGGTTGAGGGGGCCGATCATGATGTCCATCTGGTTGGCGATCAGCGCCGGCACCTTGGTCTCGTGGCTGACCGGCACGGTTTCCAGCTTCACGTTCAGCAGCCTGGCGAACTCCTTGCCCAGTACCCACGATGGGCCGGCCCAGGGCTCGCCGTCGCCGGTGGTGTTCTGTGCCAGCCAGGGCGGGTTGTTGACCACGCCCACGCGCAGCACGCCGGCCTTGCGGATGGCGTCGATGCGCGGGCTCGCGCCCGGCGCTGGCGGAGTCTGGGCGGTGGCGGCGGCAGATCCGCCTATCAGTGCGACGGCGAGGACAATCTTGCTGAAAGTGGAGTTGTTCATGATGTCTTTCTCTGTTGCAGGAAACACGCGGAATGCGCGCAGCCATCACGGCAACGCACCGTGGCTGGCTTCAGGATCGAACGGTCAGAGGCAGGCTTACCTGATGCTCTCGACAACGCGTTTTTCGTCGGCATTGAGCGCGGCCTGCTGGGCTTTCTCGACCTGGCGCAGCCAGTCGAGATAGACCTGCTGGCCCTTGTCGACAGCCAGGCCCACGGGAGAAGCTTTCTCCTGGCTGTTCTGGCAGTTGTTGTCTTTCGGGAAGACCGTCAGGCCCTTGACCTTCTGGTTCAGGCTGACCCATGGCACCCGGTTGATGGGCGCTGCGTCGGCGCGCTTGGCCATGATTTCCTCGACCGGCGCGGTCGCTCCCGAGCTGGCGACGGCGCGCAGCTTCGCCTTCGGGAAGCGCTCCTTGACCCAGCTCTCCTCGGCGCCGCCGGTGAAGTAGGCGATGGTGATGTCGGGGCTGTTCAGGTCGTCGACCGAGTTGACCTTGGCCAGCTTCTCGTTGCCGGCGCGGCCGAACATGCAGACGCTGGTCATCGAGTAGATGACGAAGTCGACCACTTTCAGGCGCTCGGGCGTCTCGCCGAGCGGGCTGATGGTCATGTCGACCTGGTTGGAGGCCAGCACTGGGACCTTGGTCTCGTGCGAGACCTGCACCGGACGCAACTTGACGCCCAGCAGGCGTGCGTATTCGGTCGCCAGCAGCCAGGCGGGCCCGTTCCAGCTCGGGCCGTTGCCGGTGGTGTTTTCATTGAGCCAGGGTGCGTTCTGCAGCACGCCCACGCGCAGTTCGCCCGCCTTGCGGATCGCATCGATGCGCGGGCTCGCGCCCGGTGGCGGCGGCGCCTGCGCGACGGCAATGGCGCCGATCGCGGCCAGCGCCAGGCCGGCGAGGGTTCGGCGGATGACCTTGTGCGGTCCGGTTGCTCTTGTCATGTTCGTCTCCTTACTTTGATGTCTTCGAAATCTCTGGCGGCGCGCGCTCTTCCAAGGGGCTACCTCCAGGCCTGAGCGAACTCTCCGATGACGCGCTCCAGATGCGCGCGCATGGCGGCGCGGGAGGCGACCGGATCGCGCTGCAGCAGCGCCTTGAAAATGCGCTGGTGGTCGGCGTGCGAGGCCAGGCGCAGGTCGGGCGTGTGGAAGTGCCCTTCCATCTGGGTCCACACCGGGCCCTTGGACTGCGCCCACATGCCCGTCACCATCTGCAGCAGCACGCTGTTGCCGGTCGACTCGGCGATCCGCAGGTGGAAAAGCTCGTCGGCCGCTTCGTTCTTCTCCTTGTCGTCCATGGTCTCGCGCATGTCGGCCAGAGCCGAGAAGATGAGGTCGAGGTCGCGGTCCTTGCGGGTCTCGGCGGCGAGCGCAGCAATCTCGGATTCGATCAGGCAGCGTGCCCGCAGCAGTTCGAAGGGGCCAGGTTCGGTGGCCGGCACGAAGGCCTTCTGCGCGATCGGCGTCGCCGCAGCCTGCGTCACGTAGATACCCGAGCCCCCGCGCACCTCCACCACCCCCTGGAGCTCAAGTGCGATGGTCGCCTCCCGCACCGACGTGCGACTGATGTCGAAACGTTCCGCCAGAGCACGCTCGGAAGGCAGGCGCTCGCCGACCTTGAATTCGCCCTGCGCAATCAGCGCGATCAGCTGCGTGGCCAGCCGCTGGTAGGCGCGGTCGGCCGACTTCGGGATGCCGTCGGGGTCGTCTTCAGAGCGGATGAGTTGAAGCGCCATGGAATGAGCCGTTAATTGGTTGGTCCAATTTTGGATTGGTAAGCCAATTGACGGGAATAGTGGTTTACCAGAGGGTGAAACTGGTTGGTCCAGTTGTCCAATCGACAGCTTTCAACCGATCGACGCGCCTGATGACCTTTCTTGACGCAACCCACCTCGCCAACCTCACCAAGCCCTCGGCTCCGGTGGTCGCGGCGGTCCCCGTGGTGCTTCCCGCCTACGACCGTGCCGGGCTGGTTCCCGGCGTGGTCCACCTCGGCCTGGGCGCCTTCCACCGCGCCCATCAGGCGCTGGTGTTCGACCAACTGCTCCGAGGCGGCGACCTGCGATGGGGCGTGCTGGGTGTCGCCATGCGCAGCACCGAACTGGCCGACGCGCTGAAGTCCCAGGACGGCCTTTATGCGGTGCAGATCGCCGATCGCGAAAGCAAGCGTTGGCAGGTTGTGGGTTCGCTGCTGCGCACCTGCGTGGCCGCGCGCGAGCAGCAGGTCGTCGTCGATGCGCTGGCGGCGCCGACCACCCGGTGGGTCACGCTCACGGTCACCGAAAAGGGCTACGGCGAATCGCTGGCCGAACTGCTGGTGGATGGCCTGGCGGCACGTCGCGCGGCAGGGCGGGAGGGTCTGACGATCGCTTCGTGCGACAACCTCTCGGACAACGGCCACAAGCTGCAACGCCTCTGCCTGGCCGCGGCTTCGCGCCGGATCGACCCGGACCTGGCCGCGTGGATCGAGACGCGATGCGCCTTTCCCAACAGCATGGTCGACCGCATCGTGCCGGCGGCCACCGCGCAACAGCGCACCGACGTCCTGGCGGCGCTGGGCGTCCAGGACGCCGGCGCATTGGCCACCGAGGCGTTCTGGGAATGGGTGATCGAGCGGCGCTTCGCCGATCCGGCCGACGCCGACGTCCTGGCTGCCGCCGGCGTGACGGTCGTCGACGATGTCAAGACGTTCGAGGACGCCAAGCTGCGCATGCTCAACGGCAGCCATACCGCGCTGGCGCTCATCGGCGCGGTGCAGGGTTGGACGACGGTTTCCGACGGCGTGGCGATCCCCACGGTGCGCGACTTCGTGCACGGCTACATGACGCGCATGGTCATGCCGCACCTGGCGCGTCCCGACGGGGCCGCCTACCGCGACGCGCTGCTCGCTCGATTCGCCAACCCGGCGTTGCAGCACAAGGTGCACCAGATCGCCAGCGACAGTTCGTTGAAGATCCCGTTGCGATGGGGGCCCACGCTGCAGGAGCGGCTCGCCGCCGGACTGGAGGTCGAGCCGCTGGCCTTCGCCACCGCCGTCTGGTTCCGCTACCTGCAGGGCACGGACGAGCAGGGCAACGACTACCCAATCGCCGACCCGCGCGGCGCGGCATTGCAGGCGCTGGCTCAGGGCAACGGAGGTGACGCCGCCGGTACGGTGCGCGCGCTGCTGGCCGTGACCGAGGTGTGGGGCACCGACCTCGCCCGCGACAAGCGCTGGACGTCGCGCGCGACGCACTGGCTCGAACGCATCCAGGCCACCGACGTCGGTACTGCCCTGGCCGAGCTTGCCGCGCTTGAACAAAAACCCTGAACAGAAAGATCCATTGCCATGAATCCCTTCGACACCCCCGCCATTGCCGATCAGGTCGCGCTGGTCACCGGCGCCAATGCCGGAATGGGCCTGGCGATCGTCCGCGCATTGCTCGACGCCGGCTACCGCGTCGCCGCCACCGACCTGCGCACCGACGCCGTGGCCGAGGCCCTGGCCAGCCATGGCGACCGGCTGGCCTGCTTCGTGATGGACGTGAGCGACCACGCCCAGGTGCAGGCCGCATGCGGCGAGGTCGAGGCGCACTTCGGCCGCATCGACGTCTGCGTCAACAACGCCGGCTTCCTGGCCTATGCCAACTGCGAGCAGACCACGCCCGAGCTATGGCACAAGACCCTGCGCGTGAATCTGGATGGCGTCTTCTACGTCAGCCAACGCGTGGCGCCGGGCATGAAGGCACGCGGCTTCGGCCGTATCGTCAACATGGCGTCTTTCGGTGCGAAAACAGGCGGCCTGTCACCCGTGCCTGCCTACGCCGCCAGCAAGGGCGGCGTGATCTCGCTGACATTCAGCTTCGCGCGCGAGTACGCCGCATTCGGCGTGACCTGCAACGCACTCGCGCCTACTTTCGTCAAGACGCAGATGCTGACCGACCAGGTCAGCCCCGAGCGCCAGGCCGAGCTGCGCCAGAAGATTCCGGTGGGCCGCTTCTGCGAACTGGAGGAACTGGCCCACAGCGTGTTGTTCCTGGCGCATCCGCTGAGTGGCTTCATCACCGGAGAGGTGCTCGATCTGAACGGCGGACTGCAGTTCGATTGATCCCGGCTGCAAAGGCCGGAGAGTCGGGCGGAGTCAACCCACCCTAGCTTTCGATGCGCGCCGTGCTGGCGCTGTCGAACACGTGGGCCTTGGCGGTATCGAGCGTGAGGTACACGGTGTCGTCGGGCTTGACGTCGGCGCGGCCGTGCATCACCAGCACGATCTTCTCTTCTCCCACGCGCAGCAACAGTTCGGTTTCGGCGCCGGTCGGCTCGACCACCACGACCTGCGCCGCGATGCCGACGCCTGCCGCCGAGAGTTCGAGATCGGTCGGACGCACGCCGTAGTGCACCGCCTGGCCGTCGGTCACGCGCGCCGCGGCCGGCAACGGCCAGTGCGCGCCCTGCGCATACACGACCGGCCGACCATCGACGAACCGGACCGTGCCTGCCAGCACGTTCATCGACGGCGAGCCGATGAACTGCGCCACGAAGAGGTTGAGCGGCCGGTCGAAGAGCTCCAGCGGCGTGCCGATCTGCTCGACGATGCCGTCGTGCATCACGACGATGCGGTCGGCCATGGTCATGGCCTCGATCTGGTCGTGCGTCACATAGACGGTGGTGGTCTTCAGCCGCTGGTGCAGCGCCTTGATTTCCGCACGCATCGCGACCCGCAGCTTGGCGTCGAGGTTCGACAGCGGCTCGTCGAAGAGGAACACCTTGGGGTCGCGCACGATGGCGCGGCCCATGGCCACGCGTTGGCGCTGGCCACCCGACAATTCGCGCGGATAGCGGTGCAGCAGTGCGCCCAGGTCGAGGATCTTCGCTGCGCGCGCCACGCGCAGGTCGGTGTCGGCCTTGTCGGCGTGGCGCAGCCGCATGCTGAAGCCCATGTTCTCGCCAACCGTCATGTGCGGGTAGAGCGCGTAGCTCTGGAACACCATCGCGATGTCGCGGTCCTTCGACTCGAGGTCGTTGACCACGCGGTCGTCGATCAATATCTCGCCGCCGCTGATGGCTTCGAGGCCTGCCAGCATGCGCAGCAGCGTCGACTTGCCACAGCCCGACGGGCCGACCAGCACCACGAACTCGCCGTCGACGATGTCGAAGCTCAGGCCGCGAATGATGTCCACCTTGCCGAAGGACTTGCGGATGTTCTTGAAAGATACGGTTGCCATGAATTGCGTTCCTGCCCTGCTCAGCTCTTGACCGCGCCGGCCGTGAGGCCGCCGACCATGTAGCGCTTGAATGCGTAATAGATCGCTGCCGGCGGCAGCGCGTAGATCAACCCCGTCGCCATCAGCAGTTCCCACGGCGAATCGTCGGCCGACAGGAAGTTGCCCAGCGCCACGGCCAGCGTCACGCTCCTGTCGTTGGACAGCAGCAGGAAGGCGTAGAGGTATTCGTTCCACGCCAGCAGCAGCGAATACGTGCCCACCGCCACCAGCGACGGCACCATCAGCGGCACGTACACCAGGCGGAACAGCTGCAGCGGCGATGCGCCGTCCATGCGTGCGGCCTCGTCGAGTTCGTAGGGCAGCTTGTCGGACGCCTGCTTGAGCACCCAGATGCAGTACGGCGAGGCGATGGTCACCATCGCAAGGATCAGTGCCCACTGGCTGTTGAGCAGGCCGTAGTTGCCCATCGTCTTGTACATCGGCACGGCCAGGAAGGCCGCGGGAATGAAGTACGTGAAAAGCGCCAGGTTCATCACCGTGCGGCCGCCGCGCACGCGCAGCCGGCTGATGGCGAACGCCGCCGTCGTCGCCACGAACAGCGTGAGCGCACCCACCGTGACGGCGATCAGCAACGAGTTGCCCAACTGCGTCCAGAAGTGGTTCAGGTAGAAATGCTTCTGCTGGAAGACGATCGCGAAATTGTTGAGCGTCGGATGGGTCGGCCACAGGTTGCCCGAGGTCGCCGAATCCTTCGGCGAGATCGCGAACAGCACCATGTGATAGATCGGAATCAGCGTCCACAGCAGGACCGGGATGCCGATGAGAAGCAGCTTGGCTTCGGTTGCCACCGCCTTGAGCTTCATTTGGAGAGCCTCTTCATCATGAAGTACACGAGCGGCAGCACCAGCGGCATGGCCACAACGATGGAGGCCATCGACAGGTCGACCTGGTCCAGGCGCAGGTAGCGGATGCCCAGCGTGGCCAGCACGTGCGTGAGGTCGGCGGGACCGCCGCCGGTCAGCAGGTAGACGCTGTTGAAGTCGCCCAGCGTCCAGATCATCGACAGGATGGTCGAGGTCAGGAAGAGCGTGCGCAGCGACGGCCAGCTGATGAAGCGGAACTTCTGCCACGAGCTCGCCCCGTCGACCGACGCGGCCTCGTACTGGTCGCTCGGTATCGCCAGCCGTCCGGCCAGCAGGATCAGGGTCCAGAACGGCAGCGACTTCCAGATGTGCACCAGCATCGCGAAACCGAGCGCGAGCGTCGGGTCGTTGAGCCAGTTGGGGCCATCCGCGCCGGTCAGCCGGAAGATGGTCTGGTTGATCACGCCCCACTCGGGGTTGAGCATGAAGCGGATCGACAGGATGGTGGGAATGGACGGCATCGCCCACGGCAGGATGAAGATGGCGGAGATGATCTTGATCCACCAGCGCGACTGCACGAAGAAGCCCGACAGCACGAGCGCCACCACCATCTTCACGTTGATCGCCACCACGAGGAAGACCACCGTGTTGATGACCGAACGGAAGAAGATGGGGTCTTCGACCAGCTTGACATAGCTCTGCGGATGGCGTGCAAGCCACAACCCGTAGCCCACCGGATAGAGCACGAACACCAGGAAGATCAGGAGGTAGGGCAACACCATCAGGGTGCCCCACAGCTCCCAGCGCGTGAACACCGGGGACGGCTTCGTACGCGCCGGTCCGGCGTCGGTGGAGGTGGCAACAGCACTACTCATCGCAGAGCTCCCCGCTTCAACGCGCCACGGTCTTGATGCGCTCGATCATCTCGTCGACCGCCTTGTCCACCGGCACCTTGTCGGTCACGATGCGGCTCATCGCCTTGGCCCACACGTTCTCGTTGTTGATCACCGTGAACTTGTAGTTCTTGGTGAATTCGAACGTGACGGTGCCGGCTGCGTACTGGTTGAATACCGAGCGGCGATGCGGGTCGGCCTGCCAGAAGTCACGCGCCTGTGCGGCCTTGGTCACGGGGAACCAGCGGCCCAGCGAACCTTCGACATACGGCGTGAGGTTTTCTTCCTGCAGCAGAAAGGCCACGAATTCCTTGGCGCGCTGCTTGTTCTTCGCGTCCTTGAACACCACGCCGGTCTTCACCGCGGTGCGGTAGACCATCTTGGTGCCGTCGGGCTTGTTCGGGAAGCCGGCTGTGCGAATGCGCTCGCCGTAGTTCTTCTTGGCTTCGTCACGCTGCTCCTGCGTGAGCGAAGGGTTGTTGGAGTCGTCGAGCCATTTCGCAGCGATCGAGATGGTCGCGTTGTGCGTCATCACGGTCGTCTTGTTGTGGAACGCGACGTTGTTGTCGGGGTCCTTCCAGCTGGTCGACGACGGTGGCGTGCAACCCTTCTGGTAAGGCGCGACATAGTCGGTCACGGCGGCGATCAGCCCTTCGCGCACCTTCGGGTCGTCGACCAGCAGCTTGCCGCTGTCGTTGACCAACTGCACGTTGTACGCGTCCATGAAGGTCAGGAACGAATAGAACGCATCGCTCGAATCCACGCCCATGGGCTGGCCGATGCCGAAGGTGCGCTTGCCGGTTTTCTGGCGGCTCGCAGGCTGCACCTTCTCGCACCAGAACGACCAGTAGCCCTTCCAGTCGGTCGGAATGTCGGACTCCTTGAAGCCTGCGTCGGTGAGCATGTCGAGCCAGTACTCGATGTGCATCGTCTGCTGCTTGATCGGGAACGCGTAGTAGGCGCGCGTCTTGTCCTTGTCGTTGTAGAGGAAGGTGGTCTCGAGCGTGTTGGGCGCAAAGCGCGCGCGCATCGGGGAGAGCACGCTGCTGATGTCTTCGAGCTTACCGTCGTAGGCCCATTTGCCCGTGACCTGGAAGTCGTACACGTCGGAGTAGGCGACGTCGGGCGGGCTGCCGGAGTCGAGCGCCGACACCGTCTTGGGGATCATGTCCTGGACGGGGTATTGGGACAGTTCGACCTTCACGCCCTTGTACTTGTCCTCGAACTTCTTGATGGCGGCGAAAAGCGCATCGTCTTCCGCCTTGTAGAAGCCCTTGACCCACCAGACGGTGAGCTTTTCCTGGGCCATGGCCTGGCCCGAGGCAATCAGCCCGAGCGCCAGCAGCGTGGGTGTGATCAGCGATTTCAGTTTCATGGTTGCTGTCTCCTTTGTAGTGATCGTCTTCGTTGTCATTCGCGCGAGCCGTTAGCGTAGGTAGAAAGCGGCCGCGCAATGGAGCGTGTAAACGCCTAGTCCCGCGGTGACCGAACGCGTCCTCGTGGCGTTCAGGCCGCCTTGAGTTGCGGTGCGGGCCGGCCCAGGCGCGGCAACCTCCGCCGCGACCCCAGCACTTCCTCGATGTCCTTGCGTGCCCCATCGATCAGCCGGATCACGGCGCGCTCCGCGCCCTGGGGATCGTGGGCGATGACCGCGTCGAGCACGGCGCGATGCAGCGGCAGCGAGAGCTTGGGCCCGTCCTTGCGCGAGGTCGATATCTCGAAGCTGGTGCGCAGCAGCGCGCCCAGCGCCTTGCTCATCTGCGTGATCATGCGGTTGCCGGCCGCACGCAGCAGGCCGTTGTGAAAACGCAGGTCGAAGGTCACGTAGTCGCCGCCCTGCTCGACCGCCTGCTTCATGCCGGCGAAGGCCGCCTCGATCTCGGCGATGTCGGCGGGCGTGGCGCGTTCGGCGGCCAGCCGCACGGCCGCCGGCTCCACCACGCGCCGCAGGTCCTGCAGGTCGCGAAGGAATTCGGGCGTGAGCCCGGCGCGCGCCTGCCAGGTGATGACGTCGGGGTCGAACCAGTTCCACTGGTCGGACGGCAGCACTCGCGTGCCCAGCTTCGGGCCGGTGATGATGAGTCCCTTGGCCGCCAGGGATTTCACGGCCTCGCGCACCACCGTGCGGCTCACGCCCAGCTCCTCGCACAGCATGGGTTCCGGCGGCAGCGAAGCGCCGACGGCATAGCGGCCGGTAATGACCGCCTCGCCCAGCAGCTCGACCGTGTGGCCATGGAAGTTCTTCGCGAGGCCCATGGTATGAATCAGCCGCCCACGGGCGTGAGCAGCGGCCGGCCTGCGAAATGCGCAGCCAGATTGTCGAGCATCAGCTGGCCCATCGCCTCGCGCGTCTGGCGCGTGCCACTGGCCATGTGCGGCGACAGCACCACGTTGTCCATGGCCATCAACTCGGCAGGCACGTTGGGTTCGTCGACGAAGACGTCGAGCGCCGCACCGGCGATCACGCCGTCGCGCAGGGCAGCGATCAGCGCCGGCTGGTCGGCCACCGAGCCGCGGGCCACGTTCACGAAGAAGCCGTCGGGACCCAGCGCCTGCAGCACCTGCGCGCTGATCAAGCCGCGCGTGGCATCACCGCCCGGCGTGATGGCCACGAGAAAGTCCACTTCGCCCGCCAGCGTGGTCGCGTCGGGGCTGTACCGGTAAGGCAGGTCCCCGCGAGGGGTGCGCGTGGTGTAGGAAATCTGCATGCCGAAAGCCTCGGCACGCCGTGCGATGGCCTGGCCGATGCGGCCCATGCCCACGATGCCGATGCGCGCCCCGCTGACCTTGCGCGTGAGCGGCATCGGACCTTGCGGCCACTTGCCTTCCCGCACGTAGCGGTCGCCCTGCGGCACGCGGCGTGCGATGGCCAGCAGCAAGGCGATGCCCAGGTCGGCCACGTCGTCGGTGAGCACGTCCGGCGTGTTGGTCACCGGGATGCCGCGTTCGTGTGCGGCCGGCACGTCGACGCCGTCGTAGCCCACGCCGAAGACGGTCACCACTTCCACCGCCGGCAGGCGGTCGAGCAGTGCGCGCGGCACCTTGGCCTCGCCGTTGGCGGCGATGGCGCGGATGCGCGGTGCGGCCTCTTCGAACGCTGCGACCGACGCCGGGTCGGTGGCGAAATGGGTGCGGTCGTGCACCTGGTAGTGCTCGCGCAGTTGCGCCATGACCCACGGCATCAAAGCCGCTACCACCAGCACTTCGGGACGCTCATCCTTGTCGATCGGCATAGAAGAAACCCTTGTCCGCAGACCATTGCATGAACTTATCATATGACCATTGGAAACGGCACCCGGCAGGACAAACCCTGAGCCGCCAGGGCCGCAATCCGTTGATGGAGACCCCCGATGAGCGACCCGCACGACGAAGATCCCACCCCACCGGCACGTCCATTGCGCAGCCAGCAATGGTTCGGCCGCAACGACCGCGACGGCTTCATCTACCGCAGCTGGATGAAGGGCAAGGGCCTACCGCACGACCAGTTCGATGGCCGCCCGGTCATCGGCATCTGCAACACCTTCAGCGAACTGACGCCGTGCAACTCGCACTTCCGCACGCTGGCCGAGCAGGTGAAGATCGGCGTGTACGAGGCTGGC
>Ga0247813_10001269_pt1 | contig 19676 bp, 19 predicted proteins | sample UWRJL169409C1_FD_180719 | JGI IMG/M metagenome (GOLD analysis project Ga0247813, IMG submission 180719) | Plant litter microbial communities from Arlington Agricultural Research Station in Wisconsin, United States - UWRJ-L169-409C-1 | ecosystem: Environmental > Terrestrial > Plant litter >... | reverse complement strand
TGAGTGAAGCGGGCCGCACCGACCTGCGCTCCACCGAGCTCGCCTTCGTCTTCCAGAGTTTTGGGCTCCTGCCGATGCTCTCGGCGACCGAGAACGTCGGCCTGCCGCTGCGCCTGCGTAAGGCGCCGAGCGCCGAGCGCGAGGAACGCGTCGCCCACCTCCTCGACCTCGTTGGCCTGAGCGGTCACGCCCAGCAGCGCCCCGCAGAGCTCTCGGGCGGGCAACAGCAGCGCGTCGCAATTGCCCGCGCGCTCGCCAACTCCCCGCGCCTGCTCATCGCTGACGAGCCGACCGGCCAGCTCGACGCCGAGACCGGTGCGACGATCATGGCCCTGCTGCAGCAGGTCGTGCGCAGCGAGGGGATGACGGCGATCATCTCCACCCACGATCCCTCGCTCCAAGCGATGGCCGACTCGGTGCTGCACCTCGCCGACGGGGTGATCACCGGGAGTTAGTCCTTCTCGGCCGACTTCGACACTGCCTCGATCGCCTCGGCGGTCGTCGTCTTGCCCTGTTCGATGAAGTCGTCGTTATCGGTGATGACGCCGACCGTCTCCACGAAGCGACCCTGCAGCGCCTGGGCCACCTCGGCGACGCTTGGCTTCACCTCGGGCTCGTCGGGCAGGTTCTCGACGACCTTGAGCTCGTCGTCATCCCCCTGGCCGAGTTCGTCTCGCGCGTGGGCGACGCACAGTCGCGCGACCTCCTCGGCGTGCGCGTACATGACCGAGTGCGCCGCGCCCGGGATCTCCCACAACTGCGACACCGGCAGCAGCTCACCGACCCGCTCGACCCAATCGCGTGGAGCGACGTAGTCGAACTCACCGCGGATCACGAGCGTGCGTGCCTGAATGAGCGGCAGCCTCTTCTCGATCTCGAAGCTCATCATCTTGGGCAGCACGCGCGAGAACCACTTGAAACCGCAGAAAAGGTAGGCGCCGATCGCGAGCAGCTTGACCGTGAACGGCTCATGCCAGCTCGACTGCAGAAAGCGCTTCGCCTGCTCGAGCACGCGGCGCTGGTCGGGCATGACAACGGGGCCGATCAGAACCAGAGTCGAGATCTCGGGGCGGCGCGAGACGAGGTCGCTCACCACCTGGCTTCCCATCGAGTGACCGACCACGATCGGGTCGTCGAGTTCGAGCTCATCGATCACGCGACCGACCAGGTCGGCGTACTGCGTGATCGACAGGGTGTTGTTGGGGTGCGGAACGCCACCGAACCCCGGGAGATCCAGCGCGTGCACCGGCCCAAACTCGTTGAGGTGCGGTGCAAGCTTCTCGAAGTAGGTGGAAGAGACGCCAATGCCGGGCACGAGCACGAACGGCCTCGTGCCACCCGTGCCGACAGTGTTGACGCGCACGTACATGTCACCGTCGGTCACGCGCGTGACAGTGACATCCGTCTTCTTGCGTCGCTTGCGAGCCATCGGTCAAGGCTAACTGGACGAATGTCCCCGCGTGCTCGCGGATCATTCGCGCCGCTCTGCCATGCGCTCTAAAGCCCGCGAACTCGTTTCTCCGGGCCATCTAATGATTGATTAACAGTTACAGACTGCTATTGTGATAGTTATTATCTATCACACTGATAGTAGTGATCGGAATTACAATCATGTTATTCACCGCGCCAGAATTGGATGCACGCGAGCTCGCAGTATTAGCGGAGATCGAAGATCTCAAGAACAAGCTTAGATTCCAACTAACCGAGCCGCGGCGTTGGTCAGGCTCACTCCGGCGGCTCTCATTTGCGCGCAATATTCGAGGCTCCAATAGCATCGAGGGCTTCGATGCGGCACTGGACGATGCGGCCGCTGTCGCCGTCGGGGAGCAACCGCTGGACGCATCGACGGAGACTCGTCTAGCTCTTGAGGGGTACCGAAACGCGATGACATATGTCCTGCAACTTGCCCAAGAGCCCATCGTGGTAATAAGCGAGCCCCTCATCAAGAGCTTGCACTTCATGATGACGATGTACGACCTAAAAAATGTCCCAGGGAGGTGGCGACCAGGATCGATATTCGTTCGAGATGAAGAGACAGGTGACATCGTGCACGAGGGTGCTGACATCGATTCAGTCCCTGACCTCATGAAAGAGCTGGTAGCCGAACTCAATGCAAGTGAGGAACCACCAATAATCAAGGCCGCTATGGCCCATCTCAATCTCGTGATGATTCACCCGTTCCGAGATGGCAACGGTCGAATGTCTCGGTGCATCCAGAGCCTCATTCTTGCTGCAGAAGGCATGCTCTCACCGGTGTTTATGAGCGTCGAAGAATATCTCGGACGAAACACGCAGGACTACTACGCAATCCTCAGTCGCGTGGGCGGGGGATCATGGGACCCTTCACGCGACGCGCGACCTTGGATACGGTTCATGCTAACTGCGCACCTGCGGCAGGCACTCACGCTCCAGCGCCGCGTCCGTGAAAGTGAACGTTTGTGGAGCGAACTGGAAATGGTACGTGATCGGCATGGAGTTCCGGAGCGAACTATGTATCCGATGTTCGATGCCGCCTATGGGCTGAGGGTGCGAAATGCAACCTATCGCGCGGGCTTCTATGAGGATGACGAAATCTCTGAACAGACTGCGAGCCGCGACCTCAAGGCATTGGTCGATGCAGGTGTTCTTGTAGCGGAAGGCGAGCGCCGCGGCAGATACTACGTTGCCGGAGCGCCTCTCAGGGAACTTCGAAAGAAGATCTTTGATTCTCGCGATCCGAAGATACGCACCGACCCATTTGCCCTGGAGGTGTAGCCACGCCTACGGGCGAGGCGGCATGCGGCGAACTGTGCCCGACTTCTCCGCGATCCAGGCGAGCGCCGACGGCCGCAGCCCCAACCACGCGGCGGCCATGACTACGAGCGACAGGGCGAAGAGGATGGCGCCGAGCCATCCATCCCCGCTGTTTGCTGCGTACATGTGGTTGAGATTGCGCAGAGCGCCGGTCGCCAGCACGAGAAAAACGTGCACGATCGTGAACCCGATGAACCAAAAGAACACCGCCACATGCACGGTGACTGCGGCCGTGCGCGGAATCACCCGGTCGAGCGGCTTGAGGCGCGCGGCGAAACCGGGGGCGATGCGCAGGCCGGTGAGCAGGGCGAGCGGGCCCGCGATGAAGACGGTGATGAAGTAGGTGATGAGCTGCAGGCTGTTGTAGTTGACCCAGCCGTTGTCGGTCGGCCAGTAGAGCGAGACGTACTGGATGCCCGCAGAGATCGCATTGGGGATCACGTCGGGGCTGAGTGGCACGAGGCGCACCCACTGGCCGGTCGCGAACAGCAGCACGTAGAAGACGATTCCGTTGAGCACCCACAGGGCGTCGACGCTCAAGTGCAGCCAGGTCGGGAGGCCGATGCGCACGGGAGCGCCCTTGGTCTTGATGCCCTTCGTGTTGTCGCGGGTCCAGAACGCGTCGGGGCGCTGCTTCGACCGCAGTTGCCACGCGGTGCGGAAGACGAACAGCAGAAAGAAGGAGTTGAGAAAGTGGCTCCAGTTGTTCCACACCGGGATGCCGATGGGCGCGTTGTCGGGCAGCGGCGTCGTGCCCGGGAAGTCGGTCATGAACGACTGGATCTCGGGCAGCGTGCGCAGCCACTGCGCGACGAGCACGGCGGCGACCGCGAGAACCACGAGCGTCGGCACCACCCACACGAGCGGGAACCACTTCGACCGAGGGGTGCGAGCGTCGGTCATGCTGCCAATTCTAGGGGTGGGTCACCGTGTGTTCGGCTGGGCTCGTCACCTCCCGTTCGGCGGGCCGCTCACCTCCCACTCGGTGGCCCTGATTGCCTGCCGTTGGGTGGCCCTGGGTTGCCGAGGCCGCGCAGGTAGTTCTGGTGGCCCGCCGCGCTCGCTGCCCGCAGCGTTCGGTAGTAGCCGACCAGCCTGCGATCGCTGGATGCCGCAGCCCACGTCACCACCCGGTAGCCCTTCTCGCCCCGAATCGTGAGCAGCGCGATGATGGCGTACCGCTCGTCGGTGGGGGTGATCATGTGCCACAACCCCGGTTCCAGCTCGACGGCCGCCATGATCGGATGCCACCCGCTGTCGTCGCGCGCGCGGGCCCGCCGCGCGGCATCCACTCCGTCTTGCACCTGGTGCCGCACCGGCTCCGCTCCCTTACCTCTCTGGAGCAGCCGGCCCTGCACTGCCGATTGTAGGAGGCGGCCACTGTCATCGGTGGCGCAGGACTACTCTCTGCACGCGGCCGACATTGAGACCGAGGCTTGTCTCGAAGACGTGGGCGACGTCCTAGTTCTCCCCAGCCGACAGTCGGGGGTCTAGACGCAGCGCGGCAGTGTCTCTGCTGGGTGGTGCCCCGAACTCGCGACGGTACTCGCGGCTGAACTGGGAGGGACTTTCATACCCGACCGCGTACGCAGTCGCGGCGACGTCGCCGGGGCGGGCCAGCAGCTGCAGGCGCGCCTCCTGCAGCCGGATGCTCTTCTGGTACTGGATCGGACTCATCGCGGTGACCGCATGGAAGGCACGGTGGAATGCCGAGGGGCTCATCCGGGCGAGTTCTGCCAGTTCATCGACGCGAAGCGACTCAGCGAAGTGTTCGCGAATCCATCGCACGACGTGCCGGACCCGGCTCACACTGCTGTCGGCGAGGCCCAACTGGCGCACTGTCGCACCGTGCTCACCGGTCATGATCAGCCAGAGGATCTCCCGCTCTATGAGGGGCGCCAGGACGGGAATGTCGCGGGGGCTGTCCAGCAGGCGAAGCATCCGTGTGACCGCGTCCAGGAGCCTCTCGGACGCGTGTCCCACAGCGATAGCCGAGGGCGAGTTCTCGCCGCGCGCGGGGCGCATGAACTCGGCGGCGGCAGCGTTCAGCATGAGTTCGGCTATGACTTCCGCCCTGAGCTCAAGCCCAAAGCCAAGCGCAGGGGCTTGTGGGGTCGCGTCGGTGAATTGACCGGAGACCGGTAGGTCCACCGATGCGATCAAATACTGGCCGGGTCCGTAATCGTGCAGGGTCCCGCCGACCACGAGACGCTTTGTGCCCTGTGCCACGACGGCGAGAATCGTTCCGGTGGTGGACTCGTCCGGAGAGCCGTCGTCGGTCATGCGCGACACCACCACACCGGGTATCGCCGAAGGTGCGATGCCCGCCTGGGCATGTCGGTCGACGAGACCGCGGAACTCCTGGAGTGACATAGATAGAGTCAACCAGTGCGGCCACGCCCGCGCACCTGGTTCTGGCATCTGCGGCAGGATTGGGCAAGAAGTCGCCATCAATGGCATAACACCTGACGCTCGTCCGACAGTTGTCTGGACTCATGACGAAACAGACACCTTCAGTAGTAGTGATCACCGGCGCAAGCGGTGGCATCGGGCAGGGCGCAGCGGTGGAGGTCGCCAAGCGCGGCGTCGGCGTGGTTGCCACCTACAACTCCAACCCGGAGGGCGCGGAAGAGACCGTCGACCTCATCCGAAGTGGGGGCGGCGCAGCGGTCGCGCTGCAATTGGACCTCGGGCAAAGCGAGATGTTCCCCGGATTCGCAGAGCGATTGGCCAGTGCCCTGAAGGAGGAGTGGAGCACTGGCACCATCGTCGGGTTGGTCAACAACGCCGGCTTCGGCGGCGGCCGCACGTTCGAGGAGATGACCGAAGAGGCCTTCGACGAGTACTACCGAGTCCTTCTGCGAGGCCCGTATTTCCTCACCCAGACACTGCTGCCGCTGATGTCGGACGGCGGATCCATCGTCAACGTATCGAGCAGTTCGGTGCGGGGCGGCGACACTACGGATGGCTACTCGGGGTATGCGGCGATGAAGGCCGGGCTGACCACCGCGACCCGGTACCTGGCCAAAGAGCTGGGCGGTCGTGGCATCCGGGTTAACTCGATAGCACCCGGGCCGACGCGCACCGGGCTCGGGGGTGGCGGGCTCCAGAAGTACCCCGAGCTCGCCGGGAGTCTCGCCGCGAAGACCGTCCTCGGTCGCATCGGTGAGCCCGGGGACGTCGGTAAGGTCATTGCCTTCCTGCTAGCTGACGACAGCGCCTGGATCACCGGCGAAGACATCCAGGTCTCCGGCGGGTACGCCCTGTGACCGCCCGGGCAACACGCTTCGGCACGGTGGTGCTCACCGGCGCGACGAGTGGCATCGGGCGGGCCACCGCACGTCTGCTCGCGGCCGAGGCGGCTGTCCTCGTGCTGCTCGGGCCGGAGGAGGAGCGTTCCGTGGCTCCTGTGCTCGACCAGATCCGTAGCGCTGGGCCGGCGACCGTGCACTACGTCTCCGCCGACTTCACGCACTTCCACGAGGTGGTTAGGGCCGCCCGCGAGATTCGGGCGCTGGTGGGCGAGATCGACCTGTTGATCAACGACGCGGGTGTGCCAGGTGCTCCCGAGCGCATGGTGACCAGCGACGATTTCGAGCGGACCCTTCAGGTCAATGCGCTGGCACCCGCGCTCCTGACCCGGCTGCTGGTGCCCTCTCTCGCCAACGGCGCGCGGGTCGTGAACGTGGGATCGGCAGCACACCACCTCGAGCATTTCGCCTTCGATGACGTCGACCTCGCGAACGAGTACACCCCCGTGATGGCGTACGCCAGGGCAAAACTCGCCATGGTGACATGGTCGTCCCTGCTCGCCGAGGAGCTGGAGTCCCTCCCCGTCGAGGTCGTCGCCCTGTGCCCCGGCCTCAACGCTACTGCGCTCAGCGCAGCGATGGCTGGCAGCGTCGGTGGGCCGCCGTCCGTGGGCGCGGAGCGCGTACTCCACGCGGCACTAGCGACAGTGGCATCCGGTTCTTACCTGGAGAACGACCGGGTCGTGAGCCCCAGCAGCGAGGTCCTCGAGCCCGACAATCGCGCACGGCTGGCAGAGCTCTACTGGGAACGCCTTTCGCCCTACACCACGGGCGGGGAGGCAGCGCGATGAGCCACAAGAAAGGCACGCCCGGCCCCGTGCGGGCGGTGGCCAGTCGCGAGGGCGACCGGGTGACCACCCTCGAGCTGTTCTTCGACCTCGCCTTCGTCTTCGCGTTCACGCAGCTGAGCCGCCTCATGGCGCAGGATCACGACGCCGTCGGTGTCCTGCAGGCGCTTGTCATCCTCGCGCTGCTGTGGTGGGCATGGACTTCCTACGGCTGGCTCTCCAACATCGCCCACGCGGATCAGGGCGTGGTGCGTGTCGCGATGATTATTGGGATGACCTCGATGTTCGTCGCGGGACTGGTCGTGCTCGAGGCCTACGACGATCTTCCCGGTGGCCTGTTCGGGCCCATGGTCTTCGTCGGCGCTTACCTCGTCGCCCGCGTCACGCACGCCGTCGTTTTCGTCATGCTGTGTGAGCCTGCCTTCCGACGCCGAACCGTCATCACCGTCGTCCTCTCCGTCATCCCGTCCGGAACGCTGCTGACCGCCGGCGCGCTCCTGGGCGCACCGTGGCAGATCTGGTGCACGCTCGCCGCGGTGGCGATCGAGCCGATCGTCTCCTGGCGCACCAGCGTCGGCGTCGAATGGCCCGTGCGCTCGACGACCCATTTCACTGAGCGGCACGGCCTCATCGTGATACTCGCCCTGGGGGAGTCAATCCTCGGCATCGGTACGGGGGTCGCGACCGAGCCGATCAGTCTCGCGATCCTCGTCGGCGTGGTGCTCGCGGTCCTCATTTGCGTGGGACTCTGGTGGGCCTACTTCACGAGGCTTGCCGGCGCCGCCGAGCACGCACTGACCACCCTTTCACCCGCCCAGCGTGGTCGGGCAGCAACGAGCGCCTACACGTACCTGCACCTGATGCTGGTCGGCGGCATTGTGCTCGCAGCGCTCGGCCTGGAGGTCGCCATGGCGCACATCGACTCAGCCGAAGCTCTCGGGCTCTTCGGGGCAGCCGCCCTCGGCGGCGGCGTGGCCTGCTACCTGGCTGGTGCGGCGTTCTTCGCGAGGCGCTTGTTGGGCCGCTGGAATCTGTTGCGTATCGGTTGCGCGGTCGCTCTGCTCCTGCTCGTGCCGGCGATTTCACTCGTCACGCCGGTGATCGCCATCGCGATTGTCGCCGGGCTCCTGCTGGTTCTCTTCGGCACCGAACGAGCCCGCCGGCACTAAGAGGGGCGGATTCTGGTGAATCCGCCCCTCGTTTTTAGTGGTGCTTAGGTAGTTGCGGTATGTGTAGAGAGCAGCCGCGTGAGCCACCCAGTTCGTGTCTCGCGCGCTGCCGCCGACAAGCGTGCCTGCGGAAAGAGTGCGTCGAACCCGTGAAAGCCTCCGGCCCAGACGTGCAACTCCGCCTGACCGCCCGCGGCCCAGATGCCGGTCACATAGGCGACATCCTCGTCTCGGAAGACCTCGGCAGTGCCGGCGTCGACGTAGGTCGTCGGGAGGCCCGAAAGGTCCTCCGCGAGAGCAGGGGAGGCGTAGATCGACGGGGCGGAGCGGTCCGGCCCGAGTAGGGAGTCCCACGCGAACTCGTTGGTCTCACGCGGCCACGTGCCTGAGCCGGTGTACTGCTGGCTCGACGTGGTGGAGTTGCGGTGGTCGAGCATCGGACAGATCAGCACCTGAGCGAACAGTGGAACTGTGCCTCGGTCGCGGGCCAGCAGCGCGACACCAGCGGCAATCCCACCACCGGCACTAGTGCCAGCGATAATGATGCGCGCGGGGTCGATTCCCAATTCGGCCGAGTTCTCGGCGATCCACAGCAATCCATCGTGAGCGTCCTCCACCGGCGTGGTGCCGGTGAACTCGGGAGCCAGACGGTATTCCACGGTAACCACGACCGCACCGAGCTGCTGGAGCCACTCAAGCGGGATATCGATCTGCGAGAAGCGATCGCCCATGATCATCCCGCCGCCGTGCAGCCAGAGTATGCAGGGTGCGTCAGCAGCGACGGGATATGGCGCGAAGACCGTGAGTGCGATCTGGCTCCCGTCATGAGTGGGGATGGTGAGTTCGCGGCGGCTTGCTGCGAGTCCCTCGAGCAACGGTTCGACCGGAGCGGTCGAGTACGGCCGTACCTGCTCGAGCATGTCGACGGAGGTTACTGGAGAGAGCGAGAAGGTGGACAACAGCCCGGCCAGCTCTGCGTCCATTGCGGGAGCGCCGCTCATACGAACGCCGGCTTTCCGACCACCGGAATGTAGTCCGTGTAGGTCGACTCCTCGGCCAGCAGATCGGAGAACTGCGCAACGATGGCCTGCGCTGCAGGGCCGGCGAAGACCCGGTGATGATCTTCCTCGTTCGTCCATCCCTCTGTGATGTGAGCGACGTCGGGGTCTGAGGCCGAGCGACTCACCTGGTACACGATGCAATATTCCGTCGAGGCGGGGTTGCCCTCCTTCAGGCCGGAGGCGAGCAGCTCGATGAGCTGATCTCCCATACCCGGCTTTGCTCTCATGGTTGCGTCAAATCCGTAGTTGATTGTCATATTTCCATACAGCCATGGGAGCCCCGAGACTCTTAGCCCGATCCCGGCTCAAGGTTGCCCGATCCTCCCAAACCTGTCTGCGCACGATGGTGAGGGGGAACGATGCTCAATGTTCACGGGCGAGAGGGCCGATACCGCCATCTACGACCTGCTTGCGAGCGAGTGGATGCAGCGCGGTTCGCACTCCGCCCAGACGCTGGTATAGTTTTCAGGTTGGCTTCGGCAGGTAACTGCACGAAACCACGGATGCGCCCGTAGCTCAGCGGATAGAGCAATTGACTACGGATCAATAGGCCGGGGGTTCAAATCCCTCCGGGCGCACCACTGAAAAGCCCCGTGATCCTTGTGGTTGCGGGGCTTTTGTCGTTTCGATCGAGACTGACACTTCTCAGTGTTTGCCAGCCTCTCGCTCCTGATACTCGCGCGGCGAGAGTCCGTGAAAACGTGTGAACGCTGCGCTGAAGGTCGGCAGGTGGGCGTAGCCAACACGTCGCGCTACCGCACTCGGCTTCGCCCCGCCCACCAGGAGGTCACGAGTAACGCGCATGCGCGCGGCGTAGCGCCAGCGAGAGAAGCTCATACCGGTTTGCTCGCGAAATGCTCGATGGATGTCGGCGGGCACATCGACACCCGGCCCGGCAGGCGTGCCGATGCTTCTCAGGTAGTCGATGGCCACTTCACGTGCTCGGAGGTCGGACGGCATCGGAACGGACAACGCTCGGTGTGCGGCGACCTGCTCGGCAAAGAGATCGAGAACGTGACTGGGGTCATAGTCGTGCGGTCGCACCGGAGTGCGGGCACTGACAGAACAGAACATGAGGTAGTTGTCCCACGAGGGTGAGAACCTCGCCTGCAGCGGTTCGGCCAGCTGCAGATCGCTCGTACTGGCGTTGCCGAGGGGGAGGGAGATCGAGTTCTCACGGACACCGGTTGTGTGCTCCACGCCAGCGGGAATCCAGGTTGCGACTCCGCGACCCTGTTCGTGGCGGCGGTCGCCAATATCCAGGTAGGCGCTGCCGCTGTAGGTCCAGATGAGCACGTGGGCATCATTGATGTGCGAGGGCGTCTGGGCGGCAGGCAGCACGTCAGGCACGGCGAGCGTGTCTCGCGCACGCACCATACGCATGAGATCGTCGGCAAGTCGTGCTGCTTCAGCGCGATGAGCCGATCTGCTTGCGACAGGTCGAATGGAGAGATCCCGACCGAACACATAGGGGGTCAGACCGAACTGCTGCCTGAAGGCGCGAGTGAATCCGTTCGTGGTGGCAAAACCCGTTTGCGCTGCGACCTGGGCGACCCCGAGGCCATTCGCAAGGTATTCCACGGCCGCGCTGAGTCGACAACTCAGGCGCCACTGTTCGAAAGTTAGGCCGGTGTCGGCGCGAAAGTCGCGCAGTAGGGTGCGCTGGCTGGTCATCACGCGGGCAGCCCATTCGGAGACCGTTAGCTCGTGTGCTGGATTCCGGAGGAGTTCGACGGCCACCTCTCTGGCTCCGCCGGCTCTCGGCATGACGAGCGGATCGAGTGTGCTCGGCCCGAGGTTTCCGCCGGTACCGGGCCCAGGTGCCCGTGATCGGGTGCGTTGGAGCAAATCGGCGAGCGGATCCTGGGAGTACCCGCGGCTGGCGAGCGGCGTCACCCTGAGATTGAAATGCTGGATCAACCAGTCCTGCCAGTCACGGGGGATCGCGAAGCTTTGGGGCTCCGACGTCGACTCGACCGCGAGGCTCGGCGGAACCAGAAGAGGGAAAACGACGGTGCCCGGTTCGGTGACGATCGACCAATCGCTACCCGGGGTTATTGGGATCCAGACACCTTCACCCCCGTCGAGATGCACCTCGGGGGTGCCCTCAACGCGGATGTGAGCCGAACCCGCACGTACCCAGAGAAGGAGATGATCGGACTGGTCCCACCGTCCGCTCGATCGCAGTCCCGGAATAAGCGGGGGCAGGCTCGTTGCCGCTAGTGCTCCGCCTGTCACGTCCTAACTATATGGCGATCGACGCACACCAATTTAGGAAAGGGTTGCCTAACCTGTAGAGCGCCCCTGCAGATGACGTCGCGCGGTTGCGTCACCAGTGCACTAATCCGAAAGGGACCGCCTTCAGAATGCCGAAGACTTCACGCCGGATCTCCGTGCACCCCATGACCCTGCGCGAGGTCGAGGTCATCCGAGTGACAGACCCGACACCGGGCATGCGACGCATTACGTTGGCGGGCGAGCAATTGCGGGCGTTCACGTCAACGAGTGGCTTCGCTCAGCCGGCGTTCGAGTCGACAGGCTTTGACGACGACATCCGTCTGGTGTTTGCGTACCCTGGCCAGTTGCACCCGGTGCTGCCCGTGCAGAAGGAGAAGTCTCTGGATGTGCCGCGGGATCCGCGACCGTTGTCGAGGATCTATACAGTGCGCCGCTGGAACGCTTCTACAGGTGAGCTCGATATCGACTTCGTGAAACACGGTGTCGGCGTCGGCACGACGTGGGCTTATCGCGCACAGGTCGGCGATCGCATCCATTTCTTCGGACCGAGCTCATCGCGCGAACTCCCTCATGGTGCCGACTGGCTTTTGGTGGCCGGAGATGACACCACGATCCCCGCGATCGCTCGCCTCCTCGAGGAGCTGCCTGACACAGCGAGGGCGCAGGTCTTCATCGAGATCGCTGAAGACGACCACCGCCAGGAGTTGCGAGACCTTGCCGGCGTCGAGGTTACCTGGCTGGTGCGCGGGAGTGCAGAAGCGGGCACGACCACGCACCTTCTCGAGGCGGTCAAAAACTGCGAATGGTGGGAAGGTGCGCCGTTTGCATGGGTCGCCGGGGAGCAGGCGACGGTGCGCGACCTCCGGCGCCATCTGGTCGAAGACCGGGGACTTTCGAAGGACGACATCGAGTTCATCGGGTACTGGCGTCGAGGCGAAGTCGTCACGCTGGAGAACGACGCGGCCGTTCCCGACCCTGCCAGGACGAGAACTCCGATGGAGAAAGTTCACGACCTAACCGAACTCGTCGCACCCCTCGCGATTCGCACTGCCGTCGAGCTGGGAATTCCCGAGTTGATCTCCCGCGGCGTGACCGCGGTGAAGGATCTGGCAGAGAGGGCGGATGCCGACGAACGTTCGTTGGGCAAGCTGCTGCGCTACCTGCACACTCTCGACCTCGTGACGGAGACGGAACCGAGCCACTACGAACTGACCTCGGTGGGCGAGGTGCTCACTGTCGAGTTCATGATCGACTTTCTGCACCCCACAGGGGTCGTGGGCCGCGAGATGCTCGGCGTCTACGGTCTCTCCGAATCGGTGCGCACCGGTCGTCCCTCCTACGCCTCGGTTACCGGGCAGACGTACTCCGAAGTTCGAGCTGACCAGGACTATGAGGATCGCTACCTCGAACGACTCGCGAGGTTCCAGGCCGCCCTCGCTGAGCCCATCGCCAACTCCGATCTCCTCTCGAGCGTCGGGCACCTCGTGCTCCACTCGGGCGGTGCTGGCGCCCAGGTGCGCGAATTCCTCGCGGTGCACGAGAATCTCCGGGTCACCATCTGCGCCTTGCCAGCACAGGCGGACTGGCTGCGCCGTGACCTGGTCGACACGATTCCCGATGACCTCCAGCGCGCGCGAGTGAGCGTGGTCGAGCAGTCGGTGTTCGAGGCGAGCCCGCCCGCCGATCTCGTCTTCGTCATTCGGGCGTTCAAGTCGCTGCCGGACGCCGATGCCGCTCACGCCCTGCGTCGGGCCGCAGAGAACCTGCTCCCCGGCGGCAAGGTACTGCTGATCGAGGAGCTCTTCGACGCAGAAGAGCTCGACGAGCACGACGGTGAAGCCGACTTGCTCGCCCTGACGGTGCACGGCTCCGGCTTGCGAACGAGAGCCGAGCTCGACGCCGTCGTCGCGGCGGCGGGGTTGGTACGCAATGCGACACACACCGTCGGTTGGGGCACGGACGTCCACGAGCTCATCCGCGCAGACAATCACTGACCCTTTGCACAACACGAGAGAAAGAACACAGCCATGATCATCACGGCACGGACACGACGCAGCGCAGCACTGAGCGCCGCCTTCCTGAGCGCTGCGCTCGTCCTCACCGCTTGCAGCAGCGGTGATGTCGACCCCGCAGCCGCTCCCGGCGACACTCGCAGCATCGAGGCTGATAACGGCACGATCGAGGTTCCGGCAGATCCTCAGCGAGTCGTCACGATCGGCAACACCACCCTTCCATTCATCGACCTCGGCGGAGAGCCCGTAGGCCTCACCGCGGAGTCGGAGTCGAACGTCGCGCTCCTGCCCGAAGACCAGCAAGCGACGTACGCGTCAGCCACGTCACTCGCGGCGAGCGCCGACGAGGTCGACCTGGAGCAGTTGGCGAGCCTGACCCCGGACCTCATCCTTGTGCAGATTCCCGATGCCGAGTTCGAGGCGATTGAGGATGAGCTGGATGCGATCGCCCCGACGGTCTTCTTCAGCCTCGACACCGAGTGGAAGGAACTCGCCGACGACATCGCGGAGGCAGGCAATACGACGGACGCGCTGAGCGCCCAGAAGACTGAGTTCGAGGAGCGCCTCGCATCGATTCAGGAGACGTACGGGCCGGTCATCGAGAGCAGCACTTTCGTCGACGTCATCCGCTGGTCGTCGTCTGACCCCGGAACGTTTGCGATCGCGGACATCGGGTGCTCCGAGATCGCCAGGGACGACGTTGGTCTGAACCTGCCTGAGGCTGCCGAAGGTGCGGACCCGCTGGCGTGGAACTCGCTGTCCTTTGAGCAACTCGGTGAGCTGTCGACGTATGACGTCATCACCTACCCCGTAGACGCAGACGGGCAGCCGACCGAGCCCTTCGTGCCGGTAGTCGAGACCAACACCTGGAAGGCATTGCCTGCAGTCACCTCGGGGCACGCGCTCGGCGTCTTCTGCCCCGGCAATAACTCCTATGGTTCCGTCATTCGCTACCTCGAATCGCTCGACACCGCGCTGGCAACCCTCCCCGCTGAGGATTGATAGAACCCGCCACTAGGAACGTCGGTCCGGGCGCCCACGCGGCGCCCGGACCGCGTCGTCGTGCGCTCGGCCTGGTCATTGCGCTGGTTCTGCTGGTCACGATCTTCGTGCTGAGTGTGATGATCGGGTCGACGTCGATCTCGCCATCGGTGGCCTGGGATGCGCTGTTCCGGCCAACGGCCGACATCGATCAGTACGCCATCCGTGACTTCCGTCTTCCGCGTACCGTCGTCGGCCTCGTCGTCGGTATAGCACTAGGCCTGTCGGGGGCGTTAATGCAGGCCATCAGTCGCAATCCACTCGCCGATCCGGGCATCTTCGGAGTGAACGCGGGGGCCTCCATCGCCGTGACGGTCGCAGTGGGATTTCTCGGTGTGCGCGACATCCAGGGCTATATGTGGTTCGCGTTCGCGGGAGCCTTAATCGTTACTCTCATGGTGCTCGCTCTCGGGTCGACACGGCAGGGTTCCTCGCCCGTGGTTATGGTTATTGCAGGCGTCTGCATCGGCGCGGTTCTCGGTGGTGCAAGAGAGGCGCTCCAACTAACCAACTCGCAAGCTTTCGACGCCATGCGGTCGTGGAATGCGGGATCGATCGTCGGGCGGCCCCTCGAGGTGGTGTGGCCGATTCTGCCGCTATTCGCGATGGCGATCGTTCTCGGCCTTGTCGTCGCCCGCCCACTCACGGCCATGGCCTTGGGCGACGAACTGGCCATTGCCCAAGGGGTTCGTCTGGCGCGCACCCGCGTCCTCGCGATCATCGCGCTCACACTGCTCGCCGGCGGTGCGACCGCGATCGCCGGGCCGATCGGATTCGTGGGTCTCATGGTGCCCCACGTTGCACGCTGGATCGTCGGCCCGCACCAGCGATGGATCTTCGCCTACAGTGTGCTGCTGGCGCCGAGCCTGCTGCTGGCTTCCGACATTCTCGGACGCGTCATCATCCGGCCCGGCGAGATCTCGGTCGGCGTCGTTACGGCGTTCGTGGGTGCGCCAGTTCTCATTGCCCTCGTCCTGCGCAAGAGGGCGAGCGGACTGTGATCGAACACACGCACCCTTCCGTGCTCGCGGACTCTAAAGCACGCGTGCAATTCGGGCGGCGGATGCTCGTATTGCGCCGCGGGAGCATGGCAGTGCGGCTCGAGTGGCGGTCGATCATCGTTTGCCTGGCCGTCGCCGGTGCCATCGTTGTATTGGTGGTGCTCGCATTGATGACTGGGTCGTACCCCCTGAGCCCCGCTCAAGTCATCTCGGCGCTCGCCGGTGGCGAGACCAGCCTTATCCACGACATCGTCGTCGAGTGGAGGCTGCCGCGAGTGGCGGCGGCCGTGGTCTTCGGAGCCGCGTTGGGTGTAAGCGGGGCGATCTTCCAGTCCCTGCTGCGCAACCCTCTCGCCGACCCGGGCATCATCGGGTTCTCGCAAGGCGCCTACACTGGCGCGCTCATCGTGATTCTGCTGGTCAACGGGAGCTATCTGCAGTTGGTCGCGGGAGCGCTCGTGGGCGGTGTGGCCACCGCTGTCGCGGTCTACGTGCTCGCCTACCGGCGAGGTGCTCAGGGATTTCGGATGATCGTCGTTGGCATCGGAATCTCAGCGATGCTCGGCTCACTCAACACCTGGTTGATCCTCAAAGCCGATCTCGATCAGGCGCTGGCCGCAGCCGCATGGGGTGCAGGCTCACTGAACGGAGTCTCTTGGGATCAGGTCGTGATCGGTGGTGCGTGCATTGTCGTACTTGTCCCGCTGGCGGCCAGTCTCAGTCGGCCGATGCGGCAGATGGAGCTGGGGGACGATTCGGCCGCTGCCCAGGGCGTGCGGGTTGCGCCCATCCGTCTCGCGCTCATCGTGGTGGCTGTGGCTCTGACAGCGACGGTCACCGCGGCCTCTGGTCCTATCGCGTTCATCTCGCTGGTTGCGCCACAGATCGGACGGCGACTGGCTCGAACTGCTGGGATCACCCTTGCGCCCGCCGCCTTCATTGGGGCGCTTCTCTGCCTCTTGGCGGACTACATCGCTCAGCATGCTGCCCCCACCCCGCTGCCCGTTGGAATCATCACCGTCATACTCGGCGGAGGCTACCTCGGCTGGTTGTTGTTCGTCGAAGGTAGGAGACGTCTATGAGCATGCACACCACCCGGCTCCAGGCGGATTCGGCGACATTCGGTTACGACAAGCGCGTCATATCCGAGCGCCTTTCTGTGGCCATTCCCGATGAGTCGCTCACGATGATCGTGGGACCGAATGCGTGCGGCAAGTCCACGCTGCTGCGTGGCCTGTCGCGGCTGCTGAAGCCGACCGCGGGCCAGGTCATCCTCGATGGTGCCGACATCAACTCCTTCGCGACACGAGAAGTAGCGCGCCGAGTCGGGCTGCTGCCGCAGAGCTCAATCGCACCGGAGGGGATCACAGTGGCCGATCTGGTGGCTCGCGGACGGTATCCGCACCAGTCGTTCATGCGGCAATGGACGGTAGAAGATGAGCGCGCGGTGGCTCGAGCGATGGAGCAGACTGCGATCACTGACCTGTCGGCACGCTTGGTCGACGAACTCTCGGGCGGACAGCGGCAGCGGGTGTGGGTGGCGATGGCGCTCGCGCAGCACACGGGAATCCTCCTACTCGACGAGCCGACCACTTTTCTCGACATCACCCATCAGATCGAGCTCCTCGAGCTATTCACAGACCTGCACCAGGTCGGTCGCACCGTAGTAGCGGTGCTCCATGACCTGAATCACGCCGCACGCTACGGCACGCACTTGATCGCTATGAAAGGCGGAAAGGTCGTCGCGGAGGGTGCTCCCGAGCAGGTCGTTACCGCTGAGCTGGTCGAGGAGGTGTTCGGGCTGCGGTGCCTCGTCGTGCCCGACCCGGTGGCCGGTACTCCACAAGTGGTGCCGCTGGGTCGAGAGCGTGGCGGCGACACCGGTCGGGTGCATCTCTGAAACTTCGACGAGTGGACCGCAGCCACCACCGGCGAACACGGCACGGGCAGGATCACCGTGGTCGGCGAAATCTAGGAGCTCGCAGTCTCGATCATCGCGACCACGTGTGGCGTGCTCCAGCGCAGCAGCTCGTCAGAGGGTGGAACTTCGAGGTCCTCTCCCCAGATCGCAACAGCTGCACCCGCCATTGGAGCATCGAGCAGTGCGCCGGAATCCCCATCCCAGGCCCTCAGTGACCAGTTCTCGCGGAGGTCGGCGACGGTGTATTCGCTGTCAGCCACGTCGAGGTCAGTCGGCACTTCGTAGAGGTAATACGAGTTGTAGTTGAGCATCTCGATCCCCGCCTCGTGCAGGTCGCTGGCGCTCGCCCGCCGCTCTCGGCGTTCGAGGCTCTCAGCCTCATCTTCGGTGTCGCCGTCGAAGTTCCAGTACGTGACGTGGATGCGACTGTCCAGTCGCCCGACCGCAGCCCGGTCGATTCCATCGTTCCAGGCCCACACTTCACGGTCCCCGAGGGTGGCCGCCAGCGCGTTCATCCACTCGACGCGGTCATTCGCGGACACGTCACCGCCCCATTCGTCCCCACCGATGTGCACGGTTCGGCTCGAAGGGAAGGTTCGCGTCACCTCCGCCAGGAGCTCGGCTGCGAGTGCGCGACTCTCGGGCACGGACGTATCGAGCTCACTCTCACCCGATCGAACACGATCAACCCACTCCGTGCCATGACCCGCCTCGAGCAGGGCAAAGGCGGCAGCCATGTGGCCGGGAGTGTCGATCTCGGGAACGATGGCGATGCCTCGCTGCTCCGCATAGTCGGAGATCTCTTGCGCCTGTGCGGCGCTCAGAAAAGAACGACCCGTCACGCGACTCGTGTAGACGCCGTTGTCGAGGTCAGCATTCGCGAGGGTTTGTCCGAGAACCTCGCTCTCGATGCCCACGTTCTGATCATCGGTGAGGTGCAGGTGGAGAAAGCTGCCACCGTTGTCGGCGAGCAGGTTGATGTATCCCTCGATCAGTTCGACCGGGTAGTAGGCGCGAGCGACGTCGAGCATCACTCCGGTTTCGGCACGTTCGCGGGTCGCGTCGTCGTGTTCGGTCGACGCACAGCCGCCCGCCGACACGATGATGAGGGAAGTGACAACGAGGCACGCAAGCGCTCGCGTCACGGAGGCGACAGTGTGCACAGCACCACGCTAGGCCATGGGACAGCGTGAGTCGTGTCGATGGGATTGCACTTGTGGTGGGAGAGGAGTTCCGCCGGTGAGCCTCAGCATTCTCAGGAAAATCCGGTGAGCGTCCGGGGGAGCTGCGCAGAGATCTCACTGGCGAGATAGCCGACGGCGCCGATCTCCACATCGAGTCGCGCCGCCGATTCGGCGTGCACCCATGTGCCCCACACCGCAGCCTGCTCCATCGAAGCGCCACGTGCGAGGAGCCCCACGATAGATCCAGCGAGAACGTCGCCGCTTCCCGAGGTTCCCACTCCCGTCGAGGCAGTGGTGACGTGCCAGTTGTTCCCCGAGCCATCGGCCACGTGGCCGAAACATGTGACGACTGCACCGAGGTTCGATGCGAGCTCGACGATGTCTCGCGAAAGAACGTCGACATCGCGGCCGAGTAGGAGGGCCACCTCTTCCTCGTTCGGTGTGAGGACCATGCGTCCGGCAAAAGCCTCGCGAGCGGTACGGGATCGATCGAGCACCCCCAGCGCGAACGCGTCAACGACGACGGGGAGGTCGGACGGCATGAGTGTGGCCACCCCGTCGAGGACCGCGAGCGCTGACGCTGGATCGCCAATGCCCGGCCCAATGAGAACCGCGCTCGCCCTGCCAAGCTCCTCCGACAGGGTCGCGAGGGCGGACCCTGTCATCTCGCCCGATTCCGTTTCAGGAAGCTCGATAACCGCACTCTCGGGAACAGATACCGCAACGCCCGGGGCAACCGACGAAGGCAACACAAGGCTGAGACGACCGGCCCCCACCCTAAGGGCTGACACCCCGGCAAGCACTACCGCTCCGGGTGACCGGCGAGACCCCCCGATGACGACAACATGACCGCGTTCGTACTTCGACCCGCCCGGTCGTGGGAGCGGCCACGACCGTAGCAAGTCAGCGGTCACATTCTTAGTGGATGCTGGCATCCTTATCTCCTTCATGCTCGGTAACCGGCACGTCTAGCTGACGCAGGTGTTCATCGCCAGAGAAGACGTCTAGTGACCACAAGCCGTCCGCGTCTCGGGTGAGCCGGGTCACCGAGGCGTTGGCGACCGTGTGCGTGAGTGCGAAGTCGAGGAGCTCCTGCTCGCTCAGACCGAGGCATACGTAGAGAAAATTCATGACAATTGCGTCATGCGCTACTACCA
>Ga0247813_10001268_pt1 | contig 19693 bp, 17 predicted proteins | sample UWRJL169409C1_FD_180719 | JGI IMG/M metagenome (GOLD analysis project Ga0247813, IMG submission 180719) | Plant litter microbial communities from Arlington Agricultural Research Station in Wisconsin, United States - UWRJ-L169-409C-1 | ecosystem: Environmental > Terrestrial > Plant litter >... | reverse complement strand
GTGCTGACCGCAGGCGGAATACGCCCCCCCTCAAAAAGGTTGTGATACGGTAATCAAGATGCGGTTTACCTTTCGCGGTTAATACTGCGGATACGCGATATCTGCGCCAGCGGCGCATCTTGGTCCCGGCTCGTTTTCAGGTGGCATAATGCAAGAGACATTCGATTCCAGCGTCTTCAACCTTGCGCCGATTGCCATGTGGATCGAGGATTTCAGTGAGGTCAAAGCGCTTTTCGATATCTGGCGCTCACAAGGGGTCACCGACATCCGCGCATTCTTGCGGCAGGATATCGCGCGCGTTGCCGAATGCTCCAAGCGAATCCGGGTGTTGGATGTCAACAGGAAGACGCTTGAGCTTTTTGAGGCTGACGACGTCGATCATCTTCGGGCGGGCGTCGCGCAGATCTTTCGAGACGACATGCTCGAAACGCATATCAATGAACTGGCCGACCTTTTCGACGGAAAACTGGCCTTTTCCAGCACCACCGTCAACTACACGCTCTCCGGCCGCCGCCTCGATATCCAGCTTCGCGGTGCGGTCATGCCGGGTCATGAAGGTTCTCTCGCCAAGGTGCTGCTGACAACTGAAGACATCACCGCGCGGGAGGATGCGCGCCGGGCGGAAATCTCCCAGAGACTCTATGCTGAAGGCATTTTCGAGCATTCGCCGGTGTCGCTGTGGATCGAGGATTTCAGCCGCATCAAGGCTTTGATCGAGGATATCCGCGCCCGCGGCATCAGCGATTTTCGAACCTTCATGGATGTCCATCCGGAGTTCGTCACCCAGTGCATGAGCGAAATCCGCGTTATCGACGTCAATCAGGCGACGCTTGACCTCTTCTGTGCTCCCGATCGCATGACGTTGCTGCAGCGCTTAGGCGATATCTTCCGTGGCGATATGGAAAAGCCGTTCCGCGAGCAGCTCATCGAGCTTTGGAACGGAAAGCTGTTCCACCACCGCGAAGTCATCAACTATGCGTTGGACGGAACCGAACGGCACATATTGCTGCATTTTTCGGTCTTTCCCGGTCGCGAAAATGACTGGTCCCGCGTCCAGGTTGCCCTGACGGATATTACGGCGCGCAAGAAAGCCGAAGCCTATCTCGAATATCTCGGCAAGCATGATGTCCTGACAAAGCTCTACAATCGCGCCTTCTATGCAGAGGAAATCAACCGGCTGGAGAGGAAGTCGCTCCGCCCCGTTTCGGCGATCATCATTGATCTCAACGGATTGAAGGAGGCCAATGATCAACGTGGCCACGATGCTGGCGATGCCCTGTTGCGGCGGTTCGGTGAAATCCTCAATGGCGCCGTCTCGCAGCCCAACCACGCAGCCCGGATCGGCGGCGACGAGTTCGCCGTTCTGATGCCCGGAGCAGACAACAAGGCGGCGGGCGCGATGATGGAGACGATCAACGAACTCCTGAAGATCAACAACCAGTTCTACTCGAGCGCGCCTCTCACCATGTCCTTCGGCGTCGCGACCAGCGAACAGGGCGAATCCATGGAATCCCTCGTCCAGCGCGCCGACGCTCTGATGTACGAGCATAAGAGAGCATTCTACGAAGCCAAGGGCACGATGGGCGTCAATGGCGGCCGCATCGCCCGCCGGACGTCGTGACGGGGCATGCTGGGCTCCGTGAAAGCATAAGTTAACAGGGGCTCAAGCTCCCGATCACAACTTTAAATGTATATTAATACAACTTTAATGATCTGCCCTCACCCGCCTATTCTTTGATTGGCTTGCGCCCCGGCTGCGTGCACGTTTCACCCCGGCGGCCATAATCCGTTCGGGGCCGCTTTCACCGGCGTTGCGTGGGGTCGTTTGCAATGATTGCTTTTGTCATGCGGCTGCGCAGCCGCAATCATTTCAGCACCCGCAAGAACAGAGGTTTCGTCGGCGCCGCACAACGCAGACTTGATTCCAGGAACAGGCTTGCCATCCTCATCGCCGGATTTGCCCTGATCTATCTGGCGATATTTGCGCGGCTTGTTCAATATGGGCTTTCCGACCCCATTGCGCTCGCATCGATCATCGACAGCACTGCCGCAGTCGCCTCCCGGCCGGATATCGTTGATCGCAACGGACAGCTGCTGGCAACGGATCTCAGAACCATGTCGCTCTATGCCGAGCCGCGCAGGATCGTCGATGCCGACGAAGCGGTCGAAAAACTCGCGACCGTCATTCCCAATCTGGACTGGAGCGACACCCACAAGAAACTACAATCCGGCTCCGCGTTTCAATGGCTGAAACGGCAGCTTACGCCGCGCCAGCAATCGGATATCCTGGCGCTCGGCATCCCCGGCATCGGCTTTCGTCCCGAAAACCGTCGCTTCTATCCGGGCGGCCCCACCGCATCGCATATTCTTGGCCATGTGAACATCGACAATCAGGGCCTTGCCGGCATGGAGCGGTATATCGACCAGCAGGGCCTGGCTGATCTGCGCGCCGCCGGCTTGACGGGCGATGTGCCGCTGGAACCGGTAAAACTGTCGATTGACCTGCGTGTCCAGCATATCGTCCGCGAGGTCGCCGCACGCGCAATGACAAACTATCAGGCGGAAGCCGCCGGCGCCGTGGTTCTGGACATGGAAACCGGCGAAGTTCTCGCCATGGCCTCGGTGCCTGACTACGACCCCAACCAGCCATCCCGGACGCTGCCCGACGGCAGCATCGACAAGGACTATGAAAAGGGATGGTTCAACCGGATCAGCAATGCCACCTTCGAGATGGGATCGACATTCAAGAGCTTTACCCTGGCCATGGGTCTCGACGCCGAAAAGATCACCCTCAATTCGGTTGTCGATGCATCCCGCCCCATCCGCATGGGAGGCTTCACCATCAAGGATTTCAAGGGCAAAAACCGCCCTCTCTCCATCCTTGAGGTTTTCCAATATTCATCGAATATCGGCACTGCGGCGGTGGCGGACATGGTCGGCATTGAAGGGCACCAGGAATTCCTGACAAGGCTTGGGCTGCTGTCAAAGATGGACACGGAAATGCCGGGCGTGGCAACGCCAACGCAGCCGAGGGCCTGGAAGAAGATCAATTCGGTGACCATCTCGTTCGGCCACGGGGTAGCGACCACGCCGTTGCAAACCGCCGTGGCGGCCGCCTCGCTCATCAACGGCGGAAACCTGATCCCACCGACATTTCTGCCCCGGACGCTTGAAGAGGCAATGGCGATCTCCCGCACGGTCGTGACGGAAAAGACAAGCGCCGATATGCGCTATCTTTTCAACTGGAACGGCTCAAACGGATCAGGCCGCCATGCGCAGGTCCCGGGTTTCAATGTCGGCGGCAAGACCGGAACGGCCGATAAAGTCATCAACGGCCGATATGCCAGCACCATCAACTTCAACGCCTTTGTTGCAGGCTTTCCCATGGACAAGCCAAAATACATTGTCCTGTCGATTGTCGATGCGCCGAAGACCGGAGAGAACGGCGGACGCACGGCAGCATCCACGGCCGCCCCGATGATCAAGGAAATCATCAGCCGCGCCGGCCCGATGCTCGGCGTTCAGCCGCAGTTCGGCAAAGACGGGTCCTTGATTCTCGCCGATTATTGACGGGAAACAGGTTGGCAATGCTACGCTCATCAAAGCGGGGACGGTTCCCGCAATAGCCTTCGGCGAATGCTAATCCGGCGGCGGCGGTGCCGTGCTGCCCCGCACGATCAGCGTTACATCCAGCGCCTCCTGTTGCGCAGGCGCCGCGTCCTCGAGGATGGCGGCCACGGCGCGGCGCGCGATCTCGGCAAGCGGTTGCGCCATCGTCGTCAGCCCTGGCACGGCCGTCGCCGCCTCCGGCACGCCGTCGAAGCCGATGACGGACACATCGTCCGGCACCGCATATCCCCGCCGGGCAAGCCATTGCATGGCAAAGAGAGCGATGCGGTCGGACATGGCCAGGATGGCCGTCGGCGGCCTTGCGGCTGCAAACAGCGTCTCCAGCGCCGCATCGACGCTCTGCCTGTCGTTTTGCGTTGCGTGGATCGGCACATCAGCCCGCCCGACGCCGAAATCCGCCAAGGCCTGCCAATAGCCGAGCGCACGGTCGCGCGAGGTGAATTTCAGCGAACGGACGGCCTGTTCCGGCGTCATCGCGCCCGCCCCGTCGCCGGTGAGGCCGATGGCCAGAATGGCAAACCGCCGATGGCCGAGATCCGCCAGATGCCGCGCCGCCTGCGCGGCCCCGGCGATATTGCCGAGACCGATCGCCGGGATTGCGGCGTCCCCGTCGCCCAGTGCCAGGGCAATGAAAGGCAATTGCCGCCGCCGTGTCAGCGCCACCAGCTGTTCCCCGCCTTCGACGCACAGCAGGATGAAGCCGTCGACCAGCGCGCTGTTGATGTTCCAGGCCAGTTTCTGCTGGTTTTGCGCCGAGACCAGCGCGATGCCGGTGCCGGTGGCGTCACAGACCGCCGCGACCTGCGTCATCAGCGCCCGCGCCCAGGGGTCCTCGAAGAAATAGGCCAGCGGTTCGATCGCCGCCACGCCGATGGCATTGACCCGCCCCGCCCGCAGCAGCCGCCCCTTGATATCCGGACCATTGTAGCCAAGGTCTTTGGCAATCCCCAGCACGCGCTCGCGCACCTCTTCGCGCACCACCTCCGGCCGGCTGAAGACATTCGACGCCGTCCCCTGCGACACACCGGCCGCCTTGGCAATGTCGGCGAGCTTTACATGCCCTTTTATCAAAGTCGCTCCTTGATCCAATGAACCCACGTCAACCTAGCAGAATATTGTATCGGTTCAAATCTCTTGACATCTTTCATCGATCAGGTAAAATTGAATCGGTTCAACAAGGCTTTTCAGCTTTTTATTGAATCGATTCAAGAAAGGATAAGACCATGATCCCGACCAGCTATCTTTTCAAGGACCTTTACAACGACCGCTGGCGCGCTCCAACCAATCCGGCACCGGGAAATCCTTTGCAGGAGAGGAAGACCATCTTTCCGGAGAGGTTTCGCCATCGGGCAGAGCGCCCGAACGCCTGGTCCTTCACTATCCCGATCGACCGCCGCTTCAGATAGACGGCCGATACGACGAAACGGTCAAAATTTCGATGCGCGGCCGAGCCTGCGACGGCTTTTGCCGTGCTCTATTCCGAAATTATCTTCACTCTGTCACCGGGCTTCACCGTCGAGGTTACCTGCATGGCATTGATCAGACGGAAGAGATCGAGCTTGCGGTCGGTGCCCATCATCCGGGCCGAGAGCGTTGCCAGCGTATCGCCGGGCTTGGCGGTAACGACACGGATGCGCAGCGGCTTCAGGGCAGCGGCTTCCTGCGGCGTCATGCGGCGGAACGAGGCGCGCAGCACGTCGGCTGTCGGCTCGAGACTCGGCGCGCCCTTCGGCACGGCGGTGAGGAAGCGATAGATCTGCGTGTCGATGCGGATCACGGTCACGTCGAAATCCCAGCGCTCGGCCGATGCCCGCGCCGTTGCGGCCTCAAGCCCGTTGATCGTCACGGGATGGATCGTGTCCGGCTGCAGGCCGGTCACCCAGCCGCTGCCGATATAGTCGGTCAGGCTGCGCTTCTGCGTATCGGCCACGCCGTCAAAGCGGATCGCGGTCTCGTTCGGCCCGGTCGCCAGCACAGCCTCTGCCTTGTTGTCGATCTGGAAGCCTGCAGGCACATCAAAGCGGATGCCGAGCTTGCCGTGCAGGAATGTCTGGCCGCGGACATAGCCCTCCTGCGGGCTGTCGCCATAAAGAAGGCCATCGATCCCGGCAAGATAATAGTCGCGGCCGCGATCGCCAACCGAGCCTTCCGCGCCGAAGGCACGGGCATGACGGCGGGCAAGATCGACGCGCTGCGGCGCGCTCGGATGGCTCGACAGGAAGTCCAGGCTCTGGTCGCTGTCGGGATCGACCGAGGAGAAACGGCTATAGGCCGCCATTGAATCGAGGAAACGCGCCGCCGCATAGGGGTCGTAGCCGGCCTCCCCAAGCATGCGCACGCCGATGACGTCAGCCTGCAATTCCTGATTGCGCGAGAAAGCCGCGAGCCGCAGCTTGCCGCGCGCCAAGGCCTGCTTGCCGGCCAGATCGCTCGACAGCACTTCGGACACGACGCGGCTGGCGATGACCTCAGCCTCTTCGCGCTGCTGCCGCTCGATACCGTGATTGGCGGTGACGTGCGCCATCTCATGGGAGAGCACGGCGGCCACTTCCGAGGCATCATTGGCGAGCGCCAGAAGGCCGCGCGTCACATAGAGATAGCCGCCCGGGAGCGCAAATGCGTTGATGGCGGGGGAATTGAGAATGGTGATGCGATAGGACTGGTTCGGGTTTTCCGAAACCGCCGTCAGCGCGCCGGTGATGCGGGCGACCAGCCGTTCGGTCTTTTCGTCCTGATACTCGCCGCCGTAGCTCGCAACGATACGCGGATGTTCGCGGGCGCCGACCTGGGCGCGCGGGTCGTTCTTCTGGACTTCCTCGACGATCTGCGGATTGGACGACGGCGAGACCTTGGGCTCGTAGGTCTGCTCGATCACCGACTGGCAGCTGGACAACGTCAGGCTTCCCGCCAGCGCCGCCACAGCGCGAAGGGACACGCCGGAGCCTGTTCCTGAAACCCGCTTCTGCGTGCCTGTCGTTCTGCTCATCGCCTCAGCTCATTTCCAGTCTTCAGGCCAGCCGTGTAAACCATTCCGGTGTTAACACGCGTGCAAATTCAGTATTCTTTACAGCCCTATAAATAGGACGGGCGGCGGTTACGGCAATGACCTGCTGTAGCCTATTCGCGCCATGCGTGCCTAGCTTCTACCCATAGAAATAGTTGCCCCGTGATATCCCGGCAACGCATAGGAGAACGCACGCCGCCGGACAGCAAAAGCGCCGTCGCATAGGCTGTCGTTCAAATTGTGGCAAAAGCATCGCAAGCGATACTCATCGCCCCAGAAACCGGGCAACGGCCGAGACATCGGTATGCTCGAGAAACTGCGCCGTTGGCTCATGCAGGAGAATGCGGCCCTTGTCGAGAAAAAGCACGCTGTCGGCCAGCAGCCGGACGTCGTCTGGATGATGGGTGATGATCAGGATCGTATTACCCTCCTGCCGGTGCAGATCGAGGATGAGGTTGCTCATCCCCGCCCGCAGGCCCGGATCGAGCGCCGCAAACGGCTCGTCGAGCAGCAGGATCGGTTTGCAGCGCACCAGCGCCCGGGCGAGCGCCACCCGCTGCCGTTCGCCACCGGACAGGGTCGGCGGCAGGCGCTTGCCAAAACCCTCCAGCCCGACGCGCAGCAGCGCACTTGCAATTTTCGCCTTTTCCTTGACGCCCAGCTTCAGCGCCGGATCGATGCCGAGACCGATATTGGTGGCAACGTCGAGATGTGCAAACAGGTTGTGTTCCTGAAAGATCACCGACACCGGCCGCTCGGCAGGATCGCGCCCGGCCACATCGTCACCCAAAATCCCGACTGTGCCCGCGTCCGGCGTCTCGAACCCGGCGATCACATTGAGCAGCGTCGACTTGCCGGAACCGGACGCCCCGGTCACCGCGACGATCTGCCCCTTGCCGATGGCGCAATCGAAGTGCAGTTCGGTCTGGCCGAACTGCACGCGCACGCCGCTGAGGCGAACCGCAATATCCGTTTCAGGCGGTGACATCTTTACTCCTCGTATCATCGGCCCCTGCCCGCGGCGTACCGGCGATCGTCAGCACCAGGCAGACGAGGCCGAGAAACAGCGCCAGCCCCGCCGCATCGGTCGAGCGATAACCGGCCATACGGCTGTAGAGAAGCCATGGCAGCGTCACCATATCCTGCGAACCGAACAGCGCCACGGCACCGAGATCGCCGAGCGACAGAGCGCAGGCGAAAGACAGCGCCATCAGCAGCGGCCTACGCAACCCCGGCCAGTCGATCAGGCGCCAACGATGCCAGCCGCCGAGACCGAGGCTCACCGCAAGCCGGGCCGTCCGGGCAGTATGGGTAGCCATCGCCGGCTCCAGCACGCGGTAGACGAAGGGCAGCGCCATCAGCGTATTGATCAGGATCACCAAAAGCGGCGCAAAACGGGCGACATCGCCGAGCGGCCGCAACAGCAGGAACCAGCCTGCCCCCAGAACGACCGGCGGCACCAACAGCACCAGCGACGAACTGGCAAAAATCCCGGCCGAAAGCCCCCGCAGAAACACCGCTGGCCGCCGGGACGAAAGTGCTGCCTGCCGCGCCCGGATCATCAGAGCGGCCGAGAGGACACAAAGCAGACACGAAGCCAGCGCGATGACGATACTGGTGAGCAACGCCCGCTGCACCATCGGATCGCTGGCCAGCTTGACGAGATCGGCGCGAAGACCGGAGGAGACCACCGAGCCAAGCGGCAGGGCAAGAAACAGAACCGCAAGCACGATCACCAGCCCGTCGCCCACCCGGCCAAACCGGCTACGGCCATCGAACCGGCGCACTTTGCGCCCGCCGCCATGGCCTTCATCGGCAGTGGGCGTCAGCAATCGGATGGCAATCAGCAGCGCTGTAGTCACCGAAATCTGCAGCATCGACAGCGCGATGGCGCGCGGCGGATCGAAATCGAAGCGCAGCGCCTGATAGATCGCCACTTCGATCGTGCTGGCCGCCGGCCCGCCGCCAAGCGTCAGGACCAGGGTAAAGCTGGTGGCGCAGAGCATGAAGATCAGTCCGGCGATACCCGGCAAAAGCCCGCGGATCACCGGCCATTCGATGAAGCGGAAAATCGAAACCGGCCGCATGCCGAGATTGGCCCCGACCAGCCAGTATTCGCCCGGAATGCGCTCCAGCCCGCCCAGCATCAGCCGTGCAGCCAACGGCATGTTGAAGAAGACATGGGCAACGAGAATACCCGACAGGCCGTAGATGCTCACCGGCTGATCGAGGCCAACAGCCACAAGCGCCGTGTTGAGCACGCCCTGCCGCCCCCAGATGCCGATCAGGCCCAGAGCCGCGACCAGCGCCGGCAGCCCAAGCGGCAGCGCCATCAGCCGGATGATCCAGACACGGCCGGGAAAGGCCGCTTGCCGCGCCAGCGCCCGGGCAACGGGGATGGCAAAGAGAATGGAAAGAAGCGCGGAAAGCGAGGCCTGCAACAGCGTGAACCGGGCAACACGCCAGACATAGGCATCAAACAGCACGCCGTCATTGGCTGAGCCCGGCTCGTCGAAGGCGAGAAGCGCCGCAGCCGCCAGACAGACGAACAGCAAAATACCGCCAAGGCAAAGCGCCCCGGCGGCAAGCGTCCAACGTCGTTCCATGCGGTTGATCATGATGACTTTATCTCGTTTACGGGCGTCACCTCGTCCCCTCTTCTCCCCATCGGGGAGAAGGTGGCCCGCAGGGCCGGATGAGGGGGCCAAACACTCAGAATGTGCCGAACCGCCCCCTCATCGCCTTGCAGTCGCTCGGCACTTCTCCCCGCCGGGGAGAAGAGGAAACGATCGTCCCAGCCCGTCCAGTTCCTGCTCATCGCCGCCAGCCACTCATCAATCCAGCCCTCCCGCACGCGGAAAGCCTTCAGCCCCTCACCCTAGCCCTCTCCCCGCACGCGGGGAGAGGGGATGACAGAGCTTGCAGCAGGTCCCTTCTCCCCGTCATAACGGGGAGAAGGTGCCCGACAGGGCGGATGAGGGGCGGCCTTGCCAAACGTGGCGCTAATTCTTGCTCATCGCCCCGAGCCACTCGTCAATCCAGGCCTTGCGGTTGGCGGCGACCTCATCCGACGACATCAGAAATGTCTTTTCCGGCGTCACCAGCTTGCTGAAAGCCTCCGGCAGCGGTTCCTTGGTGGCGGCAACCGGCATCATCCAGTTGGTGGTCGGGATGATCGACTGGAATTCCGGCCCGGTCACGAAGGACAGAAAGTCCTTGGCGAGCGCCGGATCCTTGGCGGCCTTGGTCATACCAGCCACTTCGATCTGGATGTAATGACCTTCCGAGAAGGCGGCAGCCTGATAGCGGTCGGTATTTTCGGCAACCATGTGATAGGCCGGCGAGGTCGTGTAGGACAAAACCATCGGCGCCTCGCCCTTGGTGAACAGGCCGTAAGCTTCCGACCAGCCGGGGGTGACGGTCAGGACGCGATCCTTGAGCTTTGCCCAGGCGGCGGGAGCATCCTTGCCATAGACAGACTTGACCCAAAGCAGCAGGCCAAGGCCCGGCGTCGAGGTGCGCGGATCCTCGATGACGATCTTCTGGTTCGGATCGCCCTCGACCAGTTCCTTCAGGCTCTTCGGTGGCTCCTTCATCGCCTGCGTGTCATAGATCACGGCAAAATGGCCGTAGTCGTAGGGAACGAACGTATCGTCGGTAAAACCGCCGGGAACCTTGACGGCCGAGGTATCGACGCCGTGCGGCGCAAAGAAACCGGTCGCCTTGGCCTCGGACACCAGATTAGTATCGAGGCCCAGCACGATATCGGCCTTGGAGGACGCACCCTCAAGCTTCAGCCGGGTCAGAAGCTCGACGCCATCGGCAACGCTGACATAGGATACCTTGCAGCCGCAGGTCTTTTCGAACGCTTCCGCGACCTTGGCGCCGGGCCCCCATTCGCTGGTGAAGCTTTCATAGGTGTACACCGTCAGCACCTTGTCTTCTGCCGAGGCGGAAAACGGCGTAGCGAGGGCAGCGACTGCCGCGAAAAATGGCCCGAGAAGTGGAATGATTGCCTTGCGCATCCGCGCCTCCTTATAAATCCAAAAATTGGGAATAGGGCGCTGGAATGTGCCGTCTAATCCCTCCGCCGGTACAAACCGGATCAGGTTCTTCGGGTTGGCTTTTAAAAAGCCTCTCAGCCGAACGTTCTTAAAAAGAACGGCCGGCACCCCGTTAGAGCAGGAGGAGGTTTAGACCCGGGGGATATGCTTGGCAAGGGGGCAAGAACGGGTGGCTATTGCGGGGCTGTCGCGCCGTTCCCGTTTGGAGCGGGATGGGGCTACAGATGTCCCGAAGCCGCCATTGACGCCACGATATGACGGGCATAAACAGACTTATTGGCAGAAGGAGACTTATGCGCAGAAGATTAGATTAAACCGCCTGTAGCGGTATCGCTCGGCACCATAACGGTGCTGATCTTCTTTGCATGTCTATTCTGTGGAGTTCTCATGGAGAACCAAAATCTAGTGGTCCGGCCGTTTGTGGCGGCGACGGACACCAAAAAACTGTCAGGCATTTGGCTCGACGCTTCCCTTGTCGCTCACCCTTTCATCGGTGAATCCAGACTCCTCGAACAGCGGCAGCTGATCGAGGAAAAATACTTGCCCAATGCCGAGACCTGGGTGGCCTGCTGCATGGGTGAACCTGTTGGCTTCATCAGCTTGATAGACACGTTCATCGGGGGAATTTTTGTTGCCCCGGACCAGCACGGGCGGGGAATCGGACGCAAGTTGATCACCCATGCGGTGGATCGAAAAGGCGAGCTTTCATTGGAGGTCTATACCGAGAACGAACAAGCCATGCGGTTCTACACAGCGCTTGGGTTCTATGAAGTGTCGCGAAGAGCCACCGACGATGAAGGCTTTCCTTTCGAGAATGCGCGTTTGCGATTAAAGGGCTGAAACAGCGGCCGGGCAACTTCATTCGTTGCCCGGCATGACCGCTTCTGGCGCCCAAGGCAGGCCATCACCTATTTTAAGGGTGGCGGTCACCGTGACACCGCTCACTCCGCCAGCTTCTGCGGCAACCGCACGGCCTTCAGGCTAATCGCCGCAGTGAGCGCGATCAACGAGATGCCGCCAGCCGTCAGGAACAGCGGCAGGAAGGCAGCCGTATAGCTCTCAGCCACCAGCTGGCGTGTTGCCTCCGGCAGGGTTGACAACACCAGCGGCGTCAGCTTTTCGATGTCGGTGATGCCCGGGATCGCCGTGGTGCCGCGGGCAAGGCCTGCCGCGATGATCGCGCCGTAGATCGAGATGGCGATCGAGGCGCCGCCCATGCGCGACAAGGTGACCGCACCGGTGGCAGCGCCGACGTCACCGCGCGAAGCGATGTTCTGCACGGCAACAATCGGCACCTGCTGGCCAAACCCGATGCCGATGCCGTGCAGCGCCATGATCGCGCAGATCACGTAAAGCGGCGTACCCGGCTGGATCTGCGTGAAGATAAGCAAGGCCACAACCGTCAGGCTGGCGCTGACGATCGCAAACGGCTTGTAGCGGCCGCTCCGCGAAATCAGCCGTCCTGCCGTCAGCGAACCGCAGACGATGCCGCCGGTCAGCATGATGAACAGCATGCCGGCCAGCGACGGCGTCAGCCCCGTCGTTGTCTGCAGGTACAGCGCGAAATAATTGACCATGCCGATGCCCACGGCGCCACTCGCCAGCGAAATCACCAGCATCAGGCTGAACGTCGGGTTGCGAAACAGCGTCAGCGGCACGATCGGCTCCGGCGCGCGGCGCTCGACAAACACCCATGCCGTCGCGCAAACGGCGCCAAGCACGACGATCGCCAGACTGCCGAGCGAAAACAGCGAGCCGAACAGTTCGGCGCCATCACCCAGAAGCACGACGCAGGTAACCGCGGCAGCCAGAAGCAGCGCCCCCGCATAATCGATGGTCGGGCGGCGTGTCGGACGGCGGAACGGCAGGAAGACAAACAGGCCGATCAGCACCGCGATACCGATCGGGATATTGATCAGGAAGATCGAGCGCCAGCCGAAGTGATCGCTCATCGCGCCGCCCAGCACCGGGCCGACGGCGCCGGATGCCATCAGCACAAGGCTGGAATAGCTCTGGTAGCGCGCCCGTTCGCGCGGCTCGAACAGATCGGCATTGATGGAGAAGATCGATACCATGATGCCGCCGCCGCCAAGCCCTTGCAGCACGCGCGCCGCAATCAGCGTGTTCATCGAGACGGCCAGCCCACAGGCGATCGACCCCAGCGTAAAAATCGTCACCGCCGCGATCATCACATATTTGCGGCCAAAGAGGTCGCCGAGCTTGCCGTAGAGCGGCATGACGGCGCAGGTGGCCAGCAGATAGGCCGAGCCGATCCAGCCGAACCGCTCCATCTGGCCAAACTCGCCGACAATGGTCGGCAGCGCGGTCGCGACGATCTGGTTGTCCAGCGTCGCCATGAACAGCGCCGTCATCAGGAAGAAGAAAAGCGTAAGGCGAAGCGCGGGGTTTGAGACCAGCGGCGCCGGGGTGACCTGCATGTCCATGGGGAGTATCCGGTTGATTTCGGCAATTTATGTGCTGTTAGCATATAATTGTCAACAGCACATTTGTGCCGACAGCATATTCATGCTTTATGAAGCCCGTTCGTTTTGCTAGGATGAGCCATGGATCACGCACAGTCGAAACTGCAACATCAAGCCGAAAGCGGCGACGCGGAGAGCCACCGCGCCATGATCAGCCGCTCGATGGGGCGGTGGCGGACGATGATCGGGCGGCGGGTGCTTGCTCGCCTTGCGATCAGCAATGTTGCCCCGAGCCTTGAAATCACCCATCTCGATGTCCTTGACAGCATCCGGCGGGCCGAGCCGGACGGCGAGGTGACGGTCGGCACCATTGCCGAGATGATGCGTATCGATCCCTCGCGCGCCAGCCGCATCGTCGGCGAGATGGTGACGCGCGGCGCCCTGCGCCGTGAAGCCTCGCAGGCCGATGCCCGCCGCATCATCGTCGTGATGACCGAAACAGGTCAGCAGCTGATGGCCGAGATCCAGGCGGTCAAGCGCAGCGTCATCGACAGCGTTCTGGCAGACTGGCCGGAAGACGACGTCGCCGCCTTTTCCCACCTCTTCGACCGCTTCGTCACCTCGTTCGAACAGGTCTGCACCACCCGCGACAAGGATACGGATTAGCCTGCTGCGCATTCTCTCTTCTCCCCAGCGGGATCTCCCTCTTCTCCCCAGCGGGGAGAAGTGCCGAGCAAAGCGAGGCGATGAGGGGGCGGCTCGGCAAAGTCTGAGTGTTTGGCCCCCTCATCCGGCCCTGCGGGCCACCTTCTCCCCGATGGGGAGAAGGGAAACACCGTATCGCCGCCAAATACACACCCGCCCCTTCCCCTCCTCCCCCTGTTTACGCTATGGCCTTGCGCCATGAGCAAACAGGCTTTTGTAATCTTGATGGGCGGGCCGCTGACGCCGACGGACAGGCTTTTGGGCCAGCTGTCCGGCGCCCGTGTCATCGCGGCCGATGGCGGCATGCGCCATGCCAGGCCGCTTGGCCTGACGCCGGAACTCTGGGTCGGCGATTTCGATTCCACGCCCGACGCCCTGATCGCCGAATGGCCCGATGTCCACCGCGAACCCTATCCTTCAGCCAAGAACGAGACCGACGGTGAAATCGCCGTTGCTACAGCCCTTGAGCGCGGCGCGACACGGCTGATCCTGGCCGGTGCCTTGGGCGGCGAACGCAGCGACCATGCCTTCATGCACCTGCTCTATGCCGCCAAACTTGCCGAACAGGGCATCGAGCTGTTGCTGACCTCCGGCGAGGAGGAAGCCTATCCGCTCCTGCCCGGCACGGTCGAGATCGATCTGCCGCAGGGCAGCCTGTTTTCCATCCTCGGGCTCGATACGCTGAGCGGCCTGTCGATCGCCAACGCCCGGTATCCACTCACCGATTTTCATCTGCCGTTCGGCTCCTCGCGCACCGTTTCTAATGTCGCAGAAGGCACCGTCCGCTTTACCCTTTCCTCCGGCCGGGCGCTCATCCTTGCCCGTCCGCAAGACCTTTCGGGAGCCTGACCATGGCGCCACCCATTCTGAAACTCGACGATATCTTCCTCTCCTTCGGCGGCACGCCGCTGTTGGCCGGTGCTAATCTGCAGGTGGAGCCGGGCGACCGCATCTGCCTCGTCGGCCGCAACGGCTCGGGCAAGTCGACCCTGATGAAGATGGCGGCCGGCCTTGCGGAGCCGCAGTCCGGCGAAATCTTCCGCCATCCGTCCGTCACCATCCGCTACCTCAATCAGGCCCCCGATTTCGAAGGCTTCGATACCGTGCGCGCCTATGCCGAGGCAGGCCTTGGCCCCAGCGACGATCCCTACCGGGTCGCCTATCTGCTCGAACATCTGGGTCTCACCGGCGACGAGGACCCGAACCAGCTGTCGGGCGGCGAATCCCGCCGCGCAGCGCTTGCCCGCGTCATGGCGCCGGAGCCGGATATCCTGTTGCTCGACGAACCGACCAACCATCTCGACCTGCCGACCATCGAATGGCTGGAAGGCGAGCTGGTAAAGAGCCGCTCGGCCCTCGTGGTCATCTCCCACGACAGGCGCTTCCTCGAAAAGGTCTCCAACTCCACCGTCTGGCTCGATCGCGGCCAGTCGCGCCGCCTCAACCAGGGCTTTGCCTTCTTCGAAGCCTGGCGCGACAAGGTGCTGGAAGAAGAAGAGCTCGAACAGCACAAGCTCGGCAAGGAAATCGAACGCGAGGAACACTGGCTGCGCTATGGCGTCACCGCAAGGCGCAAGCGCAACATGCGCCGCCTCGGCGCGCTGCAGGACCTGCGCGCAAAACATCGCGGCCATAACGGTCCGCAAGGCTCGGTTCAGGCGACCGTGTCGGACGCCCGCGAATCCGGCAAGCTGGTGATCGAGGCCGACCAGATCACCAAGACCTATGGCGAGCGCACCATCGTCGCCCCCTTCTCGATCCGTGTCCATCGCACAGATTGCATCGGCCTCGTCGGCCCGAATGGTGCTGGCAAGACCACGCTCCTGAAGATGCTGACTGGCCAGATCAAGCCCGACAGCGGCTGGGTCAAGCTCGGCACCAACCTCGAGATCGCCACGCTCGACCAGCGCCGCGAGGACCTGAACCTTGAGGACACGCTGGCGCATTACCTCACCGATGGCCGCGGCGACAACCTGCTGGTCAATGGCGAGCAGCGCCACGTCACCGGCTATATGAAGGAATTTCTGTTCCAGCCCGAACAGGCGCGCACCCCGATCAAGAACCTGTCGGGTGGCGAGCGCGCCCGTCTGATGCTCGCCCGCATCCTGTCGCGTCCGACCAACCTGTTGATCCTCGATGAGCCGACCAACGACCTCGACATCGAGACGCTGGACCTGCTCCAGGAAATCGTCGCCGGCTTCCCCGGCACCGTTATCCTCGTTTCCCACGACCGCGACTTCCTCGACCGCACCGTCACCTCGACCATCGCCCCCGCCAACCCCGACGCGCCTGACGGCCGCTGGATCGAATATGCCGGCGGCTATTCCGACATGATGGCGCAGCGCAAGGGCATGGCCGACGAAAAGAAGCGCGCAGAAAAGGCCGAAAAAGCCAGATCTGCGGGCGATAACGGCTCCTCCTCAGCGCCAAAGACCGGCAAGGGCAAACTCTCCTTCAAGCAGAAATTCGCACTCGAAAACCTGCCGAAGGACATGGAAAAAGCGCAAGCCGAGATCGCCAAGCGCGAAAAGGAAATGGCCGACCCGAACCTGTTTTCCAAGAACCCGGCCCGGTTCTCGGCGCTCGCCTCCGAGCTCGAAAAGTTGCGGGCGTCGATCACGAAGATGGAAGAGGAATGGCTGGAGCTGGAGATGCTGCGGGAGGAGATCGAGGGTTAGGCCGGCCGCTATCACCCGTGAGGCAGACCCTAAAAACACTGCCTCGCCACCGCTGCGACAAGCGCTAGGCCCAAATTCCCTACATGGCCAGTGGTTACTTGACCGTCGCCGTTGATCGCGATCCGTCCTCATCGACAAAGCTCACCGTACTGCCCTTGATGGTGACGCGCGAACAGTCCTCGTCATCGTCATCATCGTAATAGAAGCAGATTTCATTGCCGGAAACGTCCCATTCGCCGTCATAGTCCGGCTCGGTGCTCGACCGGCCCTTGATCGTGCCATTCGCCAGCAGTTTTTCCGAATAACGCGCCCCGTCCTCCGTGCCGGAGATCGTTTTACCAACAAGCCTTGCCCGGATCTGCGGGCCGGTAAGAAAGGCGTCCTGCGCCGGGGCCAAAGACGCCGGCGCGATGAGAATGATGGCAGCAAGCAGTTGCTTCATGTCGTCCTCCTAAAGTTCGTAGACCAGCAACAACACGATTTCGGCAAGGATGGCAGCCAGGATGGCGGCCTCCAGCACCGATGAGACAAGGAACATCCGGTATTCGAAAACCCGTTCGGCGCCCTGGTTGTAGAGCGTCTCCCGGCTCTCGATCATCTCGCCGATCAGGGTCACCCGCTTGGCGAGTTCGAGCTGGTGGCACAGCTCAAAGAACACCCGGCGCGCATTGCGCGACAGCCCGCGGTCGCCGCGCTCGAGAAGGCGCATGCAGCGGAGGAACCACTGGCGATCCCGGCTTGCCTCGACGGCCCGCTCGCCCAGCTGCCGCCCCGCTGACCAGCCGAACGCCGTGCGGGCCAGGGCCGCGGCATCGTCGTGCTGACCGGCCCAGCCGGCCTCAAGCCTGCGCTCCACCCGCTCGACATTGAGCCAGAGCCAGGCGAAGGCGGCAATGGCAGCGGTGAGATCGCTGAACTGCTCCCGCGGCGCCTGCACCACGGCGCGTGGGCCCCGCCAGCGGATCTGGCCATTGCGCAGCTGCAATTCGATCGCCAGTTCGCCGAAATCGCCGGGATCGATGATTTCGTTCACCCAGTCGCTCGCCAGCTGTTGCAGGGCAAACGGCGTGTCCGAGCCGGGCGCCAGCTTCACCATGTCGAGACTGCCGCCCGCACCCAAACCGGCCAAGGGCAGCGCCTGCCCCTCGATCCGCATCGCCTGCTCGGTCACCAGCACTGCCTCTGGATAGGAAAGCGAGCAAACCTCTGTCCCGCCCCCAGCGTCCTTCATATCCGGACGCTTGAAGGCCAGCCTCGACATGACGGTGGGATGCAGGGGCTCGGTCATGGCTCAATCGACGGAAAGCGAAGGCAGTTGCCGGACACCATCATCGACGGTGTAGATATCCGGCGGCGGAACGAAGGCCACCCCGTCTTCCAGGATCGGACCCGATAATCCGAGATAGAATGACGTCTCCTTGTCGAAACAGAAGCTTGCCTTGATAAAGGCGCCGGTCAGATGATCCAGCCAGTCCGCCCCGAGGCGGGCCTCGATCGTCTGGTCCATCCGTGTGGCACTTTCCTCATGCGGGTCCAGCCAGTCGGAGGCGATGAGAAATCCCCAGGACGCCAGGAAACAGGGAACAGCGACCTGGTAGCTGTGAACCTGCGAAAAGACCGCCGACATGGTCCGGCTGACGGCGGTATGCCCCTTGTAGTCGCAGAACGAAAACTCCAGGGCCTGCACCACGACGATGCCGCCCGGCCGCAGCCGCCCACGCACCATCTGGTAGAATTCCCGCGTATACAGGTGCTGGGCCGGCCCGTTGTCCAGCATGTCGACGACGTCGATAATCACGACATCAAAAAGGTCGTCGCTCGCCTCGACAAAGGCCCGGCCATCGCAGTAGTGCAGTTCCGCGCGCGGATCGGTGAAGGCGCCGTAATTCCAGGTTGCGAGATGCTCGCGGCAGATATCGACGACATCGCGGTCGATATCGACCATCACGGCGCGGGTGACGCTGCCATAGGCGAGCACTTCGCGCAGCGTCGCACCCTCGCCGCCGCCGATGATCAGCACATGACGCGGGTTCTCGTGCATCAGCAAAGCCGGATGCACCAGCATCTCGTGATAAAGCGCCTCATCCTCTTCCGAACTCTGGATCGCGCCGTCCAGAAAGAGCGCCCTGCCGAAGCTGTAGGTATCGGCGATGGTCACGGTCTGGAACGCGGTGCGCAGCGAGCAGATGACCGACTTTGCCCGGTAGTGATACTCGTCGAAAATATCGGCATCCTCAAGCACGAAGACACTGCCGCCGCGCGCGATCGCGGCGGTGTCGGAACCTTCGATGAAGAACTTGTTCGGCGGAAGCTCGGGAAGCGGGTAAGGACGCTCCACCAGAACCGGGCTTTGCAGGGTGCCCGGCAGAGAGGGCACCTGTGGGAGGATGTCATTCATCGCCATTCATTGCCCTTCCGCAAGAGTGTCGATGGCCGTGTCCCGGACGATCTGGCGCAGCTCGATCAGCGCCGGCGTAAACGCCTCGATCAGCACCGGAAGCGCATTCAGCGGATCGCAGACACCGCACATGAAGATGTCGAGCGCAGCATAGGCATTCTCCGGCCATGTATGGATGGAAATGTGGCTTTCGGCCAAAGAGGCCGTACCCGTCACGCCGCCGCCGGGGCTGAACACGTGAAAACTCATACTCAACAGGGTGGCGCCCGCAGCGGCGATGGCGCGCGTAAACGCAGCCTCGATGTGAACAACGTCGTCAAGATTTGCCGCACCGCTGAAATCCGCAATAACGTGTCTGCCCGGCAGCTCGCCGGCTGTGACAGGGGAAGGCTCTCTTTTGCCGGCAGGGACTTCCGGGAGATAGCAGTTGGCGAATTTTCTATGCGTCGACAACAATTCCTTCAGGCCACCCGCAGAACCCACGGCAAAACCCCTTATGAAAATCCTGAATATTCAATTAGATTAATCTAAATTAGAGACGTTCGCAATCGCGTGCAATGGCCAACCCCGCGCGTTGTTTGCGGGATGAAACGCGATGCTCGCTGGCGTGCCACTTCAATAGCTATGAAGATTGTGACGGCCGATCTGGAAGGCGGAACTCTCGTTCACTTGCGCGTTATGAGGCGTTTTTCAACAAAAAACATCCCCACAAATCCCCGCCCTTAAAACCTGTGCGATACTTCTTCCCGTCCCACCACGGATACACCGGTTTGCGTTGCCGGCGAGGTGGG
>Ga0247813_10001267_pt1 | contig 19695 bp, 19 predicted proteins | sample UWRJL169409C1_FD_180719 | JGI IMG/M metagenome (GOLD analysis project Ga0247813, IMG submission 180719) | Plant litter microbial communities from Arlington Agricultural Research Station in Wisconsin, United States - UWRJ-L169-409C-1 | ecosystem: Environmental > Terrestrial > Plant litter >... | reverse complement strand
GGCACCGATCGCGACGCAGGTCAGCGCGTTCTCGGCGACGATCACCGGCAGGCCCGTGGCGACCGACAGCACCTCGTCGATCCGCGCCAGCAACGCGCCGCCGCCGGTCATGACGATCCCCTGATCGCAGATATCGGCGGCAAGTTCGGGCTCGGTCATCTCGAGCGCGGTCAGTACCGTCTCGACGATCTGCCCGACGAGATCGGCGAGCGAGGCGGCGACGTCGGCTTCGCTGACCTCGATCTCGGTCGGCACCCCTGCGCGCAGGTCGCGGCCCTTGACGCGCATCACCTTGCCGCGGCCGTCCTCGGGCATACGCGCGATGCCGATCTCCAGCTTGATGCGCTCGGCGGTCGCCTCGCCGATCATCAGATTATATTTGCGCCGGATGGCGGATGCGATCGCATCGTCCATCTTGTCGCCGCCGACGCGCGCCGAGCTGCTGTACGCAAGCCCGCGCAGCGACAGCACCGCGACCTCGGTCGTGCCGCCGCCGATGTCGACGATCATCGCGCCGACCGGCTCGGTGACGGGCAGACCCGCGCCGATCGCCGCCGCCATCGGCTCCTCGATCAGGTGCACTTTCCGCGCGCCCGCGCTGGTCGCGGCCTGACGGATCGCGCGGCGTTCGACCGGGGTCGCGCCCGACGGGATGCAGAGCGCGATCTCGGGATGGCGCGGCAACCGGCTGGGGCCGCCATGCGCCTTTTCGATGAACACCTTGATCATCTGCTCGGCGACGTCGAGATCGGCGATCACGCCATCGCGCATCGGCCGGATCGTCTTGATCCCCTCGGGCGTCTTGCCCATCATCAGCTTGGCCTCGGCGCCCACCGCGCGGACGCGGTCGATGCCGTCCCGCGTCTCGATCGCGACGACCGACGGCTCGTTCAGCACGATGCCCTGCCCGCGCAGATAGACGACCGTGTTCACGGTGCCGAGGTCGATCGCCATGTCGTTTGACGGCAGGCCGAAGAGGCGGGGAAAGCGCATGCTGGAATACTCGGTAAACTGCGCTGGAAAGTCCGCGTAGACGCGAATGCTGATCCGCGAAACGCGGCGAAGGTCAACCCACCTGCGCCCGGGTGACCGCTAACGGCCGTCGATCAGAGGCGTTCGCGCAGTTCGATCTCGCCCTCGACCTCGATCTCGTCGTCGTCTCCGGCGTCGTCGGGGATCGTGAAGTCGGCCTGCCAGTCATAGACCTTCTCGGCACCGCCCTGGATCCAGACGCGAACCGCACCCTGGGTGATCTCGCCGCCCATCTGGCCGACGAAATCCGCGATCAGCGATTCGGCGGCTTCTTCATAGTCGGTAGCGCCCGAAATGCTGGCGGCGTCGATCTCTTCGTCCATCTCGATCAACTGCGCCCAGAACTGCTTTGCCATGTGTCGTTCCTTCGTTCTTTCCGCGCACCCGCCAGGCGCGCATTTTAGCTACGTCAGCGCGTGGTGACGATCGGGTGCTGTGCGCGCATGCCGTCGACCAGCGTTTCGACCGCGTCGATATCGGCGAAGTCGCCCGCCGGCGTGACCGACCAGTTGCAATGCGGATGCGTGTCGAGGCTGTACGTCCGCACCTCGCCCAGCACGAGCCGCCAACGCCGGCGATCGCCGCCATGATCGCGGACGAGCGTGGTGATGAGCAGCGATTGCAGGTCCGACGCGGTCATACGCGCGCCTTGACGCGCCGTCGCCGCAAACACAACCGTTCAGGCGGCGAGCCGCAACCGGTTCCGTCCCGCGTGCTTGGCTTCGTAGAGCGCGGCGTCGGCGGCGCGCATCACCGATTCGGCGTCGTCGTGCAGCGGCGCGATCCCGGCGCTGACGGTGATGCGAATCTGCGCGTCGTCGACCGCGATGACCGTGCCGGCGATCATCGTCCGCAACCGCTCGCAGACGATCTGCGCCTGATCGACGCTCGCGCCCGGCAGGATCAAGCCGAACTCCTCGCCGCCCAGCCGCGCGACCATGTCGTTGTCGCGCATGCAGGATCGCGCGATCGTCGCGAACGCCTGAAGCACGCGGTCGCCCGCTTGGTGGCCGTGCAGATCGTTGACGCGTTTGAAATGATCGATGTCGAAGATCGCGGCACAGCCTGTCGCCCCCGCGTCGAGCAGTTCGGCAAGCCGCACGTCGAAGCGACGCCGGTTGGCGAGACCGGTGAGCGCATCGGTCAGCGCGGCAGTGGTGAGTTCGGCCTCCAGCGACTTGCGGTGCGAGACGTCGCGCACCGCGTTGACCAGCCCGATCGCCTTGCCGTGCGCGTCGCGCACACCGCGTGCGTGCGCCTCGAACCAGCGCAGCGAGCCGTCCGCCATCCGCGCGCGGAACTCGACGATCTGCGTGGCGTCGGGGGTGGCGAGCGCAGCGCGGTGCGCCGCGGCGACCGCGGGCTGGTCGGCGGCGACGACCAGATCGATCGCATTGCGCCCGACGACCGTCTGCGGTGCATAGCCGCCGAGCTGGGTGATCGCCGGCGATGCGTAGCGGATCGTGCCGTCCAACTGCAGGTTGAGGATGATGTCGGTCGAATTGTCGGTCAGCAGGCGGTATCGCGCCTCGCTGTCGCGGAGCCGCTCGTACAGCCGGTCGCGCCGTGCGAGATCGGCCGACACCGGCAGCGCGGTCATCACGGTCGCCGCCAGATAGAATTGAAAGAATTGCGCGCGGGCGATGATGTCGCCGTGGATCAGGTGGATCGGCCCGAAGCCCTTGAGCGTCAGCACGCCGCCGATCATCGCGACGCACACGATCGACAGCGCCGCACCCAGCCGCCCGAGTCGGAACGTCGCCAGGATCACCGGCAGGATCGGCACGAACAACAACGGCATCGACCCCTGCAGGAACACCGCCAGCGTCGTGATGACCACCAGGATCAGCAGCCCCGCGCTTTCGATCGCCTGTCCCCGAGTCGCGTTCGCCACCACCCGGCGCGCATCGCCCGACAGGAACATGCCGAAGATCGGCATGAAGGTCAGCGTACCGAGCGCGTGCCCAGCGACCCATTGGGTCCAGTTCGTCCAATAGCTGCCCCCGGTGATCCAGGCGACGACCGCCGCCGCGCCGGTCGCGGAGATCGTCGGCGCGACCACGGCAGCGGCGGCGACGAGAGTCGCGAGTCGGCCGAGCGGGTCGCGACCCTCGTCGCGGTCCTCGAACCAGCGCAGCACCTGTGCGACGATGATCGCTTCGCCGACGTTGATCGCAGCAAGCGGCAGCGCGGCCACGGGTCCGAGCCCGAAAATCACGGTGGCAAGCGCACTCGCGACGAAGCAGCCGCCGCACAGCGACGTCCAGTCACGCCGCGATGTCGTGACCAGCGCAGCGCTCAAAATCGCGGTCGCGATCCACAGGCACGCCACGCCGCCCCCGAACCGGGTCGAGCCGACCGCTACCGTGACGCCCGCAAAATAGAGCGCCACGATGACCGCCGTCTGGCCTTTTGACCTGACCGTCTGTTCCATGAGTTCGACAATAATCGCATGGGGTTAACCGGGCGTTGCACAACCGCGCAGATCGACCGGCATATTCGGGTCGGCATCGCGTCCCGATACGGATAGGAAGCGCGGCATGGCGACACTCGACCCCCATCGCGACGACCTCGCCCGGCTTGGCAAGCGGGACCGGTTGCGGACGCTGCGTCCCCGGAGCGGGATCGATTTCTCGTCCAACGATTATCTGGGGCTGGCGGATTCGCCGCGGTTGCGGGCCGCGGTGGCGGATGCGTTGGCGCGCGGCGTGCCGATCGGCTCCGGCGGATCGCGGCTGCTGCGCGGCAATTGCGCCGAGCATGAGGCTTTGGAAGCGGAGGCCGCGGAGTTTTTCGGGACCGAGTCGGCGCTGTTCCTCGCGAGCGGCTTCACCGCCAACACCGTGCTGTTCGCGACGCTGCCGCAGACCGGCGACCTGGTGATCTACGACGCGCTGATCCACGCCAGCGCGCACGAGGGCATGCGCCTCGGCCGCGCGGCCTGCGTGTCCGCCGCGCATAACGATGCCGGTGCCGTCGAGGACGCGATCCGCGACTGGCGGCGCGGCGGCGGCACGGGCACGCCGTGGATCGCGGTCGAAAGCCTGTACAGCATGGACGGCGACCGCGCCCCGCTCGCCGACCTTGCACGGATCGCGGACCGTCACGACGCGATGCTGCTGATCGACGAAGCGCATGCAACCGGGGTGTTCGGCCCCGACGGCCGCGGCCTCGCGGCCGACCTGGACGGACGCGAGAACGTCATCACGCTGCGGACCTGCGGCAAGGCGCTCGGCTGCGAAGGCGCGCTGCTGTGCGGGCCGGCGGTAATGCGCGACTTCCTGGTCAATCGCGGTCGCGGTTTCATCTTCTCCACCGCGCCGTCGCCGCTGATGGCGAGCGCGGTGCGCGAGAGCCTGCGGATCCTGGTCGACGAACCCGAACGCCGCGATACGCTGTCGGCGCTGGTGTCGTTCGCCGAACAGGCGCTTGCCGGGTGCGGCGTCGCACCGAGCGGCTCGCAGATCCTGCCGCTGGTGATCGGCGACGATGCGACGACGATGCGCCTTGCGGGCGCGGTGCAGGCGGCGGGGTTCGACGTGCGCGGTATCCGCCCGCCGACGGTGCCGGCGGGAACCTCACGGCTGCGGATTTCGCTGACGCTCAACGTCACAGAGGCGGACATTACCGCGCTGGCGGACGTGCTGGAGGCTGTGCGATGACGATCGTCGTCACGGGCACCGACACCGATATCGGCAAGACGGTGTTCGCCGCCGGCCTCGCCGCCGCGCTGGGCGCGTCCTATTGGAAGCCGGTCCAGGCCGGACTCGACGAAGGCGGCGACGCGTCGACGGTCGCGCGGCTGGGCGTGCCGGCCGAGCGAATCCTGCCGAGCGCATACAACCTGCATACCCCCTGTTCGCCGCACCGTGCGGCGGAAATCGATGGCGTGATGATCGATCCCGACCGGCTGGCGCTGCCCGCGGTGAACGGCGCACTGGTGGTCGAGGGCGCCGGTGGCGTCCTGGTCCCGGTCACCCGCACGCTGCTGTTCGCCGATCTGTTCGCGCGTTGGCAGAAACCGGTCGTGCTGGTCGCGCGCACTGGGCTCGGCACGATCAACCACAGCCTGTTGTCGATCGAGGCGTTGCGCACGCGCGACGTGCCGATCCTGGGTATCGCGTTCGTCGGCGACGCGGTCGAGGACAGCGAGGCGACGATCGCCGCGATCGGCGGAGTGCGACGACTGGGTCGCCTGCCGCGTCTCGATCCGCTGAACGCAGAGACGCTGGGAGCGGCGTTCGCGCGGCATTTCGCGCTGGAGGATTTCGCGTGAGTTCGGTCTGGCATCCCTTCACGCAGCACGGGCTCGGCGAACCGATCCCGCAAGTCGTCCGCAGCGAGGGCGCGATCCTGCACACCGCCGACGGCCGGCGGATCGTCGACGCGATCTCATCCTGGTGGGTGACGACGCACGGCCATTGCCATCCGCGCATCGTCGCCGCGATCCGCGAACAGGCCGAACGGCTCGACCAGATCATCTTCGCCGGCTGGACGCATCAACCCGCCGAGGATCTTGCCGCCGGGCTCCGCGCGATCATGCCGCCCGCCCTCACCCGGGTGTTCTTTTCCGATTCGGGATCGACCAGCGTCGAGGTCGCGCTGAAGATGGCGCTCGGCTACTGGACCGCGCGCGGCGAGCCCCGGCACCGTATCCTCGTGCTGGAACACGGCTATCACGGCGACACGATCGGCGCGATGTCGGTCGGCGCGCGCGGCGTCTACAACCAGGCCTATGCGCCGTTGCTGTTCGACGTCGGCACCATCCCCTTCCCCGCTAGCGGCCGCGAACAGGCGACCCTCGACGCGCTGGAGCGTGCCTGTGCGGAGGGCGCGGCGGCGTTCATTGTCGAGCCGCTGGTGCTCGGCGCGGGCGGGATGCTGTTCTACCCGCCGCACGTGCTCGCCGAGATGCGCGCGATCTGCACGCGCGCCGGCGTGCTGTTCATCGCCGACGAGGTGATGACCGGCTGGGGTCGCACCGGCACGCTGCTCGCGTGCGAACAGGCGGGGGTGGTGCCCGACATCCTGTGTCTGTCGAAGGGGCTGACCGGCGGCGCTGTGCCACTGGCGGTGACGATGGCGACCGAACCGATCTTCGACGCGCATTGGAGCGACGATCGCGCGACGATGTTCTTTCATTCGTCGAGTTACACCGCCAACCCGCTCGCCTGCGCGGCCGCGAACGCCAACCTGGCGATCTGGCGCGACGAAACCGTGCTCGATCGGATCGCGCGATTGCAGGCGATGCAGGCCCGGGCATTGCCGGCACTCGCGGGCCTGCCCGGTGTCACCGATGCGCGCGCGTTCGGGACGATCCTCGCGTTGGAGATCGGCGGGTCGGCTGCGTACCTCTCCAGCCTCGGACCGCGGCTGCTCGCGTTCTTCCGCGACCGCGACCTGTTGCTGCGGCCGATGGGGAACACGGTGTACGTAATGCCGCCCTACAGCATCACCGACGCCGACCTGGCGCGCGTCCATGAGACGATCGCGGAAGCCTGCACGGTGTTTGCGTAACTGAGGTCTGGATTGCAGCAGTGCGGGGGAGAGCATCGCTCATCCCCCGCGCAGTCGACCGGCCGTTGCCGGTCTTACCGGCGGCACCACTCCTGCGTTTCTCTTTTTTTGTCACGGCAAGCGACAGCGATATGGTGCATGCCGCAATTCGAAACAAAAAAAAAGGCCGGTACGAGACCGGCCATGAAAGTTTTTAGGAGAGGATGCCTGAAAGGCACACTCCTTGTGCAGCGCAGCAGGCTATTCTGCAAGTGCAATGCAACAAATGATAGTTGCAGCAAATGCAATCGCGCCGCCGCCGCGTGAAAATCAGACCCGCATCGGCATGAGAACGTACAGCGCGGACGCCTTGTCGTTCTCGCGGATCAGCGTCGGCGCGGCCGCGTCGGCGAGGTGAACCTCGACCAGGTCGCTGTCGATCTGACCGAGAATGTCCATCAAATAGCGGCTGTTGAAGCCGATCTCGAACGGCAGTGCGACATATTCGCCGGGGACCTCCTCGGCGGCAGTGCCGTTCTCGGGGCTGGTCACCGACAGCGTGATCTTGTCGCGGTCGAGCGCCATCTTCACCGCGCGGGTCTTCTCGGTGGCGATCGTCGAAACGCGGTCGACGCCCTGCATGAAGCTCTTCGGGTCGATCTTGAGGATCTTGTCGTTGCCGGTCGGAATGACCCGCGAATAATCCGGGAAGGTGCCGTCGATCAGCTTCGAGGTCAGGACTGCGCTGCCCAGGTCGAAGCGGATCTTGGTCGGCGACAGCGATACGCCCACCGAACCATCGACCTCGTCGAGCAGCTTGCGCAACTCGCCGATGCATTTGCGCGGCACGATCACGTCGGGCATCGATTCGGCGCCCTCGGGCCGCGGCAGCGTGACGCGCGCAAGGCGGTGACCGTCGGTCGCGGCGGCCTTCAGCACCGGTGCCGAGCCATCGCCGTCGGCAACGTGCAGGAAGATGCCGTTGAGGTAATAGCGCGTTTCCTCGGTCGAGATCGCGAAACGGGTCTTGTCGATGATCTGCTTGAGCGTCTCGGCGGGCAGCTCGAACTGGGTCGGCAGCTCACCCTCGGCGATCACCGGGAAATCGTCGCGCGGCAGCGTGCCGAGCGAGAAGCGCGCGCGCCCCGCGACGATCGTCATGCGACCTTCGGCGGCGGCGAGCTGGACCTGGCTGCCCTCGGGCAGTTTTCGCGCGATGTCGAACAGCGTGTGCGCCGACACCGTCGTCGCACCGGGCTGGTCGACCGCGGCGGCGACCGATTCGTTGATCTGAAGGTCGAGGTCGGTCGCCATCAGCTTCAGCGTCCCCTCCGCCGTCGCTTCGAGCAAGACGTTGGAGAGGATGGGAATAGTGTTGCGCCGTTCCACCACGGACTGGACGTGGCTCAGCCCCTTGAGGAGCGTTGCGCGTTCGATCGTCGCCTTCATCAAAATTCCCCCCGCCGCCACAGCCGGATTCGGGCTGGGGGCAATCCACGTACAGCCTACCCAACAACGAAGGGCCGGGGCAAGCGCCCCGACCCTTCACGGCTCACAGTAAATGCATGGTTAATGGGCGAGGTCAGAAGCGGAAGCCGTAGCTGGCCACCACCTGATGCCGATCGGTGTCGACGTCGAACCGGCCGCTGGTGCCACCGGTCGCATAGTCGATGTTGCCGCGCTCGTACTTCGAATAGCGATATTCGAGCTTGGCATAGCTGTTCGGGCCGACCGCATGCTCCGCGCCCGCGCCGACGCGCCAGCCGTCGAGGTTGAAGTCGGTGTCGGTCGTCTGGCTGGTGCTGCCCGCCAGCACGTTGAGCTTCGAATTGGTGTAGCCGCCCTTGACGTAGAGCATCGTCGTCGGCGCGACGATATAGCCCGCGCGCGCGCCGACATAGATGTCGCGGCCCTGCTTGACGCGGCCGAAGCCGAAATCGCTCGAATAATCGTTGCGGTCGCTCTTGGCGGTCGAGCCGGTCAGTTCGGCCTCGGCGCCCAGCACGACGTTGCTCGAGGTCGCGATGTCGTAGCCGATGCCGCCGCCATAGAGCAGGCCGTCGATCTTCTGGTCGTCGCGACCGTTGTTGTTCGACACGCTGCTGCCGGCGCCGGTGTGATCATAGCCGAGCGTGGCTTCGACGCGGGGGCCGGTGAAGGTCGGGTTGCCGCTCTGCGCTAGCGCGGGGGTCGCGAAGGACGTGGCGGCGAGGAGGATGATGAGCTTACGCATGGGATACTCCGCTGTGTACTGCACCCCAGAACGCGGGGTGGATCGTCCCAATGGACCAAGCGGCGGGGCGTTGCATGAACCCCAGCTAAACAGCGATATCCGTTGCGTTTGCGCCACAGGGGGTTGAAACGAATGGCCATGCTGCCAAGTCCGCGCCGAGCCGAAACGACCGCCGGTCCAGCCGAGAGCCGGCGGCACCGCAAGGGTCGCGACTTCATCGCGCGGCACGGCGAAACCGTTTTCAACGCCGCCGCCCGGTTGCAGGGCGACGCACCGCATACGCCGCTGACGCGCGCCGGATTTGCACAAGCCGATGCGCTGGGACGTGCGCTGCGCGACCTGCTCGGGGTGCGACCGCCGCTGAAATTATGGGCCTCGCCGACCGGACGCGCGCTGCAGACGCTGGCGGTGATCGCCGAGCATCTGGATCTCGACTGGCACGCGGCCCGCACCGACCCGCGACTGGTCGAAATCGGCATGGGGTCGTGGGGTGGGCGCCAGTATCACGATCTCGGCGGGATCATCCGTCCCGACGGCACGCTCATTTGCGCACCCGACGGCGAGACCTACCCCGACATCGCCACGCGCGTCCGGGGTTGGCTGGACGACACCGCGGAAGACCCCGAAGACCGTCTCGTGATCATGCATGGGATTTCCAGCCGCGTGTTGCGCGGCGTGATGACCGGACGGCCGGCCGATCCGGATCTGGACGCGCCGGTTGCAAAGGGCCTGCCACAGGGATCGGTGGCGCTGATAGAGGCGGGCGTCGAGAGCATCCCGCACCTGGGACGCGGTCACGCGCCGGCATGATCGGACGGGTCGTCCTGCTGATACTGGCGACAGCCGCGCCGGCTGCTGCGCGCGACACGCTCGGCATCTATAAAAGCTGGGGTGCGTTCCGCGATACGGTCCCCGCGCGCTGCTATGCGATTGCGCGCCCGATCATGGCGGGGGGGCGGTCGGGCGGCTTCGCCAGCATCGCGAACTGGCCGCAACGCGGGCTGCGAGGATCGCTGCATATCCACCTCAGCCGCGAACGCGACCGCTCCGCCGGCGTCACGCTATCCGTCGGCGAGCGACGATTCGCGCTCGTCGCCAACGGCTTCGACGCCTGGGCGACCGATGCGCCCAGCGACCGCGCGATCGTCGCCGCGCTCCGATCGGCCCGCAGCATGAGCGTCGACGCGGTCGGCGTCGGCGGACGCCCGTTCGCTGACGTCTATGCGCTGGCGGGCGCGGCGACGGCGATCGATGCGGCGGCGCTTGCCTGCGCCTGAGACGCCCCCCTCCGAGCCGACCGATTCGGAGCAGTGGAAAAACACCGCGATTTCGCCTATATCGCCGGCCATGCAGACCGCCGCAAACTTGATGCCCATTCCCGGGCACATCGACCCCGTGCCCGTTCCCCGCAGCTTCGTGCCGCGTAGCGACGGGCGGATCGACCTGCTCGGGCTGTCGCTCGCCGATCTGCGGATGGCGTTGGAGACCTCGCAGCTCGAGGAGAAGCAGGCCAAGCTGCGCGCCAAGCAGCTGTGGCACTGGATCTACAACCGCGGCGCGACCGAGTTCTCGGCGATGACCGATATCTCGAAGACGATGCATCCGTGGCTCGAGCAGCGGTTCGTGATCAGCCGGCCGAACGTGGTCGAGGCTCAAGTGTCGACCGACGGGACGCGGAAGTGGCTGCTGCGGTCGGACGACGCGCAGGATTACGAGATGGTGTTCATCCCCGACGCGGATCGCGGGACTTTGTGCGTATCGAGCCAGGTCGGCTGCACGCTGAACTGCACCTTCTGCCACACGGGCACGATGCGGCTGGTGCGCAACCTGACTCCGGCGGAAATCGTCGGGCAGGTGATGCTCGCGCGCGATTCGCTGGGCGAATGGCCGAGCCGGCCCGAGGGGCGCATGCTCACCAACATCGTGATGATGGGGATGGGCGAGCCGCTCTATAATTTCGAGAACGTCCGCGATGCGTTGAAGCTGGTGATGGACGGCGCGGGCCTCGCGCTTAGCCGTCGACGGATCACGTTGTCGACATCGGGCGTGGTGCCGATGATGGCGCGCGCGGGGGCAGAGATCGGCGTGAACTTGGCGGTGTCGCTGCATGCGGTGACCAAGGAGGTCCGCGACGAGCTCGTGCCACTCAACCGCAAATACGGCATCGAGGAATTGCTGCAGGCGTGCGCCGACTATCCCGGCACCAACAATGCGCGGCGCATTACGTTCGAATACGTGATGCTGAAGGACAAGAACGATTCGGACGCCGACGCGCGCGAACTCGTCCGGCTGCTGCGGAAATACGAGTTGCCGGCGAAGGTGAACCTGATCCCGTTCAACCCGTGGCCGGGTGCGGAATACGAGTGTTCGACGCCCGAGCGGATCAAGTCGTTTTCGAGCATCGTGTTCGATTCGGGCATCTCGGCGCCGGTGCGGACACCGCGCGGCCGCGACATCGATGCGGCATGTGGCCAGTTGAAGACCGCCGCCGAGAAGAAGAGCCGCGCGCAACTCGATCGCGAAGCCGCGCTTGCCTGATCTTGGTGCGTTGGGGTTGGCGGCGGGTGCTGGGGTGCTGGGCGGCGCGATGAACGCGCTGGCCGGTGGCGGCAGCTTCGCGACGATGCCGACGCTGATCGCGCTGGGCGTACCGTCGACCTTCGCGAACGCGACCAGCAACGTCTCGCTGCAGCCCGGCGCGATGGCGAGCGCGTGGACCTATCGCCACGGACTCGAACCGGTCTCCGGCGTCGGCATGCGGACGATGGCGGGCATCACCTTCGTCGGCGGCTTGGCCGGCAGCCTGTTGCTGGTGGCGACGTCGGCGCATGCGTTCGACCTGATCGTGCCGTGGCTGCTGCTGTTCGCGACCCTGGCGATCGCGTTCGGCACGCAGGCTTCGCGCTGGCTGCGGTCGCGGGTCGAGATCGGGCCGAAATCGCTGGTCGCGGTGCAGGCGTTGCTCGGCATTTACGGCGGCTATTTCGGCGGCGGCGTCGGGCTGATGCTGACGGCCGCGTGGGGGCTATTGTCGGGAGCGAGCCCGGCGCAACTGGCGGCGCCGCGCACGCTGATGCTGGCGGTCGCGAATTCGGCGGCGACGATCATCTTTATCGTCACCGGCATGGTCTATTGGGCGCTGTGCGTGCCGATGCTGCTCGGCGGGATCGTCGGTGGGCATTACGGCGCCAAGCTCGGGCTGGTGCTGTCGCCGCGAGTGATCCGGGTGTGGACGCTGCTGGTGACGATCGCGACCACGATCGTGTTCTTCTGGCGGGCGTACGCTTAGCTGCCCGCGCGTCTCAACCTTCCGTCATCCCAGCGAAGGTTGGGATCTCCCGTTACGAAAGCGCGCCCTCGCCGCACGAGACCCCAGCCTTCGCTGGGGTGACGGGGAGGGTGGCCGGCTTCAGCCCGGCCGGCGCATCTTGAACAACGCGTCTTCGGTGATCGTGAAGTAATCCGCCGGGCCGCCGCCGCGCAGGATCGGTTCGGCGCGGGCGGTCTGGTAGACGCCGTCTTCCAGCATCGCCGCGTCGATATGGATCGCGACCGCCTCGCCGAGTACCAGCCACTGGTCGAGTTCGCGGCCTTCCTTGGTTTCGAGGCGGACGATCTGCGTCACCTTGCATTCGAACTGCGCGCGGCTGGCGGCGACGCGGGGCGGCTTCACGTGCAGCGACGGCGCGGTTTCGATCCCGGCGAGCGTGAATTCGTCGACATCGGCAGCGACATTCGCAGCGGTCGCGTTCATCGCTTCGCCCAGGTCGCGCGTGACGAGGTTCCAGACGAACTCGCCCGTCGCCGCGATGTTCGCGACACTGTCCTTCCAACCCATCGACGAGAAGCCGATCAGCGGCGGCGCATAGTTGAACAGGTTGAAGAAGCTGTACGGCGCCAGATTGGCCACGCCGTCCGCCGACAGCGTACTGACCCAGCCGATCGGCCGCGGCGCGACGATCGCGTTGAGGGGATCGTGCGGCAGGCGGTGGCCACGCGCGGGTTCGTAAGAATGCCATTCGGTCATGCCGGCATCCCTGCTACGGTAGGGTTCGATTGCCAAGAGAAGCCCTGCATGACCACCGACACCCGCCACGTCATCAAGCGCCACGCCGTCGTCACGCGCGTGTGGCACTGGGTCACGGCGATCACGATGTTCATCATGATCGGCAGTGGCGTCGGCATCCTGAAGGCGCATCCGCGCTTCTACTGGGGGCGCTACGGCGCGAACTTCGATTCGGCCTGGACGACGCTGGACCAATGGCCGGGATGGGTGGTGACCGGACTGAACCTGATCACGATTCCCGTGCGCTACAATCTGGCGATCTCGCGGCGCTGGCATTTGTTGTTCGCGTTGGTGCTGAGTTTCGCGCTGCTCGGGTTCATGATCGTCAGCCTGGTCAATCGGCATTTCCAGCGCGATCTGCGCGTGAAGGCGGCGGACCTAGCGCCGCATGCGGTCGCGCATGACGTCCGCGAGCATCTCGCGTTTCGCTTCCACGATTCCGCGCGGCCGGGCGCGTACAATATCCTGCAGAAGCTGTCGTACGTTGTGACGATCTTCGTGCTGATTCCGCTGATGATCTTCACCGGGCTGGCGATGTCGCCGAACATGGACGCGGCGTGGCCTTGGCTGCTGGAGATTTTCGGGGGGCGGCAGTCGGCGCGCTCGATCCACTTCATCGCGGCGAGCGGGCTCGTGCTGTTCATCATCGCCCATCTGGCGCTGGTGATCCTGGCTGGCGCGTGGAACGAGGTGCGGTCGATGATCACCGGACGCTGGCGGGTACCGGAGGACGCGGCATGATCCTGACACGACGCGCGCTGGTCGGCGCAGCGACAGCAAGTGCAGGCGTGCTGCTCGCCGGTTGCGACAAAATTATCCAGCATCCGGCGGCGCGGAAAATCCTGTTCATGGGTGAGGACATGAACAAGGGCCTGCAGCGGGCACTGACCAACCGCGACGCTCTGGCACCCGAGTTCACGCCCGCGCAGATGTCGCCGATCTTCCGGTCGAACGGTACACGCAATCCCGGTACGCCCGCCTATACCGCGCTACTCGCGGACAATTTCGCCGACTATCGCCTGCAAGTCGGCGGGCTGGTCGCGCGGCCGCTGTCGATCGCCTTGCCGCAGTTGCGCCAGATGCCGCAGCGCTCGCAGATCACCCGGCACGACTGCGTCGAGGGGTGGAGCGCGATCGGCAAATGGCGCGGACCGACGCTGGGAAGGATCCTGAAGGCGGCGGGGATGCGGCCGGACGCGCGCTACATCGTGTTCACCTGCGCCGATCTGTACCGCGGCACGCCCTATTACGAATCGATCGACCTGATCGACGCATTCCACCCGCAGACGATCCTCGCCTGGGCGCTCAACGACCGCGTGCTCGACGTCGCGCACGGCGCGCCGGTGCGGCTGCGCGTCGAGCGCCAGCTTGGTTACAAGCACGCCAAATACGTCATGCGGGTCGATGCGGTCGCCAGCCTCGCCGGGATCGGCAAGGGCAAGGGCGGGTATTGGGAAGATAACGTCGACTATGACTGGTACGCGGGAATCTGACGACCCGAACGAGGGTAGCGCAATTCCGTACCAATCGTTAGCAAGCGCGGCATGGCTTTGATCGACCGCTTCTTCGCCCGCTTCGTCAAGCGTGGCCAGCTCGCCGTGACCTATGCGGATGGCACCACCAAGCAGTTCGGGACCCCGGACGACGCCCTGCCGACCGTCGCGGTCCGCTTCACCGACAAGGGGACGCCCGGCTCGATCGTTCGCCATCCGGCGCTCGGCGCGGCGGAGGCGTTCATGGACGGGCGCCTCGTCATCGACCGCGGCGACATCCGCGATCTCGTCAATCTGCTGAAGGGCAACACGCCGTGGGAACGCGGCGACGGATTGAAACCGTCGCTGCCGATCGCGATGCTCGACAAGATCGTCCACCGCGTCGACCGCGTGAACATGGCGCGGCGGTCGAAGAAGAACGTCGCACATCATTACGACCTGTCGGATCGGCTGTACGACCTGTTCCTCGATGCCGACCGCCAATATAGCTGCGCCTACTTCACCGATCCGGGCAACAGCCTGGAACAGGCGCAGGACGACAAGAAGGCGCATATCGCCGCCAAGCTGTTGCTGAAGCCCGGCATGCGCGTGCTCGACATCGGCTGCGGCTGGGGCGGGATGGCGCTGTACCTGCACGCGAAGACCGGCGCCGAGGTGCTGGGCGTGACGCTGAGCGAGGAACAGTTGAAGGTCGCCCGCCGCCGTGCTGAGGAAGCTGGTGTCGCCGACAAGGTCAAGTTCGAGCTGATCGATTACCGCGCGGTGACGGGCCAGTTCGACCGCATCGTCTCGGTCGGGATGTTCGAGCATGTCGGCCCCGCACACTACAAGGCGTTCTTCCGCAAGTGCCGCGAGCTGCTGAGCGCGGACGGCGTGATGCTGCTGCATACAATCGGGCGGATGGGGACGCCGGGCGTCACCGATACGTTCACGACCAAGTACATTTTCCCGGGCGGGTATAACCCTGCGCTGTCGGAGATCGTCCGCGGTTATGAGGGGACGAAGCTGTTCCCGACCGATATCGAGGTGCTGCGCGTGCATTACGCGATGACGATCGACCTTTGGTACGATCGCACTGTGGCGGCGAAGGACGCGATCGTCGCGCTGTACGACGAGCGCTTCTATCGGATGTGGACGTTCTATCTGGCCGGTGCCGCCGCCGCGTTCCGGACCGGGGGGATGGTCAATTATCAGGTGCAGCTGGCGAAGAGCCGGTATGCCGTGCCGCTGACGCGGGATTACATTGGCGAGACCGAGCGGGCGTTTCGGGGGTAAACCTCCACGCTCGCCGGTTCTCCTGCGAACGCAGGAGAACAGTGGACGATTTACCGCCCGCCCTTTTCCGCCGCGGCGCGCTCGTCGCCGCCGATCTTGCCGTCGCCGTTCGCGTCGTATTTCGCGAACGTTGCCGCCAGCAGCGCCTGAGCCTCGCCTTGCGTGACCTTGCCGTCCTTGTTCTTGTCGGCGGAGGTGAACCACAGATCGGCCATGCGCTTGGCGTGGACCGGGTCGAGGCGGCCCTGGCCCGTCTTCATCTGGCCGATCCGTGCCTGCACCTCGGCGCGGGTGAGGATGCCGTCCTTGTTGGTGTCGGAAGCGGCGAATTCGGTGCGGAACTTCGCGGCGGCCGAAGCACGCGTCTCCTGCGCGAGCGCCGGAGTCGCGAGGCCGACGAGCGTGACGGCGATGAGGGTCTGACGGAACACGGGTGTCTCCAATTGATCTGCGCGCGCGATACCGCGGCCGGCTTGTACGCCCAATGAACGCGCGCGGTTGCACGTGCGGCGCCATGCGCATAGGGGCGCGGGCATATTCACTGGCCCGAGGACTGCCCCATGAGCGATTCCATCAACCGTGTCGTGCTCGCCTATTCCGGTGGCCTGGATACGAGCGTGATCCTGAAATGGCTGCAGCAGACCTATAATTGCGAAGTCGTGACCTTCACCGCCGATCTCGGCCAGGGCGAGGAACTCGAGCCAGCGCGTGCCAAGGCCGAGATGATGGGCGTCAAGCCCGAGCACATCTTCGTCGACGATCTGCGCGAGGAGTTCGTCCGCGACTACGTGTTCCCGATGATGCGGTCGAACGCGCTGTACGAGGGGCTGTACCTGCTCGGCACCTCGATCGCGCGGCCGCTGATCGCCAAGCGCCAGATCGAGATCGCCAAGATGGTCGGCGCCGACGCGGTCAGCCACGGCGCGACCGGCAAGGGCAACGACCAGGTCCGCTTCGAGCTCGGCTATTACGCGCTGTCGCCCGACATCAAGGTCATCGCGCCGTGGCGCGAATGGGATCTCACCAGCCGCACCAAGCTGATCGAGTTCGCCGAGCAGCACCAGATCCCGGTCAGCAAGGACAAGCGCGGCCAGGCGCCGTTCTCGACCGACGCGAACATGCTGCACACGTCGAGCGAAGGCCTCGTGCTCGAGAACCCGTGGGACGAGGTCCCCGACTATGTCTACTCGCGCACGGTGAACCCCGAGGACGCGCCCGACGTCCCTGAGTACATCACGATCGATTTCGAGCGCGGCGACGGTGTCGCGATCAACGGCGAGGGCATGAGCCCGGCGACGCTGCTGTCGACGCTCAACGACTATGGCCGCCGCCACGGCATCGGCCGTCTCGATCTCGTCGAGAACCGCTTCGTCGGCATGAAGAGCCGCGGCATGTACGAAACGCCGGGTGGCACGATCTATCACCTCGCGCACCGAGGAATCGAGCAGCTGACGCTCGATCGCGGCGCCGCGCACCTGAAGGACGAGCTGGCACCACGTTACGCCGAGCTGATCTACAACGGCTTCTGGTTCAGCCCCGAGCGCGAGATGCTGCAGGCGGCGATCGATCACAGCCAGGAGAAGGTGTCGGGCACCGTTCGCCTGAAGCTCTACAAGGGCGGCGTGTACGTGGTCGGCCGGAAGTCGCCGAACTCGCTGTATTCGGAGAAGGTCGTGACGTTCGAGGACGATCAGGGGGCGTACGACCAGCGCGATGCGGCCGGGTTCATCAAGCTGAATGCGTTGCGGTTGCGGTTGCTGGGGCGGCGCGACCAGGTCTGAAGGCCGACTACCTCAAATACCTTTCGTCATCCCCGCGGAGGCGGGGATCCATACTGGCTGATCTCGCGGTGGAATCACCACACGTGTAGGTTATGGGTCCCCGCCTCCGCGGGGATGACGAGCGGGGTTGGCGCTCACGCGATCGCAATGTCGATCACGTTCCGGATGCCGTGCCGTTAACCACGCCTTAGGCATCCTCGCGCATAGCTCCTGCACCTTGTGGGACATGCCTGGATGCCGAATACGCCTGTAGACGTCGCGATCATCGGCGCCGGCCCTGCCGGGCTGACCGCCGCCTATCTGCTCGGCAAGGCCGGCTACAGCGTGACGGTGATCGAGCGCGACCCGGTTTATGTCGGCGGGATCAGCCGGACCGTCGAGCATGACGGCTTCCGGTTCGACATCGGCGGGCACCGGTTCTTCTCGAAGTCGCAGGCGGTGGTCGACCTGTGGAACGAGCTTCTGCCCGACGACTTCATCGAGCGTCCGCGGATGAGCCGGATCTATTACGAGGGCAAATTCTACAGCTATCCGCTGCGTGCGTTCGAGGCGCTCGGCAATCTCGGGCTGTGGCGCTCGACTTTGTGCATGGCCAGCTATGCCAAGGCCAAGCTGAGCCCCAACCGGACCGTCCGCAGTTTCGAGGACTGGGTGGTCAACCAGTTCGGCCGCAAACTCTATTCGATCTTCTTCAAGACCTACACCGAGAAGGTCTGGGGCATGCCGTGCGACACGATGTCGGCGGACTGGGCGGCGCAGCGCATCAAGGGGTTGTCGTTGGGTGGCGCCGTGCTCGACGGGCTGAAGCGGTCGCTGGGGCTCAACCGCAAGCCGAACGACGGCATGCAGACCAAGACGCTGCTCGAAAGCTTCCGTTATCCGCGGCTCGGGCCGGGGATGATGTGGGATGCGGCGCGCGACAAGGTGCTGGCGCAGGGCAACACGATCCTGATGGGTCATGCGCTGAAGCAGCTGGCGCAGGAGCCGGGCAGCGATGCGTGGCGGGTCGTCGCGACCGGGCCGGACGGCGCGCCCGTCACGATCACCGCGAAGCACGTGATCAGCAGCGCCCCGATGCGCGAACTCGCCAGCCGGCTGCACCCGCTGCCGCAGACATTGCCGCAGGCGGCGGCGCTGCGCTATCGCGATTTCCTGACGGTCGCGCTGATGATCAAGTCGCCCGACCTGTTCCCGGACAACTGGATCTATATCCATGATTCGAAGGTGAAGGTCGGCCGCGTCCAGAATTTCCGCAGCTGGTCGCCGGAGATGGTGCCGGACCCGGACATCGCCTGTGTCGGCCTGGAGTATTTCTGCTTCGAGGGCGACGGGCTGTGGGCGTCGAGCGATGCCGATCTGGTCGCGCTGGCGACGCAGGAGATGGCGATCCTCGGCCTGTGCGATCCCGCGCACGTCACCGGCGGCGTCGTGGTGCGGCAGGACAAGGCGTATCCGGTCTATGACGAGGATTACCGCGACAATGTCGATGCGCTGCGCCGCGAGATCGAGGCGCGGCATCCGACGCTGCACTGCGTCGGGCGCAACGGCATGCATCGCTACAACAACCAGGATCACGCGATGATGACGGCGATGCTGACGGTCCGCAACATCCAGGCTGGTGCGCGCATCCACGACATCTGGAGCGTCAACGAGGACGCCGAATATCACGAGGCCGGCCGCGAGGGCGACGATGCCGCGCTGGCCAGCGTGCGCGGCGTACCCGAACGGCTGAAAGCGGCGTGACGATGCGTCCGCCTCTTGTCTAGGACGCCCGCCCGCCCCTAGGGTCGCGGCGACATGACGGTACGCATATGACCAACGGGGGGGCGCAGCTGCGCTGGTGGCAGACGCGGAGCTTCGTGATTGCGGTAACGCTCGCGTCGATGATCCCGTTGCTGTGGCCGCAGATTCCACCGCTGGTCGACCTGCCCGGGCACATGGGTCGCTACCGCGTGCAGCTGGCGATCGGTGACAATCCCTGGTTGTCGCAGTGGTATGACTTCCGCTGGTCGCTGATCGGTAACCTGGGGATCGACCTGCTGATCGAGCCGCTGGCGCCGATCTTCGGGCTGGAGCTGGCGGTCAAGCTGATCGCGATGACGATACCCGCGCTCACCGTCTCCGGGTTGCTGTGGATCGCGCGCGAGGTCCATGGGCGCATACCGGCGACCGCTCTGTTCGCGCTGCCGCTCGCGTACAGCTATCCTTTCCAGTTCGGCTTTATGAACTTCGCGCTGTCGATGGCGCTGGCGCTCAACCTGTTCGCATTGTGGCTGCGGTTGGCTAGGCTGGACCGGCTGCGGTTGCGCGCGATCGTGT
>Ga0247813_10001264_pt1 | contig 19708 bp, 11 predicted proteins | sample UWRJL169409C1_FD_180719 | JGI IMG/M metagenome (GOLD analysis project Ga0247813, IMG submission 180719) | Plant litter microbial communities from Arlington Agricultural Research Station in Wisconsin, United States - UWRJ-L169-409C-1 | ecosystem: Environmental > Terrestrial > Plant litter >... | reverse complement strand
CAAAATCACCGTCCTTCATACCGGATACATCCATTGAAGTTTTTGCAGAGGAGAAAGGGCCAATAGTTCTTTGTGTCAGCGTATTGCGCGCAGCAATAAAACTACTATCTACCCGTCCCACTGTCAGCCTGAGGAAACCCTTACGCTGCCGAACCGACCAGAAGGCAGGATCAGGATTATGATTCCACTGCCATACCAAAGGCAGATCAGGATCTGTTTTTTTACGGCTGAAGTCGTCCCCAGCAGCTAGTGCCGGAATCATTCCGCGGCTGACTGGCAGCTGAAGTATTTCAGGTACCTTCCCGTCTTTACCCAGTAACGGCCATCCGTCTTTCCAGCTGACAGGCACCAGATAAGGAATGCGACCAACTGCGCCGAAATCACGGAAAAGATAGGCAAACCAGTTCCCTTCCGGTGTATCAACCAGTCCCCCTTGTGCGACACCCAAATCCTGTAACACCACCTTACCTTCATAAGGTCCTTCCAGGTGATCAGAGCGGTGTACCACGACCGTACGCATCCCGCCTTTGGGCCAGGTAATATGGAATAAATAGTATTTACCCTTGATGCTGAACAACTGGGAACCTTCCGCAGGCAGACCTTCAGGAGTGCCAGATGGAAGACTGGCATTCTCAATGATAACGCGTTCCGCGACATCAGTATTGATCCCCGATAAGTCGGCCTTTAGTTCTACCAGCTTGATCTTCCCGCTCCCATATACCATATAGGCCTTCCCCTTATCAAAAAACAGGGAATGGTCATGTAAACTTGGCTGGAACGCGATTTTCGTCCATTTTCCCTTTTCTATGTCTTTCGTAGAATAGATATAGGTTTTGCCAGTAGTCTGTGCGAAGGTACTCACATAATAAGTCCCCTCATGGTAACGCAGACTGCTCGCCCAGGTTCCTTTTCCATAAGCATTTTTACCATTGACAAGATTCAGTTCTTCTACGTTAGCGAGCATATCATAAGCGTAGCCCAGCATTTTCCAGTTGACCAGGTCATTGGATTTCATTATAGGCAGACCCGGACTCATGTGCATGGTGGTACTGCTCATATAATAGTTTTTACCCACGCGAATCATAGACATATCCGGAACGTCAGCAAAGATAACCGGATTTTTAGCACCCTGTTGCTGTGCAAACGAAGCCTGGCAGGAAAATATGATGAAGGACAGGGCACTGATCAGCTTTTTCATAGGAGATGGAATCATTGTTTTAGGGTGCGGCCTTCAGGAGTCGCACATCGTAAATCCTCGGCATAGCCTTGTCTTTTGAAGCGGCAAATTTTACACTGATACGTTGCTTTCCTTTCAGCATAGTGGCAGGAATCTGGTATTCCAGGTAATAAAAGCCAATTTTAGGCTGTTTAACACTGGCTGCATTGATCAGCTTCTGCTCATCGATGAAGATATCAAACTGATTATTTGGTTGACCATTATTGTAGTGGCGTAGTCCCAGTGATAAGGCATCCGATCCGTCAGTATTCAGCTGGTAAGTAAAGAATCCGCCTTCTGCCGCATCCCGCCAAAACTCATCCATATCAGATCCAGTGCGTGAGTGTACGGCAATCATCTGGTGGTCTACCTCCGGCTGCTGTTCTCCCGGCGCTACAAAATCTACAGTACGCGCTTCCAGTACTGCTTTTTCTTTACCTACCAGTACAATGGAATCCAGGTATTTCTCATATCTCTCCGGCGTGAGTCCCATCCAGTAAATCATATACCTCGAATCGTGTATACGGTAGAAAGGTTCCAGTACCAGGTCCTCCTTATTGATGATCCTGGTATTCGCAAAAGAGAACTGCATAGGATGCCCCTCAACCGGAACAATTTTTTGGGGAATCGTCTCCATATCCTGATCAATCAGGATTGGCGCTTTATCTACCGGCAATTTAGTACCCGATGCAATATGCCCCCAGCGATTGTCACTCGCCACCAGACCATTCAACTGTTCAGTTCTGGTCTTCGCTCCAAGAAGTATCGGCCCGTGCATGATGGCGACATATTCAGGCAGGTTTGGCAGGTGTTCCAGGGTAGTCTGCATTGGCAGTTTAATGTCCATTACATCTCCCTTTTCCCACTTTCTTGCGATCGCAATATAAGATGATGCTGAAACAGTGTATTGATATTCCTTCCCATTAATTCTGATTTGCATTCCCTTGTTTTTCAGCCATGAAGGATACCTGAGCTGAAGCGTAAATGAAGCTGAACCTGCAGTGATGATTAAACGGGTGGCTTCTTCATCCGGAAAATTGGTCTCCTGTTTCATTTTGATATTCTTTTCCTTCCAGTCGAGCTCAGATGCAATAAAAAGATTCAGGTAAAGGGAATCCCGTTGATGGTTATAAATAAACTCATTGTATTTGCTGTGGTTTTCCATGCCGCTGCCCACACAGCACCACATTGCTTCATTAGGTGCAGAATAGACACGATAATGCCTTGGACGGGCGGGTGTGAAATAGACATATCCCCCATGTCCGGGATGTTGTGTAGAGAGGATATGGTTATACAAGGCACGCTCATAATAATCCGCGTATTTTCCATCTGGTTTCTCGCGAAAAAGTCCTTCGGTAAGCTTCAGCATATTATAGGTGTTACAGGTTTCCGGACCTTCCACATCATTGATGAAATCAGCACTGGATTTTGCACTGGGAAAGAATTCCCGTCGACTATTCCCACCAAAGGCCAGACTGCGGTGGCCGGTTACGGTTTCCCAGAAGAACTCACCCGCAGTTTCAAAGCTGGCCTCATGATTCAGCTCCCCGATCCGCTGAAAACCAATTGCTTTGGGAACCTGTGTATTGGCATGGATATTATCCAGGCTGTCGCGACGCTGAGCCAGCGGACGCATTAATCGCTGATGAGAAAAACGCACTGCCGCATTTAAGTATTTTTGATTTTGCGTCAGCTGATAAGCATCTGCCAGTACTTCATTCATCCCCCCCTGTTCTGTGTCCAGCATTTCCTGCATCTGCCGATCTGAAAGGCCTGATGTAACCTCTACTGCCCAGTCGCAGAATTTCAGAAACACCTCCCGGGCATCCTGATTTCCACCGTAAATCCATGCATCGCGTAAACCAGCATAAGTTTTATGGACATTGTACCAGGCTACCCAGGCAGATTTATAGGCACTGAAATCTCCCTTTTTAAGTAGAGACCAAACCTCTTCGCTGTTTGGTACGCCACCAGCATAACCTTTTGCCCATTCCGGCCTTTCGGCAGTGTTTCGGCGCTGACATGCTTTCAATACCGCTACCATTTCATCCATCCGGCGTTTACATTCAGGATTTTTTGTGGAGGCATAATTCAGTGCCAGGGCAGACAAGTAATGTCCACCCACATGCCCGTCCAGTCCGTCCCAATTTTTAAAACCGGGTTTGGTCGTTTGTATATGTGCTTCCTTTTTGTAAGGATACAGCAATCGCTCCGTATCATAAGCCAGTAGTGTCTGCACATTGAGATCGCGAGCCCTGCTAAACGGCCCATTCAGCAGCGTTACCTGCTTCAGCGGAAATGTATTTGCATAAAGCTGTTCCTGTGCGCTCAACTGTTTGCTACTGGTCATTAATACAAAAGCGCAGCACAGGATTCGGACGGAACGGAGATAAAATTGTGAGGTCATCATCTGATATAGAAAAATTAAGGAGCTGTGACTGGAATAACCGGTTTGAAGAGCATCTGCGAAAATAGGTAAAGTCCGTTCTTCCATACCTTGAAATCATGCACACCGGGCTCAATGAAATAAATATGAGGTACCCGGTTTTTCCTGAGATAATCATGAGTGCGCTCACTGAACATCAACAGGTTATCGCTGGCACCGCAGGAGATAAACAGCAATTTCAACATATCCTTCGCCTTTTTTGGGTCGGGCACCAGCAACTCGGGCGCTTTGGTATTGGGAGCTGAAGAAAATCCACCTATCCAGGCAAACTGGTCCAGGTTTCCCAGCCCGAAATTCAGCGACTGTCCCCCGCCCATCGACAATCCCGCGATGGCACGGTGTTCGCGGTCCTTATATACGCTCATTTTACTTTCCACATATGGGATGAGATCCTGCAGCAGGTCTTTTTCAAAATTCGCAAACGCCGCTACCTTGTCCTCTGCCATGACGTTTCCTAACGCACGGTCATCTTTCATTGCGCGTCCATTGGGCATCACGACAATCATAGGCGCCAGTTTACCAGCCGCATAGAGGTTGTCAAGAATGACCTGCGGTTGTCCCCCTTTCAGCCATTCCTTTTCATCTCCTCCTATCCCATGCAACAGGTACAGTACGGAGTAGATCTGCTTTTTGGTGTAACCCGGAGGTGTATAAACGGTCGCACGCCGATGATTACCCACAGTGCTGGAATAATAAGTAATCGTGTCTATCTTTCCTTTAGGGATACCCCGTTGTTCCGTATCGAAGCCAGCAGGTCCCGGATCTAACATCTCCTGCGAAAAGGCAGGTAGTACCATGAAGCAAAAGAGCCCGGCCAGCAGGGCTTTCCTGAAGTTTAAAAAAATTATATGTGTCATCCTATTTGGTTTTGTCCTTCAACAAGTCAAGCATCGTGGCGGCATAACGTTTGCCCAATTCCCTGTATCCTGCCGCATCAAAATGCAAGTGATCTGCAGCCACTGTACATCCTTTGGAAGAAATAATATGGGCTGTTGCTATCGTTTCAGGAAGCCTGTCAATAATTCCATTCATACTGGCGCATTTGCCATTTTGTTCCGCATGCACCACCTCACCCGCCAGCAGCGGCACATCCTTTGCTTTCAGACTGAGATCCTGCAATAGGTTTTGATACACCACATTCACTTTTTTTACCCAGGTGGAATCGCCGGTATTGGACTCTCCCTGGTGTAGCAGTATACCTTTGATCATACCCTGCTGCTGAGCAATTTTCCCAAGCGCCACCAACTGGGCATATGGACTACCCTGGTACAGGCTAATTATACCCTTCATCCAATCGGGAGCCGTAGTCATGTAGTCAGCCGCTTGGGTCCTGTCATACAGTTCAATTTTACAGCCCCCAACCGCTACAACAACTACTCCAACCCTTATCTTTTCAGGGAGTGCCGCCACCATGCTTCGCCCAAAATAATCTACAGGGGTGAGTCCTGTATTACACCTTGTCAGTGGCGGTACTGCTTTGTACCACTCGCCTTTAGTTCTATTTATATCCGGACAGTCCACTGCCTGTAAAACCTGAAAACGATTGCTTACAGCTATTGTATCCTGTGCCTCAAAACGCGCACTGCCTTCCATGTTGGACTGGCCAAAGCAGATGTAAATGTGAAAATTGGGATCCTGCCCGTACGCTGATGAAACTATCAGCATTGCAATCAACGTGCATATGCAGCCCGCTGTCATGGCTCCGGGCGGTAATATCCGCACTAAGAAATTCCGTTTGTTCATACAATTTTGGTTTATCTGCCACAGGCACAAGGCCCGTGGCTTTTTATAAAATTAAGCGCTACAAATTATTTTAGCGGGAAGTTTTGATTATGATTAGAGAAGAAATGTTTAAACACCATGACTTTCCTCCATTTTACGTTTCTGACTGATGTATTCAGAGGGCTGTATATTATATTTAGCTTTGAAGGATTTGGCGAAATAATTTGGTGTCGCGAATCCAACCATATACGCAATCTGGGAAACATTCAGGTCGCTCTTTTCCATCAGTATAATCGCCTTATCCAGTTTGACAGACCGGATATATTCCACCGGAGAGAGACCGGTCAATTCCAGGATCTTATGGTAAAGCGAGCCCCTGCTCATGCCCACATGTTTACTCAGCTCTTCTACCGACAGTTTTGGATTGTTCAGGTTTTCCTCGATATAAAGCGCAACCTTATTCAGCAGCCTGTCGCTGTGCGATTCAATCAGGATTTCCGGCGTCTGGACCTTAATCTGTTTGGTATAGGTATCCCGCAAACGATTATTCAGCGCAAAAAGATTCTTGATTTTCACATGCAGGATCCCAAAATTAAATGGCTTGGTCAGGTAATCATTTGCTCCTGTTTCGAGTCCGCGCAGCTGTTCTTCTTCACCAGTGATTGCCGTCAATAAAATAATAGGGATATGATGCGTACGTTTGTCAGATTTCACTTTTTTGCACAGTTCAATCCCGTTCATATAAGGCATATTGATATCACTCACAATGATATGCGGATGGTTTGCCAGGGCTTTCTGCCAGCCCTCCTGCCCGTTGCAGGCTTCATAGACCTTATACCTGGATTTTAATCCTTCTTTGAGATATGACCTGAAGTCCTCATTGTCCTCCACCAGTAAAACTGAAGGTACGTCTACGCCCCTGGAATCTTCGTCATGAATGAGCGTAAAATCTTCTGCAGCTTCAGGATCACCGGGAGCTGAGAAATCGATCATTAATTCTTCCGCATATGCCGCAGTTGTAAAAGGAAGTGTTATGGTAAAAAGACTACCCCGATCCACTTCGCTTTGCACGCTGATTTGGCCGCCATGCAATTTGACAAATTCTTTGGCAATAGATAATCCGATACCACTACCCTGGTTAAGGATCGGCGCAATACCCTCGGCCTGAAAGAAGCGCTCGAAAATCTTCTCCTGATCGGCTTCAGCAATACCAATACCGCTATCGGAAACCTTGATTAACACCGAAGAATGCCCGGGAAGATCCTGACCTTCGCCCTGTTCCAGTTCAATGGCGATCCTGCCGCCTGTAGGGGTGAATTTAAAAGCGTTGGACAACAGGTTAAACAGCACTCTTTCCATTTTATCCTGATCAAAATTCGCTTTGAAATAACGAAGCTGACTTTTAAAAACGAGCTGAATATGTTTCCTTTCACTGAGGTCATTAAACGATTCCAGTACCTCCTTTATAAAAGCAATGAGATCAGCCTCTGTACAGTTCAGTCTTAACTCCTGATCTTCTATTTTTCTGAAGTCGAGGATCTGGTTAACCAGGTTCAGCAATCTCCGGGTATTGCGTTTGACCATACCCAGGCGCGTGGCGATACCGCTGTCTTTTTCTTCTGTAATCAGCTGGTCCACCGGCCCCATGATGAGGGAAAGCGGTGTACGGAATTCATGGCTTAGATTGGTCAGGAACTTGATCTTGAGCTGGTCCAGCTCCCTGAGACGTTCCGCTTCCTGGCGTTCCTGTTCAATCAGCTGTTCCGTCTTCATTTTCTCCTGTACCAGGGCAAATTTCAGTTTCAGTTTCCGTATACCTCTGTGACGAATAAAGAGAAGTGTTCCCGCAATCACCAGCGCATAGAAAATATATGCATATATGGTACGCCATAACGGTGGCCTTACATGTATGCGCAGCGAAGTTTCTGCGGTATTCCACATGCCGTCGTTATTCCTCGCCTTGACATGGAAGGTATAATCTCCGGGGTCAAGATTCGTGTAAGAAGCAGATTTGGAAGTTCCCGCCTGAATCCATTCATTATCAAAACCTTCCAGCCTATAGCTATACTCATTTTGTTCTGGTGCAGTATAGTTTACACTGACATAGCCCAGTGTAAAGTTCTGCTTGTAATCAAGGTAAATATCTTTTGCCACAGAGATATGCTCCTGTATGGGTCCACCTTCTGCCGGCACGACCGATTCATTAGATATTTTTAGTTCCGTAAACAGCACGGAGGGACGATTTCTGTTCTTTTTAAAAAACTGCGGGTTAAAATAATTGAATCCGTCGGCGCCACCAAAATAGATGACCCCTTCAGTCGTACTCAAGCCGGCACCAAGTACAAAATTATTATTTTGCACCCCGTTATACACCGTATAGTTGGTAAATTTCCGGGTTTTGCGGTCAAAGCTGCTGATTCCCCGGTTGGTACTTACCCAGATCCGGTGTTGCTTGTCTTCTGCAATGGCGTATACTGTTGCGTTGTTTAATCCCTCCTTTTCTGCAAAAGTGACAAACTGATTTTTTGCATCATCATAAAAACTGAGCCCCCCGCTAAAGCTTCCCACCCAGATCTTACCGGCATGATCCTTCAGGATAGACAGCGTAAGGTCATTTGGTAATCTGTTTTTTGCCTTGTTGAGCAAAGCGAAGGTTTTGTCGGCGGGATTATACACGGAGATTCCTGAACCATAAGTACCTATCCACATTTTACCTTCAGGATCTTCTTCAATAAACCTGATGAAATTGTTGCCCGGATAATCCACCTCATTAGCGCCCTTTGGATTCCTGCAGTATTTAATAATTACTTTATGGTCCGGGGTCATGACATTAACGCCGCCGCCGTTTGTCCCTATCCAGAGTTTACCATTAATATCCTGCTTCATACAGAAAATATCATTAGAATTTAGTGCCTGGCTACTGCTGCCCTGTTTGAACTGCTGCAGCTCATTGCTGACCGGGTCCATCACCACCAGGCCATTGGCATAAGTTCCCAGGCAGAGTTTATTTTCCCTGGTCATTCCCATCGTCATGATGGAGATATTACCCAGCGTGCTCCCATCAGCTAATCTCTTCTGGTAACGTTTCACCAGCTCAGTTTTCGTGTTAAAGAAATTGAGTCCGCCGCCATCGGTACCTACAAAAATGCCATCCTTATATTCCACAAAAGAGGTCACCACCGAAGCATTAAGACCGTTCTGATCAAGAATATTGCTTTGCTTTAAATGAAAAAGATTGAGGTTCGTATCGTATTTACTGATCCCACCATGTACCGGACCCAGCCAGTAAATGCCTTCATTATCGATATAAATGCAGGAAATAGATTTACCAGTCAAACTGTAACTATCCCGGGAGGCCGGTTTGTATATAGAAATCCTGCCAGTTCTGAGTTCGATGATATTCAGTCCATCATCAGTACCTACCCATAACTGATTGTCCTTGTTCACTGCCAGACTGCGGATAATATTATTACTGATGGAATTGGATTCAGCAATTTTGTGTCTGTACGAAATGAAACCTTTTCCATCCGGGAGCAGCATATTCAGTCCGTCTTTGGTGCCAAACCACATATTGCCCGACTGATCTTCTGTGATTGCCGAAATGGCATTGTCACTCAGTCCGGGCATTTCCTTACTGTTCTTCCGGATCAGGGTAAAGTTGTTTTTCAGCCTGTTATACAAATAAATCCCGTCACTTGACCCGATCCACATTCTTCGTCTGCTATCCTCAAATACACAGTTGAAGACTAATGCCGGAAACGAACCTTTACGACTGATCTGTCCCAGGTGTTTTTTAATTTTCTTGGTGTCAGGATCAATTTCGTCTATGCCATTTAATGTAGCCACCCAGATTTTCCCCTTATCATCACTGCAGATAGAACGGATAACATAACTGCTCAAACCTTTTAATTCACTCACCGGAAAATGCTCAAACGAATTCTTCTTGCGGTTGAAAAGACTCAGCGAACCGCCAGAACTTCCGACCCAGAGATTGCCTGCTCGGTCTTCATGCAGACTGCGGATATCATTGGCCTGGAGGCCCGCAGGATCATCAGATTTATACCTGAATACCGTGAAATTGCTGCCATCAAAACGGTTTAATCCGTCTTCAGTGGCAAACCACATCAGTCCGTAACGGTCTTTCAAAATGGCATTAACCGTATTTGATGAAAGTCCGTCCCTGGTTTGTAAAGAGGTAAAATTAATTTTATCCTGTTGTGCATGTGTCTGTGCGGTAAAAACGGCCAGGTACAAAGCACAGCAAAAAACGATTTTCAGCGCAGCACAGTTCAACATGATGTTCAGGTCAATATTTGGTTATTATTTTCTAATTTAGATAAAATTTAAGGAGTATAATGCATTATTTTTTTTCCGCTGCAATTACAACCATTTGTCTTCTATCCTTCAATAGTACAAAATTTATATCTACCTGTACCCTGTCCCGAACGATACCGAACATTTGTTGCCGAAATTTATCCATTTGAACACTAGTAACGACAGGATTGTAGCGACTTTGCCATCGTTTAACCAAATGATATGACCTTTCAACACTCTATAAAGCTCTGTATGACGCTCATCCTGTTTGGAGCAGCACCGGTGACCCAGGCACAGCAATACCCTTTTGAAGATTATAAACTGTCTTTCGAACAAAGGGTGGATGATCTTGTTTCACGGCTTAGCCTGGAAGAGAAAGTTGCCCAGATGCTCAATTCGGCCCCCGCCATTCCCAGACTGAAAATTCCTGCTTATGACTGGTGGAATGAAACCCTGCATGGCGTTGCCCGCACCCCTTTTAAAGTGACGGTTTTTCCGCAGGCCATTGCCATGGCGGCGACATTTGATCCGGCCGCGCTGCATCAAATGGCAGACTATTCCGCTTTGGAAGGTCGCGCTATCTATAATAAGGCCGTGGAAACAAATCGTACGAAAGAACGTTACCTGGGTCTCACCTACTGGACTCCTAATATTAATATATTCCGCGATCCCCGCTGGGGAAGAGGCCAGGAGACCTATGGCGAAGATCCTTATTTAACTGCCACTCTTGGCGATGCCTTTGTCAGGGGTCTCCAAGGTGATGACCCCAAATATCTGAAGGCTGCAGCCTGTGCTAAACATTATGCGGTACATAGTGGCCCTGAACCACTACGACATGTATTTAATGCAGATGTGAGCGCCTTTGATCTTTGGGATACCTACCTGCCGGCATTTGAGAAACTGGTAACGGAATCTAAAGTAGCCGGTGTGATGTGTGCCTACAATGCCTTTCAGGGTCAGCCCTGCTGTGGCAGCGATTTGCTGATGACTGATATTCTTAGGAATAAATGGAAATTCAAAGGTTATGTCACCTCAGACTGCTGGGCGATAGATGACTTTTTCAAAAACCATAAAACACATAAAGACGCAGCTTCTGCTGCAGCCGATGCCGTATTTCACGGCACGGATCTGGATTGCGGTACCGATGCCTATAAGGCACTGGTGACAGCAGTAAAGGAGGGTATCATTACCGAGAAAGACATTGATGTCTCCGTGAAAAGATTATTTATGATCCGTTTCCGCCTGGGCATGTTTGATCCTGCAGAGCTGGTCAAATACGCCAATACCCCTATTACAGTTTTGGAAAGCAGCGACCACCAGGCGCATGCACTGAAAATGGCCAGAGAGTCGATAGTACTCCTGCGCAATGAAAACCAGACCTTACCCTTAAGCAAAACGCTCAAAAAAATCGTAGTCCTTGGACCCAATGCAGATAATTCAATCGCAGTACTGGGCAATTACAATGGTACGCCCTCCAAAATCACTACTGTGCTGGCAGGGATTAAAGAGAAGCTAGGTAAAAATACGCAAGTAATATTTGAGAAAGCCGTGTCTTTCACCAATGATACCTTACTGAGTTATCTTAACCTCGACAGTCAGTTTAACATTGACCATCGACAGGGTTTCAAATCGGAGTATTTCAAAGGCACTGACCTGCAGGGCACAGCAGTGCTGACACAGATGGAACCTTCGCTAAACCATAACTGGCAGGAAGGTCAGCAGATTGGCGGCGGCATAATGGCCAATAATTTCTCTGCGCGCTACAGCAGCGCATTTACTGCCATGGAAAATGGCGAAATCACTTTCGAAGTGGAAGGTGATGACGGTTACCGCTTACTCGTAAATGGTAAAAAGGTACTGGATGCCTGGACCAGAAACCGGTGGGGTGCACAGACCTACAAATTGCAAACGACTAAAAACACCAGCTATGCTATCGTTCTCGAATACTGGCAGGGAGAAGGGACTGCAAAAATCCGCTTTTCAGCGGGATCCTTCAGGCGCACAGATTTCGCGGAGCTGACCAAACACCATAGCGATGCAGATGCCTTTGTCTTTGTCGGTGGAATTTCTCCGCAGCTGGAAGGCGAGGAAATGAAAGTAGACTTGCCGGGTTTCAGCGGCGGCGACCGGACTTCAATTCTGCTGCCGAAGGTACAGACCTCCCTGATGAAAGCACTGGAGTCGACCGGTAAACCTGTTGTCTTCGTGATGATGACCGGCAGCGCTATTGCCATCCCATGGGAGGCAACACATATTCCGGCGATTGTTAATGCCTGGTACGGTGGTCAAGCTGCCGGTGTAGCAGTAGCAGATGTCCTTTTTGGAGATTATAGTCCTTCCGGGCGCTTACCCGTTACTTTTTATGAAAGTGATGCCGATCTCGCAGATTTCAATGATTACAGCATGGAAAACAGGACCTACAGATACTTTAAAGGTAAACCCTTGTTTGGATTTGGTTTTGGACTCAGTTATAGCAGCTTCCTGTACCAGAACCTCGATGTACCGGCTAAAATAGAATCAGGCAAGGGAGCGGCGTTATCAGTAAAGGTGACCAATACCGGCAAAGTGAAGAGTGATGAGGTGGTACAACTGTATGTACAGCACAGTGATCCTGGAATTAAAACTGCCAGAAAAGCACTGAAGGGTTTCCAGCGGATCAGTCTCGCGCCGGGGCAAAGTCAAATGGTCAGTTTCAAACTGCTCCCTGCAGACCTTTCCTTCATTGATGCAAAGGGAAACAAACAACCATTGAAAGGTAAAATATGCATTTCTATCGGCGGCAGTCAGCCCGATGAGGTTTTAAAAACCAGCGGAAACATACTAAGCAAAACGATCAACATCGATAAGAACATATGAAGAACTTGACATTCCTGCTGCTGTTGGTCATTACCAGCACAGCTACTGTTCACGCAGAGGACGGACATCAGCTGTGGCTCAGGAACAAATCCAGCATACCTGTTCATGTGAGCTCCTCCCGTAATTCGCCAGTACTGGAGATTGCCATGAATGAAATCAGGAATAACTGGCTCGGCCTTAAAGATGCAGCTATCCAGTTGAACATCACTCATGATGCAGCAATCACCGGCGATGGCTATCGCCTGGAACGTAAGGGTATCAGCGCAAAAACTGATCTTGGTCTCCTTTACGGAACTTATGAACTCCTCAGACGTCAATACCTGGGAGAGCCCTACGATAAGTTTACTTCCAGTCCCTCCTATTCACGGCGAATCCTGAACCATTGGGATAACCTCAATGGAAGTATTGAGCGCGGTTATGCAGGACAATCCATCTTTTGGCGCGACGGGGAAACAACGTTGACCGTTACGCATGAAGATACTACACTCTGGACGGAATATGCGAGGACGAATGCAAGTATTGGCATCAATGGCACTGTGCTCAATAATGTCAATGCCTCAGCTAAGATCCTGACCGCTCCCTACCTGAAAAGGGTGCAAAAAATCGCCAATATCATGCGGCCATATGGACTGAAAGTTTATCTGTCGGTGAATTTCTCCTCTCCGTTTACCATCGGTAAACTGAAAACCGCCGACCCGCTTGATCCTGCGGTCAGGAAATGGTGGGCAGCCAAAGCTAAAGAAGTTTATGCCCTTGTGCCTGACTTCGGCGGTTTTCTGGTAAAAGCTAACTCTGAGGGACAACCCGGTCCGCAGGACTTTGGCCGGACACATGTTGACGGCGCGAATATGCTGGCAGATGCCGTGTCCGGTTATGGCGGTATCATCATGTGGCGCGCTTTTGTTTACCAACCCAGTGAACAGGACCGTACTAAACAGGCCTATGCAGAGTTTGTACCCTTTGACGGCAAATTCCGAAAAAATGTGATCCTGCAGGTGAAAAATGGCCCGCTGGATTTTCAGCCGCGGGAACCTTTCAGTCCACTTTTTGGTGCGATGAACCAGACGCCTGTAATGGCTGAATTCCAGATCACACAGGAATACCTGGGCCAGTCTAACCAGCTGGTGTTCCTCTCTACACTCTGGGAGGAATGCCTTCATAGCGATACCTATCAGAAAGACAAAGGCAGTACCGTAGCGGCGGTTACTGACGGTTCGCTACATAAAAATACGCTCACTGCTATTGCCGGAGTCGCCAATATCGGGCTGGACAAAAATTGGAGCGGCCATATTTTTGCCCAGGCCAACTGGTACGCTTTTGGCAGACTCGCCTGGAACAATAAACTGGAAAGCCAGGAAATCGCCGATGAATGGATCCGGCAGACTTTCCTCAATGCAGGTGATCAATCCAAAGAGAACAATCTGGTGAAGCCTGTAAAAGAAATGATGATGCAAAGTCGCGAGGCAGTGGTCAATTATATGATGCCGCTGGGCTTACACCATATTTTTGCAGAAGGTCACCATTACGGTCCCGCGCCCTGGTTTGCTAACCCAAAGGTAAGAGCAGACTGGACCTCAGTCTATTACCATAAAACGGATACCATTGGAATCGGATACGACCGTAGTCGCACAGGCAGCAATGCCGTTGCCCAATACCATGAGCCACTCAGTTCCCAATTCAATGATCTGGCTACCTGTCCAGAAATATACCTGTTATGGTTCCACCATGTGCCCTGGACGTACCGCTTAAAAAATGGTCGTGAGTTATGGCCAGAGCTGTGTTACCGCTACGATAGCGGTGTACAGCAGGTACGCGGATTTCAGCGCAGCTGGGATAAGATCGCCGGTCTGATAGATGCAGCGCGTTTCAGCGCTATACAGTCAAAATTGCGCACGCAAAGCCGGGATGCACAGATCTGGAAAGATGCCTGCCTGCTCTATTTCCAGCAGTTCAGCAAAAAAGAAATTCCTTTTGATCTCGAACGCCCGGTACACGATCTGGATGCTTTGAAAATACTTTCAAGAAGTAAAACATACGATTAATCGCTCCCGTCGGGCCTGGTGAGCATGCTGACCAAACCTTACAAATTAAAAAATCAAAAAAAATGAAGAAATTACTTTACTTGCTTATACTCTGTATACAGAGCGCTGCATTTGCACAGATCAAATTTACCAATCCCATCCTCTCAGGTTTTTATCCCGACCCCAGTATTACCAGGGTGGGCAAAGACTACTATCTCGTGAACTCTACCTTTGCCTATTTTCCAGGTATACCGGTCTTTCACAGTAAGGATCTCAAAAACTGGAAGCAGATCGGCAATGTGATCAACAGGGATTCACAAATGAATTTCATGGGCGACGGCACTTCCAGGGGACTCTTTGCACCTGCGATCAATTACAACAAAGGAACCTATTATATGACCTGTACACTGATCGACCACAAAGGGAATTTTGTAATGACGGCAAAAAATCCTGCCGGACCATGGAGTGATCCCATCTGGTTACCTGAAGTGAAGGGCATCGATCCTTCCCTCTTCTTTGACCAGGAGAAAGCCTATGTGGTCTACAATAGTGATCCACCAGAAAACAAAGCTTTATACAGCGGACACCGGACGATCCGTACTTTTGAGCTTGATCCTGTCACACTTAAAGTTACCGGCGAGGAAAAGATCCTCGTCAATGGCGGAGTAGATATCTCAAAAAAACCCGTATGGATTGAAGGGCCACATATCTTTAAACGCGGCGAGTGGTACTATCTCTGTGCAGCAGAGGGTGGCACTAGTGTGAACCACTCCCAGGTAATTCTGCGCGGTAAAAATGCTACCGGACCTTATGTTCCTTATGAGAAAAACCCGATACTGACCCAAAGAGATCTGGATCCCAAACGTCCATTTCCTATTACCTCTACCGGTCACGCGGAACTGGTTGAAGGACCGGACGGAGAGACCTATGCTATTTTCCTCGCTGTACGACCCTATGCAGACAACTTTTATAATACCGGCAGGGAAACCTTTATCGCACCGGTGAAATGGACAGAGGGATGGCCTGTCATCAATCCTGATAGGAACGAGGTACAATATGAGTATACCGCAAAATTTAAGGAGGTCAAAGTGCCGGATACAAGACCGCAAAGCGGAAACTTTGCCTACAGGACAACATTTCAAAAAACACTTGACCCTTCCCTGCTTTTCCTGCGGAAAAATGACAGCTCTTCCTATACACTTGACCCGGCAAGGGGACTAACCATGAAGCTGAAACCGGAAACCTGCATGGAAAAAGGCAATCCTTCATTTTTGGGCAAACGCCAGCAGCATATGAATTGTTCTGCAGTCACACCCATGAATTTCATTCCGAAAGCGGAAAATGAAAAAGCCGGAATCTTAATTTTCCAGGCTGAATACAATTTCTATTTCCTGTGTAAGTCGCTCGACAAAGGCAAATCAGTCATACAGTTGTACAAAGGCAATAAAGCCAAATCCTCGATGGAACTAATCAAACAGGAAGTACTGCAAAATCCACAAGGAAAGATAGAACTGGCTATCGACGCCAAAGCGGCATTATACGATTTTAAATACAAGGAAGAAGGTGAAAAATGGAAAACACTCCAGGAAAATGTGGACGGCAGGTACCTGAGCACGCAGGCTGCAGGAGGGTTTATTGGAGCTCTCTTTGCCTTATATGCCACCTCTTCCGGCGGGAACAGCAGCAATACTGCCAGTTACCAGTGGATTGATTATAAAGGAGATGATACTGCTTTTAAACCAGTAATCACTCATCCATAAGAGGATACACCCGGTATCTGCCTATCTGTGACAGGCAAATACCGGGTCAATTTATCTTTAAGCCGGACAGCATTACTGCACAGGCCCCAGCCCCGATCACAAACATAATCACGGCACCAATCATCAATTTGAGCCCCGGTTTGGTAGATTTTCCATTAATCGAAGCAACAATAATCCAGATCAATCCGATGAAGAAAGCGGCGATTACAGCGAACCAGTAAAATATCAATCCCATAATTATCTATTTAGCTAATGTAAAGTTCAGTTTTGCCCTAATATTGTCAATCTTATTGTCGCGGTAAAAGATATTCATCGTTTCAAATGGAATGATCTTCATTTTATCACTCACAATATGAACACATGACTTCTTTACGGCCCTGACGTCGAAATCCAGCGGATCCATAAAATTCATAATGATAATGCGAAAAAGGTTATTATAATTCAGGTGATCTGACTGTACCCTGGGCAGACAGCACATCAATTCTCCAAAAGTATCTTCCGCACAATCTACAGAAACCCCTGTACTAAAAAGATTAAGCATATGCTGCTTCAATTGCTCATCATGTTCAAATACAATGGTATTCTTCGAATTATTAAGCAAGTCATCAGGATTGATCAGATGCGTCATTGGAATGACCTGATCATCCAGTTTTAGCGCATAAGCCATACACAAAGCATCGGGGTTACAAGGTACAGGAATCAGGTCTTCGGGCGTAAACAGCGGATACTGCTCATAAATTTTACGGCGCACCTCAGTTAGCGTTATCCTGCCTGCCTGATCGCTATAGTTATCATTTCTACCCGCAACCTGTGTTGGTTGAAAAGTAACTCCCCTTACGCATTTCTGTTTCAATGCAAAATCGAGGATATCACCAATCTCATGGTCATTCAATCCTTTTTGGAGGGTTACAACCAACGTTGTGGAAACATTAAACTGATTCAGGTTTTCCAGTGCTTTTTTTCGTACTTCGGTAAGGTCCTCTCCTCTTAGTTTTTCCAGAACCTCCGGACTAAAACTATCAAACTGCAAATAGATCTCGAAATCAGGCATGTAGGAAGCTAATTTCTCTACAAAATTGATATCCTTTGCAATTCTTATCCCGTTGGTGTTCACCATCAGGTGTTTAATAGGCTTGGTCTTAGCCAGATCAAGTATTTTAAAGAAATCAGGGTGTACCGTTGGCTCACCACCAGAAATCTGAATCACATCCGGCTCTCCTTCATTTGCAACAACTACATCCATCATTTTATTGATTTCCTCTAAAGTGCGGTGGCGACCATAATTGGGGGATGACATTGCGTAGCAAGTCGGGCAACTCAGGTTACAGCGGTCAGTCACTTCAATGATCGTTAAACAGGAATGCTGCTCATGATCCGTACATAAACCGCAATCGTATGGACAACCATAATGAACCTTAGAATTGAACTTTAAAGGCATTTCGGACTGCTTATTGAAGTTCCTGATCTGCTTGTAATATTCTACATCATCCGCAATCATTACCTTACTGTCGCCGTGGGTCCTGCAATATTTCAGCATAAATACTTTTGCATCCTGGAACACTATTTTAGCATCGCATAATTCGAGACATTCCGGACACAGGCTCTTTGTATAATCGTAATAGATATAATCTCTCGTTTTCATGGTTACAGCGATTTAAATAATCTGGTGATGAATCTATAATAATAAAACAATATAAACAAAGCAGATAAATGTATACTACTAAAGGTTAAAAATAATGGATGATAAGGTTTAATAAATTCGATCAGGAAGCGATAGAGAAAATAGAGGACCATAAACAGTTTGAAACGATCACCATTTATCATCTCCTTCTTGCGGATCAGATAAAATAACAACAGCAGCAGCAACATATAGATCATTTCATACAGTGCGACCGGATGCCTTTTTAATCCATCACCAAGGTCCATTCCCATAAAGAAGGTCGTTACATTGCCATATACAGGTTCATCTATCCCCATAGAAAAACAACCTATCCTGCCAATAAATAAAGCGATAATGATTGGAACTACGTAGAGATCGCCCGAGGCGATATTTACACCGATCATTTTTTTAACCCCTTCCACGCCAAACAGTCCCCCAAGGAGTCCGCCGACAATAGTTTTACTTTCAAAAAGTATCATGAAGCTGAGATGGTGCAGCTGATCCGGCTCTTCAAGTATAGCCACCACCCTGGAACCGATTAATGCCCCTGCCATTGCGCCCAGCATGATCCAAAGTCTGTTGAGGTCAGAAATTGGATCATTGGTGTTTCTTTTTAAATAATAATATACCCTTACACCGATGAAGAAAGCAAGGACTTCAAATATATAATGCCAATGGTATAACTTGCCATAAAGCTCAAACTGGATAGGGAACGTCATTTATCAGTAGGTTTTGCTAAAGATAATTAATAACCCGGATTCTGCGGAAAAGCAGCAATACCACCGTCTGTTCTGTCTATTTGCGACTGAGGTATTGGCCTCAGCAGATGAAAGTCCTTGATATTCGGAGCTCCCAGTACATTATATAATTTCACCCTGTTCACCAATTGTTTTGTACGTACCAGATCAAACCATCTCTGGTGTTCGCCATTGAGCTCACGCATCCTTTCATCGAGAATGAAATCGATATTCAGCTGGGCAGTAGTAATTTCCATGGCAGTTTTATTGGCCGCAGTTAATGCTGGAGTAATTCCTGTTTTAGCTGCTCTGCGCCTCAGCGTATTAATTAATAACACGCTTTCATCTGGCCTGCCTGCTTTTAACAAGGCTTCTGCCGCAATTAAGTAGGTTTCGCCCAGCCGGAACAGGATAAAATCCCGGCTTCCTGCCTCTACACTCACATCTGTCCTCAATGGATCCAGGTATTTAGTCAATGTAGGATAAGTTGTTTCAGTGACTTTACTCGGCGGATAAACGTTATAATCTTTCAGTGCTATTTCGGCTGCAGTAAGTTCTACGTCAGGAAAGTAAATCGCAGTATCACCCACACTCATGTTCACCTGATGCCCGTTGATGGTATAACTGCCAGCAGTATTGCAGTAATATACTCGCTTGAAGGTCTTGTCAAAGCGGCCGTCAATCTCATGGTTGTAAACCGTGTTGAGGTTATACGCAGTTGGCTTGAAACGGATGAATGGTCGACCGTTAGCCAGATCTCTCTTCATTCCCGGCTGCGCATCATAATTAAATATAAAAAACAGATGCAGCTGATTACCAGTACTGTTAGTCAGCACATTACCACTATACTGCACAGAAAAAATCACCTCACTGTTTCGCTCCCCCGCTCCCTGTGCAAATACGTCTGCAAAATCATCAAGTAATTTGAAGGAATAATTAGTGATCACGCCATTTGCCAGTTCTGCCGCTTTCACGA